>Ga0213881_10001701_pt1 | contig 10132 bp, 6 predicted proteins | sample BarmaccoBMER_R08_FD_160104 | JGI IMG/M metagenome (GOLD analysis project Ga0213881, IMG submission 160104) | Barbacenia macrantha exposed rock microbial communities from rupestrian grasslands, the National Park of Serra do Cipo, Brazil - ER_R08 ... | reverse complement strand
GCCCCGGCCCGGCCGCGATCTCGCGGCTGGCGCTGACCACGCGCGGCACTTCCTGCTCAGTCGTCATGCGTCCATCCAAGCACCCGGCCCACGGCGCTACTCTGTCACCTTCCGGGGCCGGGGAGGACAGGAGAAGTCATGATTAGTCGGCGGCGTCTTCCACTGGGTGACGGTAACGCTTCCCCCGCCCGTCAGAGGGGCCAAGCCGCAGTTTTTCTTTGCCTGGAAGAGCGTTTTGGCGCCCGGTATCCAGTCAGGCAAGCGGTACAGCGGGCTTGCGGACCGAACGGTTCCGGTGATCGGGCCCCACTGCTTGGCGGTGGAATAGATGCCGGCCGTACCGCCGATGCTCCGGAAATAGGCGACCATGCCTTCCAGATCGGCGCGATTGTCCACGGCACTGGACTGCCAGCTGTTGATCGTTTCGACATCAAGCCACCACCGGTAGCTGCCGGGATCCGAGACACCGCGGGTTCGCGCATCCAGGTCGGCCAGGTTCCATCCGTACTGCCAGGTACATGCCTGAGTGTCTTTGCCCGTGCAGGTGCCATAGGGGTCCCTGACATGCTTTAGCGTGATGGGGTCGTTGTTATTCGCGGGCCAGTCGGTGACCCCGTGATTGCCGGGGTCCGCGGTGTTGACATACAGCGAGGCCCGTGGCTGCTTTGTGCCACCGGCCGAAGCCTGGGCCCAGGCTACTTCTGTGGCCAGGCAGGGGTTCGTTGTATTCGCCAGCCCGTCGTTCACGGCGACGATGCCGAACGCCTGGCCCGATGGCAGTGTCGTGCCGCATTGCGGATACGAAACATCGTTTCCCGCCGGCGTAGCGCTTTGCTGCGTCGCGTTAGCCCTCGCGACTGACGCAGTGACAATCGCCATAGCCGTCAGTACCGCTAGCGCGACCATACCGGATCGCATCCTGTCAACCCCCCGCCGCCGACCACCGCCGCAGTTCTGTTAATAGACGCGCCAGCGTGGCTCGCGGTGTACCTGCGTTCTGAGGTGGATTCCGCGGCGCTGGCCGAGGCCACCGGACATCAGCCCAGGTCCTGCCACGCCATGGCGGCCAGCTGGTCGATGGTGTCGACGCCGTACCGCTCGGTCGGGTTCCCGGTGGTGAGCACGGCCATCAGGTAGTTCCGGCCGCCGCCGCAGACCCAGCCGACGCTGTTGATCTGCCAGTCGCTGCCGGTTCCTCGCAAGGGCAGCCAGCCGTCCTTCAGCGCCACCGTGACCTGGGCAGGCACGCCGCCGGAGACGCCCCACCGCTGGGACGGCGACACGTCCTCCATCAGCGACAAGGCGTAGGCGCGTTCGGTGCTCGTGAGCAGCGAACCGGGCGTGACCAGCTGCTTGAGCAGGGTGATCTGGTCGTCCGGGGTGGTGGTGGTGAGCCCCCATCCCGGCCAGGAGAACCCGGGACAGGCCACGCACGAGGACGGCACGGTGTGGGTCAGGCCAGCCTCGGCGTTGAACGAACGTATCTTGGCGGCCCCGCCGACCTCGTACCACAGGCTGGTCGCGGCGTCGTTGTCGCTGTCCTCGATCATCTGCTCGGCCAGCGACCGGTCGCCGGCCGACAACCCGATACCCTGCCCCTGCTCGGCCAGCAGCGTCTCCAGGACGTCGAGCTTGACCACGCTCGCCGCGGCCTGTGGCTGGCCGCCGCCGAGGCGCCAGGTCTGGCCGGTGGCGATGTCGTAAACGCTGGCCACGACGGTGCCGGCCCGGCCGGACAGGTACCAGGCCGCCGCCGCGAAGGGATCCCGGTGGCCCGCCGCGTTCAGCCGGTCGCCCGGCGATTCGCGGTCGGCCCCGATCGCCACGCTTCGCGCCGGGCCAGGGCGGCCCGAACCTGCCGCGGTCAGGCCCGTTGCGACACCCGCGACCACACCCGCAGCGACGATGCAGGCGCCGAGCACCACGAGCATGACCCGTCCGGGACCACGGCGCGGGCCGGGCCGGCTGGCCGAGTGCCTGCCCTTCTTCCCGGAGACCGACGTCTTGACCACCATCCGATCGCGAGCCCGGCCAGCTGGCCAGCCGGCCAGCCGCCCCGCTACGAACGGCGAACGGCTAGCTCGCGGGACAGACCTGCTGGAACGGCTGGGTCCCAGCGTAGCCAGCCCACTGCTCGCGGGTGAGCGATTGGTCCGCGATGGCGCAGGCGGCGCTCAGCAGCCCGGCCGGGAAGGCCACGTCCCACAGCCGCGCGTTGCCGTCGCCGTCCGCGGTGACCAGCGTGGCCCCATCGGGGAAGGCGAGCGCGTAGACCGGTCCAGAGCCGGCCGTCATCGGCGTGCCGATCTCCTGCTGGGTGGCCACGTCCCACAGCCGGGCGCTGCCGTCGCCGCCGGCGGTGGCCAGCGTCGCACCGTCCGGGCTGAAGGCGAGCGCGTAGAGCGCCCCCGCGCCGGCCGTCATCGGCGTGCCGATCTCCTGCTGGGTGGCCACGTCCCACAGCCGGGCGCTGCCGTCGCCGCCGGCGGTGGCCAGCGTCGCACCGTCCGGGCTGAACGCCGCCACGGCGGCAGAGCCAAGGGAGCCAGCCGAGCCAGCCGGGATACCCGCGATCATGGGCGCGCCGGTCCTGCTCTGGGCGGTCACGCTCCACAGCGTGGCGGTTCCGTCCGCGTCGACCATGGCGAGGGTCTTGCCGTCGGGGCTGAACGCCAGGGCTCCCTGGCCCGCGCCCGCCCCGACGTTCACCGCGGCCCCGATCTCCCGCTGGTTGCTCGCCTGCCACACCCGGGCCTCGCCGTCGGTGCCGATGGCGGCCACCAGCGTGCCGTCCGGGCTGACCGCCACCGGGCCGCCGGCGTCGGCCGCGGGCAGCGGGCCGCCGATCCGCTGGCCGGTCGCCGTCGACCATAGCTGCAGGCCGTGAGCGGCCACGGCCAGGGTGCTGCCGTCCCGGCTGAGCGCCAGTCCGGTCACCGCGTGACGGCTCACGATCGGCGGGCCGATCGGCCGCTGGGTCAGCGTGTTCCACAACCGGACCGTGCCGTGGCCGTCGCTCACCGCGAGGGCGTCACCGCGGGCGCCGAACACAGCCGGCGCGTGCCCCGAGGCGGCCGCCGCCGACTCGGGCGTCCCGGTAAAAACCGGAGGGGCGGACTGGTGAAAGCCGGCCGGATCCCACAGCTGAATGGCCCCGTTCCCGTCCCCGGTCGCCAGGCCGCCCGCTCCTGCCGGGGCACCGGCGCCCGGGCTGAAGGCCAGCGCGCTCACCCGCCCGGACCCCTGCGCCGCCAGCGCGGCGCCGGTCTGCTTTTGAGTGGCGAAGGCCCACAGTTCGGTGTATCCGCCGCGTTCCGCCGTGGCGAGCGTGCTGCCGCCCGCGTTGAACGACAGGGCCGTGACGGGGCTCCCGGTCGCCATCGTCGCGCCCGTCTGGGTCTCGGTGGCGACGTCCCACAGCCGGACGTTCCCGTCGTCGCCGCCGGTGGCGAGGAATTTCCCGTCCGGCCTGAACGCCAGCACCCCGACGGAGGCCGAACCCGTCGGGATGGTCGCGCCCGCTTCCTGCTGCGTGGCCACGCTCCACAACTGGACCATCCCGTCGCTGCTGGCCGCGGCCACCGTCGTGCCGGCCGGGCTGAAGGCCACGGCCTGGACCGGGTGCAGGTCCGAGCTCATCGGAGCGCCGATCTCCTGCCGGGTGGCCACGTCCCACAGCCGCACGTTCCCGTCGTCGCCACCGGTGGCCAGGGTCGTGCCGTCCGGGCTGAACACGGCGGTGCGGCCGCCCACGGCGCCCGCCGGGGGCTGCGCTGTGCCCGCCGGCGGCCGCGCGGTGCCCGCGAGCGGCTGCGCGGCGATCCTGGCCTGGCTCGCCAGATCCCAGGTCCCGACGGCCGAAGCACTGGCGACCTCGACGGTCTTGCCGCCGCCTGCGAACGCCACCGCGAGCACCGCGTATCCCCAGGTCGCGGTGCTGATCAAACGGTGCGAGGCGATGTCCCACAGCCGGATCGTGCCGTCATGGTAGCCAGCCGCCAGGGTCTTGCCGCCCGGGCCGTAGGCCACCGCGGTCACCTCCCCCGACTCGGCCGAACCCGGCTGGGCGTCCAGGATGCCGCGCTCCGGCTGGGCCAGCGACTCGAGCAGGCTGTAACGCGCCTGCGCGGTCGGCGCGACCCGCCAGGCCGCCCCGGCCAGAAGCGACGCGGTGACCGGGTCGGCGGCCTCGAGCGCCGTGCTCTGGGCGGCCAGCCGTTCCGACACGCCCGCGGTGCGCTGCCGGGCGGCGCTGTCCCTGGCCGACCTGACCTCGAGACCCGCTCCGGCAATCGCGGCCATGAGCAGCAGTGCCACGGCCCCGGCCAGCGCCCTGCGCCCCCGCCGGCTCCGGGTACCCGCCCGGCCGCTGGTCCGCAGGAAATCGGCCTCGGCGGTGGTCAGGACCGGGTACCGGCCCGGGTCCGCGGCCCAGACGCGCGTGGCCTCCTGGGCCGCGGCGAGCTGGACTCCCCGGTACAGCCGCGCGGGATCCTTCTTGTCCCGCTGCCAGCGCGCGGTGTCCTGGGCGAGCTGACCGTACAGGATCAGGCTGGCCTGATCCTCCTCCAGCCAGTCCCGCAGCCGCGGCCACGCCTGCAGCACCACGTCGTGCGCGATCTCCGCGGTCTTGGCACCGAGTACCACCAGGCGGTTCCGGGCGAACGCGTCGAGCACCGCGTCGACGTCGGCCGGCCGGTTCTTCTGACCGCCCGCGCGCAGTTCGGCCCGGGACGCCGGACGGCGAACCGGCCTGCGGTCCTGGCCCACACCGGTCATCTGCCTGAGCACGTCCCGCGCGATCAGCCGCTGCTCCTCCGCCAGCCCGGCGTAGACGGCCTCGGCGCCGACCTCGACGGCGCGGGCGACCCGGCCTGCCCGGTGGTAGCCTTCCCGGGTCAGCCGGTCGCCTTCACGGTTCTCCCAGGTCAGCGCCAGGGCCTGGGAAAGCAGCGGCAGGACCGCGACGTCCGGCCTGGCGGCTGCGGGCGCGTCGGCCACGATGTCGTCGATCAGGGCGCTGTCCACCCGCAGCCCGTTCGCCTCGGCCGGCCCGGTGATCGCGCGGCGCAGGCCGGACTCCGGCATCGGGCCCACCACCAGCTGGTCGTCCTCCATGGCCCGGACCAGCTGCGGGTAGGCGGCACACCGGTCCCAGTAGTCCCCCCGGACCGCGATGACCACCCCGGCCGGAGGCTCACCGCGCGCCCCGGCCGGGCGCGTCGCCGCGGTGCACACCGCGTCGACGAACGCCGCAAGCTCCGGCCCGTCGGCCGCGAGGACCTGCTCGAACTGGTCGATGATCAGCACCAGCCTGGCGGGGTCATCGGGCGCGGCCAGCAGGGTCTCGCGGATCAGCAGGTGTGTCTCTCCGGGCGCGTCGGCCAGCATCCGCCGGATCGCGACCGGATCGCCGCCGCCCACCGACGCCAGCCCGGCCGCCAGGTCGGTGAGCGGACGCGCGGCCGGGGTGAGGCTGACCACCGGCCACGAGGGTGACCCCGGGATCTGTATGCCCCGGGCCAGCATGGGGATCAGCCCGGCCTGCAGCAGCGAGGTCTTGCCGGCTCCCGAGGCCCCGGTGACCATGACGATCCCGGCCCCGGCCAGCTTGCCCGCCAGTTCCGCGGTGAGCCGCTCCCGGCCGCAAAACACCGCCTCGTGGGCCCGGTCGTAGGCCAGCAAGCCGCGGTATGGGCAGCCGCCGCTCCAGCGCGGGCCGGGGTCGGTCGCCTCCGGCAGCCAGTGGCGGCTGCGCTGCTCGATGACCGCGAGTTCCTCGCGGATCATGCGGACGTCCGCCGACTGCCGTCCGACCTGCTCGCCGGCGGCGCGGAGCTCCGCACCCTGACCGCCCAGGCTGTCCTGGATCTCCCCGGCCGCGCGGGCCAGGTCGGCCAGCAGGAAGGCCATGTCGCCGAGCTCGGCGCTCAGCGCCTCGAACGCGGCGAGCACCTCTCGCTCGAGTTCCTCATCCCCGGCTTCGATCGCCGCGCGGAACACGGTGCCGCCCGCATCGATTTCCCGCAACACCATCGCGATGTCCGACCGCAGGTCATCGGCTCGCTTGTCGCGCGCGGCGAGGATCTCCCCGACGCTTTGGCGGATCTCCCGCTCCAGGAGGCGGCTCAGGTCCTGCTGAGGACCGCGGCCCTGATCATCGTCCGATATTTGGGCCGAACGAGTGTGGTCAGCCGCCTCATTGAGCACAAGAGCCAGCACGTCGGCCCCGACCGAACTGAGCACGCCCATCCTGGCCCCGCCGGAAGGGGCCGCCTCGGCGGCGAGGGCCGGGCCGAACGCCGCCGCGCACAGCAGCGGCAGCACCTGGGCCCCGGCGCCGTCGCGCAACTCGCGGCGGCCGCTCCGCGCGGTCCGCAGCAGCCAGGTGCGGATGCCCGCCTGGAGGCGTTCAACCTCATCAAAGTCACCCACCAGGCTCCCCCTACACACACGTAACACCCCAAGACGGGCGCAGCCTAGCAGGCGGCATGCCCTTTGGCGGTGCTTTTGCGCGGTGTGGCCCGAGACGACGCCGGATTCGCCGAGCCAGATGTCAGTCGGGGGCGGGCTCGGCGATCATGGCCGTGCCGATCTGGCGGAAGCCGATCCTGGCGTAGACGCGCGCCACCGCGTCGTCGCTGGCGGACAGGAACACGGTCTCCACCCCGCGGTCAAGCGCGTTGCTGGCCAGCAGGGCGGTGACGGCCGCGCCGAGGCCGTGGCGGCGGGAGGACGGCAGCACGCCCACGCCGGTGATCTCCGCGACGCCGCCCACGGTTTGGCAGCTTCCCGCCGCGACCGGCCCGTCCGGACCGAACGCCGCCGCCAGCACCGAACTCCCGGACCTGAGACGGTCGCGCAGCATCGCGATCATGCCGCCGTCGTGGTCCGCGGCGATCTTGTCGCGCTCGGCCGGCCCGGCCTCCCCGGCCGCCGTGCCCGGGTGCCCGAACGCGACCGTCGGCACCGCCCAGATCCGGTCGAGTTCGGTGTCCTCGGGGGCGATGATGCGCACGGTGACACACGGCAGGACCGGAACCGGGACCGCGGCCGGCGGCGGCGACAGCACCATGAGCGGATGCGCATGGACCTCCAGGCCTGCCTCGGAAGCGGCCGCGGCCATCTCGGGCGCGACCTGCTCGATCCATTCGAAGGACTCGGGGATGATCAGTTCGCGCTGCCGGGCGCGGACGGTGCGGATGTCGGCGGCGGTGACCCGCCGCCTGGGGCCGCGTTGGGGCCTGGCGTAGTAGGGCCAGCCCGGGCCGGTCGGAACGAACAGCACGAGCGGTCCGTGCTCGTAGGCCCTGGCCCGGCGCCGGGGGACGGCGTCGCAGAACGCGTCAATCCGCTCAATGCCCTCGTTAGCTCTCACAGCAGTACTTACCTTAAGGTCCCGGCCGCGCCAGACCAACCGTGTTTCCGCATGCTCAGGGGCCGGAAATTCGGTGTACACAGGCAGGGCGCGGGGACTACCGTGCCCTGCATATGACGGACGATGGACTCCCGCGAAGCCTGACCCGGCTGGCCTTTCACGGGCCTTTGTCCGAGGCCAGGGCGGCCCGGCTGGTCGCCAGGCTCACCCGGAACAACCCCGGGACGGTGCTCGACATCGGCTGCGGGTGGGGTGAGCTGATGCTGCGGATTCTCGCGGCGGCTCCGGACGCGACCGGGTTCGGCCTCGACACCGACGAGGGAGACCTGGCCCGGGGCCGGGAGAACGCCAAGGCCCGCGGGCTCGCCGATCGTGTCACCTTCGCCAGGGAATCCGGGGTCGGGACCACCCGCGGACCCGCCGACCTGGTGCTGTGCCTGGCGGCCGGCCACACGCTCACCGAGGTCGAGCCGCCCGGCCACACCGCGGCCGCGCTGACCGAGCTCAGGCGCCTGGTCACGCCGGGCGGGCGGGTGCTGTTCACCGAGGGGTTCTGGCACCGGACGCCGACCGAGGCCGAGCTGGCCCGCATGTGGCCGGGCACGTCTGCGGACGAGTTCGGCGACCTGGCCGGCTTGGTTGATCTGACCGTCGCCGCGGGTTTCCGCCCGGCCTGGATCGAGACCGCCACCTTGGCGGAGTGGGAGGACTTCGAGTCGGGCTACCAGTGTGACGAGGAGGAGTGGCTCGCCGCCCATCCCGATCATCCCAGGGCCGCCGAGATCCGGGAGCAGGTCGACCAGCACCGCTCGTTCTGGCTGCGTGGCTACTACGGCCTGCTCGGTCAGGCCTATCTCACCCTGATCCCCGTCAGCTGAGCCAGGCCGCCCGGTCACCGCCGTACCGGCTGAGCGACCGCGGCCAGGCCAGGGCCTCATCGTCGAGCCGTCCGGGCGGTCGTACGGTGGTCACCGGTCCCGCGGCGCTGGCCAGCGTGGTCAGCCACACAAGCCCGCCGCCATCAGCCGACGGCGGCGCCGACGGCACGGCCGGCGACCGGGGCGCGCTCAGCAGCCAGTGCGCGGTCCGGGCCAGGCTCAGCTCGCGGAACACGGTGCCGCCGTGCGCGGACTGCCGGGCCAGCGCCCGCAGCGCGGCGGCCGCGCACAGGTAGCCGGTGCCGTGGTCGAGGAGCTGGCACGGCAGCGCGCCTGGGCGCTCGCCGTCGGGCGATTCCACCATGGCGATCCCGCACGCCGCCTGCACGATGCTGTCGAAGCCGCGCCGGCCGCCCCATGGCCCGCGGTTGCCCCAGGCCGACAGGCTCACCACCACCAGACCGGGATGCCGTTCGGCCAGGACGTGCGGACTCAGGCCGAACCGGTCAAGTGCGTGCGGGCGGTACCCGTGCACCAGGACGTCGGCGCCGGAGAGCAGTTCGTGCAGCTGGGCGAGGCCGTCGGCGGAACCGAAATCGAGCAGCGCGCTGCGCTTGGCGAACAGCCCGTCGTAGCTGTGCAGCGTCAGTTCAGGGCGTGACGGCGGGTCGAGCCGCAGTACGTCCGCGCCGAGCGCGCCCAGGTACCTGGTGGCCACCGGGCCGGCGATGACGCGGGTCAGGTCGAGCACCCGGATGCCCGCGGCGGGCAGCGCGCCCGCGGCGCGCCAGCGCGGCGGCGCGTCCCCGACGGACGTGCCCGCGACCAGCCGGGTCGCCGCCACGGCCCGGCCCGGCGGCGAAGCCCGCCAGAGCTCCTCGTCGCGGACCGCGGCGGCCACCCCGCCCGCGCCGGTCACGAGATCCTCCGCCTCCCGCGCGCCCAGCGCCGCTATCGCCGCCGCGACCGGCTCCGTGTCGCCGGAACAGCCGAGCGCCCGCAGCAGCGCCGAACGATGCCACGGATAGTTGCCGTGCGTTCGCACCCAGCCGTCGGCGGCTCGCCAGAATCGCGACAGCGGCGCGAAGCCCGGCCCGGCCCGCTCGCCGTTGAGCCGGAGGTAAGCCTCGCTCCGGAAGGCCGCCGCGATGTGCTCCCGGTCCAGCCGCGCCGTGGGTGAGCCGCGAGACCCGCAGTCTCCGCCGCGCTGGGCGTGCAGGGCCGCGGCGGCCAGCAGGGCGGCCCCGGTACAGGCGATGGCCGTATCCTCGACCGGCAGCCGGGACGGCAGGTGACCGGGGGAGCCGCTGACCCACAGCATCTCGAGTCCGGCCGGCAGCCTCGTGTCCGCGCCCCCGGCGTCCGCGGCCAGCGCCGCCCACGCCTCGGCGAGCAGGGCCGGCCACAGCTGTTCCGCCACCTGATTCATCCTCCTCTAGCCGGGGCGCCTGGCGATCACGTGGAGCAGCGCCGCCACCCGCCGGTAGGGGTCGGTGCGCCCGGCCCGCTCCTCGCAGTCAAGCAGCGCGTCGAGGTCCGGTGGCGGTTTGGCCTCACCCGGCGCCACGTCGGTGAAGACCCGGACCCCGTACCAGGCGGTGACCGCCAGGCCGTGACCCGCCAGCCGGTCGGTCAGCTCGGCGAGCCGGTCGGCCCTGGCGTCGACCCCGATCCGGTTCTGATAGCGATCCGAGCCGAACGCCGCCGCGCACGCCGCCCAGTCTCCGAGCAGCCCCGGCCGCATGGCCAGCGCGTCGCCGTTGCGCACGAGCAGCGACACCAGGCCGCCGGGTCCCGTCACCGCCGCGATCGCGCGCAGGACTGGCTCGGGGTCGGCCGCGTACATCAGCACACCGTGGCAGAGCACGGCAGGAAA
>Ga0213881_10001700_pt1 | contig 10135 bp, 11 predicted proteins | sample BarmaccoBMER_R08_FD_160104 | JGI IMG/M metagenome (GOLD analysis project Ga0213881, IMG submission 160104) | Barbacenia macrantha exposed rock microbial communities from rupestrian grasslands, the National Park of Serra do Cipo, Brazil - ER_R08 ... | reverse complement strand
CAGCGGTCGGTGTACTTCACCAGCCCGGCCGGGTTCACCGTCGTGGTCACCGGCAACGCGACCTGGGCCCAGCTGCGTCAGCTCGCCGCCTCACTTCGCCCGGTCGGCCGCTGAGCCGGTGCCGGCCGTCCCGCGCTGCTCGGGGACCGGCGACGGCGCCTCGGCGGGCGGTGCCACCTGGCCGGGCGTCTCCGGCGTCCACGGCGACGCCTCGGCCTCGGCCGGGCGGTCGTTGAACGTCACCTCGACGTGCTGCTCGGGGCGCCGCTGGTTCTGCAGGGCCTGCAGCGCCATGCTGGCCCGGTCGGCCTCGGTCAGCGGCGGCTGCACGATGGCCCGCGGCCACAGGTGCCGCACCAGCACCACGTTGACCTCGGCGCTGTACACGGTGATCTCCACCGCGAAGTAGATGTAGGTAATCAGGCCGAGGACGGTGGCGAAATAGCCGTAGACGGAGTCGCTGTGCAGGTAGTGGTGGAGCAGCCAGGTACCGAGGACCTGGAGCACCGTGTACAGGATGCCACCGGTGATGGCGCCCGGCATCAGGTTGCGGGTGGGCACGCCCTTCGGGGTGAGCACCCGGAAGGCTCCGGTGTACATGCCGATGTTGAACGCGGCCGCCAGCACCTCGGCCCCGATCACCGCCCAGAATCCCTTGAGGACGTAGGTGTTGAAGCTGGCCAGCCCGGTCGTGACGATCACGCCCGCGCCGAGCAGGGACAGGAACAGCACCGCGCGCCCGAGCCGCTGCACGTAGCCGGGCCGCGCGGGCCCGGGCAGGTTCCACACCTGCTCCATGGTGAACAGCCCGGCCTGCGCCAGCCCGGTCGCGCCCCAGATCAGGAAGAGCAGCCCGACGATCAGCCCGATCATGCTCGCGCGGTGGAGCTGGTGCACGTTCTCGGTCAGCGTCCGGCCGATCACCGGTACCTGGTTGGCCACCGCGTTGAGCACTTGGGTCCTGATCGACGGGTCGGCCGAGGCGACCAGGCCGAGGATCGTCGCCAGCACCAGCAGCAGCGGGAAGATGGACACGAAGGCGGAATACGCGAGGTTGGACACCAGCACGCCGCCGTTGTCATCCCCGAATTTCTTCACCACGCCGAAGATGAAGGCCAGCGGCGTATACCGCTGCTGCGTGGCGTCTACTTTCCTGATCGTCTTCTCGACTGGGTTCATCGCGCCCACCTCGAATGTTGCCTGCGAAGTGCGCATGCCCAGCTAGCAGGAGGGCAAACTCACCCGGTCTGGCGGCGGCGGATCAGAACGGCGCGTCGTCCTCGGTCGCGGCCTGGCCCGGGTCGTCCCGCCTGGCCATGGCGGCGGCCAGCCTGGCCCGGGCGCCGTCCAGCCACTCGCCGCACACCGCGGCCAGCTTCTCGCCCCGTTCCCACAGCTCCAGGGACTGCTCCAGGGTCAGGCCGCCCGCCTCCAGCCGCTTGACCACGGCGGCCAGCCTGTCCCTGGCTTGCTCGTAGGACAGGGACTCCTGCGAGCCGCCGTCCGGCACCGCGCCGTCTGTCACGACATCAACCCTATCCGTTATTGCCCGCGCGTACGGTGAGCTGGTCGGCCGCGAACCTGACGGTCAGCGTCTCGCCCGGCTTGACCTCGGCCGCGCCGCGTACGACGCCCGCCCCGTCGCCGGCGTGCTGCACGATCGCGTAGCCGCGGCGCAGCGTGGACGCGGGCGACAAGGCGAACAGCCGGGCTCTGGTGTGGGCCACGTCGTCGGCCGCCCGGGCCAGGCTGGAGTCCAGCGACAGCCTGGCCCGCTGCAGCAGCGCGTCCACCCGCTCGGCCTGGCGCTCGACCTCCCGGACCGGGTCGGCCAGCGCCGGCCTGGACCTGATCGCCTCGAGCCACGCCGTCTCCCGGTCCAGCCAGCCGGTCACGCACCGGCGCGCCCGGTCGCGCAGCTGGCTGATGAGGGCGAGCTGCTCGGCGACGTCCGGCACCACCCGCTTGGCCGCGTCCGTCGGCGTGGACGCGCGCACGTCGGCCACATAGTCGAGCAGCGGCGCGTCCTGCTCGTGTCCGATCGCGCTCACCACCGGCGTCCGGCACGCCGCCACCGCGCGGACCAGCGCCTCGTCGGAGAACGGGAGCAGGTCCTCCAGCGAGCCGCCGCCGCGGGCGATGACGATCACGTCCACGTCCGGATCCCCGTCCAGCCGGCGCAGCGCCTCGATCATTTCCTCGGCTGCGTAAGGTCCCTGCACGGCCGTCTGCTCGACCCGGAACCGGACGGCAGGCCACCGCCGCCCGGCGTTCCGCTGCACGTCCCGCTGAGCCGCCGAGTCACGTCCGCATATCAGCCCGATGAGGTCGGGCAGGAAAGGAAGCACCCGTTTTCGTTCGGGAGAAAAAAGCCCTTCCGCGGCCAGCTGGCGGCGCAGCCTTTCCAGCCGGGCCAGCAGCTCGCCGATGCCCACCGCGCGGATCTCCAGCGCGGTGAGGGCGAACGAGCCCCGGTTGGCGTTGAAATCCGGCCGCGCGAAGATGACCACCCTGGCCCCGTCGGCGGGCGACGGCTCGGCCGCGTCGAAGACCGGCCGGGAGCAGATGACCCGCACCGACACGGCCGCGACCGGGTCGCGCAGGGTCAGGAACACCGCGCCGCCCCGGACGGCCAGCTCGGCGATCTGTCCCTCCACCCAGACCTGGCCGAGCCGGCTGATCCACCTTCCGACCAGCTGGAGTACCGTGCGGACGGGGACCGGGGAATCAGCCGAGGTGTCGAGCGCCACTAAGCTTTCCCTCCTGCCTCCCCCTCTGCCGCGGTCCTGACCTCGGCCGCGACGTCCGCCTCGGCCCGGGTGCCCCCTTCTGCCTGCAGTTTGGCGATCCGCCGCTCGAACATGCCGACCACCTCGGCCCGGCCGGCGTGCGCCCGCTCGTATTCGGCCAGCTGCCTGACCTGTGCGGCGTCGAGGTTCCGCAGCCGGGCGCGGAGCGACGGGACGGACATCTCGTCATAGCCGGGCAACGGCGGCGCGAGCTCCCCGGGCCCGCTCCCCGGTGCCGCGCCGTTCACCGGCGCGGCCGGGCTGGCCGCCGCGGCGCCGGCCGGGGTCATGCGGGTTCGTTCGTCGCCGCCGAGCAGCCGCACGTTGCCGGTCCTGTCCGGGTCCCTGGGCTGTTGCGGCTTCGGCGGCCCGGGCTGCTTGGGCGTGGCGGGCTTGGTGGCGCCCGGTTTCGCCGGGGCCCGCCGGGCCGCGGTCGGCTTGGGGGTGGCCGGTTTGACGGCAACCGGCCGGACGCGCGACGTCCTGGCCACGGCCGGCTCCGAAGCCGGCGCCTCCACGGGAGCCGGTTCCGCGGCGCCCGGTGACGCCGGAGCTGGTTCCGCGGTGCCCGGTGACGCCGGGGCCGGCTCGGCAGCCGCGGGAGCCCGTGACGCCGGAGCCGGGTCTGCGGGCCCTGGGGCCGTCGGTGCCGTCTCTGCCTGCTGGGCGGGCGGGCCTGTGCCCGCGGGGGTCTTGTTCCTGAGCCTGTCGGTGACCAGCAGCAGCTGACCGATGCCGGCGAAGACGCCGCGCAGCGCCTGCACCGGGACTTCCTTTATGCGTTCACTGACCTGCGGAACGCGCATGTCACACTCTCCTTCAGAACGGATACCACCGCTGGCGCCCCGGCGGGGCCGCCCGCCGCTCTTGGCGCCAATTCATCGCTGTCCGCCAGCGCGTGTGCCTTGACGGGCTATCTTCGCGCCTCGGGTCGCGCGCCGCAACACCGCACGATGGCGAGGGCCAACCGGATGCGGCCTTCACAGAGGCGCGAGAACCGGATCGCGCACTGGCCCCGTTTGAACGCCCCCGGCGCCTTGCCTCGCGGACGGCGCTGGCTGAGCCGATCCCGGACCAGGACCGATGAGCCCATGCGACGGCAGGCCGGACGTGCCCGGCGAACCCGCTGGGGCGGCGGCTATGCCTGCATATAGCCGGAGATCTTGGTGACAAGCGTGCGCGGGGACAGGCGCACGCCAAACGCTAGGGCGCGGTTGCGCAGGCCGGGAATGACCACGGTCTTACCCCGCCGCAACCCATCGTGCCCGGCCCGGGCGACGCGGCCGGCGTCCATCACCCCCCGCCGGAACAGCCGGCTGCCCGTCGCGCCGGCCTGCGCCGCGAACCCGGTGTCCGTCGGACCCGGGGCCAGGCAGGAAACCCGCACTCCCGAGCCGCGGACCTCCTCGGCCAGGGCCTCGGTGAATGACAGTACGTACGCCTTCGTCGCGTAATACACCGCCGAGTTCGGACCCGGCTGGAACGCGGCCGTGGAGGCCACATTCAAGATCCCCCCGCGGCGCCGTTCCAGCATCCCGGGCAGCAGCAGGGCGGTCAGCCGCGTCAGCGCCGCCACGTTGACCTCGATCATGTCCAGCTGCCGCCCGACCCCGAGCCCGGCGACCGGACCCCGGGCCCCGAAGCCGGCGTTGTTCACCAGCACGTCCACGTCGATATGCCGCTGCGCCAGCGTCTGCATGATCTGGTCAGGACTGCCGGGCCGGGCAAGGTCAGCGGGCACGACCTCCACCGTGACCCCGGATTCCGCGGTAAGCTGCCCGGCCAGCTCCCGCAATCTGTCCTCGCTGCGGGCGATAAGCACCAGGTCCGCGCCATCGCCGGCGAATTGCCGGGCCAGTTCCCGCCCGATCCCCGACGAAGCGCCGGTAATCAGCACGGTCTCGCCCCGGTGCCGTCCCAGCAGATCCTGTCCGGTTCCCGCCGGCGCCGTGCTCCCGGTACCGGTCATGCCGCACCTCCCCATGCCTTCCCCGGACCACGCTACCCACCGATGCGGGCACGGGTCCACGGACGAGATTGTTACCCGGCATGGCCCGAAGCTTGCCACCGCGACCGCCGGCCGGCGCATGACCTACCCTGGAGGCGTGACACACCAGCCTGCACACACTGTGCCGAACCCGACATCACGACGAGTCCTGCTGGCCAAGCCCCGCGGCTACTGCGCGGGAGTGGACCGGGCGGTGCAAGCGGTCGAGATGGCGCTGGACAAGTTCGGCCCCCCGGTGTACGTGCGCAGGCAGATCGTGCACAACACGCACGTCGTCGCCGCGCTGGAAAAGCGCGGCGCGGTCTTCGTGGCGGAGGTTGACGAGGTGCCGGCCGGGGCGGTCGTGGTGTTCTCCGCGCACGGCATCGCCCCGGAAGTCCGCCTGGCGGCCGAACGCCGCGGGTTGCGCGCCATCGACGCGACCTGCCCGCTGGTGACCAAGGTGCACAACGAGGCTCGCCGGTTCGCGGCCAAGGATTACGACATCCTGCTGGTCGGACACGCCGGGCACGAAGAGGTGGTGGGCACCGCGGGCGAGGCCCCGGCCCGCGTCCGCCTGGTCGACGGCGCGGACGGCGTTGCCGACGTCGAGGTCAGGGACCCGTCGAAGGTGATCTGGCTGTCGCAGACGACGCTGTCGGTGGACGAGACCCAGCAGACCGTGAACGCCTTGCGCGAGCGTTTCCCCGCCCTGCTCGACCCGCCGAGCGACGACATCTGCTACGCCACGCAGAACCGCCAGGCCGCGGTCAAGGCCATCGCGGCCCGGTGCGACCTAGTGCTGGTCGTGGGCTCGCCGAACTCCTCGAACTCAGTCCGGCTGGTCGAGGTGGCCAAGGATCACGGCGCTCCGGCCGCCTACCTGGTCGATGACGCCGCCGAGGTCGACGAGCGCTGGCTGGACGGGGTGACCACGGCCGGCCTGACCAGCGGGGCCTCGGTCCCCGAGGAGCTGGTGGCCGCGGTGCTGGCCAAGCTGGCGGGCTATGGTTTCGGCGCGGTGGAGGAGGTCGAGGCGGTGGCGGAGGACATGACGTTCGCGCTGCCTCGTGAGCTGCGTCCGGCCGGATCCCGCGGCCGGTAGCCGGCCGGACGGTACCTTCGGGACGTCCCCGGCCGGTAGCCGCGGCCGAACGCGATCGCCGCGGTCAGCAGCGTGCCGGTGAACAGCCACGGAGCCGCACTGCCCAGCGTGACCAGGATCGTCTCCATGACCAGGAGGGTGCCCGGCACGGTCAGCGCCGTGGCGAGCACGGTGCCGGCACCGAAGGCCAGCGGCGGGCACACCACCACGTAACGCAGCCCGCTGGGCCGCGTGTAGCACGCGACCAGGGTGCAGGTCGTGACGAACATCGCGTCGGCCAGGGCGGTCCAGCCGGTCCAGGCCGCCAGCAGCTGGGCGAGGGAGCACGCCGCGAACAGCGTGACCACCGCGCCGCGTCCGGTCAGCCGGGTGGATATCGACGGTGCCATCACCGGGCCGCCCGCACCAGGTCGGCCGCCTGCGGCGGACCAAGCTGCGCCGACGGGAGCTGGGCACGCACTACCTGGCCGGGCTCGAGCTGGGCGGCCTCGAGCTGGGCGGCCTCGAGCTGGGCGGGCTCGCCGGCGGCGAACTCCGGGGCGGACACAGCCCGGACCGTCTCTTCCACCAGCGCCGGGCCGGTCAGCTCCCCGGTCACGACGCCCAGCTCGCTCAGCCGCCTGGCGCTGGGCAGCACCCGGCTTTCCAGCGACCCGACGGCCTGGTTGTAAGCGGCCACCGCCTTGGCCAGCGCGCGGCCCAGTTTGTCCACGTGGCCGCCGAGGCCCGAAATGCGCTCGTGGAGCTGCCGGCCAACGTCGAACACGGCGCGGGCGTTCTCCGCCACCGCCTCCTGCTGCCAGGCGTACTGCGCCGTGCGCAGCATCGTGACCAGCGTGGTGGGGGTGGCGATGTGCACCCGGCGGGCGAGCGCATGCTCCAGCAGCCCGGGGTCGCGTTCCAGCGCCGGGGCCAGGAACGCCTCGCCCGGGATGAACAAGATCACGAATTCCGGAGCCGGGCTCAGCGCCGCCCAGTAGGCCTTGTCGGCCAGCCGGTCCACGTGCTCCCGCACGTGCCGCGCGTGCGCGTCCATCCGCGCCCCCCGCTCGTCCTCAGACTCGGACGAGGCGGCCTCGAGGTACGCGGCGAGCGACACCTTCGCGTCCACCACGACGTTCTTGCCGCCGGCCAGCCGCACCACCATGTCCGGCCGCAACGAGCCGGCCACGGTGACCTGCTCGTCGAAGTCGCAGTGCGCGCTCATCCCGGCCAGCTCGACCACCCGGCGCAGCTGCAGCTCGCCCCAGCGGCCCCGGGCCTCCGGCCGCCGCAGCGCGGATACCAGCGCCTGCGTCTGCACGCGCAACTGCTCCGAACTCTCCCTCGCGAAAGCGACCTGTTCGGCCAGCGCAGCATGCGACCTGGTCCTGGCCATGTCGGATTCGCGCAGCTGCTCCTCCACCCGGGCCAGGGTGTCTCGCAACGGCCCGATCAGGTGCTCCACGGCCGCGCGCCGGGTCTCCAGCTCGCCCGCCGCGTTCGCGTTCGCCGCGTGCAGCCGTCCCTCCGCGACCTCGAGGAACCGCGCGGTGCTCGCGTCCAGCGCCTGAGCGGACAGGGCCTGGAACCGCTCGGCGAGCTGGGTCTCGACCAGCTCGGCCCGTTCGGCCGCGCCGCGCTCGATCATCCTAGCCCGGTCCTCCGCGGCACGAGCCCGCTCATCCGCCGCGCGCGCCCGGGCGGCCAAGTCCGCGGCGGCGTCAGCGAGGCGGCCGCGCGCGAACAGGTATCCGATCGATGCCCCGATGGCCATCCCGAGCAGCAGCCCGGTGAGCATGGAGACTGCACTCATACGCAGCGATGATGTCACCCTGGGTGGCGAACCTCACGCCGACACGCCCACGCCCGCGCAACGAGCTTCAGCAGTGCCGCCGCGGCGCCAGGCCGGCCAGGTCCGGCTCGGTGTCCCGGTAGGCCCGTTCGGCGAAGTCGAGGAAGCGCTCGACATCGCCAAGGTCGGACACCAGGCCCAGCGACACCCGGACGGCGCCGCCGGTCGGCAGCCCCGCCAGCTCCAGGTATTCATCGACGGTGCGCAGGTCGCGCCGCGGGCCGCGCCACCACGGGCTGCCGGCCCGCTGGCTCAGCCCGAACGCCCACTCGCCCGCGCCCGGGTTGCAGAAGCAGCCGGTCCGCACCGAGATGCCCGCCGCGCTGGTGTCCCGGGCTACGGCGTGCTCGTCCACCACCGCGCCGCGCTCCTGGCCCCGTCGACGAGCCGGGTCGACGCGCTCGACGTCGGATTATCCGAGTGCGCATTGCCGAAGCACCCGTCACGCAGCCGCCCGGCGTGTACGCGCAGCGGCGCGTCCGTGGCCAGTCCCGCGCCGGTGTAGTCCAGGTATGTGTGGCCGCCCGCGTCGAGATAGGAGTACTCGGCGGCGCGCAGCTCGTCGATCCGGAAGGTGTCGACGTAGTCCGGATAGGCGACGTGAAATGCCGGCATGATGGGTCCCCCTTGCCGACAGTGTTCGTGATACAACTGTGACGCCGGGGCATCAGCCTGGCGTTAAGCCGATTTGCCGCGCCACTCCGTCGCGACGGGGTCGCGCCCACCGACCCCGTAATCGCCCGGCCCGCCGCCGCTGGCAAAGCTCCCTTCTTTTCCCCCGAACGGACCGTGGTGCGTGTCCCGGTCAGCGTGCACAATGAGGCGTTGACTACTCCCCGCCCTGAAGGACGGGGATTCCGGCCCTCGCGGGCCGGAGTTCCTGGTTCGCCGCCGAGCGCACCCGAGAGGACCCGGAATGTCTTACCTCAGCTCCACAGGCATCGCCCGGGCAGTCCCGGGCTACGGCACGACCTGCCGCAAGGATGTTCTTGGCGGCGTTGATGTCCCGGTCGTGCCGGGCGCCGCAGGACGGGCACGTCCAGTGCCTGGTGGACAGGCTCAGGCCCGCGAGCAGGTGCCCGCAAGCCGAGCAGGTCTTCGAGCTGGGGTACCACCGGTCGATGACGACCAGGCGGCGGCCGTACCGCTGGCACTTGTACTCGAGCTGGCGGCGGAACTCGCGCCACGCGCAACCGGAGATGGCGCGGGCGAGGTGCCGGTTGCGCACCATGCCGGAGACGTTAAGGTCCTCAATCACAAGGAGATCGGCCGTACGGACCAGGCTGGTGCTGGCCCGGTGCACGAAGTCGCGACGCGCGTGGCGGACCTTGCGATGCGCCCGGGCCACCTTGGCCGCGGCCTTGCGCCGATTGGCCGATCCTTTCTGGCAGCGGGCCAGCCGCCGCTGGTAGCGGGTCAGGCGGGCCTTGCGCTCCAGGTGCCGCGGATTGGCGATCTTACCGCCGTCGCTGGTGGCGGCGAAGTCTGTCACGCCCAGATCGATGCCGATGGCGTGCCCGGTCTGCTCCAGGGGCTGCGGGGCGTCAGTGTCGACGGTGAAGGTCACGTACCAGCATCCGTCGCTCTCCCGGGAGACGATCACCATCGCCGGGTCCAGCGTGGTCATGTCCACATCCGGCCAGGACCACACGAACCGGATAGGAGCGGCCATCTTGGCCAGCCGAAGCTGGCCGCCGCGGACGGCGAACGCGCTGCGGGTGAAATGCGCGGACTGCCGGGAGCGGCGAGACTTGAACCGCGGGTACCGGGCCCGCCCGGCGAAGAACGCGCCGAACGCCTGGTGCTGGTGCCGCAGCGCCTGCTGCAACGGCACGCAGGACACCTTGTTCAGGAACGCCAGGTCCGGGTCCTTCTTCATGGCGGTCAGCGCCCGGTCGGACTCGGCGTACGAGGTGCCTGTGCCCTCCAGGCGCCAGCGGGTCATCCGGGCGGCCAAGGTGCGGTTCCACACGACCCGGACGCAGCCGAACGTGCGGCTCAGCACCTGCTGCTGCGCCGGGTCGGGGTAGGCCCGGCACTTATATGCCGTCCTCACCCTTTCATGATCGCATGTATGGTCGAAAAACTGCGGAAGCCGCGCCGCATCCGTCACTGTCATTTCCGGCCCCGCTGCATGGAGAATCGGATTCGTCCCCGGCTTGAACGCCGGGCATCTCTCGGGAGGCTTGGTGACACAGCGGTCTTGTAGTACCGCATCTGGGTCCACGCCCGACCAGGGCTCCGCCCCCGCCGGAGGCTCTGCCCCTGCCCCGGGATCTGCCCTGGCCGGCGGCTCGGCGGCGGCCCTGCTCGCCGGGTACGTTCACGCGGCCGGGGTCCGGCACGTCTTCGGCTACCCCGGCGAGTCCGTCATCGACTTCATGGAGGCGGCCCGGCACCACGGGATCGAGGTGGTTTCC
>Ga0213881_10001699_pt1 | contig 10140 bp, 17 predicted proteins | sample BarmaccoBMER_R08_FD_160104 | JGI IMG/M metagenome (GOLD analysis project Ga0213881, IMG submission 160104) | Barbacenia macrantha exposed rock microbial communities from rupestrian grasslands, the National Park of Serra do Cipo, Brazil - ER_R08 ... | reverse complement strand
CTGAATGGCAGACCACGCAAGACGCTCAACTGGCGAAAGCCGGTCGAGGTCTTCGAAGAGCTTATCGAGAAGCACTGTGTCGCCATGACCGATTGAAACCGCCGGGGATAACCGTCAGGGATATCTCTAGAGCTTGTCGTGAGCTGTTTAGCTTCCGACGCCGATGGAACTTGCCAGAAGCCGTGAGACCAGGTCGATACGCTGTCTTCTGTCGTCAAGATGTTAGCGGGCAGGGTGGTCCGGAGTGGTGGCAACGATGGCGACAAAGGAATCGTGCAGAACTTTCCACGCTTGGTGGTAGGCGGCGTGGGGGCCGATGGCCTGGACCGTCGCTGCGGTGGGCATCTCGTGGCGTCCGGTGATCAGCAGCAGCCGCCGGGCGGTGAGCACCGCCCGTTGCCAGGCGCCATAGCGGTCATCGGCGGTCCCCTCGAGGGCGTGATACCCGCAGATGAAGCTCAGATCGCGATCGACGTCGGGGCGGTAGAGGTCAACATCGGTCTCGGTGATGTGCGCCACCATGCCCTGGGCCTGGGGAGTCTCGGCGAAACTGCGGAAGGGGGCCAAGCCGAAGGTCTCCGGCCCGCCGTGGCGGTTGAATTCCCAGATCGGCACGTAGGCAACGGGGAGCGGCTGGAAATACATTCCCGGGGGCAGCAGGACCCAGGTGAGGGTCTCCTCGAGTGGTTCGGAATGCCAGCGCACGGTGGCCCCGGCGAGGAATCCGTGCTGGCGGCCCCGTTTGATCTCCTCGGCGCGGTGGGCGACGGTGTAGCCGGTCTCGGTGCGCCCGGGTGGAGTGCGGATGCCCAGGCATGGCCCGTGCAGGACCAAGACGCTGCCCAGACTGGTCGCTGTCGACACCCAGGCCGGGTCCAAGCGCGGTCGTGCTCTGGGCATAGATCGCTCCATCCGGATCGCGCAGCACGAGACCATTGGTACTGCGGTAGATCCCCCACCCCTCAGCGGACCGACCGGTCCAGATCGACCCCGGGGGGATCCGATGGAACCCAGCCGTGATCAGGGCCTCGGTGAGCACATCGCAAGCGGTGCCGGTGCGGGAATCCTGGCTGATCACCGATCTCGACGGTTCGAACAACACCACCGGGATGGGATCCACCGTGCCGCTGCGGTCGGGGATCAGCGTGCCGTCCTGCGCGATGCCGGCCACCGGAACCGCCCCGCCCCCGAGGACGGGATCATGCAGATACGTCAGCTTGCACGGCATGTGATGCTCGGTCGCCAAGCGCGCGAGCAGGCCCAGTGTGTGAGGATCATCGCCAGGAAGCGGCCCCTCCGGTAACCAGTACTCCCAGCGTGCGGGATCCCACCTCGCGGTGCTCGTGTGCTCAGCGCAGTGCTGCCGGCGTTGCCGGTTGCGGGCTCCCTTGCCCATGGTCAACTCCTGTCTGCTCAGTGAGAAGGGATGGGCGATCGGGGGGCGGGATCCTCGACATCGGCGAACAGGGATAGGACCTTTTCGCGCAGCCGCTGCACCTGCTGGTTCACATCACCGCCCACGTCTCTGAGCTCGCCGATGCGGGTGCGCACCGCGTCGTGCAGAGACAATCCCTGCTGGACACGCAGGATCTTGTCGGTCTCGCCCAGGTCGTGCTCGATAGTGTCGACCAGCTGAATCGCCCGGACCCGGGTCAGGCGCCGTCCGGTCAAACCCATCCGTAGCTGCAGCAAAAACTGCCGGGCCATTTTCAAATACATCACACCCAACTGCGGGGAGATCTCCTCCTCGGAGCTCGTCACCGCACCCAGCAAGGCATCGAGCATCTCAATGTGCTCCACCACGGCCCGAACGGTGCCCCCGGTGACGTTGCCACTGGATTCGGCGGCGCCCTGGAACGGTGATTCGACGGCTCTCGGCCTGGCCAGACCGGCGCGTGCGTAGACCTCGGTCAGACCGGCCTCGAAGTCGAAAGCGGCATCCATCTGCACAACTTCGGCATCCAAAGCTCCCTGAATCCACTGGTCAAAGTTGATGTCCGCGCCGTCGCGGCGGTCACGCTGCCAGGTCATGAGGCGTCCTTCCGAGTCATCGCATATCGTTTCCGGAGCGTTTTGCGCGCCCGGGACAGGTTTTGGCGCACCGCGTCGATGCCCATCTCCAACAGATCGGCGATCTGCTCATGAGACAACCCGTCATAATGCGCAACCATGACTTGCCGTTGTTTGCCAGGCAGCACGGCCAGCTCGCTAAGCACCACGTGGTTTTCCTCCTCCAGCGCCACCACATCAGCAGCCGACGGCACGCACGCGCTCGGTTCAGGCATCTCCCGCGGTGGAATCGAGCATTCGATCACCGTGCGGCGCCTAGACGGAATGCGAGGGTTAGAACAGCGAAAATCATTCAGCGCCGTCCGACACAGCCAGGCCAGCGGATCACGGATGGGATAACTGACCCCCAGCAACCCAGCGAACGCAGCCTGGACCGCATCACTGGCTTCGTCTTCACTAGCACCAGCGAGCCGGACAAACCGCACCAGCACTGACCTGTTCATCCGATACAAGGTGTCGAAGTCCAAAACGCCCTCCGTGATACCCGACTGGATCCTCATGAACCTGCATCTCTCGTCATCGACCGCACACCGATCACGACTCCTTCCGGGCTCACGCGCTAGACACCAGATAGAGAGCAAACCACCCCAATTCGTGACACCCAACCAAAACCCGCAGCTCAAGGGGCAGTGCTCGGGCCCCGGCGGCACGCAGGGTGCCACAGCAGCGGCATGCCGATCCAGCGGCCCTATGGGGTTCCAAAAGTCGGCCTGCGCCGCTGACTTGGGTGATCAGTGTGGCCGGCTGGTAGGCATGATCGTGTGCTGTGTCGTTGCGTCTGCTCTACTTGGTCTTCCTTCAGCTGCTGAGCCTGCTGCTGTTGCTCGGCCGCTCGTCGACGTCCAAGGATGTCGAGCTCCTGGTGCTGCGTCATGAAGTCGCCGTGCTGCGCCGAGTCCACCCGAAGCCCCGTCTGGACTGGGCGGATCGCGCGGTCTTCTCCGCGCTCGTCCGGAGGTTGCCGCAGATGCTGCGGAGGCAGCGGTTGGTCACGCCGGGCACGATCCTGCGCTGGCATCGTCGCCTGGTCGCCAAGAAGTGGACGTATCCGACCCGCGTCGGGCGCCCACCCGTCGAGGACGCGGTGGCTGTGCTGATCGAGCGTATGGCCAGGGAGAATCAGAGCTGGGGATACCAAAGAATTCAGGGTGAGTTACTCAAGCTCGGCCATCGCGTGGGAGCATCCACGATCCGCCGTGTCCTGCAGCGGTGACGGATACCGCCGGCACCGGTCCGAGACACCGACACTGGAGCAGCTTCCTTCTACGAGGCGGAATACAGCGGTGGCAACGTTTTATTTAGCAATGCAGCATACGATCCCGGTTATAATATAATATGGGGTCCATTCGAACCCCCGGCGGCCTGGACCGAGCTACAAGAAAGGAAGCGCCGACAGAACGAACCACCGCTCCCGTAACCCTTGTTGTCACCTCTTTCTGCTTCGGGCTCGGACAGCGGGGCGTCGTCGAGAAAGGCGAAGTCCCTGATCCGTGCGTGGGTCAAGCGGGCCGACACTCCACCCGGGAGCGGATGAGGTCTATCAGACCCGCCGCACAGCCTCTGGCGCAGCACCGCAGAGAACCTTGACGGAGCCAACCGGTCACGACTACCCGGGCACCATGCGTCAGGTTCTCGGCGAGGTCCTTCGAAACCAGCTAACTCATCCCTGCGATTGCACTTCGCCGCCGTAGGTCACCGCACCGCGCCTTGACCACGCCAAGGGGCTGCTCACCGTCGGACAACAGCAGGTGCGCGCAGTAGCCCAGCGAGGACAGCGCCATCATGCGTCAATTAATGTCGCCATCTGCGTTCTCTCCCCACGCTTCCGCTCTGGGGCCGGCCGGGCCGCAGGGAGCCGCTACAGGGGATTTGGGCTCAACCGGCGGCCCGGCCGGGGTCTCTTCACGTTCTGAGTCTTTGACCTGATGGCGTGAGCTGGCATGGTGAGTATCACATCAGGGCCGGATGGAACCGACCGGCCGCCGGGAGCCTCAAGGTACGGGGGGCAAGGCTCAACCAACGGCCGGCCGGGTTTTACTCGTCTCGCGGGGTGTCGAGGTCCGCGAGGAAGATCAGATGGCAGCGCTGGCATCTCAGGCCGGCTGGTGGTTGGTCGTACTGGGTGACGCCCGGCGTCAGCACGGGCACCGCAGCGGGCCTTGAGCACACCCGAGGGATGGTCACCCTCGGGCAGCAGCAGGTGCGCGTGATAGTCCAGCGGGGACCGCGCCCTGCACCCCGGGCGGCTCACTCGGCCCCGCCTTCCTCGCGTTCCGGGGGTGCCAGGGGTGGCTCGGTCACCTCGCCAGTGTCCCCCGCTCGGTCCAGCGGAGGCAGGACACGCACATCCAGCCGGGCGCCTCGTCATACAGGCTGGCGCCCATGAACACCCGCTGCCCGCAGCGCGCGACGTACACCTCGTAAGGGTGATCGGCGCCCTCGTCAATGGCGTGGGATTGCCAGTCCAGCGAGGACACGCCCCAGCGCGGGGCGCCGGCCACCGGGTGCCCCGCGCCGGCAAGCTCGGGCTGGGGGGTCGGGTCGGGGCTCACCGGCCCCGCCATGTCTGGAGGGCCTCGAACAGGCCTTTGTGTAGCGCGCAGGTGACATCGATAGCTCTGGGGTTCGCGCGGGAAGCGTCCGCGGTCGCACTATCAGCCATGGTCAACCTCTTCTCTCCGGGTGGCGGAGTCGTGTCCCGCCCTCATCGGTCGATCTCGCTGGGGTGCGGCTCTCGGTCATGGCCGTCCCCCGGTGGTGCGGGCAGTAGTTCGCGGAGCCGCTCCAGCGCGGCGATGACGTGCTCGACACCGTGCGGTGTGAGGGTCGGGTGCCGGCCGGTTCGTCCCCGGCCGCCGGAACGCGCGTCACCCGCGCTCACGGGCCGAATCCCGCGCACGCGGGACAGAACCCGCTCTCAGACATGATCAAGACTGCCGGGAGGACCCGGGCGCCGCAGATCGCGACGTAGCGCCCGCGCCCGTCGGACGCGGCACCACCGGTTACCAGGTGCTCGACCAGGGTGCCCGCGTCGGTGACCCCGGCCAGGCGTGATCTCGATCGATCGCGCACCGCGCCGCCTTGGCCGCGGCGCCACCCGGTGAGGCGCCCGCGCCTGCTGTGCCCGCCCGCCCTGGGTCCACCTCCGTTCGTCAGGGGAGCCGCCCGGCCCCGTCGGGCGGGGGACTGGTGGTCACCCGCCCGCTCCGGGGGTGACCGGGCACCGGTGGATCGCCGCCCGGGGGCACGGTGGCGACCGCACTCAGCGACCTGCTCCAGCAGCGCACCGCCGACCTGGAACCACACCAGGCAGGGGAAGCGGCGGCCCCCCCAGGGCAACGGCAGGCGCCAGCCGCGCCCGATGACGACGCGATGGCGCCAGCGGAAACGGCGGCAGGCACGGCAGTGGCCCGCGCGGGTAACCGGCTGGTGATCGAGCAGCACGGACCGCAACGCGTCAATCGCCCCAGTGTGGTAACCCACCCGCTCCAGCTCGGCCAGCTCATCCCACACCGAGCGGACAAACCGACGCTGATGGGGGCGCTCGGTCAACCATTCCACGGTCCGGGCCGACAAGGCGGCGTCGGGTCGCGGTGGGCGAATCGTGGCCATGACGGGCTCACCTCAGCCTCACGTGTTCTGGATCGTCGGTGCGGTGCCGGTTGATCGGCAGCACGTCGGTAGTGGCCCCGCATCCTGGGCATGCCTCGTCGGCGGGGCCGGTCGATGTGGAGGGGTCCTGCTCGGTCATCGGGGCGCTCACCGGGCAGCCGCCAGAATCGCTTGCCCCACCTCAACGGCCTGGGCACAGGTGAGCACCGTTGCGGTGGTCATCGTGGCGTCCAACGTGAGCACCACCCGGCGCACCACCATCCCGTCCATGAGATCCATTTCCCGCCGCAGGATGATGGTCCGGTTACGGCCTTCGGGGTCCTGACCGGTGAGGGCGAACCGGGGCGATTTTTCAGCGGTCACTGGCCACCACCGCTACGCCGGCACTCCGGGCAGAGCTGGTCCGGGTCTGGCGGGCTGCCCTTCAAGGCGAGGTCGCCGGTAGCCAGCGTTCCCGGTAGCGGCCCCACTATCCGCAACGTGGGCCGGGTGGTGAACAGCGCACCGCAGCGCGCCAGCACCGTGCCGTCCTCGCGCATAAATCCGTAGTGGGTGTCGAGATCAGCGAACGACCGTAGATACCAGCTCACTGGCTCCACCCCCGCCGAGATGGAACCGATCGGCCACTGGGAGCGGTAAGCGTGGTCTGTTCAAGGCAAGGTTGGCACTGACCGCGCCTCGGCTCTGTCAAGCTCGCCGCTAGGACCTGCGCACCGCATAACGCCAAATACCGGCCCGAATGCCGATGCTTCACCGCCGGATCGGTCATCAAATGCTCAACCGGGGTACGCGCACCGGTGATCCCCACCGCGTCGGTTACCGCCGGGCGTGGTCCCCGCTGCTCGGAGATCCGGGCGCGCGCCCCACGCTTGCTGTGCCTGCCTGCCATGAAAGTGCCCGCCACACGTCGAGAGCGTCTAAGGTGTGTGGCCGCCGGGTCCCTGGCTTGCGGGAACCTTCAGGGGCACTACGTCTCGGACTCTATCATCGTGATTCCACGATGACTAGCATCGTGGACCTGTTTCCACATCCCGAAATCCCGCTACGATCACGCCCATGGCAGGACCAACCATCAGGCGCGTTCAACTGGGCACCGAGCTACGACGGCTGCGGGAAGCGGCAGGTATGTCACGACCCGAGGCAGCCGCAGCCATCAAGACCTCGAAATCACGGCTTGCCGCGATCGAACTTGGCCGCAACGTCGTCTCATTCTCAGAACTCGTGGTACTGCTACGCGACCACTACCACGGCACCGAAGAGCAGCTCGCGACGCTAGAAGAGATCCGCGAAGAGGCCAGCCAGCGCGGCTGGTGGTCCACCTACGGCCTACCGGAATGGCTTGCTGGTTACGTCGGCTTGGAGCACGACGCGAATGCCGTACGCACCGTCGAGCTAGAGCTGATTCCCGGCCTGCTTCAGACCGAGCAGTACGCGCGAGCGGTGTACGTGCTCGGAGAACGGCTATCACCCAAGGAGATCGAGCGACGTACTGCGGTCCGGATGCAACGCCAAGAGCGTTTACTCGGTCCCGATCGGATGCAGCTCACCGCCGTAGTATCAGAGGGAACGCTACTGCGATGCGCCCGACAAACCGCAGTAGCCGCCGAACAGCTGACCAAGCTGCTCAATCGGGCGCAATGGCCGAACATCGAGCTGCGCGTGCTTCCCTTCGACGCTGGTTTGCACGTCGGCATGGCGGGAGCATTCAGCCTGCTCAGCTTCCCTGACCAGCTGCTGCCTGACGCCGCCCACCAGGAGTACGCGGTAGGTGGCCACATCGTCGATGACCAATCAGTGGTCTCGCAGCTAGATAGGCTGTTCGACAAGCTCCGCAGCCAGGCACTCGGTACCGACGAGTCCCTGGCCATGATCGCGGAGCTTGCCGCCCCACACTCCTAGAGACGAAGAGAGGCATCTCGATGGATGACCGTGCGCCCGTCGTATGGCGAAAGTCTAGCCGCAGCAGCGACCAAGGCCAGTGCATAGAGGTGGCCGACCTAGACGACCACCACGTCGTGCGAGACAGCAAGAACCCCGCCGGCCCGGCGTTGATGTTCACCGCGACCGAGTGGGCCGCGTTCACCACCGGGATCAAGGCCGGAGACTTCGACTGAATCGAGGACCAGCAACGCCTCCAGGACTGGAGTATTTAACGTTACGGCGTAACTTTCAGCGCCTGGAGGCGTTGCTCAGAGTGGCTTCTGGGTACAGACTCAGAGAGTCACCTTGAGGTGGGTTTCACCCCCTGAAGGATCATCCAGATCTCGGCACACGTCAGAATGCCGATGATCAGCAGGATGAGGCAAAGGCGTGTCGTCCGGGACCAACTTTCCAGGGCGGACCAGACGACACGCCACCAGTCGGGCGTGTTCAAAGATCTCCTTATTGTGTTGAACCGGCCGCAGCCGATCGGAAGACCGTTGTTGATAGCCTACATCTACTAACGCCCGAGGACGGCGGAGGTACCGGTGTTACTGCGGAAACCCTGAGAGAGCCCTTTGGACCTCGGTGAGCGGATCAGCTCATTCCGCTTCCTAATCCGCGATCGGGACTTCAAGTTCACCGAGGCATTCGACGCCGTCTTCGCCTCCGAAGACATCACCGTAGTCAAGAGGGTCTGATGCCCCTATGGATGTCAAGCCGTTGGGCATTGCGGTTCGGGTGGGGGCCGGGAACCCTGTCGGCGACCGTCGTGTGTCGCCCGGTCTTGCCGGTGCTCGTGCTCTAAGAGGACCTGGATCGCGGCCTTGTCAGGGCTGGGGAAGGCTCGCCCACCGAGAACGGACACGCCGTTGATCAGGGCGGTCCATCGCTTGGTGCGGGCACCGCTGTACGTGGGTTGGACACTGCCGACTGTCACACCCTCGACGGTGACCAACCACGCGCCACTGGTCGCGTAGTCGCTGGTGCGGATCAGGTCACGCCGATCGTCGGCGGCCCACATGCCGCCAGCAGAGACAGCCGTGCGTGGCGGCTCACGCTGGCGTTGCGCGCAACGCCGGGAGGGTCCCTCAACACCGTCGTTGACGGTCGGAGCGCTCGTCTGCTCGTGTCGCGCGGGTTCCGGTGGTGGCTCGAGCACGGTGTCACCGTCGCTGGTGAGGTTCGCGCGCCGGAGGAGGCGCTGGTAGCGCTGGTGGGCGGCTTGCCTGCTGACGGGTGGGTCTTGGGCGGCCCCGATCGTGGTCCACGATGCGCCGGCAGCTCGCTCTAGGGCCACGGCGGCGGTCATCAGCTCCTCGCGCACCCTCGCGTGGATCTCCCGGACGTGCCTGTGGGTGCCGAACTGGCCATCCATGGCGGTGACCTGCGGTATCGCTGGGCCACAGATCGTCGGTCGTGGCGGTACAACTGCTGTATCTGGTCTTCCGACAGGTCATGGCCTTGGCTGGGACTACTCGCGCGCAACACACAATCCAAGAACGGAAATCCTTGTGCTCCGGCACGAGGTCACCGTGTTACGCCGGCAGGTGAACCGCGACTGTCCTGGCCAGATCCAGCGGTGCTCGCGGCACTGACCCGATTGCTGTCCCCGGCCGGGTGACCGCCGTGGGGCTGGTGCCCGGGAGCAGGCCTATTATCCAGTCCTTGATGGCCCGGTGGTGGATCATCACTTGGTGCTGGGGTGGACAAGGCTTAGCTGGGGGTTGTTGTGGCGTCAGCAGCGGAGCGGTCAGGCATGGTTGATGCGTCGCAGCAGTCCACCCGCAGGGATAGCGGTCGGGACCGGAGTCGGCTGTTGCCGGTGCTGGCGGTGGAGCGCGTGATCCGTGCGGTGCTGTTGATTGGGGTCGGGCTGATTCTGTGGACCCATAGCCACGCGGATTGGACCGATGTCGCGCGAGGCTTGGTTGGGCGGGTGGGGCTTGACCCGAGTCGTAACGAGACCGGTCGGCTCATCGCTCATCTGGCGGGGTTGGGACCGCGGCAGGTGCAGCGTTACGGTGCGATTGCTCTTGGGTACGGAGTGTTGGAGGCGGTGGAGGGCTACGGCCTGCTGCGTCGTCGTCGGTGGGCGGAGTATCTGACCGTGGTGGCGACCGCGTTGTTGTTCATTCCTGAGGTTCAGGAGCTGCTCGCACACCCCACCGGGCTGAAGGTCGCTGCCCTGGTGGTCAACGTCGTTATCGTCGCCTACTTGATCATTCGACTGGTCCGGCGTCGTCACGCCGCCTAGCGGGAACAGGTGGCCTGTGCGTGCGCGGTCACCGCACCATCGAGCAGGACTGCCGCGGCGGGGCCTCACCAGTTCGGGGCAACGACGCCTGGTGCTCGCTCCGGAGCTGGGTTGGTGAAGTCTCTTCGGGATAGCCGGCGCCGACGGCGAGCGCATCAACGATCCGCTGACTCAAACCGACGCAGAAATCCTCTGGGTTCACTCGGATCCGAGCCTGGCCACTAGTGTCGCGTAATCGATAGATCTTCACAGCAAATTTCCGTTGTTGTCGAGCAACTTGT
>Ga0213881_10001697_pt1 | contig 10143 bp, 9 predicted proteins | sample BarmaccoBMER_R08_FD_160104 | JGI IMG/M metagenome (GOLD analysis project Ga0213881, IMG submission 160104) | Barbacenia macrantha exposed rock microbial communities from rupestrian grasslands, the National Park of Serra do Cipo, Brazil - ER_R08 ... | reverse complement strand
GCTGCTGGATCTGCTCGTCGACTCCGGCGCCACGGTGATCAACACGTCCAGCGCGATGCACAGGCTGCTGCGCAAAGTTGGCATCGAGGACTTGCAGCCGACCCGGAGTTACTCCCCGAGCAAGGCTTATGCCCTGAGCAAGCTGGCAGTGATCCTGTTCAGCACTGAGCTGCACCGGCGATATCACCACCAGGGAGTCTCCGCGGTGGCGTTTCACCCCGGCTATGTCAACTCCAATTTCGGCCCGGCATCGGGGTCGCGGTTTCTTCGCGTCATGAAAAGAACTCCTGCGGCGCTGGTCATCCCGGGTGCGGACCGGGGCGCCGACCAGTTGGTCTGGCTGGCCTCGAGCAGGGCGGGTATCGACTGGCGGTCGGGCGGCTACTACTCCAGGCACCGGATCGCCAAACCCAACCCGCGGGCAGCCGACCCGGCGCTTGCCCGCGAGCTGTGGGAGCGCAGCCTCGCCACCACCTCCAGCTGAAAACGGGCCCCCGTTCAGAGCTCGTTGAGCACCGCCGAGGCCAGTAGTTCAAGTGTCTGATCCGACGCGCGGTCGTGCGTGAACAACACCACCTGGCCAAACCCCAACCCCTGCAACTCCTTGAGCCTGTCCACGATGACGTGCGGGGTGCCGATGAGCCCGCCTTCCCGCAGACCGAACCCAGGACCGCCGAAGCGTCGCTCGGCGACCTGACTGACCTGCGGCAGCGACGCCTCGTCGCGCGCGATGGCCATCACCGCTTCGACCGACAGCACAATGGTGTCGGGATCGCGGCCGATGTCGGCGCAGAGCCGCCGCAGCTTCGACACCTTGTCTTCCAGCGCGCCCAGCGCGTAGCTGGGCACGTTCCACACGTCGGCGTAGCGCGCGACCAGCGGCAGCGTGTACTTCTCGCCGGCCCCTCCGACGATGATGGGCGGCCGGGGCCGCTGGACGGGCCCAGGGACGATCGGCATCTGCCGGACGGTGTAATGCCTGCCCGCGAAGTCGATCACCTGGTCGGCGAAGGCCTGATTCAAGATCTCCAGCGTCTCGGCCAGCCGCTCCGACCGCTCGGCGAGGGTGCCCCATTCCAGCCCGGCCCGGTGGTGTTCGTCTTCGATGGAGCCGCTGCCGATGCCGAGCTGCAACCGGCCCGCCGACACCTGGTCAAGGGTGGTCGCCATTTTGGCGAGCACCGTTGGGTGGCGGAACTGATTGCACAGCACCATAGGTCCGACGCGGAGACGTTCGGTGCGGCTCAGCAGCCCGGCGGCCAGAGTCCAGGCCTCCAGCGACGACATGTCCGGCACTCCGGGGCCGTACAAGTGGTCGTACAGCCACAGCGAGCCGATCCCGAGCTCCTCACAGCGCAGCGCCCGATGCAGCACATCCTGGTAGGACAAGCCCATCTGGGGCACGTACACACCGATGTCCAGCCTGGTCATGACCGCAGCTCCAATCCGCCGTGGGTGATGACGGTGCCACTTCCGCACCGGTGGCGGCCGCCCTGTCCGCCACGGTCAATTGATGGGCACCACGACCGGCGGCGTGTTGTATCCCGACACCCGTACCCAATTCGCGGTTTGGCCGGTAGTCGGTATCACGCCGTGGACCTCCACGGTCTCACCGGGAAACACCGTCACGTAGTTGTCGTCGTACTCGATGGGCAGGACCTCATCGCCGTTGGGCGTCGATGTGATTTCCGCACGCTCGAAGAAAGCCACGTGCTGTGTCGGGTTGTGCAACCGGATCGCGACACCGCCGCCGTCACCGTCGAATGTCTGCTCGGCGCTGACCTGCAGCGGCGCCGGCGCCATGTAGTTGAGACCGGTCATGTCTGCCCACGACACCTGCTGGGTGTCGAAGGGCTGGTCGTTCTCCGGATCTCCGACGTCGTCGGGTTGCTGGGACTGCCAGTAGACGTTGTCGGCAACGACATTGCCGGACTTGTCGAGCAATTGGCACCGAACGAAGAACACATCCGAGTCCTGCGCCTCCGACGGCAACGTCATGGCTTCAGCGGCCGCGCCGGAATCCACGCTGACGTTGTCGGCCGTGCGGTCGTCGCGCAGGTCACCGTCGAGGTCGTAAACCCGCACGCGCACGCGAAGGTCCTTCTGGTCGCTTTGGGTCTGGTTCACGACCGTGACCTTCGCCTGATCGTGGTAGCCGGTGGCGTAGGAGTCGAAGACCACCGACAACGGCCGCAGACCTTTCTTGGCACCGTAATAGGCACCGCCGGGGCGCAAATAGTAGTCGAAGAGGTTCCCGAAGAATGACGGCCAGTGATTGTTCAGCATCCAGTAGATGGTCATCTTGTGACCGGCCCACCCGTTCGCGGCGAAGGCCTCGAACTGGGCGCGGGTGGCTTCGTAGTGTGCCAGCTGTGCTTTTTCGGCGAACATCTCTGCGTTGGTCGACGGGCCGTAGCGCGTTTCCACCGCACGCCTGATGTTGGCCAACCTTGCGTTGTTCACGTTGGAGCCGGCATGGAAATACCAGGTGTCGTTGATCGGCCACAGCTTGTCGGGCGGAATGAATTTCTTCAAGCTGGCGAACGGGGGGATGTGTTCGTTATCGCCCTGTTCGGCGGTGGCGCCCGAGGTAGCGCCGTAGCGCCCGCTGAACCAGTAGCTCGGGGGTCGCCAGCTGTACGGGCCGGCCATGTCGATGCCGTCCCATTCCGGGGCACCGTTCTTGTCTTTGGCGAGCGTGGAAACCGTGTCGACGGTCGCGTTCTGCCAGTGCAGGGACCGCAGGATGGCGTTGTATTTCGCGCGGATGGGCGGCGGAGGCAGCCCGTCGCTGCCGTTGGCCCACACGAATACAGACGCGTGGTCACGAAGCATCAATATTTGTGAGCGCAGGCTGTCCTGCGCCACCCGTTGGTCTTCGTCGTTCCATTGGTCCCACTTTTCCCACTGGTTACAGCACATCCAGCCGAACATGAGTGGAATGCCCAGTTCGTCGGCGGTCTCGACGAGGTGTTGGCTGGTGAGCTTGCCCTCCAGCCGCAGCATGTTGAGGCCGAGATCCTTCGCGTAGCGCAGGATTGCGGTTTCGCGGTCCGGGTCGTACTTGTAGAGCAGGTCAGGGGTGTATGTGGCGCCGCGCACCAGAAAGTCCTTGCCGTTGACGCTCAGATAGAAGTCTCCGCCGTTCGGCGCGGCCTGGTCATCGCGATGCTGGGTGACCGTCCGGATCCCGAACCGGACATCGTTGGAATCGCTCACGTGGCCGTTGACGATGAAGTCCACTCGCAGGTTGTAGAGGTTGGGCTGGCCCATGGTGTACGGCCACCACAGGTCGGGGTTCTTCACGGTCAGCTGTGCGAATTTGTCGGATGAGAAGCCGACCGATCGGCTCTGGCCGCCGGACAGCCTGATTGGCTGGGCCACCTCAACGGTGGGCTTTCCGGGGCGGGTGATCGTTGCACGTACAACGCCGCGGACCGGATGGGCCGAGTTGTTGCGGACATTCGCATGGATCGTCAACCGCGCGCTATCGGTTTGTGGCAGCGGCAGTTCGGAGTTCACGAACGCCGAACCGAGCTGTACCTCGCCGGTGGCTTTCAGGTACACCGGCTTCCAGATCCCGGCGTTGCGGTCCGGAACGAAGGAGTTGCCGTTCGCGGGGTTCTTGCCCGGGCCTTGATAACCGAGGTAGTTCCAGTTGATCCAGTCGTACCAGCTGTCGGCCAGTTCGACGCCGTCGATGTCCTGGAGCGCTCGTTCCGGTGTGACCTTCACCGCCAGGGTGTTCGATGCGCCGGGCAGGATCCAGTGCGTCACGTTGAGCTCGTGCGCGTTGTACATGCCCACCACCTGGTCGCTGTCGGCCACCAGGTGGCCGTTCAACCAGATCTCACCGCGGTAATTTATGCCGGGAAATTCGAGCTGGTACGTGGTGCGGCCTTCCGGCGCGACGAACGTGGTGCGGTACCACCAGTCCTGCCGGTAGAGGTCTTGGGGCACCTCGTTGACGATGTTCTTGCCCACGTACAGGTTGGGATAGAGGTTGTTCTCCCGGAGCACCTCCAGGACCGTCGCCGGCATGCGGCGAACCTTGTACCAGGCGGCGTCGTTGTAGTCGGCTGCAGAGACCGTCGCACCGTTGGTCGACAGTCCCTCCGCCGGGGACAACGTCCAATTCTGGGCAAGCTCAAGCTTTTCCGGCGGCTCGGATCCGCCGAGCACCGGGTAGGCGCCCGCGCACAGCAACAGTGACAGGGCGATGACGACCCTGAGCGCGATCTTTGGCGCATCGTTTCGACCCATCACATCAAGTGCGGCGCTGGCTAGCGCTCGAGTCGTCATGCCCCCGACCGTTCCGTCACAGTAACAAAGGTGAGGGCCCGAGCCGGCCCACCCCGGATAGTAGGGGACGCGCTTCGGTCCCGCGCAGTCAGGACCCGGAATCGGTGCGCTGCCCGGGTTTCCAGTCCTGCAGAACCGAACGGCCGGCCGCGGCCTCGAGCGGCGATTCAGAGAAACGAGCGGACGAACCTGAGGACCTCGTCGGCGGTGGCGAACCCGCCGAGGTGGCTCTCTTCGGGACGAAGGATGAGCTCGGCGTCAGGCAACGTCGCGACCGCGGCCTGCGCGGCGTCGAGTGGCACGATGTGGTCGGCGTCGCCATGCCACCACACCACCGGGGTTTTGACGTCGGCCAGCCGGAAGCCCCAATCCCGTCCGAACAGGCGGGCGTCGTCGACGATGGCCTGAAAGCGGCCGCGGGCGACCAGCACGATGTCGTCGACGAACATGCCCTCCATCTCCGGCTCGGCCAGGACCCGCCGGTCGCTTTCCGGCGTGGTGCTGGCGTAGGCCCGGCACGCGTAGTGCCCGAACGGAATCATTGGCAGCACCAGCCCGGCCACCAGCGCGGCCAGCGGCCGGCGCAGGCCCGAGAGTATCGGCGCGAACCGGCGGGCCAGGTCGATGGTGCCGGTCGCGGCGGCGTCCGGTCCGACGGTGGGCACCACGCCGCCCAGCACCGCCACGGCCGCGACCCGGCCGGCCAGCGGCGGCACCGCGGCACAGGCCAGCGCATACGGGCCGCCGCCGGAGAGCCCGACGACGCCGAGCCGTTCGGCGCCCACCGCGTCGGCCACGTGAGCCATGTCGGCGGCCCAGTCAACGACGGCGCCATACGGGTGGGGGTCGGACAGGCCGGAGCCCGGCCGCTCCACCAGCACGACCCGCAGGCCGAGCTTCTCGGCGGCGCGCCGACCCAGCAGCGGGAACTGCCGTCGCCCGCCGGGGGTGCCGTGGAACCACAGCACCACCGCGCCGGAGGGGTCGCCGTACTCGGCGTAGCCCAGCCGGCGCCCGTTGGGAAGGTAGAAGCGGCCCTCCGCGCGGGGCTTTTCGACGCGCGGCACGCGGTAGGGGTGGCGCCAGGGGTTAGGCGGGTTCATGGCTCATTGGTCTTCTGGGCGCCAAATCGTAAAGCACGCGGTCCAGGCCGCGGAGTTTCGCTGATCGCACGCTGATTAGCTTGCCCAACCCTGGGTAATCACCAAACATTCTAAGTAGTCCAACGAAGGAGTTGGCCATGTTGGTTTCCGCACGTTTGGGCCGACGGACGTTTGCGGGTGTGCTCGGTGGGGGAGCCGTCGCCGCAACGCTGCTTGGCAGCAGCCCCTCGGCGCTGGCTGACCCGCCCAACTGCACGGCCGCGGACAGAGCCCAGGTGATCGCCGGCGTCTCGTCCGGCACTGCCGGGTACCTGTTCGCGCATCCCGACGTCAACGCATTCTTCAGCGGCCTCGCCGGCCAGCCGCGGGACGCCATCCGGACCCAGGTGCGCAGCTACCTGGACGCCAACCCGGGAGTGCGCAACGACCTTGGCGGCATCCGCCAGCCGCTGATCGACATGCGCAACCGGTGTGGGCCGTTCGTCGCAGGATCCGCGGGGCCACCGCCTCCGCCGCCGCCGGGGGCGCCACCGCCTCCGCCGCCGCCGGGCGCGCCACCGCCTCCGCCGCCTGCGCCGATGTAACCTTTCAGGCGGCGTGTTGATACGTCCATCGTCCGGGAGTAGCGGGCATGGGATGGTTCACCGCACCTGAATACTGGTTCGGCAGGCTGGTACTCGAGCGTGGCGTCGGGGCCATCTATCTGATTGCATTCCTGATGGCCGCCAGGCAGTTCCGGCCATTGATCGGTGAACACGGGATGCTGCCCGTGCCGGAATTCCTGGCTCAGCGGTCCGTCCGGCGCACGCCGAGCATCTTTCAGCTTCACTATTCCGACCGGTTCTTCGCCGCGGTTTCCTGGTTCGGCGCGGTGCTGTCGGCGGCCATCGTCGCCGGTGCCGCCGACTTGGTCCCGTTGTGGGTGGCCATGCTGGTGTGGCTGCTGCTGTGGCTGCTTTATCTGTCGATCGTCAACGTCGGCCAGACGTGGTACTCGTTTGGCTGGGAGTCCCTGTTGTTGGAGGCCGGCTTTTTGGCGATCTTCCTCGGCAATGCCCGCACGGCGCCGCCGGTGCTGGTCATCTGGCTGGTGCGATGGCTGCTGTTCCGGGTGGAGTTTGGTGCCGGATTGATCAAGTTGCGCGGTGACCCGTGCTGGCGGGACCTGACGTGCCTGGACTATCACCACGAGACCCAACCGATGCCGGGGCCGCTGAGCTGGTTCTTCCACCACCTGCCCAAACCCCTGCACCGGGTGGAGGTGGCCGGCAACCATTTCGCCCAGCTCGTCGTGCCGTTCGGGCTGTTCGCGCCACAGCCGGTGGCGAGCGCAGCGGCAGCAATCGTGGTGACCACCCAACTGTGGCTGGTGCTGTCCGGCAACTTCGCGTGGCTGAATTGGCTGACGATCGTGCTGGCCTTCAGCGCGATCGACGACTCGTCCGCGGCGACGTTGCTGCCGCTGGGCAAGCCTCCTGCGGTGCCGGCACCGCCGTCCTGGTTCGTTGTCCTGGTGATCGCCTGCACAGCGCTGGTGGCGGTGCTCAGCTACCCGCCGGTACGCAACCTGCTGTCCAGGCACCAGCACATGAACATGTCGTACAACCCCTACCACCTCGTCAACACCTACGGCGCCTTCGGCGGTATCAGCCGGATCCGCCAGGAAGTGGTGATCGAAGGCACCGACGAAACGCGCATCACCGATCAGACGCTGTGGCGGGAGTATGAATTCAAGGGCAAGCCCGGTGCGGTGCGGCGGCTCTCGCCGCAAATCGCGCCGTACCATCTGCGGCTGGACTGGCTGATGTGGTTTGTCGCCATCTCGTCGCGCTACGCCCAGGGGTGGATGGGTCCGTTCCTGCTGCGGCTGCTGCAGAACGACCCCGCAACGCTGCGCCTGCTGCGGCACAACCCGTTCCCGGATTGTCCGCCGCGGTATGTGCGGGTACAGCTGTACCGCTACCGGTTCACCACGCTGGGGGAGTTGCTGCGCGACCGCGTGTGGTGGCATCGCACCCTGCTGGGTGAGTACCTGCCGCCCGTGAGCCTGCGGAAGGCGTCCTCGCCGCCCAGGCGCGGTGACTGACCGGTCTTCTCGAGCCGAGCCATATCGGAACTGTCGCCGCTTCGCAGCAGTGGCTAACCTGCGGTCATGACCATCGACCCGAAGCAGACAGCCGTCGTGCTGATCGAGTACCAGAACGACTTCACCACCGAGGGTGGGGTATTGCACGGGGCGGTGTCCGAGGTGATGGCCAAGACGGACATGTTGGCCCACAGCCGGCAGGTGGTCGAGGCCGCCCGAAACGCGGGGGCCACCGTGATGCACGCCCCGATCACCTTCGCCGAGGGTTATCGGGAAATAACGAACCGCCCCTACGGGATCCTGAAGGGTGTCGTCGACGGCCACGCGTTCGTGAAGGGGTCGTGGGGGGCGGCGATCGCCGATGAGCTTGCGCCCGCCGAAGGTGACATCGTCGTTGAAGGCAAGCGCGGCCTGGACACCTTCGCGAGCACCAATCTCGACTTCATCCTGCGAAGCAAGGGCATCACGACGCTCGTCCTCGGCGGTTTCCTCACCAACTGTTGCGTCGAGTCCACCATGCGCAGCGGATACGAGAACGGCTACCGGGTCATCACATTGACCGACTGCGTCGCCGCCACATCGGTTGAGGAGCACGAGAACGCGCTGAACTACGACTACCCGATGTTCTCCCAGCCGATGACCGCCGCCGAGTTCGTCAAGGAGCTCATCACATAGCAGACCCAATGCGCCAGGAGTTCTCGCACACCAGCTCCGACAGCGGCCGCGCCGTTGCCCACTGCTCGATCTCCAATACCGGACGGTCTGGAAAGTCGGGCACCGGCCCCAGGCACAGCACGGCGACGGGTTCGGCGCCCGTCGGCACGGACAGCAGCCGCGCCAGGTCGTCGGGGTCGAAAATTGACACCCAGCCCATTCCTAAACCCTCCGCACGCGCGGCCAGCCACAAGTTCTGGATGGCACAGCACACCGAGGCCAGATCCATGTACGGCATTGTGCGGCGACCGAAGACGTGTCGTTCGCGACCATCGCCCAGGGCCACGACAAGAAGCTCCGCGCAGTCGAGGATGCCTTCGACCTTGAGGGCCAGGAACTCTTGCTCCCGGCTGCCCAGCGCGGCGGCCGTGCGCCGCCGTTCGGCGTCGACCAGGGCGTGAATCTCGCGCCGGCGTCGGCGATCGGTGATGCGAATGAACCGCCACGGCTGCATCAGCCCGACGCTGGGAGCACTGTGTGCAGCGAGCAAAACGCGCCGCAGAACCGGCCCCGGCACCGTCGAATTTGGCAAGAAGCGGCGCATGTCGCGCCGCTCGGACATCACCTTGTAGATCGCCGTGCGCTCGGCGTCGCTGTAGGCCTGCTCGGTCACCGCGCGCAGCCTACCTCCCGGACGCATAGCCCTACATCGGCGCGACCACGAGTTCACCGCCGGCGGCTCGGCCAAGTCTCTACGTGTCAGGCGCCAGGTGGGCGCCGGGTCCGGGTACGGGCGCAAGGTCGCGGGCGGTCAGGAGGGTGTTGTCGTGGGGGCAGCGCAGGATGGCTTCGACCCGATGGCCGCAGTCGCGGTGCAGGACCTCAACTGGCGGTCCATCCGCGTCGGCTTGCCAGCGGTCTCCCCATTGCATGAGGGCGATGACAGCGGTGATGAGGTCCAATCCTTTGCCGGTGAGCCGGTATTCGTGTCGCTCCCGTTGTCCAGGTTCGCGGTAAGGCGCCCGCGTCAGTAGCCCGGCCTCGGTCAGTGTCGCCAGGCGTTCGCTAAGGACGTTGCGCGCGCATCCGATGCGGGCTTGGAACTGATCGAATCGGCGTGCGCCGTAGAACGCCTCCCGCATGACCAGCAGGGTCCATTTTTCGCCGACCACTTCCAGCGCCCGCTTGATCGAGCAATTGTCGGCGACATAGCGATCACGCAGGTCGGACATGTTCTTAGCCTACCAGAGTTTGACATTGCAACCCAGCTCCGAATAGTCTGCGTTGTGTTATACAACCCAGGGTGCTTAGGCAAGGCCCGTCACCGGAAGGCACACCACTATGCCCATGCTCGACGTCTACATTCCCGAACAAGCCTTGCCCGCCGAGACCGAAAAGCAACTGCTGCGCCAGCTCGCCGAGATCCTCATCGAACACGAGGGAGCAGACCCGTCCGATCCCGTGGCGCGGTCACTGGCCAAGGTGTGGCTGCATCGACCGGCGGCGATGCTGCACGCCGGTGAGACGCCCTCAGCCCCGCACTACAAGGTGATTGCCTCAGTACCCGCAGGCCAGCTCGACGACGCTCGCACGGCCAGCGCGTTCGCCGCCATCACCAACGCAATCCTGGCCGCCGAAGGCGGGCGTTACGACCAAGACCCCCTGCGCATCTGGGTCATTGGCAACGAGATCCCCGACGGCAACTGGGGCGCCGGCGGACGGGTGGTCCGGCTCGCCGACATCGCGGCCGCAGTTCTGCGCGACCCCCAGAAAGGGCGCGACTATGCCGAGCAACGCCTGGCCGGAGAGCAAGTGACGCTCGCGGGATCAATCGGTGGCTGACGTCGCAACTGCCGTTCTCCTCGCGTCGATAAGGCCACGACGGTCGATATCTCGTTCAACGCCATCGGGATTCCGCAGCACGGTATGCAGGGAATTCCCTTGACCGAGCTGCGGCCGTGCCTGCGTTGGATGCTCCATGTTCGCCGACCGCGGCTA
>Ga0213881_10001696_pt1 | contig 10151 bp, 17 predicted proteins | sample BarmaccoBMER_R08_FD_160104 | JGI IMG/M metagenome (GOLD analysis project Ga0213881, IMG submission 160104) | Barbacenia macrantha exposed rock microbial communities from rupestrian grasslands, the National Park of Serra do Cipo, Brazil - ER_R08 ... | reverse complement strand
AGGCCGAGGGCGAAGCTGAGGAGGAAGACGAGGACGAGGAAGAAGAAGCCGAGCCCGGGGTGGCGGTCGAGGAAGCCGGCCGGCGGAGGCGCGGGCTCCGTCGCGGCCGCGCCGCCGCGGAACCGGAGGAGCGGCCCAAGCCGCCCGCCAGGCCGGCGCCATCGCGCCGGCGGGCCAGACGGGACCCCGACGCCCCGATACCGGTCGTGCGCGCGCAGGCCAAGTACGTCCGGACGTCCGCCCGCAAGGCCCGGCTAGTGTGCGATCACATTCGCGGCAAGACCGTGGAGGAAGCGCGAGCTATCCTGGCTCTCACGCCGCGTGCGGTTGCGCGTGACTGGAGCAAGTTGCTCGAGTCCGCGGTTGCAAACGCCGAGCACAACCACGAGCTCGTCGGCGAGGATCTTTACGTCAAGGCCATTCACGCTGACGAGGGTCCGACGATCAGACGGTTCCGGCCACGCGCGATGGGTCGCGCGACCAGGATCCGCAAACGCACCAGTCATCTGACGATCTTGCTCACGCCAAAGGAATAAGCACTAGTCATGGGTCAAAAAGTTCATCCCGAGTCGATGCGCGTGGGCTACATCCACGATTGGAAGTCGAACTGGTTCAACGAGCGCCACTTCGCCGATTACCTGCACGAAGACACGCAGATCCGGGACCACATCACTCGCCGTCTGTCGCACGCCGGTCTGTCGGACATCACCATCCGCAAGAACGCCACCGAGGTCGAGGTGAACATCCACACCGCGCGCCCCGGAATCGTGATCGGGAAGTCCGGCTCGGAGGTCGATCAGCTGCGCCGCGACCTTCATCGGATCACGGGCAAGCAGGTGAAGGTCAACATCCTCGAGATCAAGCGTCCGGAGCTGGACGCTCGCCTGGTGGCCCAGTCGATCGCCGAGCAGCTGCAGAACCGGGTCGCTTTCCGTCGGGCGATGAAGCGGGCGCTGACCAGCGCCATGCGCTCCGGGGCCAAGGGCGTCAAGGTGCAGTGCTCGGGGCGCCTGGGGGGCGCCGAGATGGCGCGCACCGAGGGCTATTCCGACGGGCGCGTGCCGCTGCACACGCTGCGGGCGGACATCGATTACGGCTTTTACGAGGCGCGCACGACCTTCGGCCGCATTGGGGTGAAGTGCTGGATCAACAAGGGCGAGATCATGCCCGAGGGTTACACCGGCGCTGATCTGACGATCATGGACGAGCCTTCGCCGCAGGCCCCGGAGCGCCCCGGTCGTGACGGTCGCGGTGGCCGCGACGGCCGCGGTCGAAGCGGCGGCCGTGGGGGTCAGGGCGGCTCGGGTGCTCGCGGCGGCCCCGGCGGCGGCGGTGCTCGTGGCGGCGCCGGCGGTTCCGGCGGTTCGGGAGGTGGCGAGCGCGCCGGTGGTGGTCGCGGGGCCGGTGGCGCGCGCGGCGGTGGCCGCGGAGGTTCAGCGTCCGGTCGGGGCCGGAGCGGCGGTGGCCAGGGCCGGCCGTCGGGCCGTCCGGCTGCGCGTCCGGCGAACGGCGGGGCTGAGGGCGAACGTAACGGCTGATGCTCTCTCCCAAGCGTGTCAAGCACCGCAAGGTTCATCGGGGGCGGCGCCGTGGCCTGTCGCGAGGGCAGGTCAAGGTCCAGTTCGGCGACTACGGGCTCAAGGCGCTCGACTGCGGGTGGATCACCAACCGGCAGATCGAGGCCGCGCGTATCGCGATGACCCGCAAGATCCGCCGTGGCGGAAAGGTCTGGATCAACATCTATCCCGACAAGTCGTTCACCAAGAAGCCCGCCGAGACGCGGATGGGCTCGGGCAAGGGTTCACCCGAGGGGTGGGTCGCGGTCGTGAAGCCCGGACGGGTGATGTTCGAGCTTGCCGGCGTGCCCGAGCCGCTTGCCCGCGAGGCCATGCGCTTGGCCGGCCACAAGCTGCCCGTGCGGACGAAGTTCGTGATGCGGGAGGAGGGCTGATGCGACCTGCCGAGCTGCGTGACATGAGCGATGGGGAGCTCCGCGAGCACATCGAGACCGCACGGCGCGAGCTGTTCGGCCTGCGTTTTCAGCACGCCACGGGCGAGCTCGACAACACCGCCGGCCTCAAGCGCGCCAAGCGCGAGATCGCGCGTGCTCTGACGATCGCGCGCGAGCGAGAAATGATGGCACCGAGCGAAGAGAACGATGGCTGAGGAAGTGACGAACGAGACCCCAGAGGAGGGGGCCGAGACCTTGGAGCCGGATGCGGCCTCGCAGCCCGAGGCGCAGGCGGCACCCAAGCCCACGGCTGAGGCAGGTCCCGCGGCCGAGCCGGCCGAGGCGGTGGCGCCGAAGGAGCGCCGTCGTCGTGCGAGGACTGCGAAGTCGGCCAGGGGCCCGGTCCGGGCGCCCAGGACGCCGGAGGAGCGTCACGAGGAGCGCCTCGCCGAGCGCCGGCGCAAGGCCGCCGTGCGCCGGCTCCGGCGCCAGCGCGAACGCGCCAACGCGAGGGCGAGCAGGACCGCCCCCGCGACCACCCCGCCGCGCGAGCACGAACCCGGCAAGCAGAAGACCCGTCAGGGCGTCGTCGTCTCCGATCGCGCCGAGAAGACGATCACGGTGCGGATCGACGTCACTCGGCGCCATCCCCGCTACGCGAAGGTCGTGCGCACGTCGAGCACGCTGCACGCTCACGACGAGCTGGGCGACGCCCATATCGGAGACACCGTCATCGTCCGCGAATCCCGCCCGCTGTCGCGCACCAAGCGCTGGCGTCTGGTCGAAGTGGTGGAGAGGGCGAAATAGGGTGATCCAGAACGAGACTCGCCTGCGGGTGGCCGACAACACCGGCGCCCGCGAGATCCTTGTGATCCGCGTCAAGGGCGGCCACCGTCGCCGCTACGCCGGCGTCGGCGACGTGATCACCGCAACGGTCAAGCAGGCCACTCCCCAGGGCTCGGTCAAGAAGGGCGAGGTGGTAACCGCGGTGGTCGTTCGCACGAAGAAGTCCTACGGCCGCGAGGACGGCACCTACATAGCGTTCGACGAGAACGCCGCCGTGCTCATCGACAACCAGAACAATCCGCGCGGCACGCGTATCTTCGGACCGGTCGCGCGCGAGCTGCGCGAGCGGAACTTCATGAAGATCGTCTCCCTCGCCCCGGAGGTCTTGTAGTTATGAGCGCCCGCATCAAGACCGACGACCAGGTGATCGTGGTCGGCGGCAAGGACCGCGGCAAGCGCGGCCGGGTGCTGCGCGTGGAGCCGGGCAAGCACCGCGTGTACGTCGAGGGGCTCAACATGGTCAAGCGCCACCAGCGCCCGCAGCAGGTTGCCGGCGCGCAGCGGGCCGAGCAGGTGGGGGGCGTGATCGAGAAGGAGGGGCCGATCCACATCTCCAACGTGATGCTGATCGACCCGCGCGATGACAAGCCGACGCGGATCGGGATCGAGTTCGAGGACGGCAAGCGCTACCGGGTGGCCAAGCGAAGCGGAGCGAGGCTCGACTAATGCCTGCGGCCCGACTCAAGACCCGGTATCTCGAGGAGATCCGGCCGGCGCTGATGGAGCGCTTCGGGTACTCGACGCCGATGCAGGCCCCGCGGATAGAGAAGATCACGGTGAACATGGGCGTGGGCGACGCAAAGCAGGACTCGCGCGTGCTCGAGGCGGCCACCGACCAGCTCGCGACGATCACCGGCCAGCGGCCGAACGTGCGCCGCGCGCGCAAGTCGATCGCGCAGTTCAAGGTCCGGGAGGGGATGCCGGTCGGCGTGGCGGTGACGCTGCGCGGCGAGCGGTCCTACGAGTTCCTGGACCGCCTGATGTCGGTGGCGATTCCGCGCATTCGCGACTTCCGGGGGCTGAACCCGCGCTCGTTCGACGGCCGGGGTAACTACTCGATGGGCGTCCGCGAGCAGATCATCTTCCCCGAGGTGGACTACGACGACATCGATCAGATCCGCGGCCTCGACATCGTGATCACCACCACGGCGCCCAGCGACCAGGAAGCGTTCGCCCTGCTCGAGGCGTTCGGGATGCCGTTCTCAAGGGAGGGCCGCCCGCAGGCGGCCGCCACACCGACGTAGAGGAGCACATGGCCAAGGTTTCACAACGCGTTCGCCAGCGGCGGACGCCCAAGTACAAGACCCGCGCGTACAGTCGCTGCCGTCGCTGCGGCCGAGCCCGCGCGGTGTACCGCAAGTTCGGCGTATGCCGGATCTGCCTGCGCGAGCTCGCGCACGAGGGCTACATCCCGGGGATGACGAAGTCGAGCTGGTAGGCCCGTTATGTCCATGACCGATCCGATCTCAGACTTTCTCACGCGGCTGCGCAACGCCGCCAAGGCCCAGCATCGCGATGTGACGATCCCCGCCTCGAAGTTCAAGCGCGAGCTGGCGCGAATCCTCGCCGAACAGGGCTACATCGAGCGGTACGAGGTTCATCCCGCCGGCCAGGGACGCCCCGGCGAGGAGATCACGATCACGCTCAAGTACACCGAGGACCGCAAGCCGGTCATCACCGGGCTGCAACGCGTCTCCCGGCCCGGCCAGCGCACGTACGTCGATCACGCCAGCATTCCTCGGGTTCAGGGCGGCATGGGCACCGCGATCATCTCGACGTCGACGGGCGTGATGACCGGTCACGAGGCCCGGATGCGGGGCGTGGGTGGCGAGGTCGTGGCGAAGGTCTGGTAGACACCCTGAAGCCATGTCTCGTATCGGAAAGCAGCCAATTCCCGTACCGGCCGGAGTCACGGTCTCGATCGAGCCCGAGCGGGTCACGGTCAACGGCCCCAAGGGCGAGCTGTCCGAGCGCGTGAACCGGAGCATCCAGGTGGAGCAGGTCGACGGCCAGATCGTCGTCACCCGGCCCACCGACCGCGGCGAGCACCGCGCGCTGCACGGGCTGACGCGCACGCTGATCGCGAACATGGTCCAGGGAGTCACCGACGGCTTCGAGAAACGCCTCGAGATCCAGGGGGTGGGTTACCGTGCGCAGCTGCGCGGCCGCGACCTGGAACTGGCGCTCGGCTACTCCCATCCGGTGTCCGTGAAGGCTCCGGACGGGATCGAGTTCGAGGTGCCCGCGCCGACCCGGATCGTCGTCAGAGGCGCGTCCAAGCAGCAGGTCGGGGAAATCGCCGCCTACATACGGAAGCAGCGCAAGCCCGAGCCGTACAAGGGCAAGGGGATTCGCTACGAGGGCGAGTACGTGGCCCGGAAGGTGGGGAAGCGGGCATGACCGTGGCGACCAAACCGCAGAGGCGTCTCAAGCGGCGCCGGCGGGTGCGCGCGAAGATCCGCGGGAGCGCGGAGCGTCCCCGGATCTCCGTGTTCCGCTCCAACCGCGGCATCTTCGCCCAGGTGATCGACGACGACGGCGGCCGCACGCTGGCTGCGGTGGCCTGGACGGAGCCCGATCTGCACTCGATGGGTCCGATGGAGCACGCCCGGCGCGCCGGTGGGATCCTCGCCGAGCGGGCGCGCGCCGCGGGGATCGAGACGGTGGTCTTCGACCGGGGCGGCTACAAGTATCACGGGCGCGTGAAAGCGTTCGCCGACGGCGCTCGCGAGGGCGGGCTGCAATTTTGATGGGCTACGCTGGACGACGGCATGGCACGTGACCGCACAGTCTCGTCTTCGGGCCTCGACCTCCAGGAGCGCGTGGTCGAGATCAACCGCGTGGCGAAGGTCGTCAAGGGCGGCCGGCGCTTCTCGTTCACCGCACTCGTCGTGGTCGGCGACGAGCGGGAGGTCGTCGGGATCGGCTACGGGAAGGCCAACGAGGTGCCGGTGGCGATCCAGAAGGCCGTGGAGCGGGCCAAGAAGAACCTCTACCGCGTGCCCAAGCACGGCTCGACGATCACCCATCAGGTCACGGGTGTGTTCGGCTCGGGTCGGGTGTTCCTGAAGCCGGCGGCTCCCGGTACCGGGGTGATCGCGGGCGGCGGGGTGCGCGCGGTGCTCGAGCTCGCCGGGATCCACGACATCCTCTCCAAGAGCCTCGGCTCCCAGAACCCGATCAACCTCGTCAAGGCGACGATGGCCGGGCTCGAATCCCTGCGCACGCCCGATGAGGTGGCCGAGCTGCGGGGGCTCAGCGTCAATCAGGTCCTCGGGCTTGCCGAGTCTGAACCGGCATCTACGACCCCCGCGCCTACTTCAAATGGGAACGGAAGCACGAGGACGCGAGGGGTCGCAGATGCGGTCCCAGACTCGGTTCCTGAGGAGCAAGGGTCATCCTCGTGAGCACGCTCTTAATCACTCAGCGTCGCTCTCGCAACGGCGCGGACAAGCGGCAGATCGACACACTGCGGTCGCTCGGGCTGCGGAGGATCGGGCACACGGTCGAGCATCCGGACACGGCGCAGGTCCGCGGCATGGTGCACAAGGTGCGCCATCTCGTCGAGGTCACCGAGGAGGATTCGTGAGCGCGGCGGACGAGACGAGGGCGGCGGAGGAGGCCGGGGTCCAAGAACCCGCCCCCGAGCGGATCGGCCTGCACAACCTGAAGCCGGCGCCGGGCTCGCGCAAGGCCCGCAAGCGCGTTGGCCGCGGCGAGGGATCGGGGACGGGCAAGACCGCCGGACGTGGCCAGAAGGGCTGGGGCTCGCGGTCGGGCGCCAAACGGCGGGTTCGCTTCGAGGGCGGCCAGAACCCGATCCACATGCGGATGCGCAAGCTGCGCGGGCCGCACATGAAGAAGTCGATGCCGTTCGAGGCATTTCGCACCCGCACCCAGGCGGTGAATCTGGTGGATCTGGAGGCAAGGTTCGAACCCGGCGCGGCCGTTACTCTTGAGGCGATGCACGCGAATGGTCTTGGCACACGGAAGGGGGTGCCGGTCAAGGTACTCGCCAAGGGCGAGCTGACCAAGCCGCTGACCGTCCACGCGCACGCGTTCAGCGCCACCGCGCGCGAGAAGATCGAAGCCGCCGGCGGCACGTGTCAGGTGATCGTGCTGGCCGAGGGCCGGGCGATCCCCGAGTGAGGGTTCGGCGATGATCTCGACGATCCTCGGTGCGTTCAGGGTCGGCGACATCCGAAAGAAGATCCTGTTCACGGCGGCGATCCTCGCGCTCTATCGGCTGGGCACGCACATCCCGGCGCCGGGCATCAACTCGGCCGCGGTCAGCGCGATTCAGAGTCACTTCGGCGGCAACAGCATCCTCGGCCTGCTGAACCTGTTCTCGGGCGGCGGGCTCGGGCGCATCGCGCTGTTCGCGCTCGGGATCATGCCCTACATCACCGCCTCGATCATCCTGCAGCTGCTGACCGTCGTGGTTCCGTCGCTGGAGAAGCTGCAGAAGGAGGGCGAGGTCGGGCAGGCGCGGATCACCCAGTACACCAGATACCTGACGGTGGGGCTGGCGTTCGCCCAGTCGATCGGGTACGTGTTCCTGTTCCGCAGCTTCCAGAAGCAGGCCGGAGCCACGCTGATCTCGAACTTCACGCTCGCCAAGGTCTTCCTGATCGTGATCTCGCTGACCGCGGGGACGGTTCTCCTGATGTGGATGGGCGAGTTGATCACGCAGCGCGGGATCGGCAACGGGATCTCGCTGCTGATCTTCGCCAGCATCGTGGCCCGGATCCCGCACGGCGTCCAGTCGTGGTGGAACAACCCCGACCAGGTGTTCCGGGTGGTTATGCCGTTCATCGCGATCGGCGTGGTGGCCGCGATCGTGTTCGTCCAGGAAGGGCAGCGCCGGATCCCGATCCAGTACGCAAAACGGGTGATCGGCCGGCGTATGACCCAGGGCGGCCAGACCTACCTCCCGTTGCGGGTCAACATGGCCGGCGTAATCCCGGTGATCTTCGCGGCGAGCATCATGGCGATCCCGCCGACCATCGGGCAGCTGATCGGCAAGACCAACGTCCACAGCTTCGGCTACCAGGTCTCGTCCTTCTTCAACCCGCAGGGCTGGCACTACGTTCTCGGCGAGAGCCTGTTCATCATCTTGTTCACCTACTTCTACACCGCGGTGACGTTCAACCCGGTGGACCAGGCCGACAACCTCAAGAAGTACGGCGGGTTCATTCCCGGGGTGCGACCAGGTAGGCCCACGGCCGAGTTCCTCGACCGCATCCTCGCTCGCCTGACGTTCCCAGGAGCATTGTTCCTGGCCGCGATCGCGGCCCTGCCCACGGTCCTGATCAACCAGACCAATGCCAACTTCTTCTTCGGCGGCACCTCGATCCTGATCGTCATCGGCGTCGCGCTCGACACGATGAAGCAGCTCGAGGCGCAGCTCATGATGCGCAACTACGAAGGCTTCTTGAAGTAACCGGCCGGCGTGGACCGGGTGGTGGGGCTTCCCGTTGGCCCCCACGGGAGGGTTGCGAGAGAAACGTCCAGTATGCAGTCGTTTCTGACGCAACATAGGGTTGCGGGGCGCCGGCGCCACCCCCGGTGACGCGCCGCGCCGCGGGTTCTTGGCGCGCCCGACGCGTCGCCGATACAGTGCGTCCCATGTCCGAGCTCAACCTGATTCTCCTCGGTCCGCCGGGAGCGGGGAAGGGAACGCAAGCCGAGCGCCTGCAAGACGATTTCCAGGTCCCGTTCATCTCCACGGGCGACATGCTGCGTGCGAACGTCAAGGGAGCGACCGAGCTGGGTCGGGAAGCGCGGAACTACATGGACGCCGGAGAGCTCGTCCCCGACGACCTCATCGTGGCCATGGTCGCTGAGCGTCTGCAGGAGGACGACGCCGAAGACGGCTTCATCCTCGATGGCTTTCCACGGACGATTGAGCAGGCCCATGCGCTGGACCGCCAGCTGTCCGAGCTCAGCCGCCGCGTCACCGCGGTCCTGCTGATCGACGTCCCTGACAGCGATCTGGTCCGGAGACTGTCCGGCCGGCGGGTCTGCGTGAAAGCGGGCCACAACTACCACATCGAGTTCGACCCACCCAAGCACGAGGGCGTCTGCGACCAAGATGGGTCCAAGCTGATCCAGCGCGACGACGACAAGCCCGAGGTGATCCGCAACCGCTTGCGCGTGTACCACGACCAGACCGAGCCGCTGGTCGACTACTACGACGAGCAGGGGGTGCTGCGCAAGATCGACGGCACCCGCGATGCCACCGACGTGCACGACCACATCCGCGCCGTGATCGCCACGCTCCGTCTCGAGGAAAACGTCTGAACGGCCGCGAGCCAGCAGCAGTGATCATCAAGAAGAGCCCACAAGAGATCGACCGCATGGCCGCCGCCGGCACGATCCTGGTCAAGACCATGAACCTCCTCGCCGGCAAGGTAAGACCCGGGGTGACTACCCGCGAGCTCGACGAGGCCGCCGAGAAGTTCATCCGCTCGCAGGGAGCCGAGCCCGCGTTCAAGGGCTACCGGGGCTTTCCGGGCTCGATCTGCACCTCGCCGAACTCGATGATCGTCCACGGCATTCCGGGGCCCTACAAGCTCGGGCGCGGGGATATCCTCTCGGTCGACATCGGCGTCATCCGCGACGGGTGGGTCGCCGACGCGGCGCGGACGTTTTCGGTCGGGCCGATCACGCCGATCGCGAGCAAGCTGCTGAGAACGACCGAGGAGTCGCTGTACCTGGCGGTGGAGCAGTGCCGGGTGGGGAACCGGCTCGGAGACGTCTCGCACGCGATCCAGGAGCACGTCGAGGATGCCGGCCTTTCAATCGTGCGGGCGCTGGTCGGACACGGGATCGGGCGAAGCATGCACGAGGAGCCCCAGATCCCCAACTACGGCGATCCCAACACGGGGATACCGCTCGAGGAGGGGATGGTGCTCGCGGTCGAGCCCATGGTTACGGCCGGAAGGCATGCGATCCGGGTCGGCGAGGACCACTGGTCGATCTACTCCCAGGACGGGTCCCTGGCCGCCCACTTCGAGTTCACGATCGCGGTCACCGCCAACGGGCCGCGGATCCTGACGCCCTGGCACGAAGCGGGCAACGGGCGCGCGGCGGCTTGACGGCCCCAACAGCCGGCCTACGTCCCCTGCTAACATGACGGGTTGCGCTCGTAGCGCGAACGTTCGACGCTGCGTGGCGCTCCTCAGCGCGGTAGCGGCGACCGCACCGGTCGCCAGAGCCGGGCTGAGGGACCACTGTAAATCACTCACGACGAGAGCGAAGCGAGCGTGAAAGTACGACCGTCGGTCAAGCCGATGTGCGAGAAGTGCAAGATAATCCGCCGCCAAGGGCGGGTCCTCGTCATCTGCTCGAA
>Ga0213881_10001695_pt1 | contig 10154 bp, 7 predicted proteins | sample BarmaccoBMER_R08_FD_160104 | JGI IMG/M metagenome (GOLD analysis project Ga0213881, IMG submission 160104) | Barbacenia macrantha exposed rock microbial communities from rupestrian grasslands, the National Park of Serra do Cipo, Brazil - ER_R08 ... | reverse complement strand
GCCAGCACCACCACGCGGCAGCAACCCCAGCCACCCGCCCCGCCGCACCACCCAGCCAGAATTTCGCGCTCGCGCGACGCCCACCCCGGGGACATACGGCTGCGTGGTAATTTAACGTACGAATACGGCGGGTTAACTTCCAATTAGCATGAGATTTCCGCGCTATATGGAGGCGAAGGGCAAAGATCCGGGCTGGGCCTGCGCCCGAGCCGATGCCGCCAAATGGCACGCCCCGGCAATCGAATGCCGACCGCTGTTCCGCACGGACACGGCCGTTTCGCGCAGTTTGCTAACCTTGTCCGATGCTGACGGTCTGCTGGCTCTTAGTCCTGTAGGGGGCTACGATCCGGGTTTGGGAGACAAGATGAGCAGCAGGCGGCGTCGGCTCGACCCGGTGGGGCCGTTCGGCAATCCGGACGGGTCACGAGCCGACATCGAGGATGTGATCAGCGAGTTCGTCGACTTCGGCGGCAATCCGGCCTATGGCCACCTCGCGACCCGCGCGAACGACTCCATGGTGCGGGTCATCGTCGGGAAGCTCGGCGCCGGCAAGACGGTCTACCTGCGGCGTCTCCAGGATTTCCAGGCGCATCAGGACTCCGTCTACGCCGATGTACCGCAGCAGGGCCTGCCGAAGACCGAAGTCGTGGTGAAGGCGTGCCAGTGGTTCTCGGACAGCGTCCTGGTCGAGAAGTGGATGCAGATCTGGGAGCGCGCCATCATGCGGTCGCTGGTCTCGCACATGCTGCGCCATCCCGAGTTGCGCTATCAGCTACGGGACGAGCAGGCCGATGAGATCGAGTGGTCGTACGCGCGGCTGCTCGATGACTTCCGCCGGCCTCGGTCGATCTATAGCGAAGTGCGTGACATCATCAATCAACGGCAGACGGCCCATCAGCTGTCCGCATACCTCGACGATCCGCTCTGGGACGACCTCGAGGATCTGCTGGGCGAGATTGTCGGCCAGTGCAAGCCGGTCTATTTCTACCTTGACGGGGTGGACGAGGAGTTCGGCCACGCCCCGATGTACTGGCTGAAATGCCAGGAGGGCCTGTTCTATCAGGTCATGCGGCTGCTCCGCGACCACAGGCTGGGCGGGCGCCTGCATGTCGTCGTGTGCATTCGCGACATCGTCATGTCGTCGGTGTACCGCTCGGAACACGCGCCGCGGTACTACAACGAACCCCACATACGTGTGCTTACCTGGGACCGCGACTCGCTGCTCTACCTGCTCGGGCAGAAGCTGCAGCGGCTGCCGCCGTCGCTGCTGATGCGACACGCCACCACCGGCCCCGCCACGATCCGCGACTGGCTCGGGGTCAATGGCCGCTGGCCGGGACCCGATGGCGACGGAACGATCGAGGACTACCTGCTCAGCCACACGAGGCTGATCCCGCGCGACATCATTTCGCTCGGCAACGAGCTGAACGAGGAAGTACTGCGGCAGAAGCAGGCTGGCTATGACGGCCTGCCGCCGGCGGCTCTGGCGGGGGTGGTGCAACGCTGCGCCAAGCGGTTCGGCGATTCCCAGCTCGCGCAGTGCGCCAACCAGATCTCCTCGGACCTGATGCCGAAGAACGCCGCTCTGCACAATTACTCCGAACTGTTCACCAGCACCCAGGCCTATATCAGCGGCGTGCAGGAGGAGGTCCGCTCGTTCGTGCGGCTGATCGGCGTCGACCGGTTCTCGCGCGGGGATCTCGTGGCACTACAGGAAGTGGCGGATCTGCACTTCGAGAAGGCGACAGACCTTCCCTCCGTCTTGTGGCAGAACGGCCTACTGGGGTATGTCGACGAGTCCGGGCGGCGCCGGTTCTACTCCATGGGCGATGTCGAGGAGTTTCATTTCCCGCCGGAGGTAGGCACGTACGTGCTGCATCCGTGCCTGGTCTACGCCGTCGGCGGAGTCCGGCACGTGCCGCCGGACTCAGCCGCCACCGGAGATGCGCATCGCACCCGCCCGCTCCCGGCTCCCGAGCGTACGGACCTTCGAGCGGCGCCCCCCTCGGATGGCAGCCAGGCGCTCCCGGAACCCGATCCGGCAGAGGTGCGGTCCTCGGCCGGAGCGAAGGCGGCTGACTACGCTGTCGGCGATGTGCTCGACGGCCGCTTCGAGATCCTCCAGATGCTCGGGCAAGGCGGCTTCTCGAAGGTCTATCGCGTACGCGATGACGTAGAGGAGGAGGAACGGGCGCTGAAGCTCTTCGACAGCGCCGCCGGTTATGAGGCGGTGCGCCGCGAGATCGGCGCCCTCCGGAAAATCCATCACCCCAATGTGGTGGAGGTCTTCTGGGCAGGCAAGACGAACGCGGGCGAGTGGTATCTCATCACGGAGTTCATCGATGGGGAGTCGCTGGATGAGTTTGTCTCCGGAGCCAAGCGCCTTCGCGACCGGGAGGCGGTTGATGTCGCACTCGATCTGCTGGACGCGCTCGTCGCCTTCCACCCTGATGCGGCACGCCTCAAGGAGCTGGACGCCAAGCGTCAAGAGGGCGACCTGACGGAAGCGGAGTCGCGCGAGTGGATACGGCTGAAGGACAAAGGGCTGGTCCACCGCGACATCAAGCCGCTCAACGTGATGCTCACCCGTACCGGGGTGAAACTGCTCGACTTCAACATCGCTTCCCGGGTCGGTGACCCCGTTCATACGCGGTCAGGCACCCCGCCATACCGGCCACCCGACGCCGGGCTCACCCACTGGGACGTCTCCACTGACCTTTTCGCCGTCGGCGTGCTGCTCTACCGGCTCCTCTGTGACGGCCACCACCCGTTCCCGGGTGCGATGCCCGCGGTCGGCGTACCGGTGACCGACCCGCGAACGATTCGCTCTGACCTCAACCCCCGCCTCGCGGAATTCCTGATCAAGGCGTGCGCGCCGGGCAGCATGGATCGTTTCGCCACGGCCGCTGACATGCAAAGCGCCTTGCGCGACGTCCGCGCTGACCTCTGACATACAGCGGGCGCCTCCCTCGGCGGTCGCCGCTCTGCCGCCAGCTGACGAACTCGGCAACCATAGCCAGCCCGCTCAGTCGAGATCGAACTCGTTGCCCTCGATGTCCTGCATCACGATGCACGATTCGTTGTCGTCGTCGGCAGGCAATAGCCGCACGCGTACCGCGCCGAGCGCGACCAGTCGTGCGCATTCGGCCTCAAGCGTGGCCAGGCGCTCTTCACCGACGAGCCCGGTGCCGACCCGCACGTCGAGGTGTACCCGGTTCTTGACGACCTTGCCCTCGGGAACGCGCTGGAAGAACAGCCGCGGGCCCCGACCTGAGGGATCAATGCAGGCGAACCAGGAACCCTGCTGTTCAGGCGGTAGTGAGCGATCGACATCGTCCCAGGTAGCAAACCCTTCCGGTGGCGGCGGTACGACGTACCCCAGCACCTCGCACCAGAAACGGGCGAGGCGCTCAGGTTCTGCGCAGTCGAATGTGACCTGGATCTGCCTGACCGACGTCATGGGTCCACCATAGAGGCGGGGTCTTCGCCGTCTCCACCGGGGCCGCCCCGGCCGCCCCGGCCGCCCCGGCCGCTCGGCACCGCTCGCTGAAAATTGCCCGGGGCATAGGGCCTAGTAGAGCGGCATCCGGCGGGCTCGCGCGGGGTTCAGGGTTGACACCCGAAATCATCGTGTCTACCGTCCGCGTGGACGGGGCTCCCGCGTCCCCTGCCCAAGGAAGGAACGCCGTGAACCGACGCCGACGCCGCGGTACCCTCGTCCTCGCATCGGCCGCTGTGCTCGCCGGGATGGGCCTCTGGCCGGCGACGGCCGGCGCCGCCGCGTCCCCGGCAGTGATCACGATATCGAGTTCCGCCACCGGAACGAATCTCACCGACGGCTCGCTCGGCCTGTCCTTCGAGGCGTCCGACCTGGCCTTGCCCGGCTTCACCAGCGGGAACCTGGCCGCATATCTCAAGACCCTCGGGCAATCGGTCATCCGGATCGGCGGGAACACCGTCGACGAGACGTTCTGGACCTCCGCCGGCGCCCCGCCTCCCTCGTGGTCGATCGCCACCATCACCCCGGCTGACCTCACCGCCCTGGCGGGCCTTGCGCAGGCGAGCGGGTGGAAGGTCATCCTCGGCGTCAATCTCAAGCACTACGACCCGGCCAGCGCGGCCGACGAGGCGAGGTTCGCGCATTCCGCGCTGGGCTCCTCGCTGCAGGCCATCGAGATCGGCAACGAGCCGGACCTGTATTCGCAGTACAAGAGCAATACGGCTCAGTTCTTCACCGACTTCCAGGCGTACGTGTCGGCCATCGAGCAGGCCGTACCCGGATTGCCCATCGAGGGTGATGACAGCATTGCCGGGCCGGCCAGCTCGTTCCAGAACGCGTTCGTGAGCGCCGAATCCGGCCTGGCCAAGCCGGACATCGTCGAGCTGACCGGCCACAACTACCCGCTCACGTCGACCACGTGCGGCGGCAGCCCCACGATCGCCGGACTGCTCGGGACCTCGGCACGCGATGAGGAGAACAACAACGCGCAGGCGGCGGCCGCGGCGGCGGCCAAGCTGCGGGTACCCGCGGTGATCGACGAGGCGAACTCGGTGGTGTGCGAAGGTCAGCAAGGCGTGAGCGATGTGTACGCGGCGGCGCTGTGGGAGGTGGACGACCAGCTGGTAACGGCGCGCGAAGGCGTCCAGGGCGACTACATGCACGGCACGGTGCTGCAGTGCGACACCGCGAAACCCCTGTTCATGTTCTACACGCCGCTGTGCGCGCCCAGCGCCGCCGATGCGGCGAACGGGATCCTCGCCGCGCAACCCGAGTACTACGGCCTCGCGGCCGTACATGAGATCGGCACCGGGGCGTTCCTGAACCTCAGCAATCCCGACTGGGCCAGCGTCCGCGCGTACGCGATCCGGCACCAGGACAACACGGTCACCGTCGTGCTCGACGACATCCAGGATCCGGCCAGCAACGGCCAGCAATCCCTGCAGCTCGACTTCGGCCAGTCGTTCACCCATGGCAGCCGCTTCAACCTGGCCGCGAGCTCGCTGACCGCGACAAGCGGCATCACTCTGGGCGGTCAGACGGTCCAGGGCAACGGAACGCTCGCACCGCCGGCCAGCACGCCCGTCACGGTCAGCGGCAGCACCCTGACCGTGACGGTCGCGGCCGGGAGCACGGCGATCATCACCCTCCGGTAGGCCGTCTCAGCCGAGGTGCCGGGCGAAGAACCGCAGCGTGCTGTCCAGCTCGAAGGCCGGCACCTCGCCGTGTTTGCCGGGATTGGCGTGAAGCGTTTTCTCGGCTGAGGCCAGGGCGTCGAACAGCGCCAGGCTGTGAGCCCGCGGCACCCGCTCGTCGTCCCACTGCACCAGGAACTCCACCGGGACGGTGATCTCCGGCAGCCATGCGAGCCTGGTTCGCGGCCGCGATCCGGCTGTACCGCTCATCCTCCGGCCGGTCGCCATGGCCGGGTACATCCACCGCCATTGCCGCGAAACCGCACTCGGCAACGAAGCGGCGCGCACGGGCCACGATGCCGGGGGTCTTCTTGTGCTGTCCGCCGCCGTGGCCCATCACGATCAGGGGACGGGCCCCGCCGGCGCCTTCTGGCGTCCACAGCACGCCAGGAATCTCATCGAGGGTAAAGAGCTGTTCACAGACGCCGCCGGACGACGTCTCGCAGCTGAAGCGCATAACGTTTCAAGCCTTCCGGGATGCCTTCTGCGGGCACTCCCTAGGCCATACGACGGAGGGAGCCCCGACCTGTCACAGCGTTGATCGGTCTCACCTCCTCAGTTCGCAGCACACTGCGGAGCAGAACATATCACAACGATGGCGCTCCAAGGCCGGCTCATCCGCTGGTGACCCGGGCCCGGATGTGCTGGGGGACCGGGAGCCCGGGCGCGAGACCGGAGTCCGGTTCCGGTGTGCCGAGGACCGTGCGTACCGGGATCACGCCGGCCCAGACAGCGGACCGGATGGCTCGCCGCCGCGCCAGCCCAGGTCGGCCAGGCCGCCGTCATCCTCCGCGACCTGCTGGACATCTCCCGCCCGGTCAGGCGGCGAAGCGCCTGAACGTGTCGAGCACGCAGTCGCGGGTCGCGTCGCCGCCGAGGTGGCCGAGGCTGTCGAAGACGTGAAGCCGTGCGCCCGGCCATGCCCGGGACAGCTCCCACGCGGTGTCCAGCGGAGCGCTCATGTCGAGCCGGCCGTGGATCAGCACGCCCGGGATCGAGGCCAGCCGGCCGGCCTCCCGGATCAGCACGCCTTCGTCCAGCCAGGCACCTTGTGAGAAGTAGTGTGCGCAGAGCCGGGCCAGGGCGAGCCGGTCCCGTGACGGACGCCCGCCGAAGACGGCGTCGTTCGTCTCGCCGGAGAGCACCGTGTCTTCCCAGGCGCACCAGTCGGCGGTCGCTTTCTCCCGGACCGCGGCGTCCGGATGCGAGGTCAGCCGGGCGTAGGCCGCGAGGATGTCGTCATCGCGAGATACCCCTGACCCGGCCACGAACCGCTCCCACTGCTCAGGGAAGAAGCGGCCCGCCCCGCGATACAGCCAGTCGATCTCGGAGCGCCGTGTCGTGGTCACGGACTGAAGGACGATCTCCGAGACGCGCGCTGGGTACCGCTCGGCATAGGCCAGCGACAGCGTGCAGCCCCACGAGGCCCCGCTCAGCAGCCACCGCTCGATGCCCAGGTGCGCGCGCAGCCGCTCCATGTCCGCGATCAGGTGCCCGGTGGTGTTGACGCTCAGGCCGGCGGCCGGATCGCTGGCATGCGGCGTGCTGCGACCGCAGCCGCGCTGGTCGAACAGGACAATACGGTAGCGATCCGGGTTGAACGTCCGGCCCTGTCCCGGCCGGCAGCCCCCGCCGGGCCCGCCGTGAACGATCACGGCCGGCTTGCCGTCCGGGTTCCCGCAGGTCTCCCAGTACACGAGGTTGCCGTCACCGACGTCGAGCATGCCCTTGTCGTACGGCACGGTCGCTGGATACAACTCGCCCACCTCAGGACCGTACCGCCCAGAACGCCGATATCGCACGGCATTATCGCTGAGGCGGTGCCGCGCTCTGTCAGATCCTTTTCAACGAACGGCCCGGCCTGCTTCCAGCCGGAACGCCTAGCGCCGGTCACGTAGTGGGCTGGACCCGCTGACGTGTAGTTTTTTGTCCCTTTCGCCGATTCGCTGGGCAAGTTTTCGTGGTTGATTCGGGCCTCGTGGTGATTTTGGTGCACTATAGTGCACCAAAATCACCACGAGGCCCCAAATTACCGCAGTAATCCGAGCGACCCGCCGCGCGGACTTCCGGTCGCAGTGATATCCGGGATTACTTGAATTTGACCGTTATATGTAGGCGATCGCGGTGGACGGCTGGCCTATGTGCCCGCCATGTGGTGATACGCGGGGAACGGTTCCCAGATCATCAGCCACAGCCGTTCGGGAGAATGATCGAACAGCCTGTCCGGGTCCTGCGCTATCCCGCAGCCAGCGCTGGATCGCTGCCGTGCCGCGGCGGTCTGGCCGCCGGCGGCCGCTGGTACACCCGAGGGCTCGTGCCGGAGCCTGATGGCGGCTTGGCCCCCGGACCCCTCCGGAGGCGCGACTCGAGGGTCAGGACGCCCATGACGATCGAGGCCCCCAGCCCGGCCGCGATGGCCGCCAGGATCGTGAAGAACACCGCCACTATCACCGCTGCCCCGGGCCCGTCAGCCACACCGGCCACAACACTCACCGCGAGCGTGATCGCCGCGACCGTGCCGATGCTGAATCTGAGCACCGTCTTCGCGGACCCGTCCCGGGCCAGGTTCCCCGGACGCCGCGCACTGGCCGGCTCCGGCGGCCGGGCCGGAGGGATATCGGCGGTGAGAGCATCCAGATCCGCGTACGTGCGTGCCGCGAGCGCACGGCCAAGCCGCGCGTCCAGCTCGTCCTCGGTGAGCCGTTCCTGCACATAGGCGGTCTTGAGCACGTCGACCACCTGGTCGCGGTCAGCGCGCGATGCCCGCATGCGGCCGCGGTCTTTCCCGCCTGGTTTGCCTCCGGATCCGGGCATCATCGGCGTCTCCTCATGGGCTATCGGCCGGATCGTTCCGGCATCAGGCGGTACGCGGCGAGGTCGAAGCGCCGTACCCGGTAACGGTACATGAACGTATGGCTGGGCCAGTTACTGGTGTTGCGCCCGGATGCGGTCGTGTACCAGCTGTGGCAGCCGGTCTCCCAGACCGATTTCCGGCTGGCCGACTGCACCCAGGAGCTGAACGCGTCCTGCGCCTCGGTGCGGACGTCCAGCCACGCCAGCCGCCGTGCGGAGAGTGTCTGGATCGCGCGGAGCGCGTAGCCGATCTGGCCCTCGAGCATGTAGATGATCGAATTGCCGCCGAGATTTGGTGTTGGGTCCGTAGAGCATGAAGAAGTTCGGGAACCCGGACACCGTGATGCCGAGGTAGGCCTGCGCTCCGTCCCGCCACGCCTCCCGCAGCTCCGCGCCATCCAGGCCGGTCACGCGTATCGGCGACAGGAACGACACCGCGTCGAACCCGGTGCCGTAGATGATCACGTCGGCGGCCCGGGTCGTGCCGTCGGCGGTGACCACGCCCTCCGGCACGATCCGCTCGATCCGGTCGGTGACCAGTTCGACATCCGGCCGCACCAGCGCCGGGTACCAGTCGTTTGAGAACACCACCCGCTTGCAGCCCATCACGTAGTCAGGGACGCATTTCGCGCGGAGCCGGGGATCGGCGATCTGCCTGCGGAGCTGACGGCGCCACAGTAGCATCGGCCCGGCCAGCAGCTTCGGAGACAGGACGAAACCGCTGGTGAGCAGCTCACCGTAGAGGAAAATACGCAGCCGGTCGGCCTTGCGGACCAGCGGCAGCCGGTCAAAGGCGGCCAGTTCGGCGTCACGGTAGGGGCGGTCGGCCTTTGGCAGCACATACGGTGCGCTGCGCTGGTAGACATCGACGTGGCCGGCGACCTTGGCGATCTCGGGCACGAACTGGATGGCGCTGGCTCCGGTGCCGACTACGGCCACCCGCCGGCCGGCCAGCTCGGCTTCGTGGTTCCAGCGGCCGGAATGCCACCACGGACCGGCGAACTCGTCCCGGCCGGCGATGTCCGGAAGGGACGGGCGGCCGAGCTGACCGACCGCGCAGACCACCGCCTTCGCCTGTAGCGAGGCGCCGTCCTCGAGGGTGAGTCGCCAGGTGGCGCTGTCTGCGTCGAACTCGGCCGCCACCACCCCGCGGCCGAACCGGAAGTGCGGCCCGAGATCGTGCTCGGCGACCAGGCCGTGCAGGTAAGCCAGGACCTCCTGGCGCGCGGGGAAGCGCCGGCTCCAGTGCCACGGCCGGAAGGAGAACGAGTAAAGCTGCGACGGAATGTCGCAGGTCAGGCCCGGATAGCTGTTGTCGCGCCAGATCCCGCCGAGGTCATCGGCCCGGTCCAGCACGAGGAAGTCATCGATGCCCGCCCGCTTGAGCGCGATCGCCATGCCGATCCCGCCGAAGCCGGCGCCGATGACAACCACCCGGTGAGGCATGGGCGCTCCCTTATATCACGTATTGACCGTCCTCATTAGCCGTGCCTATGCTCGGAAAAACGGCCGTTAACCAGCGCCGTTGCCAGTAACCCGAATGGTCTAGGTCAATGCATTAGACATGATAAGGAGACGGAGCTGTGCGGCTCGCCACCATCATCACCCCGGACGGTCCACGGCTTCATGTCAAGACGCGCGACGGCGGTTACGCCGACCTCGGCCACGCGTATCCCAGCGACCCCGCGTACGCCGGCCTCGGTTCCTTCCTGACCGCGGGCCCGTCCGCGATGGAAGCCGCACGCCAGCTCGAAACCAGCGCAGCGGGCCGTCACTATGAGCCAGCCGACTTCGCCCCGGCCGTGCCGGAGCCGCCGCGGATACTGTGCCTCGGCCTGAACTACAGCGAGCACGCGCTCGAGGGTGGCCGTGACGTGCCGACCTGGCCGGACACGTTCGTGCGCGGTAGCGACACGGTGCTCGGCCCGTACGCGGAGCTGGTGCGCCCGGCGCTCACCGCCAGCTTCGACTATGAAGGCGAGCTGGGCATCGTGATCGGCGCCGGCGGGCGTTACATCCCGGCCAGCAAGGCGATCGACGCGATCGCCGGGTTCACCGTGCTCAACGACGCGTCGGCGCGGGACTGGCAACGGGCCGCCACCCAGTGG
>Ga0213881_10001694_pt1 | contig 10157 bp, 9 predicted proteins | sample BarmaccoBMER_R08_FD_160104 | JGI IMG/M metagenome (GOLD analysis project Ga0213881, IMG submission 160104) | Barbacenia macrantha exposed rock microbial communities from rupestrian grasslands, the National Park of Serra do Cipo, Brazil - ER_R08 ... | reverse complement strand
TTGTCTGGTGTTGCTCATCCATCGGGCGCTGTCGTGGCTACGCGCTCGGTGCGCAGGCGCTGGCCTACCGGGGTCTCGGCATAGTCGCTTGCCGCCTGGTGTGGCGCGTCAGCGCGGTAGTTGGGTCAGCCGATCGTTGTCTTGCGCTTGTCTCATCAGTCTCTCTTGTCTCCGGGGGAGGTGCGTGGGTCAGTGAGGGATGTGCCAGGGGTGGCAATTGTGGGCGGAAAGTTGCCACCCCTGGCACATCCGCGCGCGGCGAGGGTCCTTCCTCGGAGCTCACCGACCATGACCTCAGGTCCGTGGCGCTGGAGGCGTCGGCGATCGCGACACGAGGCGGTGCTCCCAGTCATTCTGCTCGCCACTGCTCCCTGACTTTGCCGCCGTCCTGGCCGGCCTACCAGGCCGCCGTCGGTGAGTTCAGGCTCGACTGTGCGAGGCGCCTGGAACTTTCTTCAGAAGTCTTCGGTCCGTGGGCGGGCTCGTGCGTATCGGCAACACGAAGCGGTGCTTGATCGCTGAAACTGTGGCGTGGCCGTGCGGGAGTGCACGGCCACGCCACAGTTTCAGCGATCATCAGATGGGTCCCTGTCTGCGGTGGGCCGCAGACGGTGGGGTGCTACCAGACAGCCGTGCCGTCGCCGTCGGCCAGTCCAGACTTCTGAATAATGTTCCATATGCGGACGTTGATTATCGACAACTACGACTCGTTTACGTATAACCTGTTCCACTATATGGCTGAGGTGAGTGGGACTGAGCCGGTGGTGTTGCGTAACGATGACCCTGGTGTGACTGTGACCAGCCTAGCGTGTTTCGATAATGTGATTATCTCGCCCGGTCCGGGTCATCCGGAACGGTGGGCTGATTTTGGTGTGTGCGTTGAGGTGATTCGGGCTGGTGTGGTGCCGGTGCTCGGTGTCTGCTTGGGTCATCAGGGCATCTGTCATGTTTTCGGCGGTCGCATTCAGCCAGCCCCTGAGTCGTATCACGGCCGGCTCTCGCCGGTGCTGCAGAATCAGGTCGACATTCTGGCCGGGCTGCCCTCGCCGTTTTCGGCTGTTCGATACCACTCCCTCGTCGCCACCGGGATACCTGAGGAGCTGGAGGTGATCGGGTGGACTCCAGAGGCGATCGTGATGGTGGTCCGGCACCGGCGCCGGCCGTTGTGGGGTGTGCAGTTTCACCCGGAGTCGATTTGCACCGAGCACGGGCACCAACTAGTGGGCAACTTCGCTGAGTTGACCCGCCGCTGGCACCGCGACGCGACGCGAGCGAGCCGACCGGTGCCGGCGGCCGGGTCAGCTGCTGGTAAGGCGGCGGTTGCGCCGGCTCCAGTGCGCACGGTGCGCACCGCGAGCACGCTGCTGAGGTGGTCTTCGACGCGTTGCACCGGGAGTCTGAGTGCTTTTTTGGTTGGACAGTAGCCTGCCGCGGTCACCGGATGGTCGGTTTTCGGTGCTGGGAGACGCCAGCGGATCAGTGTCTCGGATCGTGACGGCTGATGTCTGGGCGCAGCAGGTCACGGTGGAATCAGCGACCGGTGTGGAGTTCGTCGAGGAGGCTTTTTCGACTGGAGCCGCGCTGACCTCGAGGCCCACCCCCTTGACCCCCTCGATCTGCCGTTCGACTTTGCCCTCGGGTGGGTGGGCTACCTCGGTTATGAGCTCAAGGCTGAATGCGGCGGCCAGCGGGTCCATCGCTCGGGTTACCCCGACGCGATGATGCTCTTCGCCGACCGGGCCATCGTCTCCGACCATGAGGAACGCCTCATTTACCTGCTCGCACTCGCCGAGGGCCAGGACGATGTACGCGCGCAGCGCTGGTTGGCGGACACGGTGACTGCGCTGGAAGTATTAGCCACCCGCCAAGCCAGACCCGATCCCCATCCCGATCCCGAGATCGAGCTCGGCAGGTTGAGCGCCCGACATGACCGGACGCGTTATCTGCGGCTCATCGCCGCCTGCCAGCGGGAGATCACGGCGGGTGAGAGTTATGAGGTGTGCCTGACCAACATGATGACCGCGCACGGCACGCTCAACTCGATAGGCAGCTACCGGCTGCTGCGGGCGCATAATCCTACGCCGTTTGCCGCCCAGCTGAGGTTTGGTGCGTTGTCGGTGTTGAGCGCTTCGCCGGAACGATTCCTCAGGGTCTCCCGCGAGGGAGTCGTCGAGTCCAGACCGATTAAGGGCACCAGGCCCCGCTCCGACTCGCCGACTGAGGACGAGTCGTTGCGCGCTGATCTCGCCTCGAACATCAAAGACCACGCCGAGAATCTCATGATCGTGGATCTGGTGCGCAACGATCTGGGCACCTGCGCGCAGCTGGGATCCGTTCGCGCCGAGGAGCTTTTCCAGGTCGAGACCTACGCCACCATCCACCAGCTGGTCAGCACCATCCGGGCGCGGCTGCGCGCGGACCGAACGGCGGTGGACTGCGTCCGCGCGGCGTTTCCCGACGGCTCGATGACCGGCGCGCCCAAGATCCGCACCATGCGGCTCATTGACGATCTGGAGGGCGGGCCGCGGAGGGCGTATTCGGGCGTGCTGGGGTACTTCTCCCTGTCCGGCGCGGCTGACTTCAGCATGGTGATCAGGACCCTTCTCGTCGCTTCCGGGCGGATTGAGTACGGCGTCGGCGGTGCGATCATCGCCCTGTCCGACCCGGACGCGGAGTTCGAGGAAACCGCCATCAAGGCCACCCCGCTGCTCCAGCTGCTGCGCCAGGAATTCCCCGAGCGCTCGATCCGGCTGGCACCGGGTGGACGGCGCTAACCAGCGCCGAGTCGCTGCCGGTAACGGTTCAGGGCCGGATCCGATACACCGGGTAGGACCGTTGCTGCGCTGGGGGAGTGGGCCGCGTGGTCCAGCGGCCGGGGGCGCCCTGGCGCGTGCACCGCCGCAGGAGGTGGTGTGTGAGGGCAGCGGTTCACCGACACCGTTATCTTGGGGGGACACCGTGCGAAGAGTCATCGCTCGTTCTCTGACGATCGCCGCTGTGCTGGGCGGGGTTGCGTTCGCTGGTGCCGGCGTGGCTGCCGCTGATGAGAGACATCCGGTAGGGGGTGACCACTCCGCAGCACCATCGTGTGGGTTCTCCGATCTTGATTTTTCGCGCGGGTGCTTCTTGGGTTGGGGCTACTTCTTTAAGTAGGGCCGAGCAGCTGAGATGGTCGGGGCCGGGGGCTTAGGACAGTGACCGGGCGAGGTCGAGCACGGCGGCGATAAGCTCTCGGCCCTCCAGCAGGGCGGCGTCGTTGTGGTCCGCTCCGGCCACGTCAACTACCCGCACCAGGCCGCCCGCTGCGGCCGCTACCGCCGCGCTCTGCTCCGGGGGCACGATCGTGTCCGCGGAGCCGTAGATGACCGTGGTCGGCACCCTGATCTGGCTGATCAGCTCGGTCACCGGGAAGCGGTCCCGGAGCAGCAACCGGACCGGTAGCAGCGGGTAGTGCCGGGCGCCCATCGCGGCCAGGCTGGTGAACGGCGAGCGCAGCACGAGCCCTCCGGGTGGCGCCTCGGTGGCGAGTCGGGTCGCGACCGCCGCACCGAGGCTCTCCCCGAAGTAGATCAGGCGCTGCGTCGGGACACCATGGTCGGCAAGGTAGGCGCGCGCGGCGCGCGCGTCGGCGATCAAGCCGTTTTCCGAGGGGCGGCCGGGGTTGCCGCCGTAGCCCCGGTAGTCCAGAAGCAGCACTGCGAAACCCTCAGCGGCCAGCCGACGGGCCAGCGGCGCGCGCAGCGCGCGGGAGCCGGCGTTGCCCGGCATGACCAGGACGGTGATGCCGCGGTCAGCCTGGGGCCGGGTAGGGGCGACGTGCCAGGCGCCGAGCGTCAGTCCGTCCTCGGTCCCTAGGGTGATCTCGTGCGCTCCGGGCAGCAGGCTGCCCGCGATCGGGACAGCGGTGTCCGGGAAGTAGATCAGGCGGCGCTGCAGCAACCACACCCCCGTGAGCGGGGCGACCATCACGCCCAGCAGGACCAATCCAGCGCGCAGCACGCTTTCTATGGTGCCGCCAGGGCGTAGGGAACTTCCGAGGACTCCTTCTACCAGGGTGGTTCCCCGTCAAGTGTGGGTTCGTCCGGCAGGTCGCCGTCCGGCTTGGGGAACTCCGCCGGTTCCTGGTCGGTCGCGGGTGCGTCAAAGTGCCGCTGGATCTCCTGGGCCAGGTCCGGCTTTCCGGCCTTTTCAAGCACCACCGCGATACGACGAGCGAGCAAGGCACGGTGGTCGCTGTCGAGATTCAGCTCGTCTATCGATGCGATCCACTGGCGCGAGTCCAGCCTGACATCCGAGAACGGTCCTGCCGCAAGGCCGGCCGGAGGGAACCAGGTGCTCTGGGGGCTCCCACCGGGGAAGGAGCCGTTCGGGACCAGCTCAGGCACCTCCGCACGGTTGGCCGCGGCGCAGAGCTGGGCCAGCGCGTCGAGGAGGCGCACGGTGTTCTCGACATCGTTGTCTTTCCGCGCCAGCCACCACGTGACGGTGCTGCCCATACTCGTCAGCGCCTCGCCGAGGTAGGTGCGCTTGAGGATCTCGTGGTTGCGCTCGCACTCCCAGAGGCCCCCGTCCTTGCGTACCTCCGAATACCTGCGCAGCCGTTCCCGGTCAGCTTCGGACAGCGTGAGCTGGATCTGGTCGGCCCATGCTTCTACGACACCAGACGTGTCGGGCCATACAGTGCCGAGCTCACCGGTCAGCCGATGCCGCAGGACGTCGACGTTGTCCGGGTGCTCCGTCGCAGCGATCGCCTGTGCCCGATCGACGATCACGCGGGCCGCGAGCCCGCCGGGGTCGGCGTGCTGGATCGTCGCCCCCTCCACGAGGCGCCAGTATGCCGTCGCGGAGAAGTGAAAATTGTAGTCAGCGATCGTACTCAGCAGGCAGGTGTCGGGTATCGGTGTTTGCCAGGCCTCGTGCTGCTGTTCTCCGTGGAGGGGTGGTGCGGCCTGCTGCCGGGGCAGCTCATCCCGCACACGTCGCCGGATGTTCCTGGCCACCAGCCCCAGCGCGCCGAGCAGCGGGACGGCGAGGAACAACCACGACCACGCCGGCCAGCTAAGCGCGGCGCCGAGCGCGATCGGTACCAGCACGGCGGCGGTGGTGAGTACGGCCAGCAAGGTCTTCTCTTCGGCGGTCATGGCGAGGTTCCCTCGGTGCGGTCTGGCAGGTCGGGTTTGGTGAAGTCGATTCCCTGCGCGGAATCGATCATGTCGTTCACGAGGTCGGTGATGCCGATCCGCTCCTGCGGGCACCCCTCGGGCGCGTGCGCCCAGTTGCGTGCCACCACATACAGGCGGCTGAGCAGGTCGTTCCGGCCGTCGCCCGCCTTAACCAGCACGGTGAGCACATGCTCGCGGTACCGCTCGTTCTCACCGGCCGCTGTTAACCAGGTCCGCACCCGGTGGGCGCAGCCCGGCGAGAACAACCCGCCCAGCGCGGACCGCCAGCTGGTGCTGAGCCGATCTCGCACGAGTGCGTCCGCGATGAGCGGCGCCCTCCGCTGCGAGGAACGGGTGAGCCGGTCAGGGTCGGCCAGCTCAAGGAACAGATCCAGGTCGGTGGCTGCGTTCTCCGGTGTCGTCAGGCCGTCCGTAACCCGGTCGAGTAGCCGGCGGTACAGGCGGCGGTCACCCTCGATGAGATTCAGCAGGGCCCCGCGCGCTGCCTCGCCGGCCGCACCTGGGTGTCGCCGGACGAGGTGGTGCAGACGGACCAAGGCCTCCTTGGGACGGGTCAGCGCGAGTACCTCCGAGCACACCTGGACAACCACCTGGGCAAGGTCTGGCGACAGGTTGCGATCTCGCGACCAGTCGTAGAGCCGTTGTCGGAAGAACCGGGCGTGGCGCTCGTCATTCAGCCCATACCCCACAGCTGTCGCGGCCTGCGGCAGCAAACGTGACGGCCATCTGGGGTCGGTACGCCTCACCCAGCGTTCGGCCAAGAGCCGCAGGTCATCGGGCCGGCCGGTGCGCAGCGCCTGCTGCGCGAATCGGGTGACCACCGCGTCCCGGTCTTCGCTGCTGAGCGTCGGGTGCTTGAGCGCGATTCCCACCCACTCGCGAAAGGTTTCCCGCCGATCGGGGTAGTCGTTCCAGAAATGAGTGCGTACGGCTCGATCATAGGCGAGTGGCATGAAGCGGACTCGTCCGGCAGTGTCTTTTTTCGCTCCGATCTTAGCGAGCTGCTCCGCGAGGCCCTCCTGCTCCAGCCGGGGTCGTTCGTCTGTGGGATGCTGGTCAAGCGTGCGCAGCTGAGAGGCCGACGTGAAGATCGTGTCGGCATGCGCTCCATGGAACATCGCAGTGGTCAGCAGCAGTGCGCGCAGCTGACCCGAACGAAGTTTCTTCACCTTCGCGGCGACCTCGGCGCTGCGCTCGATCCACGCCTTGTGCGCTTCGCCCAGCCAGGGTAGAAACCCCTGCTGGGGCGCTGAATCTTTGGCGAGCTGCACCAGCCTGGCCAGCTCGGCGATGCGCGACATCGGCTCGGAGCGCAACTGCTCCGCCAGCTCACCGTCATCGAGTCTCGCATCACGCGTGATGTCATCGCAGCGTAAGTACCGCCGGAAAACCTCTTCGCCTTTCGGCTTGACGATGTCCACAATGGACGATCCGAATTCCGCGCCGAAGTAGTGCTCGCGGCTGCGCGGGAGGACGACGACCAGATGCGCGTCATGATCCCGCACCGCGTTGCGGTATGACGGCAGCTGTTCCAGCACCTCGGCGCAGAACGTCTCCTTGCTGGTGGACAGATCCAGCAGCAGGCGCTGCCCGGAGTCGACCTCATCGGAGTTCAGCTCTGGTTTATCTGGATCGCCATCCGGCAGCTCCCGAATCTGGACCTCCGCACCGGGCAGCCGGTGCAGGAGCATCTGTGCCGCGGCGCGCCGGCCGCTGCCTTCAGCGCCGGTCAGCAGGACGCTCCGGTGATCCGCCAGCAGCTCCTGTGCCCTGCCGAAGGGATCCGGCTCGACGAACCGCGGATGCAACCAGTGCAGGTGCTCGCGGGCAACGGTCCGCAGATCGGGTCCCACGCGCACCAGTTGCTGAAGCGCATTAAGGATGAACGTAGGACCAATGAATTGGTGTCCGGTGCCGGTGTTCACCGGCCCCTGAGGACCGAACAAGTGCGACTGCGCCTCGGCACTCATCACCGGTCGTCCGGACGTTTGCGGACGGGGCCGAATGTCTGGCGGATACCTCCGCGGTTGCCACCCTCGATGTAGTTCACGCCATTGCCGGTGAACTGGTGCCCGCTGCCGGCGTTTACCGCCCCGCGGGGGTTGTTGACCACGGTGCTGGTGCCGCCACTGTGCTGACGGGCATGGTTGCCCGCGTGCAGCGTCTCCGAGGCCGATCCATCGCCGGCGCCTGGTCCGGAGGCCTTCTCGGGCTGGTCGCTGTCGATGAGCGAGGGGACAAGCCGGACGAGCTCGTCCCCCAGCGCGCGAAGATCTCTCTCAGAGCTGCGGTGATCCAGCCTGCGGTACTGGAGGTTAGCAAGCCTGGCCAGCGCTGGAGGAAGGTCGGAGGGGCGCAGTGACGGCTGGAGCCGGCCGACCAGGACGGGGAAAACCAGGACGCCGTGCTTGAACGCCTCCAGAATCTCCTTGCGGACCCAATCGTCCTCGTCCTCCAAACGGTTGTGGCCCTGTTCATTGTCCCCGGTGAGCCAGCGTGACCCGATGACCGCGAGCAGCACGCGACTGCGCCGGACGTTGGTGCGCAGTTCGGCGATGTAGTTTTGGCCAGCTGAGATCGACTTGCTGGCACGGAAGACCTGGTCGGAGCCGAACCGACGAGATAGCTCCCGTTCGATCAGCGTCGCGGTGGCCTCTTCGTCGCCGTTGCGATAGTTGATGAAGATGTCAGGCACGGTGAGTCCTCCTTTCCGGCTCAGGTGGCGAAACCGTGTAGGGCTGCGGCGAGCAGCGGCGACAGCTCCCGCACGGATCGTGTGCTACGGAAGCGGGAGAGGGTCCTCGACAGGCGGCGCAGGTCGGTCCGGATGGTGGCCGAGCCGACCACCCCGACCCCGGCGAGCAGCGACTCGGCGATCTCGCAGGCGTGCTCGATTTCACCGGCTGCGGCGTGCGCCATCGCCCGACGGACGCCGTAGCGGGTGCGCGAGCGTAGCGCGTGCGAGGGCACCAGGGTGATCTCGCGGTCGAGGACCTCGGCGGCCTCTCCCGGCCGGCCAAGGTCGTACAGACACCAGCCGGTGATCATGGTGGCGGGATCGGTGAGATTGGTCGGTCCGAGCACCGGTGCTACGGGGTCCGCCGGCATCGACGCTGACGCGAGCAGCCCACGGGCGCAGTCCAGGCAGCGGAGGCAAGCGTCGTGATCCCCGGCGAGGGCATGCCCCTGGGGGCCTCATGCAGCGCGGCCAGTCCGCGAATGCGTGGCAGCATCGAGTCCCGCTGTGCGGCACGGCTTAACTCGACGGTCTCGGTGGCGTCGTTGCGGTACAGCGCCATGAGCGCCCGGCGCACCAGGGCGTAGCTGGCTAGATCACGATCGCCACCCGCGTCCGCCAGCTCCACCGCCCGGTCGGTCCACCACAGTGCCGCGTCGTCGTTGCCCGCTTCCTGGCACATCCAGCCGGCGTACTCGGCGTACCGCGCGGCCAGCGTCAGTGCCGGACCCCGCGTGCGATCATCGGACTGGGCGGCGACACCCTGTATCGTCTGGGTCTGCGCAATCAGCGCGGGCAGCACCACGGCGGGGCTCGCGGTCTGCCCGAGCTGGCGGAACTGATCGAACAGTGCACGTAAGCCCTTGAGTGACGTAGTCCGCGGTGCTGCCCCGGACACGTCGCGGTCGCCGAACCGCAAGCTCAGCGCCGAGGTGGGGCCCGCCGCCAGGGCTTGTCTGCGGTCCACCAATCGAAACCAACTCGTGCCGTCCGGGGCCACGGTCATCACCCACACCTCGCTGTCGTCGCTTGCCTGTCTGGTTAGTGCTTTCTCAGCTCCGCTCCCGCTTCCAGAGCACCGAGCGGGAACCAATGCGGCGAGCGCGCCTTGGGCGCCTAAGAGCGTGTCGCAGCGCTGGGCCAGCTCCGGTGTTGGCCGCTTGAGACCCGCCTCGATCTTGCTGAGATGGCCCTTGCTGTAGTGCAGCAATGCGGCCAATCGAGTGAGGGACTGGCCAGCCGCGACCCGCAGTCTCCGCAGCTCCGGCCCGAACGACATCCACTGCTCGGTCACTCCCGCCTCCACCCCACGCACGAGAAAAACGAATCAGACGACGCTCTCGGGAAATTCGTCTCCCATCCTGGCAAAGAGTCCTCCTGCGGTCATGGGATTTTGCGCTGTTTCCCGTTTCCTCTTCGGGGCTCCCAGAAGACGCCGTTGGGCCGGAATGGCCGGGAAGGGCGGGTCTGCTCGTGGTCACCGTGCGCGGGCATCCTCGCCCACCGACCCGGCTGGCTACCTTCAGCCACTCGCTGACACCGGCGCCCGAGACGCCAGGTGTTCATCGATGCGGCGAGCCGGCGTGTTCAGCCCGGTGCTCGTCTCACGTTTGGGTAGCGTCGGCGCCGATGATCGGCATAGGTGACTCTGTGTATAGGGTTAGCCAAACTTTGAGTAATCAAAGAGCGCACGGATGAGTGGTCATGCTGGCGTTGTCCCTCGTCGTGGCCGACCCCTTGCGGTGAGTAAATGCACCCCGTAGCATGATCATACGACGATGGGTGGCGCGACGGTCGTTACCCTCACTCGTGTGGGCGCACAACGCCTTTGATGCTGGCGGGAACACCGGTCACAAACCTGGCTGTTATCCGCTTGAGACACCACCGTGACCCGCTTGACGGAACCCGTAAAGCGGTGCCAACGGCGCAGCGCCCGCCCGGCGGTGATCCTCTAGTCAGGGTGATCTGACGGCAGCGGGCACCAGCCGCAGACTGGCGGAGGTCGGTGCCCAATGACCAATGAAGGACGATCAGGCCGCGCTCGTCGCAAGGCCATCCCCGCTCTCTATTCGCTGCACCGGGGTCCGGTGGGTTTCGCCAACCTGATGGTGAGCGTCGTCGACGGGACAATCGTGCTTGACCCGCAGGTCACCGGTTCATGCGTTATCACCTTGGAGGAAGAAGCGGCCTGTGAGCTTCGTGACATGCTGAGGGAATGGCTAGGGTAAACTCTCAGG
>Ga0213881_10001693_pt1 | contig 10162 bp, 7 predicted proteins | sample BarmaccoBMER_R08_FD_160104 | JGI IMG/M metagenome (GOLD analysis project Ga0213881, IMG submission 160104) | Barbacenia macrantha exposed rock microbial communities from rupestrian grasslands, the National Park of Serra do Cipo, Brazil - ER_R08 ... | reverse complement strand
AAAAGATTTCCGCGACTGGGTCCGGCTTGATCTCGATTACATTGACCGCTGGTCGTTAGGGCTCGATCTAAAAATTCTGGTGCGAACAATTCCAGCTGTACTCTCCGGCCTCGGCGCCAGGTAAGATCCTGTAGCGGCGGTCTACGACCGCCGATTGTTGTAGCTCCGAAACACGGCGGTCACAGACCGCCGCTACAGCGCAGCAGCCGTTCCACGTACTTAGCCAAAATATCGAACTCGAGATTCAACAAATCGCCGGCCTTCGCGTGCTTCAAGTTCGTGACATTGCGCGTATGCGGGATGATCCAGCAGACGAAACTCGCAGGATTTACCTGGGCAACAGTAAGGCTGATGCCGTTTACCGCGACGGAGCCTTTTTCGGCGATGTAGCGTGCGTACTCCTGTGGCAGAGCGATCTCGAGGCGGAAACCCTGTGGCGTTTCATCGAAGCCAATAATCGCGGCCGCACAGTCCACGTGACCTTGCACAAAATGTCCGCCGAGGCGCGCCTCAGCGGCGAGCGCGCGCTCGAGATTAACGACGTTTTCGCGGCGCAGCCCGCCAAGGTTCGTGCGCGCAACTGTTTCGCCGAGCAGATCGAACGTGAGATATTCCCGCCGATGCGCGCTGACCGTCAGGCAGCAGCCATTCACCGCGATGCTTTCGCCGGTATGTGCTGAACGCGACATACCCGGCGCGGCGATCTGCAATTGCGTACCTTGCTCGGTCGCGCGAATCCAGAGTACCTGGCCGGTTTCTTCGATGAGCCCGGTAAACATTTTCAGCGGAAAACCAGAAGCCACACGAGCCCAAGTACTGGCGCAAACACCGGCACGGAATACGCCAGGTAACCAAAGAAACCAGGCGCCGCATGTCGGGATTGCTGCACGATGGATTTCACCAGGAAATTCGGACCATTCCCGATGTAGGTGAGCGCGCCGAAAATCACCGCTCCCATTGAGATTGCCGAGAGCGTGAGCGGCTCGCGCGCGATGAACTGACCCACCTGCGCCGGATTCTCGATGCTGAAGCCGTGTCGCCCCAGCGCAGTGGCAACGAAGGTGAGGTACGTCGGCGCGTTATCCAGCACGCTGGAAAGACCGCCCGTGATCCAGAAATATTGCGCCGCGTTGCCGATCGGAATCTGCGCCGCATGTGCCTGCATGTAATCCATCACCGGCACCATGGTGGCGAAGATGCCGAGAAAAAGCCACGCGACTTCCTGGATCGGGCGAAACGAGAATGAGTTCAGTTGGTGCAGCGATCTCGGCGTGAAATAGTACGACGCTCCCGCGGCAGTCAGCATGAGAATTTCGCGCAAAAACGGTGGATGTTCGACAAACACCGCGAGCAGAATAATCCCGAGGAACCATAGATTCCGCCGGCCCTGTATTCCCGTCAGCTCGGCGTCATCGTCTTCTGATTCGCAGGCGATCTGCCTTTCACCACGCGAAGTAATCGTGTCGAGAAGGTAGAAGATTGCGAGCAGCGAAACCATCGCGACCAGCCACGGCTTGAGACAATGGATCGCCGGCCACCAAAACGGCACGCCTTTCAAATAGCCAAGCAGCAAGGGCGGCCCGAGTGGAGTCAACGCTCCGCCGACGTTTCCGATGATGAAAATAAAAAAGGCGGTGTGCAGGGCGCGGTACCGCCCGCGGTTCAAGCGAAGCCATGGCCGGATGAGTAGTATTGAGGCGCCGGTCGTGCCAAGAACGTTTGCCAGTACGCCGCCGAGTAACAAAAATAGTGAATTCTTGAGCGCGCGCGCGTGACCGCGAACCGCGATGTGAATCCCGCCGGTAACGACAAACAGCGAGCCGATGAGTGCGATGAAGCTGAAATAATCACCGGCCTCGTGCAGCAGCCTGCGGGGTTGCTTTAAGACAAGCGCGTAGTACCCGACCGGAATAGCTGCGAGGAGAATTGCGACCCAGTGATAGTACCGCTCCCAATGATGCTGAAGGATGAGCGGCAGCAAGGCAATGCACAGCAGCATCACCACAAACGGCAGAAGCATGAAAAGGTGCGGCTCGATCATGGCGGCGCGTTTCGCTTCGCTAAGAGCCGCCCGCTTCAATTCAGGGTCAAGCAAAAGCGCGCGGCGCTGCCGCCCTCGTACTCGTACTCGTACTCGTGCTCGTGCTCATACTCGCACTCGTGCTCACGCCCATTTCTTTGCGCAGCCGCTCACAACGCTCCGTCATTCTGAGCGAAGCGCAGCGCAGTCGAAGAATCCCGCAGAAGTTACCGGCGCGTCCCGCCACCCGATCCCTCGACTTCGCTCGGGGTGACACGCGCTATCGCCACCTTGCTCGTCCTGTTCGATGGAGGTGCAGTGTTTCCTTCATTGCCGAATGCACATTAATTCACCAGCCTTGCCGGTTTAGCTGCCCCTAATGAAGTCAGGCCGTAAACTTGCAAAAATCGCCGAGCCGCTCACATGGCATCGCGCCTGGCGCCGAGCGCAACGTCGCATCCGCCCAATGTCGCTCGCCAGGGCACGCGCCGGCATTGACCAGCGGAAGCTCCGTGAAATCCAGGAACGCTACGCTCGCTCGACCGCAGGCTATTCCAAATATGCGGATGTGGATCGCTGGCTGCGCCTCAGCCGCGAATGCGTGCAGGATCTGCAGCTCCACCGCGCTCCCCCGCAGCGCGTTTTAGACCTCGGATGCGGCGGCGGATTTTTTCTCCTTCTGCTCCAGAGCCTCGGCCATGACGCGTTGGGTCTGGATACCGATCGCGTGCCGCTTTACGGCGAATTAACGCAGCTATTCGGCGTGCAGCGCATTATCTGGAGGATCAAGCCGCGCGAGCCATTGCCCACGTTTGATCAGCAGTTTGACTGGATCACTGCGTTCTCCGTCGCGTTTAACGTCGATGCTGGTGACCGGCCGTGGGATGTGCCCGAATGGGACTTTTTCCTGCGTGATCTTCAGCGGCATCTCGCGCCCAGCGGCAAAATTTATTTCGCGCTGAACCCAAACACCGGAGGAAAATTCTACACAAGACAAGTGCGCGATCTCTTCCTCCAACGTGGGGCCGAGATCGAGCGGGAAAGAATTTTTTTCCGCAACGGCCTTCGCTTGTAACCGATCACTGGCGAGGATTTCGCTTTCACTCTCCCGTACTCAGGCGGCAGGGTCGCCCTGTGCAATCGAGCGCCAAATCTCGAGCGCGCCTTTCTCGTCGAGATGGCGAGCAACCTGCTACATTCGAACCGAAGGGTGACAGGCGGCGGGAGTCGTCCGTTCAAAAAAAAATTGAAAAAAAGTGAAAAAAAAACTTGTCACGCTTTTAAATGTTGGTAATGCCTGAGCCCAAACCTAACCAATCCATGGAGAAACAACCTGTGAATATTGTTCAAAAGAGCTTGCGTCTTGCCCTCGCGGGAAGCACGGCGCTCTTTTTTGTAACGAACGCATTTGCGCAAAATCCCGAAGCCACGCCCGGTGGCAGAGCTACGGGAGGCGCCGCCGCACAAGGCCAGCCCAATGCCGCGGTCGCGCCTGAACCGGCCGCCGCTGCTGGTGCCCCGGCGAACGCCGGCACCGAAGCCACGGCCGAGCGCGTCATCGTGACCGGTTCAAACATTCCCACTGCGGAAGAAGTTGGACCCAACCCGGTGGACACGTATCGAGCTGAAGACGTCCAGAAGCTCGGTGTCGTAAACCAGACGGACCTGCTTAACCGTTTGCCCCAGGAAGCCGGTTCCACCACGAACCAGAACATCGCCAACGGCGGTGACGGAAGCGTGTTGGTTAACCTGCGTGGCTTGTTGCCCAAGGAAACTCTGACGTTGGTTGACGGCAAACGCGTGGCTGACCCTGACCTGAACCTGATTCCATTCCCGCTGATTGATCACATCGACATTCTGAAGGAAGGCGCATCGGCCATTTACGGTGCCGACGCAGTGGCGGGTGTGTTCAACGTATTTTTGCGTCATCAATTCCGCGGGCTGGAAATTGGTGGGACCTTCGGTGACACCAACCTCGGCGCGTCCAACGACGCGCGGGAAATGGAAGGCTGGATCATGGCCGGTATGGGCGATGACAAGACCAACATCGTTGTGTTCGCGGATGCTTATGACCGCGCGGCCATTTACAGCGCGGACCGCGACCTGACCTCGAACGCGAATGCAACGCGATTTGGCGGTGTCGATAAGCGCAGCTCAAATCTTCCTGGTCGCGTGGACGGGATGTGGCTGAATCCGAATTTGATCGCGCCCACGCCACATTCCGCTACGAACGTCGCCAATGATCCACAGTACGTCCCGGCTTCAGCGATTGCTCTTGACGATAACCTGTTCCGCTACAACTTCGCCGCGCAGACGCCAGCCATTCCAGCGTCCAACCGGCAGACCTTCTACGGTTCGTTTGACCGCGACCTCTGCGACAAGTACCTGACGGTGTTTGCTGATTTCAAGTATTCACGTTCGTACTTTGAAGCGGCTTTGGCGCCGACTCCATTTACCCCAGATCCATTCCGTACTGCGGGTAGTCTTACTGGGTTCAGTACTTCGGGCATTAGTGTTCCGATCACTAACCCGTTCAACCCATTTACCGTGGCCGACGCCACCGTGCAAACGCCAGGGGGCCCGGTTCCAGTGACAACAGGCGTGCGTTATCGCTCTATACTTCAGGGCGTACGCTTTTCGCCAATCACAAAGCAGGACATGCTCTTTGACGGCGGGCTGAAGGGCTCACTCGGTGAGTTTGGCGATTACTTCAAGAACTGGAACTGGGAACTGGGTTTCCGCTATTCACGTGATGAGGAAGAAGTCCAGTCACGCAACGTGGTCAGCCAGCCCGGTCTGCGTGACGCGCTGCTAGACACCAATCCGCTGACGGCCTTTGATCCGTTTACCCGCGGGCCGCAGACAAAAGCCGCCGCCGCTGCAGTGTTCGTTACGTTGCATGCGTCTACCGATTTCGAGTTGCCACTGGAGTACTTCCAGCTGAACGGCGATGTGTTCAATCTGCCCGCCGGACCCGTTGGTTTCGCCGTTGGCATAGATCATCGTGGTGAGCGCTTCAGGAGCGATCCCGATTCGTTGAACACCACGTTCAACACCATTGGAGCGACTGACTTGGAAGCCTCCAAGGAGAACCGGGATGTGTGGGGTGTGTATCAGGAGGTACGAATTCCGATCACCAGTCCGACTTGGAATTTCCCCGGCGCCTACAGCCTGGAGTTCAGCGCAGCTGAGCGGGAAGAATGGTACAGTCAGAACACCTCTTCCACAGTTGCTGTGCCGCAGGGGCATTCGCAGTTCGATGCGCAGAAGCCCCGGTTCGAAGTGCGGTGGCAGCCGTTCGATAACGAGCTGACCTTCCGGGCTACGTACAGTGAGACGTTCCACGCCCCGACGCTTGCTGAAATTTCGCCGGCTGGTGTGCAAAACTTTCCGCAAATCAATGACGTGGCGCCACCCGTCGGTACTGGTCAAAAGGGAATCCAGATCGAGGAGGTTCTAAATGGCAACCCCAATCTAAAGCCAGAAACGGCTTACGAATGGACTGCCGGTGCCGTTTATAGTCCCCGCTGGCTCAAGGGTCTAACATTAAGCGCTGACTGGTGGAATATTGACCTGCGTAGCGTGGCGGCGACTTTAGGAGCGCAGTTTATCGTAGAGCATGAGTCCGTATTTCCGACGTTTGTGCAACGTGACCCAACGACGCGTGACATTCGACTGGTGATCGATCCGCTGTTGAACGTCTCGCGCGTCATCCTCAACGGTCTCGACTTCGAGAGTGTGTACATCCTGGACTTAACGAACTTTGGTGGTCCCGATGTGGGCCAGCTGACCCTTACGGCCAACGGCACCTATCTGAGCCGGTATGACTTCACTCCCGTACCCGGCGGAAAGACCTTCAACCTTGCTGGAAAGTTCAATCCGAGTTCATTCACCTTCTCGGGGTCACTGCCGCGCCTGCGTGCTTACGGCAGCGTGTTCTATCACGGTCCGAGCAGCAGCATGCTTAACGGTTTTGATACCGGAGCCATTGTGCACTACACCGGCCAGTACAATGACGATATGTCTACTGCGATCCGCAAGGTGCGCGAATGGACAACGCTGGACCTGATCGGCTCCTACACCTTTAATGCGCCGACGCCACAGCCCGAGCAGCAGGTGGCCGGGTACTCGAAGGACGGAGGCAAGAACGTAAGGACGAAGGATGGCAAGGACAAGAACGTGATGCCTGTGAGCACCGCGTCCTACAGCGAGTGCGGCTGGCGCTCATGGATGAACGGGACAACGCTTAGCTTGGGCATGCAGAATGTCTTTGACTCCGATCCGCCGTTCGTTGCTGGCGCATTCGAAAACAACTACGACGAATCGCTGGCTGACGTCCGTGGTCGATTCTGGTACGTCCAGCTCAAGAAGCGCTTCTAATAGCACTGATAGCTGAATTAATGCGCGGCCGGGCTCCTAAATGGGCCCGGCCGCTGCTGTTTAGTACAGCCGCAGCCGGGCTCCGTGCCGCGCGCACGCCGTACTCTCGCGTGCGGATGAGTGCCAGGCACTCTGGCGGCCATCGTTGAGCTGCTCGCCGCACGAAGTAAATTACTTGTCGATAGCACCTGCTTTGGTAACGTTTGACTATGATCTACAAATGTATTGCAGTTAGCTGTCTCGCCAGCGCAGCTGCGCTGTTCTGCGGGATCACGTCAGTTCAGGGAGCGCGGATCGAAGGCAATATCCGCGGCACAGATGGTCATCCTCTCACGGGTGCTCAGGTTCATTTTGATTCAAAAGATGCAAACGTAGCAACAGCAGTTCCCGTGAGTTCTCGAGGAAACTATTCCGCCTCGGGTCTGAAGCCTGGGCTCTACCGCATAAGTGTTGTCAGCGGCGGAGCGATAAAGACGTTTGTCTCGGTGAGAGTCACGCCGGCGAACGCCCGAATCGATTTCGACCTGCGGGGCGGCCGACCGATGGCAAAGCACTATGTCTGGGTTGCGAGCGATACAGGCTCGCATCTAGGCGGCCAATGGGTCGAAGCGAATGCAAACGGTGCGCCGGTGGGTGTCGATGCCCTGACTGACCGTGCCTCGGGTGAGCTTGCCCGGGATATTGCGCGTCGGGCAGCTAACACGCACTAAGTACAGGCCTGATGCAGAGCAGATCGCGAGACATCCTCGCGATGTTCGTTTCGCCTGAGCGCGAAAGGCGGTGGAGGGATTGTCTCCTACACCACGGAATCGGATTAGGCGTTTGGGAATTCGTTCCCGGCTACTATCACGCCCTTCCAATTACAGGTTCGAACCGCTGATCTTCGGCGCAACGCTGGACATCAGGTCAAAGCGCGCTTCAATTTCGCTCATGCGAAATGTTCTCGTTGCGCTGCTGCTCTCGACCGCGGCGGCATTCGCGCAAAACAACCCCACGGCGTACGACGCCCTGCGCGTCGTTGGTAATCAGCTCGACCGTAATGTGGTGGACCGCATCATTTCCGTCGTAGGCGTGGATGGAAATCCTCAGCCGCGAACCTGGCGTATTCTCATCTCGGAGTCACGCGGGATGCGTGAGATCTTCGTCACTGACGGCCGGGTGACGAAGCAGGGGCCGTACTCAGGGTCTCTGGCCGGGAGCGAACGCGCGGCAACAATCGACACGTCAAAATTGAATCTCGATTCGAGCGGCGCTTACGAGGTGGCGAGCAAAACGGCCGATACCTCTCACGTGCCGTTTGCGCTGGTGAATTACACGTTGCGAACGGACGACCGCGGGAATCCGACCTGGGTGGTGACATTGCAGAACCAGAATCACCATTCGCTCGGTACTATTTACATCGGGGCGAACAGGGGGACAGTCACACGCACCGAAGGAATGTTCCAGGGATTGCCGCGTGACGAAGTCGTCGAGGATCAGCGCGAGGGCAATGTCCAGGATGATGAGACTGGCGGGAGCAACAATCCGATCGTAGCACGCGCCCGGGAGATGTTTTACCGCGCCCGCGACAACGCGCAAGAAACGTTTAAGCGCGTCCGGCGCAACTTCGCCGATTTCATCCGGGGCGACGATTAACAAAATCCGGCTTCTTGCGGGGAAGCCCCGAGCGTGCTACGAGCGGAGCTTTACGCCGTGCCTGCTCTCGCCGGCGCGTCTGCCGTTGTACTTGCCGCTCGCTCGTCTCACCACTACTTCCTGATGCGATCGTCCTCGTCGGCCCATGCTGTTTTGGGCTTCGTCGGTTCATGGCGATCCTGTACGGCTGGCTTTTGCCTCGCCATTTCACTCTAATCAACTAACGCCGCGCCACCGCCTGCGGTAAGTCTCGCACCGGTAAAGGCGAAGCGCGATCCTCGGCTCGCCCCAACGACGTTCGGAGGAACACGGTAAATCGTAACAAACTATCGTCGCTCATTGTTCGTAGCGGATGACACATTCAATTTGTCCTGACGGACGGCGAAGCGGCGTGGCGGCGCGATGTTAAAGGTAGTGCTATGGCGTCCCGCGTGACGATGTTGCGGCCGGATTTTATCGCAGGGGCAAAGCTTAGTTGCACTGGCTTGGCGCTTAGCAGGTTGTGGTTGTTCCGAACGAGCGAACGTCCGAGAACATTTCAGGCGAAGCGCACGAGAAGAACAAGCGAGCTAACGGCCAGAATGATCCCCGCTAATTCATAGGGGTTCAGTGACTCTTTGAAAAGTACGACGCCGATCGCAGTGAGAAGCAGTACGAGCGAGACTGAGTAGACAACGCCAATGGTGGCCAACTTCAGATGCCGCATCACGAACACCCAGCCGAAAGCTGTTGAAGCATATACGGCAAAACCAATGTAAAACGCGCGGGAGCGCAGTGGCTGCTCGCGCGCGCTTGAGAGCTTGAGAAAGTAGTCGCCCAGTACACCCAGCGCGCTAAATGCGATCGTGACGAGGATGGGGAAGATCGTTTTTCTCATGGGCGTGTGTTACACGGAATTTCGCGCGGCGAACACAACTCAATCGCTTGGGTCAGTCTCTTCGCCAGCCTTGCGCCTGCGCCGTGGCGAGAGCTCATTTCGAATGCTGCTCACTAGCGCATTGATCCGATCTGGCGGCACATCAATGTCGCGAAGTAACGCTTCGGCCAGAGCCGCGGCCGATTCCGTTTCATCATATCTGACAATCGCGGCGCCGGCATCGCGAAACTCCTCGGCTTGATCGATGTACTCAGCCCGCGTCATCACTCGAATCGCCGGTGCGATCTCACGCGCCGTCTGGATGATGCGCAGACTAACTTCTGCCTGTGGCATGGTGACAATGAGATAGGCAGCGGCATCGATTCGCGCGACCCGAAGAATGTCCGCGCGCCGGGCATCGCCAAACAGGGCCTGCTTTCCTCGCCGTTGCAGCTCCAGGACGGCGTCGATGTTCATGTCGACAATTACGGGCTTGATAGAGAACTCCTCCAGAAGGCGCGTTACCGTCTTTCCAACTGGTCCGTAGCCGACCACGATGGCTCCAGGATCTTCCTTGTGCTTCACCGCGTTCACGTGCGCTTCGAGCTTTTGCGTGTGGGCTGCGCGACGTTTCGCGAGCCAGCTCCACCTCTCAAGTACCGGTTGAAGAGCAAGTGTCCGCCGGAAGATAAATGGGTTCAGGCTGATGGAGACAATCGCGCCAGCGACGAGAATATTGTTGCCGTTAGCAGGCATTAGCCCGAGCGAGCTCGCCATGTCGCCGACGATGAACGAGAATTCGCCGATCTGCGCCAGGCCTCCCGCAACCGTAAGCGCCGTTCTTAATGAATGCCCGGTAAAGATCACAATGATCAGCGCCGCGAATGGCTTGACCAGCAGGATGATGACAAGTACTCCCGCCATCAGGGCTGGAGACTGGAGGAGAGTGCGATAATCAAAGAGCATTCCTACTGACACGAAGAAGAGGACGGCGAAGATGTTCCGCATCGGCAGAATATCGGCGCCGGCTTCCTCGCTGACGGTTGATTGTCCCACCACCATCCCGCCGAGAAATGCGCCCAGCGCCATGGAAGCGCCAAAGACAACATAGGAAACTGTGGCGACGCAGATCGCCATGACGACCACCGAAAGGGTAAAGAGTTCCCGCGAGCGCAATCGTGCGATGCGCAAAAGTACCCACGGGACAAACCGCGAACCCGCCAGTAGAACCATGGAGGTCAATACAATCAGCTTCAACATCGCCACGCCCG
>Ga0213881_10001692_pt1 | contig 10164 bp, 8 predicted proteins | sample BarmaccoBMER_R08_FD_160104 | JGI IMG/M metagenome (GOLD analysis project Ga0213881, IMG submission 160104) | Barbacenia macrantha exposed rock microbial communities from rupestrian grasslands, the National Park of Serra do Cipo, Brazil - ER_R08 ... | reverse complement strand
CATTAACCACACGGCGGGTACAGCACATGGAGTACGAATTACGCATCATTGTAGAGAAGGTATCAGTCTCCAGTCAGGAAGTGGTGAGACGAGACACCATCAAAACCTATGATGTAAAGCGCCCAGAATCAATTTTAGATTTAGGATTACGGCATGCTGAACAAATCTCTCTATTAGAGAAAGTCCAAAATGCCGTGTTGGCAGAACAAGCCAGCTTATTAGATTCGGGGAACAAGGTATGCCCGTTGTGTGGTCAGAAGCTGAAGAAGAATGGTAGCCGGACCTCCAATTTTCATGCTGTCTTTAGCGATCATGAGCTGAAAATCCAACAGCACTGTTGTGAGAACCCCTCATGTAGCTGGCGAAGTTCTCCCACAGTCAACTCGCTATTTGGGACATCAATTCATCCAGATTTAGGGAAATTACAATGCGAACGGGGAGCTTTATACAGCTATAGGGAAGCACAGAAGAATCTCACAAAAGTTAACTATTTTCCCCGGAGCATCAACAATCATACTCAAGTAAAAAGAATCACGGGAAAAGTGGGAGAAATTCTCGCGCAACAGAATTCTCAAATTCCTGTAGTTGAGGAGTGCGCTGCTGCTACTGAGTTGATTGTGCAGGTGGATGGAGGACATATCCCAGTACAAGATAAGCAGAAACGGAGCTTTGAAGCCCTATCAGTAGTAGTCTATTGACCAGAGCAGCTCAGACAGGTGGATAAAATTCCTCGTCAAATTATCGAGAAAACTTGCGTTGTTTCTGCTTTTAAGGATAACTTAAAGACTATTAAAACTTATGCGGTTAATGCGGCTTTAAAGCAAGGTATCAGTGCCGAAACTAGAGTCACTGGATTAGCTGACGGAGCGCAGAATTGCTGGTCAGTATTATTATCTCTGCAACCTCACTGTCAAAGCTTGAAGTGTATTTTAGATTGGTTTCATATTGGCAAGAAATTTCAGAACGTCATTCAGGCATTGGGAGAAGATTTTGAGAAATCATTAGAGAGTGCCAAATGGGAACTCTGGCATGGCAATGCTGAAATGGCTTTAGCTAAGTTGACTTTAATTCGGGAAAATATCAAAGACTCAGAGAAAAAAGCCAAGTTAAAGGGACTGTCTGATTACCTCAAGAGCAATCAGGATTATTTAGTGAATTATGAGCAGCGTCAACAAGCTGGTCAAACTTACACTAGTCAAGTGGCAGAGTCTCATATTGAGTCACTGATTAATGCACGGCATAAAAGAACAGGAAAGATGCAGTGGACCCGTGAAGGAGCACATCAAGTTTTACAAATTCGAGCCACAATGGCTAGCAATCAGTGGGAAGAAATTGGCACAAAGGCTGTGCTATCTGCTCAAGTGGCTTAGACTTGGATAGTTTTATCACTTCAATTTGTTACGCTCCCTTGCGCATCTCGTGGGATACTGCCTAACCAATGGAAAATTTACAGCTTGCAAAAATATGGCGAACGCTCCCTGAAAAGCCTGAGCTGGCGTAATTATAGGCAAAACTTATAACCTAATACCCAGGAGAGCCATTCAAATGAACAGGTGCAAGATATAAGCAATCAAACTAAAACTGCATAAGTAAATTTTACTGGCACCTATTAATAATTAGAGGACAAGTAAATATGCTTTACCTTCTCTTACAACAGTCCCTTCATTCGCACTGGACTACAAATCGATTTTTACAAGGAGATCATTATGACAAATTCAATGGCTGAAGAGATTCTGGCTACCTACAATAACTATTGGGCAGAAATCGGCGCTCCACTCCTAGCTTGGTCTGGCACTTTAGCCAGTGAAGCTCAGGAGGGAGCATCTCAGTTTTGCAAATATATCTGTGAAATGCTCCAGAAAGCTATGACTTCAGTTTGTAGATTAGAATATGCCTTACAAAAGTGAGATGCACCTAGCTCAGGATTAGGCAACCCAACTCACTGCTGCCGCAGAGTCGTTCGAGCATAGCCACACCAAGAGAAGGAGAAAATTTTTGGAATTGCATGACTCAAAGCGTTTCGTCAAGCAGTATATGAAAATTTGTGTTGATCTCATGATGAAACATTTGAGCTAACTATCACTGCTACCAACTAAGAATTAGAAGGCAAAGCGAAAAACCTCTGAAATGGAGTTGATTACCTATGAGTTCAAGTCAATCATTATCAAATTTGCCAGAAGCTCCATTAACTCAGCCAGTTAATGGATTTGACTATGAGAAGCTAGACGCTAATATCCGAATGGTTGTTCAACAACGCACGAGCGAAATTCAAAATTTGATGCGTCGTACAACTCAGGAAATTATTGAAATCGGACAGAAACTAACTGATGTCAAAGCTCAACTAGGACATGGAAATTTTGGAATGTGGTTAAATGCTGAGTTTGACTGGAGTGTGAGAACTGCTAACAGATTTATGCAAGTAGCGGAAAATTTCAAATTGGTCACAGTGACCGATTTGGACATCACCGCTTCAGCCCTTTACTTTTTGGCTTCTCCCTCTACCCCCTAAGGAGCTAGGACAGAAGCGCTCAAACGTGCAACTAATGGTGTGAGAAGATAAACTATACCTTGGCTAGTACAATTGTTTCTAAGCATAAGAAAGCTACCAAGTCCAAATTGGAAAAATTTGTCTCCTTTGATGTTGATACACAAACTGTGTTCAGCGATTTAGGCAAATTGATAGAGCAAGAGGAAAATGAGACTAATGGTGTTCGAGATATGCTGACTGCTCAGATTGGAAAAGAAGTAGAGACAGAAGTAACTTTGCCATCAACCCAAGATTTGATGCCTGATTCTAGGTTTAAAGAGCATTTAATTGTATCTACCTTAGATAGAAATGGAGAGCAGCTTGAAGAAATGGCACCGACGGCAGCTAGCATAGTAAATTCAAACGTACTCGCTGAAAGAATACCTGAGCCAATCATCACCGAAATGAAGATGAGAATCGAACAACTGCCAGAAGAGCAGTTGGCGCAACTAACTTTGGCTAGAGCGTTTCTCAGCTTGGTGAGGTACAATTAGAGTATAGCTTACTCGTATTTTGCGCAAGAGAAATGAAAGCCTACTCGCTTGACCTACGCCAGAAAATAATAGATGCTTACTTGGAAGGTAACATCTCTCAGCGTCAGCTAGCCAAGCAATTCCGAGTTGCCTTAAGTTTTATCGAAAAATTACTCAAACAATATCGTGAAACTGGAAACATAGCAGCTAAGGTGAGGACGACACAAACCCCAACCAAGCTCAATTCAAAACAGCTAACTATTCTCGAACAAATTGTAGCAGAAAAAAACGACGCTACATTAGCTGAACTACGTACTGAACTCGAACAAAAAACCGGAGTGCTGGTGAGCTGCTCAACGGTAGACAGAATGCTTAAGCGGCTGAATTTAACCGTCAAAAAAAACAATACATGCTACTGAGAAATACAGTGAGCGAGTGCAACAAAAACGCGCTGAGTATTGGCAATTACTGCAAGGCATCCTGGCAAAAGACCTAATCTTCATTGACGAGTCAGGGGTGATACCAAGTTGCGCTCGGACGTAGAATTTTCAAATCACGTAGCGGTTCACCGAGGGCAATGCGAAGATTGCCGTTAGATTGCAACTTGGTATGAATCTTGCCTTGACACGATTATTTGCCCGTTCGCCCAAAGGTCGAAGAGCCTATGGCACAAGTCCTCAAAAGCGAGGGAAAAACGTCTCGATGATTGCTGCGCTCTCGCTCTCTGGTGTGCTCACTGAGATTAGTTTAATCGGAGCAACCGATGGACTCACTTTTGAGGCATTCATCTCACAAAAGTTAGTACCGAAACTCTGGGCAGGTGCTTGTGTGGTGATGGATAACTGCTCAATTCACCTCGGCGAGGGAATTCAGGCATTAATTGAACAAGCAGGAGCTAGGCTCCTCTATCTTCCACCATACTCTCCTGATTTCTCTCCCATTGAAAATTGCTGGTCAAAAATCAAGGGTATCTTACGTTCTATTGGTGCTAGAACTTATCTGGATTTAGCAAAAGCAATTGAAAAAGCTTTTAACCAAGTGTCTTTAAAAGATATCCAAGGCTGGTTTACCCATTGCTGCTACCGTACCTCACTAGACCAGAAAACGCTCTATTATAAATTATGCAAAAAATAGATTGACTAAGAATCTTTGTCTTAGCTATAATTAGACTAGCTCAACAAGCGATAAATTAGCTCATGTTTATCGCTAATAACCCAAAGTGCGGGTTATAAAATTATGATTGCTTTGCACCTATTGATTCATGGAAACACGGTAGCATGTCACCTTTTTTGACCCTCATCCCCTAACCCCTTCTCCCTTCAAGGGAGAAGGGGTTAGGGGATGAGGGAAAATGGGTACTTGCAAAACTGACATGCTCCCTGGAAACACGCACTATGAATAGGCGGTTGACGACGCGCAACCGCGACTCGGACTCAATCAAAAGTTTAAGTATCGAATCAGTTTAAAAGTATTACACTTAACTCATTAGATAAATGCTTTTTGAAGAGTAAATGCAAAAATAAATGCTTCAAGCTTCAGGAAGAAACCTCCTTAGGTACAGCATGAATTCGCTAAAGACTGTCTCAATGTAATGTCTAGTACATTGCTTGATCTACTGATTCCACGGCTCGTCCTAACGTTTAGAATACATGAGTAGTTAAAATTTGTATTAATGCTCACTTGTAACAAGCTAGGTGCAGATGAACAATAATTTATCTTCAGTATCAACTCTTGGTGAAGCTACTTTAGTTAACCTGTTACAAAAAAGAGCGCTACAGCAACAAAGCCAGGTAGCATATACCTTTTTGGTAGATGGAGAAACAGAAGAAGTTAGCTTAACCTATCAAGCATTAGACCAAAAAGCGCGATCGCTTGCCGCAAAGTTACAGAGCATGAAAGCTACTGGAGAAAGAGCGCTGCTTTTATACCCGCCTGGACTGGAATTCATTGCTGCTTTTTTCGGGTGTCTGTACGCTGGTGTGATTGCTGTTCCTGTGTATCCACCACGTCGCAATCAGCACATGGCAAGACTACAAGCGATTGTGAAAGATGCCCAAGCTAGTTTCGTCCTGACAACGACATCTGTTCTTACCAATATTGAATACAGCTTAAAACAAGAACCAGAACTAGCAGCTTTGCATTACATAGCTACCGAAAATCTTACCAACAACTTTGCACTTGATTGGCAGCCTTTAAAAATAAGTAGCGACACTTTGGCATTTCTCCAGTACACCTCAGGTTCTACAGGAACACCGAAAGGGGTAATGGTAAGTTATGGTAATTTGCTGCACAATTGTGCTTTAATTCACAAGTGTTTTGGGCATCAACCTTACAGTAATGGTGTAACCTGGCTTCCTCTCTACCACGATATGGGGTTGATTGGTGGAGTGTTACAGCCCCTATATGAGGGTGTTCCTATGAGACTGATGTCATCACAAACTTTCCTTCAAAAGCCTTTTCACTGGTTAAAAGCTATTTCTCAATATAAAGCCACTACTAGTGGTGGACCCAATTTTGCTTACGATCTGTGTGTTGATAAGATTACTCCCGAACAGCGCTCCCAGCTTGATTTGAGTAGTTGGGAAGTCGCTTTCAGCGGTTCGGAACCTGTGCGTGCGGAAACTATTGAGCGGTTTTCAGCCACCTTTAAAGATTGTGGGTTTAGAAGAAGTGCTTTTTACCCCTGCTACGGAATGGCTGAAACAACTTTAATTGTGTCTGGGGGTTTGAAAACTGCTCCACCCGTTATTCTCTCCCTTAAGGATAAAGCTTTTAAGCAAAATTTGGTAGAGACTGCTACACAGGAAGAAAAGGATACCAGAGCGATTGTCGGTGTTGGTAGAAGTTGGTTAGACCAAAAAATTGTGATCGCTAACCCTGAGTCATTAACTAAGTGTCCAGATGGACAAATAGGAGAAATTTGGGTTTGTGGATCGAGTGTGGCTGGTGGCTACTGGAAAAAACCTCAGGAAACTCAACAGACTTTTAATGCACAACTGCAAGACACGGGAGAAGGACCGTTTCTACGGACTGGAGATTTAGGATTTTTGCTCGATAGCGAGTTATTCGTCACGGGTCGGATTAAAGACATGATTATCATCCGGGGGCAAAATTATTATCCCCAGGATATTGAATTGATAGTCCAGAAGAGTCATTCAGCACTGCGACCGAATTGCGGGGCAGCATTTTCTGTGGAGGTAGAAGGTGTTGAACGGTTAGTCATTGTTCAAGAGGTAGAGCGGAGTTACTTACAAAAGCTAAATGTAGATGAGATAGTTAGGGCTATTCGTCAGGCAGTATCCGAGCAGCACCAGCTACAAGTTTATACTGTTGTACTACTGAAGACAGCGAGTATCCCGAAAACATCCAGTGGTAAGATTCAGCGCCTAGCTTGTCGGGATGGTTTTTTGAATGGAAGTTTGGATGTTGTCGGAGATTGGACAGCGAATCTTCAAGAAATAGACTTACTACAACTCCAAAAAGAAGTAGAAGCCCTTTGGAAGGAAGTGCAAAATTCAGATGAGTCGCAAGCCGATGGGGAATCGTTCAAACCAGCTTTTACAGAAGAAGCGATCACAACCTGGCTGGTTTCTCATCTCGCCCTGTCCCTGAAAGTGTCCCCGGATGAGATAGATATTCAGGAGCCTTTTGCTACATACGGTCTAGATTCCTCGGTAGCGGTTAGCATGACTGGTGAATTGGCACAATGGATTGGCTGTGAACTTGAACCCACTCTTTTCTGGGAGTACCCCAACATCAAAACGCTTGCTCAGCAATTAGCAGCCCAATCTCTGTCATTACAATTAACAACCTCTCCAGTTGATGTTTAAGGAAATAATTATCATATGGAGCAAGTTAACAATACCAATAACACGAACAAAAACATGATTGATACTAACAATATCCAAAAAACTAGATCAGCAAAGGCATTTAAATTCAATCCTTTAGATAAAGACTTTCATGCTGATCCCTATCTAACTTACCATCGCCTGCGCTTAGAGGATCCCGTACACCGCAATTTCGCTGGTGAGTGGGTGCTTACTCGCTATGCTGATGTGAAATGGGTGCTGAAGGATAGCCGTTTTGCCACTGATAGAACACCAGAGCGAATACAGGAGAAAAATATCCACGTCCAGCGCAAAGGGAAGGATTTTAATATCCTGACACAAACCGTCAGAAAGTGGTTGTTATTCGTCAATCCGCCTGACCATACCCGACTGCGCGGGATGGTAAACAAAGCTTTCTTCCTTAAAACAATCGAGCGTATGCACCCGCAGATTCAAAAGATTGTAGAGGAGTTGATTGGCAAGGTTCAAAATACGGGTAAGATGGATATCATATCGGATTTTGCTTCGCCCCTGCCTGTAATTGTCATGTCCAAAATTTTGGGTTTGCATACTGAAAGACATAACCAACTGAAGTACTGGGCGGATCAATTATTCCTCATATTTGAGCCATTGATGTCGTTGGAAGATTATGAGCGACTGAACCAGGCAGCTATTGAGTTTACTGAATACTTGCGTGAGGTAATCGTTGAGCGACTCAAGCAGCCACAAGAAGATTTACTCAGCACTTTAATAGTAACTAGAACTGAGCAAGGTCAACTTACTAAACAAGCAGAGGATGAAATTTTGTCTTTCTGTACAGGGTTATTTAGTGCTGGTGAAGAGACCACAGTTAACCTAATTGGTAATGGAATGCTAGCTTTGTTGCGTCATCCCAATCAGATGGAGAAGCTAAAACACAATCCGGGAATTATTCAAAGCGCTATTGAAGAACTGCTAAGGTTTGATAGTCCAGTACAGTTCATAGCGCGAATAGCAACAGAAGATGTCTTTATTGGCAACAAAATGATTCGTGCAGGTGAAAGGATTATAGTCAGTTTGGGATCTGCCAATCGAGATCCATCTCAATTTCCTGACCCGGATCTCCTAGAATTAACTCGTAGTGACAATAACCACCTTGCTTTTGGCGATAGCATCCATGCTTGTTTGGGATCAGCACTGGCTCGTGCTCAAGGCCAAATTGCAATTAGCACTCTGGCTCAGCAGTTATTTGACCTTAAGCTGAACACAGACAAGCTGGAGTGGCAAAAGAACGTAATTGTACGTGGTTTGAAAGCTCTCCCAGTAAGTTTCAAACATTAAGGAATATTAAACTCTACATTATTCAAATTAAATTAGAGACAGTATGGATAGAGACAGTATGGATAAGGAACCTGTTGCAATTGTTGGAATAGGATGTCGTTTTCCTAAAGCTAGCACTCGAGAAGCTTTTTGGCATTTACTATCCGACGGGGTGGATGCTATTTCAGAAATGCCTCCTTCTCGGTGGGCCTTAGATCCAGACTCAGAAAAATTAGACAAAATAAATACTCGTTGGGGCGGTTTTCTAGAGCAGGTGGATCAGTTTGACCCCGAATTTTTTAGTATTTCTTCACGGGAAGCCGCCAGCATGGACCCCCAGCAGCGGCTGTTGCTAGAGGTTACCTGGGAAGCATTAGAAGATGCTGGGCAAATACCAGAACATTTGGCAGGTACGCAAACAGGTGTCTTTATTGGAATATCAACGCAAGATTTTTCTGTGTTGACATGGGGCAATTCCGGTCAAGACAACATCTATATGACCACTGGGACTTCTCATTGCATTGCAGCTAACCGCATTTCCTACTTGTTTAATTTCACAGGACCAAGCGTAGCGTTTGATACGGCTTGCTCCTCTTCACTCGTTGCGGTTCACTATGCTTGTCTTAGCTTATGGAACCAAGAGTCTACCCTTGCCGTGGCTGGAGGAGTAAATGTCCTGTTATCGCCAAAAGCCACAGCTAACTTCGCCAAAGCAGGGTTCATGGCTCCCGACGGTCGTTGCAAAACCTTTGATGCTCGAGCAGATGGTTACGTTCGTGGCGAAGGAGCAGGTGTAGTCATCTTGAAGCCCCTATCGCAAGCTTTGGCTGAGGGAGATCGCATTTACGCTGTCATTAGAGGAAGCGCGGTCAACCAGGATGGGCGTAGCAATGGACTTACCGCTCCAAATCCGCAGGCACAGGAAGCTGTTCTGCGCTCTGCATACCAACTCTCAGATATCTCGCCTAGTCAGGTGCAGTACATTGAAGCTCATGGTACAGGCACGAGTTTGGGAGATCCTCTAGAAATGAAGGCTCTGGGAAAAGTACTAGCACAAGATCGACCTCCTGGAAACTACTGTGCGGTAGGTTCGGTTAAAACTAATATTGGACATTTAGAAGCTGCAGCCGGAATTGCCGGGTTGATTAAAGTAGCGTTATCTCTAAAACATCGACAAATTCCACCCAGTCTGCATTTCCAACAGCCAAATCCTTATATTCCTTTTGATAAACTACCGCTACGAGTTCAGCAAACCTTGCAGCCTTGGCCACGAGGAAATGATTTGGCACTAGCAGGGGTCAGTTCCTTTGGATTTGGCGGCACAAATGCCCATGTCGTGCTAGAAGAAGCACCAACACCTCAACCTACTGTAGCTCAAGTGGTGGAACAGCAGGTGCAACTGCTGACTCTATCGGCTAAGACACTAGGAGCACTGACAGAACTAGCTAAAAGCTATCAGCAACACATTACTGCCCATCCTGACTTATTGCTTGCAGATATTTGTTACACTAGCCAAGTTGGACGGTCTCACTTCGCCCATCGCTTAAGCGTTGTGGTGACTTCCTCAACTGAAGCACAAGAAAAACTGACTGCCTTCACGAGTGGGGAAATTTCTACAGGTATTGTACAAGGTCACATCCAAAAAACGGTAGCCAAGATAGCGTTTCTGTTCACAGGTCAAGGGTCACAGTACATAGGGATGGGACGGCAACTCTACGAAACCCAACCCACCTTCCGACAAACGTTGGACAGATGCGATGGAATATTACGTTCTTATTTAGAAAAGCCGCTGCTATCAGTGCTGTATCCCCAAGATGGAGAAAGCTCAGCACTAGATGAGACAGCGTATACACAACCAGCTCTATTTGCCGTAGAATATGCTCTATTCCAATTGTGGAAATCATGGGGTATTGTTCCAGATGCAGTCATGGGTCATAGTGTCGGGGAATACGTAGCTGCCACTGTAGCAGGAGTCTTGAGTTTAGAAGATGGACTCAAGTTGATTGCTTCGAGAGGCAAACTGATGCAGAGCTTGCCT
>Ga0213881_10001691_pt1 | contig 10166 bp, 12 predicted proteins | sample BarmaccoBMER_R08_FD_160104 | JGI IMG/M metagenome (GOLD analysis project Ga0213881, IMG submission 160104) | Barbacenia macrantha exposed rock microbial communities from rupestrian grasslands, the National Park of Serra do Cipo, Brazil - ER_R08 ... | reverse complement strand
GGAGTCGTACGAAAAGAACGGGCCGACGCCACCCCGCAGGATACGTATTTGCAGGGTGCGCCGGATCTGGTCGTAGAGGTTTTATCCCCCAGCAACACAGCACAAGAGATCAACGACAAAATGGCCGTATGTCTCGACAACGGTTGTTCCAGCTTCTGGGTGGCCGACGACAACCTTAAAGAGGTGAAGGTCACCGAGGGCGATATCACGAGACGCTACACGGGCACGGCGACGATTGCGAGCGATTTGCTCGGCGGAAGTATCAGAGTCGACGACATCTTCCAGGGTTCGTGACGGACGGCTGCCGCGCTGTTAGGCGATAATTCCTGCGACTTTGAGAGAAGCTTCGGGGTCGGGTCCGGCGGCCTGTGCCGCTTTTGAGGGAACGAAGCCAGCGGTTGTGTTAACCGAGGGCAAGAGTGTCGACGGTGACGCCGATTTGCCAATCGGCCGCAGGTTGCCTTCGGCCAACCCGCCCCACATCTGTGAGGTCTCGGGGTGTGCGGCACTCAAAATTGTAGGAACGAAGCCACGAGCTTTCTGAACCTCCCGCAGGGTTTTTAAAGCTTTATGGAAGCCGCGCTCGGCGCTGGTCATGAAGCGCTGGATGGCGGAGGCATGCGCGATCATGAAGTTACCGTCCGACATCAACGCTGCTTCCACGCGGCGGAACCGCTTCAGTCTCCAATAGTGTTCGGCCATTTCGTTGACCAGGATTTCTTCGGTTGTGTTGCCGGGTTGGTGTTCGGCGATGAGATCGGCCTTGAGTGAGTCGAGTTCCGCCGGGTCTTCGCCTGGGATGACCAGTTCTTTGGAATATAGGCCGTGCTTGAAGCTGTTACGGCTGGAGGCGGCTTTTCCTTCCTCCGTACGGGGACCAGTGCTCAGGTGGGCATTGGCGCGGTTAGCTTGGAGGCGAGCGGGAGAGATGGCGGACGCTCCAATCGCTTCGCTCATGGCTCCGATTGAGCTGCTCGTTTCTTTGCGGAGATCTTTGAGGGCTTGGCGTTCGGCCGCGCGGCGCTGCTGGCGTGAGAGTGACATATTGGGAGTTCGCTTTCCTCCGCGTTGTCGCACGGGGGTGTTCGGGCGGCAGTGGATTTTCGAGGGAAGTGGTTGATGCGATGGGAGAAGAAAATTTCGGGGTTGGCGTGACTCTTGAGCAGTACCTGGAGCAAGAAGTCCATTCGCCGTACAAGCACGAATTCGTCGACGGCGAAGTGTTTGCAATGGCCGGTGGCAGCGCCAATCATTCGCTGATCGCCACAAATATAATCACGGCGTTGAACATTGCGCTTGACGGCTGCCCGGATCACATTTGCCGCGTTTACAACAGCGATATGCGGCTTGGCGTGCCCGCCGCGGCGCTCTATACATACCCCGACGTGCAGGTGGTCTGCGGCGACCCGGAGTTTGGTCCGCACGAGACACTGCTAAATCCCCAACTGATTGTGGAGGTCCTCTCCGAGAGCACCAAGAACTTTGACCTCGGCGGAAAATTCGAAGCGTACCGGAGTATGCGTTCGCTCAAAGAGTATCTGGCGATCTATCAAGACCGGCGGCGTGTCGTACGGCATGTGGCATTGCCGGACGCTAGCTGGCAAGTGATCGAGCATGCCGAGGGGGATTTCCCCATTCGAATCGCGTGCGGCATTCGCCTGTCGTTCGATGCGATCTATCGCAATGTATCCCTAAACGCCTAACGCCCGCGGCCGTCCTATGGCCCTACATACTTCTGGTCAAGGCTGCAGCTATGGGAATTGAGCGTGATGGACACCTTGGTGTCCAGCATCGATTCTACAGACTTCGCACACAGAACTTTCATGCCGGAGATCACCGCAAGAACGTATGTCCCGGGATCCAGCCCTGTCATATCAAACGTGCCTTCTTTTGAGACTATGGCGTCCATGGCGACTGGACCTGTCGTGATTGGCATAGCCCTCACCCACAGGTCCCCTGAACGAAGCGCTCCCTGCACGGAACCAGTAAGCCTGTTTACGCCAGGTGGATCGCCTCCCGGTAAATACAGGAACACATGTACGGCACGGGAGGCGGTATAGACGGGCACGTCGGCATTCGCATGCTGAAATCCAGGAGCATGAACTGTTAGCGTGTAGCGTCCAAACGGGACGTCGGCGCACACGTATCGGCGAAGTCGTGTGAAGGCGCAGCTCTTGAATATGGGGCCGTTCCTCAGAGTCACCTGTGCAGCGGTTACTTCGTCCATCCCGAAAGTCTCGACATATACGCTGACTGTTCCGGATGGTTCTTCGGCGAGGGCCGGGACGGCCAGCAGCATGATCGATGCAGCCGCGGCTATCCTCGAAGCTTGTGTCCGCATCATCATTTATTACCCGGGCCGCTCATGCAATTGTTTAGCAGCCACATGGTGATGTTGTCCGTGTTCTTCGCGTCTTTCGTCAACCCTAACGCGACCTGGATTGCTTCGTCATCAACTCCATAGACTTCGTGAATGAGTTCATGCATGGCCATCGCTTCCATATACTGCGGATTGCCCAGTTGGGCTTGATTCATACGGTCGCCCGGCGAGGTAAATGGTACCGCCTCCCCACGGCGTCCATGCCTCCAAACCGCGGTTAGGCGGAAAGGCAAACCACTGACCGACTGTAGTGTTCTTTCGTTTGGTTAGCCCGTCGACCTGTGCTTTCAACCCATTTGCGAATGTGCCGCCCGCCTGTGCGATTGTTTGATTTGCCGGGTTCGGATTGTAGCGGTCTCCGCCGAAGAGACCCAACAAGGCCACGAGCTTCTTGTCTTTCCTTTCAGCGTCTCCCGGCTGCGTCTTCAATTGCACGCCCGACCGTTTTTCTTTCAGCTTGCATTTCCGCATACCACCCACGCTGCTTCCGATCCCGCCGGTCGCTTTCCTCGACGAGGTGGGCAAAATGGTCAAGTTCAAACGTGCAGGTGGCCGGCCGGAAGGTCCACTTACGCGTGAACTCGACAAAGTCGATTTGGTGCGAACAGACATAGCCATTTGTGGACATAACGGCTACTACGTAGCTGCCTGGGTCGGGATCGACAATGGACGCTTCACGGGCGCCATTTGCGAAAACGTCGGTGTATATCTCGCCGTTGTATAGTCCCATCAGACGAGTCCACCATACGTGGCTATCTGCCGGCTGAGACGCCAATGTCACGACAAGGCTGGACTTAACGTGGTCCGCAACCAGGAGCCGATCGGTCAAAGTAAGTACCTCAAATTGCCCGCTATGTTGAAGTCGAACGGTCTTGTAAATCTCACTGTGGCCACATTTGACTCTGACATCGTACTCTCCCAAAGGTATTCCGTTTCCGCTGAGCCCGTGAAATCGCTCGGAGTAGTGACCTGGCGTGTTTTCCTTGCCAACACTCTGAAATTTCTCAAGCTGGCACCCATCGACGGGGAGTCCGAAAGGCCCGACAGTCAGTAAAGTCACCTCCGCGGCTGAACACGGAAGCAGTACAGCCGCAACCGCCCACAACCAATACTTCTGTTTAACCATGGTCTAGTTCCCGAGCCTATTGTGGTGGCTTTACTCCTGGAAGCAATCCTGTGCGAGTTTCTCAGAGATATTCGTTGTATCGTCGGCGTTTTCCGCGATTTTGAGTTCGTGTTGTATATGGGTGTCTGTGGCATCCCAATGGGCCAGGTGCACTAATTCATGCAGCATTGTTCCCAGCATCTCCGAATAGTTAGTTTGCCAGAAATTCGCCATATTAAAGACGATTGCATGTGACGGATCGTCGGCGGTGAAATCGGCGTTTTGGTTGAAGAACCTACGCACGACTGGGCTGACAATAGCTCGAAGGTCAACCAAGTCCGTCCCTCCTTTGCCCCGATCGTTTCCGGGGAGACTTCTAAATTTGCTAGCACTCACATCGAGTGCGCTGAGATCCTTGGCGCAAGGGCTGTTTTTCACGGGATTGAAGGATTGAAGCTGCTGGTTTGCGAGCACGGCCCACTTGGCGTCGTGCACGTGGGTGGCGAACGGTGCAGGCTCATGTGTACTACCATCGATCCGGTGATTAAATGAGTATTCCGAGTTGTCGATCCAGGCTTGTAGGACACCTGGAATGATATTGAAAAAAGGCGCCGACAAGCCAAGGTAGTAGAGAGTACCAAATTCGACACTTCAGCTAAAGCTCAGGCCCGTGCCATCGCTATAGGGCGCCGAGGAGAAGAAAAAATCGCGCCCGGTTGAGTCTATATTGCTGACAGGATCGCTTCCTGCATACCCATATCTATTCCAGCTCTGCGGGGCACTCAGCCTTGCGCTTCCCGCATACGGATCCGGTGTGATGCTTGTCAGCCGATTCAAACCGGTTCCGGAGGGCGCGTGTAGCGCGATTTTTATCGGGGTACTGCACCCGGGTATCGGCGCAAGAATGCGGCCTTAGCCGATTCGGTCCATGTCCATTGTAACGATTCATCGTTAGTCAGCTTGCCGTCTAGGCCATATTCATTGCGAATGTGACTCGCGACGAGCGAGTCCATCTCCGCAAACGGGAAGAAACGCCTGTTTCCAATGTCATACGCGATCCTTATTTCAGGCGTCCCCGAGGCGAAGATGGCAACATTTCTTTCGCTTGAGCTCCATACGACGATTGCGAAATTAAGAAAGACGTCGGCCCTGCACTCATACAGTATCCGCTCCGGATGTTGCCTGGATTAATCGCAACGTATGCTGCGCTAGCGGCGACCTTCCCTCCGGTTATAACACTCGTAAAGCCCATCGGAAACTGGGCCGGTGTTAAAAGTTGAAGGGCCCCCCTCAACTGTTGATTAGCAGAACTCTGGCCTTCCAAGTGGTCCGCGACCGTCTCGACGTAGTTAGCTAAAGCTTGGCAGTCAGTCTCCTGCCCCGATTTGACGAGCCTAATTAAGTTGTCTCGCAAAATAGTCCTCTGTTGCGGTGTGAGTGGTAGAGGGTCTCTTGGAGCTGGGGGCTGGTGCGCCGCCCGGGGCACCAGATGGAACGAGGAGTACAGCACAATCGAAATAGGACGATGTCGTGACTCCACCCGCTGTGACCGATCCCCAACAGGTCGAAATGATTGATGGGATCACCACCCGAACATATATACCGGTTCCAAGTTGCTGGGTCACCCGGATTTATCTTCGACGTTGGTGTCGCCTGATATGGATCCTGGGTCATGAAGCGAACAATCCCAGAGCTGTAATACCGCTGATAAGCATAGTCCAGTCCCGTTGCCGAATCCCGCGTGTAAGTCGCGAACTTTTCCTGATCATTCGAGGGATTAGCCGGATTCGGGTTGTAGCGGTTTTTCCCTTTAGGGGAAGTACTTGGCTCGGGATTGCAAGCGGTCTTCCGGCGTGAGCAGGCGGCCGGCGAACCAGATATCGTGGTTGTGCAACCGACTGTTACCGTTCCGAATTCTGGATCGAGTAAACAGCCAGTTTCTTGCCATCAATCCCGTAGAAGTAGAGCTGCTCATTCGAGTAAGTCTGCGTTGAGGCGTTGTAAGTCCCTTGATAGATCCGCTGGTTTGACGAATCGTAGCCATACAGCGCCTGATTGCCACCTGGCGCAGGCACGGCAACAGTCATCCGATTCTCGATGTCGTAGCTGTACGCAGCGGCGAAGGAGCCCGTTCCGAGAGCCGTCAGGTTGCCGTTGTTGTCGTACTGCGCTCCGTTGGCGTTCAGGCGGTTAGTTGTCGGATCGGTACTCAGCGCGGTATTGCTGGGTGCGGCTGCGCCGATTTTCTGGATCAGATTTCCGAAACCGTCATAGCTGAACTGCTGACTCCAGTTACCGGTCGGGTCGCCGGTGCCGTTTGCCTGAATCAACCGACTGAGCGAGTCGTACGAATAGGTAATGGTTTCCCCGCTCACCACGTCCGTTTGCGACAGAATGCGCCCGTTGTTCTGCGTCGCCGAGTAGTTGTACTTGAAGTGAACATTGGCGCCCGACACCAACTCGGTCATCTGCAGATTCGCATTGTAGGAACGCGTCTCGGTGAAGGCTGCCGCGTTAAGTTGGAGCATCTGATTTGCCGGACCGTAACTGACCCCGCTCACCAGCGTTTGACTGTTCGGACCGTTCATGGTGTTCAGCCGGTACATGGCATCGTATCCATAAGTGTATTGCGGGCCGGCCGTGGTCACCGCCCCGTTCTGCCACTGCGCAAACGGGTACTGCACGCCGGTGACGGCGCCGGTGCTGTCGTAGGCGTAGTCGGCTTCGAGATTGGGCGAGTACGAGCCCAACGCCGGGCCCGAAACATTCAGCCGCTTGGCCGTAACGCCGCCCGCGGCATGATAGCTGTAGAGTTCCGCAAACTGCAGGCTGTGCGGGCCTGAATACTGCACCTCAGACACGCGTCCCGCGGTGTTCGATGAGAACCCGCCGTTCGTGCCGTCGTAGGTGAGCGTGGTCCGCTGCGTCACATCCTCATTGAATGTGCCGTTCACCAGTTTTCCGCGCGAGATCTGGATCAGCCGGCCATAGATGTCATAGCTGTATTGAACCTGCTGCGACTTCGCATCGGTCTTAGTCGCGAGCGTACCGTCGCTGTTATAGGTGTAGCTGGTGGCGATGTTTCCGGCGTAGCTGCGCTGCTTACCAGATGACCCGAAGACCGCGGTATTTCTTGAACTCGCGGTCCGTCGCCACGCGCGGAACATCCTCCTTAAGCGCTGTTGCAATGAGCAGCCGGTCGAATGGGTCGTTGTGATGCCGTGGAAGCCCGAATGTGCGATATGCGTGAAAGGCTGTTAAGGGAACGATCGTCAGATGCAGATCCCGGCGGCGACATACAATGCGGTCGTGTCCAGGAGAATGCGCCGCATCAATAACGGCCAGCGATAAAGTCATCGACTTCTTGGTCCGTCATGGGCCGGGTCGCTTCACGAAATTGCTCCGGCGTCATGTGCACAATACCCCGCAACGTGCCGAACTTCGGCGCGGGGCGCTCTTCGTTATTCGCAGGGACAATGGTAATGACTGGCTGTCCGCGGCGGCAAATCGCTACGCGCTCACCCTTCTCGACCAGTGCAATGAGCTGGGTGAGCTTATTTTTTGCTTCCGCCACACTGACCTTCACAACCTCATCATAGCTATGTAAATGGCTATCAAGTGGCGCCTTCAATGACAACGGCCGCCTGTGGCCGCGAGTGCGTGAAGAGCGCCCCGAACTTCGCTGAACCGATTCGGGGCACCAGCAGGTAGCACGCCGGGTTGTGCTTACGACGGATAATCGTCTTGCATGTTTAAGAAGCTCTGGGACGCAGCTCTGAAGAGAATGCACAGGTGGGCGAGCTGTGAACTTGCGGGCCTCAATCGGTTGCCTCCCACGCTTGTTAACGAAAACCAACCTGCGAACACTATCGCGGGTGAACCCTCGGATTATGAGCAGCGGATTGAGCAGGAAAAGGCTAGTTATAGAGACTGTCTGAATGTGCATGACCTCCCAAGGATCGCGGCGTATTGGCATGAGCGCCACCTTCTGCCTAAGTTTCAACACTTCGGCATTACTCATCCGGGCGAAATCTTTGAAGTGGAAATATCGAAACGATGCGCCTCAAACGCAAATGTTAATCAGGTCCTGAGCATCGGATCGGGCAATTGCGATCTCGAGGTAAAGCTCGCAGCATTTCTGAAGAGTCACGGACATTCGAACTTTTTAATCGAGTGTCTGGATCTAAATCCGGCTATGCTGGCGCGTGGTGCGGTTTTAGCTGGAGAGTACAACGTCTCTGAGCACATTCGACTTACAGAATGTGACTTCAACGATTGGCAGCCCGAACAGGAATACGATGTCATTGTTGCGAGCCAATCTCTTCACCATGTCGTGAAATTGGAAGCTCTACTCGATGGAGCGAAGCGTTCTCTGAAGCACGATGGCTATTTCTTGGTTTCGGACATGATAGGCCGTAATGGTCATATGCGCTGGCCGGAGGCTCTGGAGATCGTCCACGAATTTTGGCGGCAACTCCCCGGCGGCTACAGATATAATCACCAGCTTCGCCGTTATGAGGATCTCTTTGAGAATTGGGATTGCTCACAGGAGGGTTTCGAAGGAATACGCTCGCAGGATATACTTCCTCTTTTGATCGAGCGCTTTCAATTTGAAATGTTTCTTGCGTTCGGAAATGTGATCGATCCTTTTGTTGACCGCTCATTCGGCCACAATTTCCGGCCGGAGACGGACTGGGACCGGAATTTTATCGATCGCGTTAACGAGCGAGACGAAGCGGAGTTGACGTCGGGTACAATCAAGCCGACCCATCTTGTCGCGGTTATGCGCCGGTCGGTTGTAGGGCCGATGAGGTACTTACCTCCGATGACGCCTGAGTTCGCACTGCGACGCACCTGACCTATTTGTCGCAACGGGGAGCTTTGATGGACGCTGCGGACTGCAGTCTCTTCAGTTCATCCACGAACCGTTCACACGGCCGGACTTCCCTGCCCTGCGCCCTGTGAACGCCAGATGCGCGAGCAACGAACCGTATACCTCATCGCCAAACGGCTGATCGGTGGTTCTAAGCTCGCCGGCAATCTCGGCCAATAGCTCCAGACGCTCCTGCTCGCCGGCGTCCGCCTCACTCGCGGTGCCGACACGCTCGAGTTCTTGATCGAGCCGGTTCTTATCGCGGCTTTGCCACGCTCCAAGAATCGCTCTCGCTTGATACGCCGAACCGGAGAATTGAGCCTGCATTGTCGTCAATACTCTTTTCGGCCACTTGGCGGAATATTCCGGACTGGAACAAGACGGCAGATCAACCGATACGACAGTCAAGCCGACATGCCACCCCAAATGCCGACACGCCGCTTTGATCCCACGTTCGTCGTTGGACTGGCGATTGCTGCTCTATGTATTTTGGGCGGCCTGATCCTCGAGCGAGGAGAAGTAAGAGACGTCACTCAAGTGACGGCAGCCCTGATCGTTTTCGGCGGCACCATCGGCGCTGTCGTGGTCAGCACACCGCAGGCTGTTCTCATGAGTGCATTAAGGCGTGCGCCTTCGGTGCTGTGGAATAACGCCGAAGATCCTGCGCAGCTGCAGGAAAAATTGATCTCATGGGCCATCACGGCCAGGCGTTCCGGATTACAGGAGCTCGACTCGGTGGTGGAGGAGATCGAAGACCGGTTTTTGAAAAAAGCCATCATGTTGCTGGTCGACGGCTTCAGTGCAGACGAGATCCGGCTGCTTCTCGAAACCGACATGGACCTCTCGGACCGCCAGGCCGATAGCGACGCCAAGGTATTCGATGCGGCGGGCGGTTATGCGCCAACCATCGGCATTATCGGCGCGGTCCTGGGGTTGATTCAGGTGATGAAGCACCTGGACAACATGTCGGAGGTCGGGCGCGGCATCGCTGTGGCCTTTGTTGCTACGGTCTACGGAGTCAGCGCCGCAAACCTGCTTTTTCTGCCGATGGGCAGCAAGATCCGCAATCAGGCGCGCGCCGCAACGAGAACCCAGGAGATGATTATCGAGGCCGTTACGGCGATACAGGAAGGCAAGAACCCGCGAGTGATCCGGCAACTGCTCGATCCCTTTGTAGGTGACGCTAAAGCTCCTAAGAAGGTGGCCGAAGCCGCTGGAAACGCGCCCGGTTACGCCGAGACCAGAAAGGCAAGCTAAGAATGGCGAAGCGACGCAAACACGAAGAGCACCCCAATCATGAGCGTTGGATGGTCTCTTATGCCGACTTCGTCACGCTGATGTTCGCACTGTTTGTGGCGATGTATGCCATCGCTCTGAAGGACCATACGAGCGGCAAACGGGTGGCCGAGTCGGTGCGGCAAGCGGTTGCCACGGGCGGTCTTGCCAGCACCGTGCGCGTGTTTTTGGCGAAGGATCCGTCGGCCAAAAATGGCGCGAGTGCCGGAACCGCGAAGAAGGATATACAGACCGCTAAGGGAGATCCACCCGCGCCGCCTGTGCCTAAGGTGGATCCGAGTCTTCTCGAACCATTCCGCCGTCTGAAGGAACAGCTCAAAAAGCAGGTGGATGCCGGCGCCATCGGCTTGCACCTCGAAGCCCGTGGATTGGTGATTACGCTCGAAGAAAAGGCCTTCTTTGCTTCGGGCGATGACGACATCTATCCACAGGCATATCCAAGCATTGAGCGGGTCGCCAGTATCGTGGGCGAGTTGCCCAATGCAGTCCGCCTCGAAGGGCATACCGACTCG
>Ga0213881_10001690_pt1 | contig 10168 bp, 4 predicted proteins | sample BarmaccoBMER_R08_FD_160104 | JGI IMG/M metagenome (GOLD analysis project Ga0213881, IMG submission 160104) | Barbacenia macrantha exposed rock microbial communities from rupestrian grasslands, the National Park of Serra do Cipo, Brazil - ER_R08 ... | reverse complement strand
GCCCTGCGACGGCCCAACGATCGTGCCAAGGTCTCGACTAGCTCTCGCATGAGTTCCTCCGCCAGCTCAGTCTCCACACCGCTGATCTCCGAGTGCCCCTCGCGCTCACCCGCCTGGCCGCGTTCCCGCGCCATCAGTGACGGTACGGGTGCCGCGCGCAGGACATCCGCGGCAGGCTGCGCCGCCGCCTGACGTGCGTGGCGTTGGTGGGCCCGCCAGCGTCTACGATAGTCCTGCTCAGCCTCCGCCAACGCCTGGTACTCGGCGATCAGCGCCCCGTCAGCACCGCAGACCTCGTCAGCGATCCGCCAGGACGCTTCGGGCATGCCCCGGGTGCCGTGTTCGACTTTGGACACCGTGGTCCGAGTGCGGCGCATCGCCCGACTCAGTTCGGGTTGGGAGACCCCGGCGGCCCTGCGGTAAATGGCCAGGTGCTCCCCGAGGTTGCGTCGCAGGATCCTCAGTCGGATCCGATCAGCCGCTAGCTCCCCCTTATCGACTGTCATGGTCCATGATCCTAACGGGGTGGCCAACAGGAGTGGCCCACGTGACCATCCGAGGTGGGCCACTGCCTCCCGTCGCTGGACTCCCGCCTGTCACAGTGTGTCCCGCATCTGGTGCCGGGCTGACGCTGTGACGTTGTCAGCCACCTGCCAGCTAGGGGAGCTGCGGTTGTGCTCGGATCAGTTGGGGTCGAGGAAGCCGGTGGTGAGCAACTTCGGTAGCTCGGAGGCTGGCACCGGCGGACTGAAGTACGCGCCTCGGGCGCTGTTCGCTCCGGCGCTGCGCCACCACTGCGCCTGCTCGGGGGTGTCGACCCCGGGAACGATGACGGTGGCGCCAGTGCTGTGCAGCAGCGGGATGGTGTGGCGAAGGGCTTGGGCGACGACCGAGTCTGCTCCGGGCCGGGCAGCGATCCGGGCGACGACGTCAGGAGAGATCTCCACGGCGCGCAGCGGAAGGTCCTCACGCTACGCCAGGTATTCGGGACCGGCCGCGTTAGCGAGCATCACCATCTCGATGCCCAGCTCAGCCAGCACACCTATGCTGTCCAGCACGTCACCGCGACCGCGGATCAGGGACAGCAGCGGCACCCCGAGCCGGAGTCGCTCGGCCGGCAATCCGGTGGCGGACAGCGCGTCGCGCACCATCCCGACGAGATCGGGATCCTGGCTGAGCGGCGTGGTGAGGTCGACGCGGAGCAGCGGTGCCCCGTAGGCCATGTCCTGCCCTAGCGCGATCGCCGTGCGGCAGGATTCCTGGACCATCCAGCGCCCCAGGTGACCCAGCAGCCCGCTCTGCTCGGCCAGCGCGAGGCAGGTGGGGTGCGCCACCACGGTGTCGTCGGTCCGTCCCCAGTGCAGCACTGCCTGGATCGCGACGATCCGCCCGCCCTCCAGCTCGCATACCGGTTGATAGCGCAGCGTGATCTCGCCGATCTCGAAGGCGCCCGGCATCTCGGCTGCCAGCCGGTAGATCGCCCAATCCCGGGCGTCCGCCTGCGGATCGTGGAGACTCCACTGCCCGCCGCCGGTGCGCTTGGCCCGGTGCAGGGTGGTGTCCGCGCAGCGGAGCAGCTCGGCCGGAGACATCCCGCTGGCGAGCCGGCGAACAACGCCGACACCGGCCGAGAGGGCCAGACCGCAGCCCTCGTGATACACGGGCTCGCTGAGCGCCTCGATGATGCTCGGGGCGAGCACGCCGGGTTCTGGACTGTCCGGGCCATCCTCGATCAGGATCGCGAAGTCGTCGCCGCCCATCCGCGCCACCATTGCCGGCTGCCCCTGAACCACCTCGCTCAGCCGCTCGGCGACCGCGCGCAGGAGCGCATCGCCGGCCGTCCGGCCGATCCCATCGTTGATCACCGAGAAGTTATCCAGGTTCAGCCGGCACAGCGTGACCTGGGTGGACGGCCCGGCCCTTTCGAGCACCTCCTGGAGGCGGGAGGTCACATGGTGTTCGTTGGGCAACCCCGTGAGGACGTCGTAGAGCGCCTGCCTGGACAACTCCTGCCGTAGCAACTGCAGCTCGGTGATGTTCTCCACGATGGTGAGGAGGTGGGTTGGCACCCCATAGGCGTCGTGCAGCAGCGAACCGCCCAGGTGAGTCCAGGCGACTTCGCCGCTGGCGTCCATGAGCGCTCGCCGGTACCAAAAGCGCGGCAGCTCACCCTCGGTGATCTTGCGGTACGCCTCCGCCAGTGCCGTGTCGTCCTCGGCTTGCAACAGTTCCGGCAGCGCGACACCGATGAGATCTGCCGAAGGCAGGCCGACGATCTGGGCGAACGCGTGGTTGGCGTCGACCACGATGCCGTCGAGGGTGCTGATGGCGATACCGACCGTTGAGGACAGGAAGCCATCTCGGAATCGGGCCTCAGCGTCCAACCTGGCTTGCACCAGAGCCTGCGCGACCTGCTCCTGCTCGTCGAGGGTGCGTCGCCGCAGTGCCTCGGCGTACCCATCGGACAACGCCGCGAGCACTCGCAGCACGGCGGCTTCGGCCCGCTCGACGTCTCGTAGCTGCGGTAGTCGCGGCAGGCCGTGGGCGAGAACCTCGATGCTGCGTCCGATGCTGCGCGACCCGGTGAGATCGTGGGTGACCAGCTCAGCGGCCACCTCCATGGCGGCCTGCTCATCGACAGGTGTCGCAGCCACCGCCGCGACCAGCCGGGTGATCAGCTGCTCGAGGAGCTGCTCGGTCTCATCTCCGGACATCGCCAGATAGGTGGTCTGGCCCGTCGCTTGCGCCCACGCCTGAGCCAGCCCGGCCGTGGTCAGGTCAGGCTCGAGAGGGGAAGCGGCACTCATGATCTCGCTCAGCCTGGTCCGTTCGTCACAGTTTGCGGCCGACTCCACCGTAGGAGCCCGTGTTTATCTCGGCGTTGCCGGAAATGTCGCCCGATCCGGAGGGCCGCCAGAAAGCGCTGCCAACCAGTCCCGGTTCGACCAGCTTGAACCCGGTGAACAAACGCAGCACCTCCTGGTGGCTGCGGAAGTACAGCGGGTCGGGGGTCTTCGCGTAAAGCTCATTGACCTCGGCGTGCCCCGTGGGGTTGCCGTCGGCCGTGACGTGGGAGACCGCCAGGTAGCTGCCGGGCGCGAACCTGTCCCGGTATCGAGCCACGACGCCGACCGGGTCCCAGGAATCCGGAACGAAGTGCAGCACCCACAGCATCAGCAGGCCGATCGGCTGATCGAAATTCACCAAGCGCCTGGTCTGCGGATGGTCGAGAACGCCCTCGACATCGCGCACGTTTGCCTGGACTACCGCGGCCCGGTCGTTGTCCTGGAGCAGCAGTTCACTGTGCGCGACCGCGACCGGTTCCTTGTCGACGTACACGATCCGGCACTCGGGGTCGGCTCGCTGGGCGATCTCGTGCACATTGCCGACGGTCGGGATACCAGAGCCGATGTCCAAGAACTGGCGGATTCCGGAGTGGACCATGAAGAGAACGACTCTACGCAGGAAGGACCGATTGATCCGAACGGCGTCCCGGGTCGCTGGAACGATCTGTTGGACCTTGTTCGCCAGCTTCCGATCGGCCGCGAAGTTGTGGGCGCCATCCAGCCAGTAGTCGTACATTCGAGCCGCATTGGGCACGGTCGCGTCGATGCCGTACGGCACCCAGCTGGGGTTCTTGGCCATCGGGCACCTCACCATCCTCGGTCGGTGCCGAGCAGCTTAGATGACTACGGGAATCATCAGACACCACACCTCGGCGTTGGCATCGCGATGCGGATCTACCTCAGCCCCTGCCGTGTGGTTTCCCATTCGTGCCTCGGGCTTCCGAGACGTACTGATCAACAGACGCGGCGACGGGCCGGCCAACAGTCAGACCCAACCAGTACCAGACGTCGCAGTCGTTCAGCTGCGCGGACCGGAACTTCCGGGCTGCCAGTGCGGGGTGGTGGTGAGCTTGAGTCCGTGGGTTTCCAGTCGCCTGGCCCATGCCCGATGCACCGCTGGTGATCACGACGGCCATGCTGGCAAACGCATCGGTGGGGATGGGATGCCTAGTGATCTTCGGTCCCTAGGGATCAGTACTCCTCGTGATTTCTCGGACCCTCGGCCGCTGTCGAGACTGCTTCGGTGGGCAACACGTATTCCTCGACAAGTTTCGCCAGGTGAAGCGGCAGCGGTCGGGACAGGGGCACGTAGTCGTCAACGAAGCGAAGCTGGTGGGTGAGTGCCGCCCAAGCAGCGGGTTTGTCCGGCGGTACGTCGTCGCGTCCCGAGCCGGCCAGGGCTGCCTCGGAGAGGCAGCCGACCACCGTGATCTCCAAGTACTGGGGATTTCGCGCAGATATACTCGGCGCATGGGGCCAATCGGTGCTGGGAACCAGCTTCAACAAGCCACGGTTTACTTTCCCAGCTGAAGCGGGCACGTCCGCCGTACTCGCGAACACGCGGTTGTCCACTAGGGCATCGATAGGCTGCCAGACGCCGCTCGCGAATCCGGGGGTGCCGTCTTCACCCTTAGGCGCGTACCACTGTGGTACCTCTTCTTCGCGGTCGTTACGGTCCCGGACCTGAACCAAGCGCAGGTCCGGACCCAGCACGGCGAGCCGGTAGGCAGGATTTGCACCGAACCCGATCATGTCCCGGATCATCGCCCCGTTGCGCAGCCACGGCCAGGAGTTGCGTATGTTCCCCGCGCTCACCAACAACAGCGTCGGCCGATCACGCACCTGGAAGAGCACGGACCTGATCCGCTGCTCGGCCTCCTGCCGTTGCTCCTGTAACGTAGGCCAACGGCGGAGAACCGACATTGTGCCTTCGACCGGGTCGGTGACTGGAATCTCCGCGTTCTGGGCCATCCGAAGCAAGAACCGCCGATAGCCGAGCCATTCCTTGTTCTCCTCGTCCCACCCCTGCACCCGTTGGACACCATCAACACGGCGAATACGCAGGGCGACCATTTGGTGGTGGGCTCGGCGGGTCGGTCCGTCCGCTCGGCGCCTGACCATCCAGAGCGCGACGTACTGTGGGTCGACGGTCAAGTCGTTACCGACCTGGTGTGGCGGGGTGGTGACCGCGCCGAGCTGGCGTAACCCATCCAGCCACGTCGACTTGGCCCGGAGCGCGAGATCAGCCGTCAACGTGCCGGGCACCTGGATGAACTGGCTGAGCCTGCCTGCGTCCGCGCAGCCGAGGCGAATGGCGAACTTCGGATCCGAGCCGGTGACGGTGAACCCGTCGGGACCGTCCAGTTCCACAACCGCCAGTCTCACTGTCTCGGCCTGATCGGCCGCCGACCTGAAATGGGCCCGCACAGCCGCTCGCCGACGTCTGATCGCCTCCGTCAGTACTTGGGCACGAGATTTTCCGGATTGCTTACCCACGTCCAGCGCCGAACCCAGCGCCCCCAGCTCCGTGGCATGCACCCGGATCCGCAATGGTCCCGACTCCCACAGACAGTGAACTTGGTTGTTGCTCGACACCCGTGGCAGCTCCAGCAGCTCGCACAGGCTGGTGATAAGTTGGTCCCTGGTCTCGGGATACTGCCAGACGACGTCGATCTCCAGTGGTTCTCCGTCGAGTGCCGTGGCCAAGGCGGCACGTCGCTCACGAGCTGCCTGCTGTTCCGCGAGCCTGCGTTTGGCATCGTCTTTGGTGTCGGTCTTCGCTCGCAGGACGGGCTTGGATTTCAGAGTGGTGCGGGTGAGATCGGGCACCCGGCGGAACCAGGGTCGGAGCGCATCTTCGACCCACTTGTCGAGCCGGGCCCGTTCGGCGGGCATGAGTCCATCGCCGACCTTATGCTTGCCGAGCGCCGTGCTGTAGACGATTCCCGCCGATATCCCATTCCTGCCGCGCAGCCATTGGTCTGGGTCGACCAGCAACTCCTCCGGGGTTGGGTAGCCGCGCATGATGTCGAGGTCTGGCAGGATCTCTACGAGGCTGCGCCTCTGCCAAGTGATTCGTTTGAGTTGTGAGTCATATTTGATCATATTGCTGACCAATCGGGGAGTGTGCCCCGGACCGCGCAGCCACGGCAGCTCCGCGTCGAGGAGAACGGTGGCCCCCCGGCTTCCCGCCAGCCTGACCAACTCGCCTGACATCCACCGCCGGATTCCGGTCGAGGCATGCACCCGGAACCGTTCCGCGAACGGGACGGTTTGCACCGTGATCGTGACGGTGCCCGAATAGAACCACGTGCGGCCGGACCGGACGTACGTGCGCGGCGGCCAGGACACCAGCTCGGTTCCCTGGTTGCTGCCGACCACCCGGAACCACAGGTCGACACCCTCGGACCGGAACGGGCGCACGGCAATGCGGGCGGCCAGCAGTTCCGGCAGCAGCTGATAGAGCCGTCTGTCGGGTTCCGCCGTCCCGCCCGATGAGACGACGGCGGCTGACAGGTTAACCCCCTCTGGGGCCCACGTGGGGGCACTCGCGTTCAACGAATCGAGGACCCGCCGTACCGCGTCCTCGTGTTTGGGCTCGCGGCGCAGCCCCATTACCCACGTGTTGACCAGCGCCGCGATCACGTCGGTCGGCACTTCTTCCCGGGCGTAGAGCCACGGCACGCTCGCGTCTGAACCCGCGCCGCGTGCGGTCGCGACCACGCCGGGAGCAGCCGCCTGCAGCAGGGAGTTCAACTGGCGGATCGGCACGGCGACCGGCGTGTCCCGGCCCTTCCATCCGAGCTCGCACAGGGCCGTAAGTTCCGCACGCCACTGCTCGGCGAATTTGATCACCTGGTACTCCTCGATCCACGGGCCTGCGGCCGGGTCTGGTTCGTAGGCGGTGACACGGATCAAGGGATTCATGTCGGGTCTCCTTCGGTGACGGCCTGCTGCAGGCACCGGCCGAGTGCTGTCCACAATGGTCCGTACAACGCTTGGACGAGCTGCCGGTCCTGCGCCGTTACGGTGGAGTCGGGATCCGCGTTGTCGGCGCAGTAGCGCTGGAGGACGTCATGCATGCTGTGCAGAAGACTGGTTTTCGGGGTGTCCGGGACCGGCGATCCAGCTGCCAGATTCGGCGCGAACGCCGCATCGACGAAGGCGACTCGCGCGGGCACGCCCCCGCGGACCAGCCTGCCGATCACCTGCCACGTCAACACGAGCATGTCCCAGGTGACGGACTCGCGGTCGTCGCCGAGCCTGCGCCAGGCCAGGCTGCGGGCAAGTACCCGGTACCATTCCTCGCGGGCGTAGGACCGGATTTTCCGGCCTGCGGCGTCCAGGGTGGGCTCGCCACGCACCCACTTCCTGAACCTGCCGTGCTCGATCGCGCGGGTGATCCAGTCGTTGATCGCGTGTACGGCGAGTCCGAGATCGTCCGGGCGAGGATTCGGGCGCGCGAGGAAGTACACCGATCCGATGGCGGCCTGGCCGCCAGCGTTCAGGATGTTGTGCCCGCGCTCCACGGCCAGCAGCGGCGCGACCAGAATCTGGGCGGGAGTGTCGGCGAGGGTGTCGACATCGCCGCGGCGGAGTACGCCCGCACGGTTGTCGTCCCTGTCCATCGAGGCAGGTGCGACGTCAGCGTCCGCGTCGTCGGAGATCAGACGGAGCACCCTGTCCCGCCAACGCCGTATGCTGTGCAAGGTGTCCGCGACCAGTTCAGCTTCCTCATAGCTGCCGACCAGCAGCAGGATATGCCGCCGATCCTCATCGAGCCTGAGCAATTCCTGCTCGAGTCGACTGGGTTCCTTGTCCACCGATTCGCCCAGTGCCGTGGCCATTCGTTGCAGGATTACCGGCCGGTCGTCTAACCGCGCACCGGAAACCTGCAACGCACACGCTTCGGTTTTGACGAACTCGAAGCGCAGCTCGCTGCTGTCCGCGATCCGCTTGATCTCGGCGGGCGGCGGCTTGAGGATGATGCCGACCGGGACGGGGATGTGGTATCTGCTGGAGCTGCCCGCCCAGCTGCTTCCGGACATGAGTAGGACGTTGGTGCCCGGCCGATCATCGACGGTGGGTAGGATAGCCATCGCCCGCAAAAGTTCCCGGCCGATACCGCTGCAGCGGAAGAACCGCAGTTCGCCGCTGCGGACTCCGCCTTCGTCGCGTCCTTTCACCAGGAACTGGAAACCGAGGACGTTCCCCATCGGCGACTCCGGCACCATCGGCCCGTAGTCCTGCGGCGGCCTGAGATACATGTCGTTGAAGTTGAGGTTGAGCGCGGCCTCGACCCTGGGCCACATCGCCGTTATCAACGCCAACGTGGGCTCCAGGGCGGATAGCAGCAGAGTGAACTCGAACCGGCTGGTCTGCTCTTCGAGCCACCGCTTCCTCTCCTGCTCTTTCGTCTCTTGGTAGGTGTTTTCGGTCTCCTTAGCGAGCGCGAACAGCTCGACCAGCTTGTCGCGGACGCGTTTTCTGGTCCGACGCTGGTAGGTCGTATGCAACAGCTCGTTGGTCAGAACGACGAGATCCGCCACCGCGTCCCGCGGTCTTTCCTTGTCTCCAAAAGGGTTGTCCCGGAACTCGTCCAAGATCTTGGTCAACTCGTCCCGCTCATCGCGATGCACGTCGACCTCTCCATCCGTCTCATCTTTCCCGGCCGGTATGGGGTACCGCATGTGCACAAGCTTGTGCTGCAGGATCCATGCACTGAAGTAGCCCGAACGAACCCACTTCCGCAGCTCGGGTTGTTGCACCAGCATGGCGTACAGCCGGTCGGTCGCAGTGGTCGCCGTGTTGACCGCCGCCGTCCAGTTCTCCACGTCCCGATCAGACAGCTGAGTGCGCTGACCGCTGGCCAATTCCTGGATCTTGTGCGCACCCACGTTATCGAGCCAGGACGTGGTTTCCTGTCCAACCAGGGTGATAGCGGGCGCGAACATCCGGTCAAGCTGGATCTGTACCCGATCCGCCTCGTCCACCACAATCAGGTCGCTGCGCCGGCACGCTAGCTCCATATAGCGGATACGTTCGGCGTTCTGTGGCCACGGGACTGCCGCAGCGACGAGACTGGCGGGGGTGGCCACCCAGATGTCGGCCTTCACCAGTTCCCGTGCTCCGTGATGACGAGGACATTGGGACCAATAGGGGCACGCCACCCGTTTGATGGCATACCTTAGCGCCATGTTCCCCTCCTCCGTCGCAGCCTGACGCCATTGCGAGCGCGGTTGCAGCCTCGTGCAGGGCGCGTCGGAGAATGCCAGGGGCCCTTGATTTTCTCCGGTGCGCAGGGCGTTTAACGCGCAAGAGGTGCTGAGATAGGCGAACCCGGGGTCATCGTGGCTCAGCAGATTGTGCTTGCCCGCACCTGCCAGCCTGCGGTGCAGGCGTTGGGCATGTCGCTCCCGGCTGGACGCACCCAGTACCGGGGCAGCTCGGCAACCGTGCATCGTGAACAGTTTCACCAACTTAAGAATCTCAGCGACATCACCAACCACCAACGTCACCCGCAGCCCAAGCGTCTTCACCGCGTGCACCGTCAGAACATCCCGGAGAGTGCTCTTGCCTACTCCGACGATGCCGAGAAGGTGCTGCACGCCTGCCACAGAGAAGTCGTGGCTTTCCTCGAATGATCCATTCTGTTCGGTGAACAGCTGAGCTTTGGTAAGTATCTTGACCCGGTCTCGATATTCTTTCTCGTCCATTGTGCGGGCCGTCGCGAGCAACTCGTTCCAGGGGACCGAAATTGGCTTGCCTCCGCCACTGGGCAGCAGGTCAAGGTCATGGCCCACCGGTGCGGAAACGGTCAGTTCCGGTAGACGCACCGTGGCGAAATCCCGACCTTCGGGGAACCGGTGGATGCCCGGTTGTGCCTGCGGCAATGGTTCTCCCGCCAGTGGGGGCGCCTGGCGCAGAAGTCGCGTGTAGACATCCCACCGGTCCGGCGCGACCGACACGGCCCGTCTCTGCGCGGGTTGACTCCAGTCGCGGCAGTCATACCCACGTAGGTGGGGGTCGATTTCCTGGTATGTCTCCAGCGCGTCTGTCCAAGTCCGTCGCCTGCGCAGGGTCCAGAGCGAGTAGCGCGCGGCTCGCAGCAGGCTTTCCTGATCCTCGTCGGTGACGACACCACGGTCACGGGCGAACGGGTACCCGCTGAACAGCGTCCAGGCATCGACCGCCGGCGCGCGAGGCATCAGCCGGTCCGCCAAGTGCAGGCCGATCTCGACACTGCACAACAGCTCCAGGTCGGACCGTTTAACGGGCCGGGAAGCGGACAGCTCCGCCATGCCCGTGTTGAGGATGCTTGC
>Ga0213881_10001689_pt1 | contig 10172 bp, 13 predicted proteins | sample BarmaccoBMER_R08_FD_160104 | JGI IMG/M metagenome (GOLD analysis project Ga0213881, IMG submission 160104) | Barbacenia macrantha exposed rock microbial communities from rupestrian grasslands, the National Park of Serra do Cipo, Brazil - ER_R08 ... | reverse complement strand
ACCAGCCGCTCGCCGACACCTCCGAACAGAAAATCCGCGACCTGCACACCGCCACCGACACGGCCATCACCGCATTCGCGGACGCCATCTTCTCGGAACGTTCTCGCGCCGACTCGGGCAAGCAACTCCAGAGCACCTACCAGCAGCTCAAAGCCCTCGACGACACCACCCCCGCGCCGGACGTCACACCCCTGCGACTACACAACCTCACAGACCACACAGACCCCATCAGCCTCATCGGGATCGCCGCGATGCTCACCGACCCCCGGCTCAGCGACGAACGACAGAGAGCACTCGACCTGGCCAGCCTCAAAACCCCCATGCCGCAAATCACATTCGTCAAAAACTCGGGCGCCAGGTAAGCACGACCTACCGGACTCGGACGAGCGATCATTTACTGAACGGTTGGGAGGCTGAACATGGCCGTATCGATGACTCGTGACCAGGCGGCCAGTCGTGCCGCTCGGATCGTGGAGCTGCGGACGGATCGGAGATCCTTCCGGGAGATCGCGCAGCTGGTAAACCTGAGCCCGACGCGCTGTCACCAGATCTACACGGCGGAGTGTGATCGGTTGCCCGCGCAGGCGCTTGCCGAGCATCGTCGTGAGGCACTGGAGATGATCGACCGGGCGGACCGTGATCTGATCACGCTCGCGGAAGATCCGCAGGTTAGCGCCCGGATGCGAGCAGAATGTTGGTCCGCGATCCGGGCCTGGGAGGAACGTCGAGCCCCGTTGCTGGGTCTTGATCGGCCAGCGAGGCGAGAGGTGACGGTGATCACCGCTGAGGCAGTGGACGCGGAGATCAAGAGGCTGACCGCCGAGATGGACCGTCAGGCTGCCAAGGCCACCAGCGGCGGTGTCGACCTGGGCGATTGGTCTCGGTTGTGATCATCATCTCGGACACGCCGGGTATGCCTGAAAAGTTGGAGCGGCTGGCGGACCTGATCCGGTGGCGGCGCGACCTCGAGGAGAAGATCACGCGGAAGATCGAGTCGGAGGTTGAGCGGCTGCTCGCCGAGCTGGAGTCGGACGGCGACCAGGGACGCGTTTAGTTACACCAGGATGACTAGAACGGGCGCGTCTTACACGGGCGCGGTGGAGGCCGTTCACTCAGCGAGCCGAGGTCGGTATCGACACCTACCCGGCTCGCTGAGTGAACGGTTGAGCTGATGGGGCTGGTACCTTGCCTCCTCTATGCGTCGCAAGGTAACTTGGTGTCGTGTGGCAGTGAAGCCGGTGATCCTGCCCAGCGGCCGCCGTCACGGCATCACCGACTCCGACATGCTGCACGCGTTCCGCAACCCGATCCACATATGGGAAATGGACGAGGGCATGACCATGCTGATCGGCCCTGACCGCGCGGCTCGATTACTGGAGGTCGGCGTGGTCGACGGCGACGATGGGCCGGTCATTGTGCACGCCATGCGCGCACGCGACAAGTTCCTGTGACAACGAGGAGGTGACTGACGATGCCGCGCACCATGCAAGAGATCATCGACTCGGCCGAAGCGCTGGCGGACAGGTTCGAGTCCTACACCCCCAGCCCTCGTGACCGCCGCGATGAGCGCGCGCTGGAGGCCCTGCGCCGGGCTGTGAGCGCACGCGCGGGCGCTGAGCGTGATCTCGTGGCCGCTGTGAGCGCCGCGCGTGACGCGGGCTACTCGTGGGCGGCGATCGGAACGCTGATCGGTACCTCCGGGGAAGCCGCCCGCCAGCGGTACGCCCAGCTCGTCAAGCACTGATCACGGCCCGTTGCTCAATCGAGCCCGGCGCGCTGGACGCGCTACCGCACATTCAAAGATCTGGCGTGACGACGGTCTCAATGGGGGACCATGAGGATCTCAGCCCGCGTCCGTCAAGGGGAACCTCATGCCGTCCGGGTTGACTTTCATCGTTCTCCTCGTGCTCACCCTCACCGGCTGCGGGGAGAAGTACCCGGCGAACGTCGAATCGAACTTCCTGAACGGCACTGTTGCGTTGGCGGATCGCAGGTTCGGGCAGGCTGGTCCGATGGGCGCTGATGCGTTGGCTTGATGGAGACAAGGCGACGCGGCCGTGGATGCGAGGTTTCATATGGCGAGCGCGAGTTTGGTGAACGCTGTGGCGAGGCGATGTCGGGGATCGGTGTCGACGCCGAGTTCGTAGTGGCCGCGGCGGAGATTTTGGACGAAAGCGTGCCCGGTGCTGATCACCCTGGCTGAGCGGAGCCGTTTGAGCCCGCGCATCGGTCTAAGCCGGGATTTCAGCCGGCCGTGATCAGCTTCTATCGGGTTGTTCGCGTACTGCTCGGTGACATGCCGCGCGGCGGGCAGGAGTTCGTCGAGCACGCGTGGGTAGGCCGGTGCCCGGTCGGTGGTCACCTCACTGGGCCGCGGCGTGTGTCCGAGAGCCTGGGTGAAGAACCGGCGGGTCGCCGATAGGTCGCGCTTCTTCGAGGCCAGGACGTCGATGACTTGCCCGAACTGGTCTATCGCCCGATACAGATAGACCCACCGGCCGGCGACCTTGACGTAGGTTTCGTCCACGAACCAGTGGTCACCCGCGGCGTGTCGACACGGCCGGGCAGCGTCGAGGAACAGCGGCATGAACCGCTGCATCCACCGGTACACCGTCACGTGATCGACATCGACGCCCCGTTCGGCGAGCAGTTCTTCGACGTCGCGGTAGGACAGCCCATAGCGCAGATACCAGCGCACCGCCACCGTGATCACCTCGGGCGGGAAATGGAACCCGGCGAAGGCAGATCTCAGTAGCGGCGGGTGGACAGGACGACGGCGCATCAGACCAGCCTGCCCGACCTGCGGTCCGTGAACGCAACAGTACCCTACGAACAACTCCGCCCCCGGCAGGTACTACCTGATGTACTACGATGGCAATGTGTCCGAGGTACCCGTGCGGGAGTTGAATCAAAACACTGCGGGCGTGCTCGCTCGAGTCAAAGCCGGGGAACCGATCGAGATCACCGAACGCGGGAGGGTGATAGCACGCCTGGTCCCGGTGCAGGAACAGCCGCTCGCCGAATGGATCAGTTCCGGCAAGCTTCGCCCAGCCACCCTCAGCGGCGCAGCCCCGCGACCTTCCGGGCGCATCCGCACCGATCAGGAAGCCGGCAAGCTACTGCGCCGGCTGCGCGACGACGAACGCTACTGATGCTCTACCTCGACACCGCCGCCCTGGTGAAGCTCATCCGCCCAGAGCCCGAATCCACCGCCCTGGCCGACTGGCTCGACCAACGAACCGATCTGCCCTGGGTCTCCTCCGCCCTCATCGAGGTCGAGCTCCCGCGCGCGATCAGCCGGGTCGAACCCGACCTGATCACCGACGTACCGCCGGTGATCGCCCACGTGGCCCGCTACGAGATCGACGAAACCGTCCGCTTGATCGCCGCGTCCTACTCCGATCCGAACCTGCGATCACTCGACGCCATCCACCTCGCCACCGCCAAGGGAATCTTCGGCCACCATCTGACCGCGTTTGTCACCTACGACCAACGCCTGCTCGCATCGGCCGCCGCAGCCGGCTTACCCACCGCCAGCCCGGGAATCCCCACTGTCGATACTCCCGCCACGGAATGACCCGTGGAACGAACTACGGGCTTCGCTAAGACTCCAGAGACTCCCGCCGAAACCAAAGGCCTCGGTAAGGCGGTTACGGCCGCTGCGGATCTCGAGGTTTGGCGGACTCCGGAGCCGGGAGCGCGAGCTGGGCACCTACCGTCCGCTCTCGGGCTGGTAGACCAGCTCAACTCGAAGATCCCGGTAGAGCCGTTCCAAGCTCTCCGGCCTGGCGCCGGTCAGCGCTTCTCCTTCGGCGTGCGCATTCGGCGTGCGCGTTTAGTCGCATGCGAGGCGGGCACTCGGCAGTTGTGCGAGTAGTCGTGGTAGGGGCCAGCGGCAATGTGGGTACCAGCCTGTTGGGCGCGTTGGCCGGCGAAAGGTCGGTTCGATCCGTACTGGGCGTTGCCCGGCGGGTGCCATCCCAACCGCCGGGCAACGCGGAGTGGGCGGCCGCCGACATCGGTTCCGACGAGCTGGTTCCGCATTTCCGGGGCGCCGACGTCGTCGTGCATCTCGGCTGGCTGTTTCAGCCAACCAGGGACCCGATCACTACCTGGCGGGAGAACGCTGTTGGCAGCAGGCGGGTGTTTCGGGCTGTCGCCGATGCCGGCGTCCCGGCTCTCGTCCACGCTTCCTCGGTCGGCGCCTACTCCCCCGGTCCAGCCAGCGACGAGCCCGTCGACGAGAACTGGCCGACGGATGGCTGGCCGACGGCCAGCTACAGCCGGGAGAAGGCATACGTCGAGCGGGCGCTGGACAGCTTCGAGCGCGAGTACCCGGACCGCCGGGTGGTCCGGCTCCGCCCGGCGTTCATCTTCAAACGGGGCGCCGCGACCGCGCAGCGGCGGCTGTTCGCCGGCCCCTTCTTGCCCAACCGGTTGGTCCGCCCCGGCCTGGTGCCAGTTGTGCCGCACGTCCCGGGACTGCGCTTCCAGGCCGTGCACACCGACGATATCGCCGAGGCATACCGGCTCGCCATCGTCGGGTCTGTGCGCGGCGCGTTCAACATCGCAGCCAGTCCGGTGATCGACACCGAGCTGCTCGCCGAGCTGCTCGACGCCCGTCCCGTCCGTACCCCGTCCGTTGCGGTACGGGCCGCCTTGGCCACCGCATGGCGACTGCGTTTGACCCCAGCATCCCCATGGCTCTACGACCTCGCCCGACACCTCCCTCTGATGAACGTGAGCCGTGCTCGCGCCGAGCTGGGCTGGACGCCTCGACACAGCGCCACCGATGCAATACGCGAATTCCTCGCCGGCCTGCGCACCGGCCAAGGGCTGGACACACCTCCGCTGGACCCCGCCACCAGCGGTCCGCTTCGCAGCAGAGAGATCACTACAGGCGTAGGCAAGAAACCCTGAGAATATGAGCCTTACGCCACGGGTCCAATCCAGGGGCGACGGCATGGTCAATACACCGCCCCAACTCCAGACGGACCTCACGGTCCGCGCGGTACGCCACCGCGCGGTTGATCGTGCTCCTCACGGGTACCTACGTCGCAGCCAACCGAGTACCAAGGCCGGCGATGCCGCCTGGCGACACCGGCTCATGTCGCTCGGCCACGACCCGCTCAAACCAGTCTGATCACTCGGCAACGCCCGCTCACAGCGAACCATCGCCTCGCCCACCACTTGCGGGCAAGAAGAGGCTGATGGCCCTGGCTACCACCGATTCGCGACTGAACCACCCCGGATCCGGGTACGCCATCAACGTGACCGAGAAGGCGACGACCCTGGCCGCTCCCACACGCGGCGCCGCGCAGCACGGCGCTAACCTGCCAGCCGCGCGGGGCCCATTCTCGGCCACCGTCATAGACGCGCTGCGGAACCCGCCGCACGAGGTGGCGGCGCCCGCCACCGAGCCGCGCGCGGCCGATCCGTTCGGCGAGGACGTGCAACTGGCGCTGCAGGTCTGTTATGAGCTGCACTATCACGGCTTTGCCGGGGTCGACCCCGAGTGGGAGTGGAACCCGACGCTGCTGCGCCTGCGGGCGGCACTGGAACAGCTGTTCTTGGCCGCAATGCGCGAGCAGGTCGCCGGTGGTGTCGATGTGGCGGGAGAACTGGACGCCCTGCTGGTCCAGCCCCTCTCTGGGCGGGGCCTGAGCTATTTTCTGCGCGATGAGGCCGGGTGGTGGCAGCTGCGGGAGTTCTTCGTACACCGGTCCATCTATCACCTCAAGGAAGCCGACCCACACGCGTGGGTCATCCCGAGGCTGTCCGGGCGGCCGAAGGCGACGCTGGTCGCGGTGGAGTTCGACGAGTTCGGCGGTGGACACGCCGAACGGGTGCACGCCCGGATGTTCGCCGATCTGCTCGTCGCCGCCGGACTGTCACCCGACTACCTGCACTATCTAGACCATGTGCCAGCGTGCGCTCTGGCGCCGGTCAACATGATGTCATTGTTCGGCCTGCACCGGCGGTGGCGGGCAGCGCTGGTCGGGCACCTCACTGCGGCGGAGATCACCACTGGACCCAGCGCACAACGGATGGACGACGCGCTCACCCAGTTGGGAGCCGCACGGCAGTGCCGGCTGTTCTACACCGAGCACATCGAGGCCGACGCCGTGCACGAGCAAGTGATGCGCCACGACGTAGTGGATGGTCTGCTGGAGCAGGACCCGGACCTGGCTGACGACATCGTGTTCGGGATCCAGGCGACCGACCTGCTGGAGCAGCGGCTCGCCGAGCACATCCTGGGTCGTTGGGCGGCCGGATTGTCCTCGCTACGCCTGCCCCTGTGAGCGGTCACATCCGTCCTCACGACACTGGTCATGACGAACCTTTCTGCGATGGCTGGTGTCACACAACGGGTACCGTCTGCTGCGCCGGCACGCGCAGATAGCCACCATGAACCGGTCGCAGCCCACCGTGGCGCCGTCGGGCAGCACCAGGTCCACGGGGCCCTCGACCAGGATCGGGCCACCGGGCTCAACAATTACCCGACGACGCCTGGGTTCCTCAGGGGCGGTCGGCACGAATCACCACCAGGTCCTCGTGGCGTTGGCCAGGCTCAATCAGCCGGGCGGCCTCCAGAAACGCGGCTCGCGCGTACATCACCGGTCCGAACGGTACGCGGCGGCAAGCCACGACCCGGGCACGCAGCAGCCCCCCCGAGCGCAACAGCCCCAGCGTAGCGTCCACTCCGGACACGTCGGACTGCACCAGCAGCAGACATCCCGCTGGTGCCAGCAGCCGTGGCGCAATCGCGCACAATGGATCAAGCAGGGCCCTGCCGTCCAATCCCGCGTCCCAGCACCGCGCCTTCCCCGCGGGCGCGGCGGTGGAGCCACAGGGCACGTACGGTGGGTTGGCCAGCACGAGATTGAACGGCTCGGCCACGTCCAGCTCCACGAAGGACGTTCGATGTACTCGGACGGGCAGCCCCAGGTACCAGGCGTTGAGCCGGGTCGACAGCACCGCCCGCCAGCAAACGTCGATCGCGGTGACCTCGCCCCCGCCCACCAGGGCCGCAGTGAGGGCCACGGCGCCGGTTCCGGCGCAGGCATCCAGCACCCGGCGCCCTGCGAGACTTGGTTCGGCCGCGACGACCGACGCCAGCAGGTGGGTGTCGGCCTGCGGCCGATACACCCCCGGTAGACAAAACGGCAGGCGCGACAGCACCATCCCGTCCGCCGGTGTGGTGACCGGCGCGGCAAGGAATCGTTCCGCGTTGATGGTCATCGGCACCCCCGAATCACCGTGCGACACGAACGCCATCGACCGTGCCGGCAGTCGGTGAATACCCGCCCGTTTCAAGCCAAACCAGGAGAGGGGGTGAGGACCGCCCGCACCGCCATGGCCACGCGCGCCGGGGAGATGTCGGCCATGCAGGCCGAGCCCTCGGCGAGTGGGCACCGGGCCTCCCACCAGCACACCTGTTCGGTGATCGCAGTGGGGCGGCGGTGCGGGCAGCCTGGCAGGCCCTGCAGGTTCACCGCCGGGCCGTCGAATCCGTACCGGGCGGCTAGGGTGGGGCCGAACAGCCCGACGGTGCCCGCCCCCATGGCTGCGGCGATCCGAACCGGGCCGGTATCCGGGCCGACGACGACGCCGCAGCGCCGGCCCACGGCAGCGAAGCGGGCGGCGAGCCCACGCAGGTCCGTGGGCGGCAGTTCCCGGACCGGGGCGCCCTTCCCGACGGCCACCACCGGATGGTCTGGCAGCTCCGCCGCCAGCAGACCGACCAGCGAGGCCCAGTGCGGCCAAAGCTTGACCTCCATCCCGGCGGTGGGCACGAGTACGATCGGCACCCCGTCCGGCAGGTCCTCCTCGGCTGCCCGCCGCTCGGCCTCGGTGAGGTGGATCCGCGGCGCGCGGTAGGCCGAGCTCACGAGGCCCTCCTCGGCGAGGATCCGCACGTAGCGCCGGGACACCGGCTCATCGGGGGGAGGCGAGCGCCACAGATTCGTCACCCCGGGGACGCCGCGCTCCTCGACGAGCTCGGGGATGCCGTGCAGGCGCGTGGTGCTCACCACGAGGTCCGCCCGGTCGAGCGCGGCCTCGACCGCCTCGCGTTCGCGGCCCTTCCCGGCGCGCAGCACCTCGGTGACGGTGGGGTCGGTGTCCAGCAGGGTGGCGCCGGGGTCGTGCGTCAGCACCCGCAGCGCGGCGCGCGGGAACCGCGCGGCGAGCCCGTGCACCACGGGCAGCGCCATGACCAGGTCGCCGAGACCGCCCAGCAGGTCGACGACCAGCAGGTCGCGCGGCTCGGTGCCGCCGATCTCAGGCACGCCCGCGCACCTTCGCGTAAACGTCGCGGTGCAGCGCGCCGATCCGGTCCCAACTGCGCGCGGCGGCGACAGCCTTTCCGCCGGCGGCCACTCGCAGCCGCAGGGCCCGGTCGTCGAGCACGCGGAGGAGGGCATCGGCCAGCGCGGCCCCGTCACGGACCTTTGGGGCCACGACCACCGTCTCCCCGTCGACCAGCTCGGGATCCGGCGGGTCGGCCTGCGTGACGACCGTCGGCAGGCCATGCGCGAAGGCCGACAGCAGCGCCCCGCTCTTCGTGGTGGCGCCGGCGGTCAGCGGAAAGGCGGCGACGTCGGCGGCGTGCAGCGCGGCGGAGACCTCCTTCGCCGGCAGGTACCCCGTCACCGTGACGTGCTCGGCGACGCCCGCCGCGTCGATCCGGCCGTACAGTTCGGCGCGGAAGGCCTCGGCCTTCGGCTCGGGCAACGCCAGCGACGTGAACCCCCCGACGACGAGCAGGTGCAGCCGGTCGCGGCCCTCGGCGCGCAGGAGCGCGAGCGCCTCGGCGAGGTAGCGGACGCCCTTTACCGGGTGGACGAAGCCGAAGAAGGTGACCATCTCGGCGCCAACCGGGACGCCGAGGCGGCGTCGGGTGTCGTCCCGCGGCGCGGGGCCCAGCTCGGGCACGTTCGGTGCCAGCGGCACGTGCACCGGCGCGACCCGCATGCGCTCGCGCAGGGTGCGCTCGTGGCCTCGGTTCGTCGTCAGCACGGCCGCGCTGCGGGGCACCAGCCGCCACGTCTCCCGGTCGAAGCCGCGGCGCTCCACCGCCCACCACACCGCCTGCGGCATCCAGGAAGGCCAGGCCCACCAGCCGTACTCGTGCACCGTCGTCACGACGGGTGAGCGGACAAGCTCGGTGAGCAGGCCCGGCCAGGGGGAGAAGCCGAAGGCCGAGGGCGCGAACTGCACGTGCACCACTTCGGGGTCGAGCGCGCGGATGCGCCGCGCCGCCCGGGCAACGCTCGCGGGTGAGCCGGCCACCTCAACCGGCTCCACCTGTTCGCCGGCCCGCCGCAGCGTGTCGACCAGGTGGGCGGTGTAGTCAGCCACGCCGTCGCGGGCGGGGTCGGCCCCGCCCTGCACCATCACGATCACCTGGCGGAGGTTCCCGAAAAGCAGAGCGCAAAACGGGAGAAGGGTTGATCGACCGCGACGCGGGAACACACCTTCCGTGTTCGAGCATCCGGCGGCCCTGGCGGGCGCCCCGGTGAACTGGCCGGTTCTGCGCCGGATCCTTGTCGTGCGCCCCGACAACCTGGGTGACGTGCTGCTCACCGGGCCCGCGCTCGCGGCGCTGCGGGCCGCGGCCCCGCACGCCCGGATCGACCTGCTGGCCTCGCCCGCCGGGGCCGCCGCGGCGGCCCTGCTGCCCGAGGTCGCCGACACGGTCATCGCCCGGGTGTCCTGGCAGCAGATCGACGGCCCCACCGGGCAGGACCGCGACCCGGACGCCAACCTGGTCGCGGAGCTGGCCGGCCGTCGCTACGACGCGGCGGTGCTGCTGACCTCCTTCTCGCAGTCCCCCTGGCCTGCGGCCGAGGTCTGCCGGCGGGCCGGCGTGCCGATCCGCGCCGGCCTGTCGAAGGAGTTCGGCGGGTCCGCCCTTACCCACTGGGTCCCCGCCCCCGACGACGGCTTGCACCAGGTCGACCGGGCCCTGTACCTGCTGGGACGGCTCGGGGTCCCGGCGGCGGCGCGAACCTTGCACGCGGCCGTGCCGGCTACCGGTTGGTGCCGCGCACGGGCCGCGCTCGCCGGACCGGGGCTCGGCGGGCGGCCCTACGCGGTGCTGCTGCCGGGCGCCTCCTGCCCGTCTCGCCGCTACCTGCGCTTCCGCGAGGTCGCGGCCGAGCTGGGGA
>Ga0213881_10001688_pt1 | contig 10177 bp, 7 predicted proteins | sample BarmaccoBMER_R08_FD_160104 | JGI IMG/M metagenome (GOLD analysis project Ga0213881, IMG submission 160104) | Barbacenia macrantha exposed rock microbial communities from rupestrian grasslands, the National Park of Serra do Cipo, Brazil - ER_R08 ... | reverse complement strand
AAGCGAGGGCAAGACGGCCCTCGCGGGGGCCAGCGAAGTATGGGGCGGCACCGGCGCGGCAAACGCGCGCGCCGGTGCGGGCTCACGACGCGGGTCGCGAACACACGGCCTTCGGGCAAAGGGGCAACATGATCAGCGAAGCAATTGCGGCGACTCCGGCGAAGGTAGGGTTCAGAACCAGGGCAACCCTCGACGAATCTGCCGAGACCCGCGAAATGACCCGTCTCGCGGTCGCACGGGCAAAGGAAGGCGATCAGGGCGCGCTGCGTTTTCTCTACGTCAGCTACTCGAACAACATCTACGGCTACGTTCGCTCGATCGTCCGCGACGATCACGAGGCCGAGGACGTCACCCAGCACGTATTCGCGAAGCTCATGACCACGATCGTCAAGTACGACGACCGCGGCGTGCCGTTCTTCGCATGGCTCCTACGCCTCGCCCGCAACGTCGCCATTGATCACCTGCGGGCAAACCGCCTCACGCCAATGGAGGAGGTGCTCGATCCCGATTCGAGCTCCGCGACCGACATCGACCAGGCCGAGGTCGTCCGGAACGCGCTCGCGACCCTGCCAGAAGAACAGCGGGAAGTGGTGATCCTGCGCCACGTAATCGGACTTACGCCTGGGGAGATCGCCGACCGCCTAGGTCGGAGCGAGAGCTCCATCCACGGACTCCACCACCGGGGTCGACGAGCCCTCCAGCGGGAGCTGACGTCACTCGGGTCCACCCCGTGCACCCGCAGGACGCGCCAGCCCGCGCTTGCCTGAGGTGGGGTCGCCGCGGCAGCCGCGGGATGCGGCTGTGTAGGACGGCGGCCACCTCAGGCGACGCTTGACCGTACGATGGCGCTTGTGAGGAGGACCGCCACTGCAGCGGGGATGACCGAACGGGCCCAGTCGTCAGTCAACGGCGCCCAGGCACTTATCCGCACGCTCGTAGACGCCGGCGTCGCGACGTGCTTCACGAACCCAGGTACCTCGGAGATCCACTTCGTCGCCGCGCTCGATTCAGTGCCGAGAATGCGGGCGGTCCTGACCCTGTTCGAGGGCGTCGCCACCGGCGCGGCCGATGGCTATGCGCGCATGACGGCCGCGCCCGCCGCGACCTTGCTTCACCTGGGCCCGGGGCTGGGCAACGGGCTCGCGAACCTCCACAACGCGCGCCGTGCCAAGGTCCCGGTGGTCAACATCGTGGGCGATCAGGCGACGTACCACGCGCCGTACGACGCCCCGCTGCAGTCCGACATCGAGACGATTGCGCGCAACGTGTCAGCGTGGGTGCGAACGTCGACGCGAACCGAAGAGCTCGGGCGCGACGCGATCGAGGCGATCACCGCCGCCACCGGCCCACCCGGTCAGGTGGCGACGCTCATCGTGCCCGCTGACGTTTCCTGGCAGGAAGGCGCCCAAGCCGCGGCGCCACCCCAGCCGACCGCTTCACCCCGTGTCTCCGTAGATGTCATCGAGGTCGTCGCGAAGACGATCCGGGGCGGCCGCCGGACCGGGATTCTGCTTGGGGGTAAGGCCCTGCGTGAGCCTGGCCTCATGGCAGCCGCACGGATCGCTTCAGCCACGGGAACGAAGCTGTTCGCCGAGAGGAGCGCGGCTCGCCTGGAACGCGGCGCCGGCCTGCCGGCCGTAGAGCGGCTCGCGTACTGGCCTGAGCTCGTCTCGACTCAGCTCGACGCACTGGAGCACCTCGTCCTGGTGGACGCGAAAGCACCCGTCTCAGCCTTCGCCTATCGCGGCAAGGAGAGCTCCCTGGTGCCGGGGGGTTGCCTGGTGCACGAGCTCTCGCCGCCTGCATGCGACGTGCTCGGAAGCCTCGAGGACTTGATGGAGGCGCTGGATGCAGCCGACGCGAGACCTGCATTGCAAGCGCGGTCTGTACCGCCACCGCCTACCGGTCCACTCACCGCGGAGAAGGTCTGCCAGGCGGTCGGCGCGATCCTTCCCGAGGGGGCGATCATCTCCGACGAAGCGATCACGTCGGCGTTGGCCTTGCCATCCAACACGGTCGGCGCTCCCAGGCATGACTGGCTCCCCTTAACCGGGGGCGCGATCGGCCAAGGGCTGCCGGTCGCGGTGGGGGCCGCGATCGCGTGTCCGGACCGCCCAGTGATCGCACTCGAGGCCGACGGCTCGGCTCTCTACACCATCCAGTCGCTCTGGACGATGGCCCGTGAACAGCTCGACGTCACCGTCGTGATCCTCAACAACCGTGCCTACGGGATCCTGGATACGGAGCTCGCGCGCGCCGGCGTTCAAGACGCCGGTCCCAAGGCCAAGGCGCAACTCGACCTGGGTGCCCCGGCCCTTGATTTCGTCGAGCTCGGCACCGGGCTCGGCATCTCGTCGCGCCGAGTCGATACCGCGGAGAAGCTCACCGGCGCCCTCGACCGGGCCATCGCTGATCCCGGCCCGCATCTGGTCGAGGTAGTCATCCCCCCCGGGACGCAACCCCCAGCGGTTGCCGGCTACGCCCTACCCGCTTCGGCAGGTTGAGCTCCCGCGCCCATATGACGGGAGCCCGCTGAGGGGCAGGCGCTATGCGGCTGTAAGCGCGTCCCCGCGCACCACGCTCAGGGGGGGCCGTAGATCCCGTCATGCTGCGACTTGCAAGGTCGGCCGACCGTCGAGCTTCGGACGCGTCCCAAAAGAAAGCGCTCGTGCCATCCGTTGCAAAAGATGATGGATCTGGACAGCGGATCGTCGATGAAGTCCGACCCAGGCACCACCACGATCCCATTCCCTATAGGCGCGGTGCGCCATCGGCGCATTACCGTCGCGCTCGTGAACAACATGCCGGACTCGGCCTTCGTCGACACCGAGGACCAGTTTCGGCGGGCGACAACGGCCGCACCAGATGGTGCCGCAGTTGAGCTGGAGTTGTACGCGATCACCGAGATTCCGCGTTCGGAGAAGGTCGCAGCGGTGATCCAGTCCCGCTACCGAGGACTCGACCAGCTCTGGGCGCACCCGCCGGACGCGATGATCGTCACCGGAAGCGAGCCCACCGACGGTCGGCTTCGCGACGAGCCGTACTGGCCCCACCTCGCGCGCCTGCTCGAGTGGGCGGCCAACTCCGTGCCAACCACGCTGCTGTCGTGCCTCGCCGCTCACATGAGCATCCTGCTGTTCGACGGGATCGAACGTGTTCCGCGAGCGCATAAGTGCAGCGGGGTGTTCTGCGGTTCGGTTGAGGATCGCTCCGACCCACTCACCCGCGACCTGCCGCAGGTCGTCCCAATCCCGCACTCGCGGCTCAACGAGGTCCCCGAGTCAGCCATGGTCGACGCTGGCTATCGCATCGTGATCGGCTCCGGCCCATCGGACGCCGGCTGGGCGGTGGCGGCGCGCAAGCGGGGTTCCGGGCTGTTTGTGCTCTGCCAGGGCCACCCCGAGTACGGGACGTTGAGCCTCCTGAGGGAATACCGCCGCGACGTACGCCGCTGCCTTTTCGGCCGCGGCACCCCGCCGTATCCGCGCATACCAGACGGTTATCTGAGCCCCGAAGCGCTGGCGACGCTGCGCCGGTTCAAGCGGCACGTAGCCGTGGCAGACACTGACCCGCAAGAACTCTGGGCAAGCTTCCCTTACGACGAGGTGGCAGCCACCGTGCAGAACACGTGGGCTCCCACGGCGGCGGTCCTCTACCGCAACTGGCTGCGTTTGACGGACGCCGCGCTGCCGCTCGCGGCATGATGCACGAATGCGAGACGAGACCCTCGCCATCCACGGCGACTACACCCCAGACAGTACGAGGGCCGCGGCGGTCCCGATCTACCAGACGGTCGCCCACGAGTTCATCGACGCCGACCACGCGGGCGCGATCATGGACCTCGAGACGCCGGGCTTCCATTACAACCGCATCAACAATCCGACGGTGGACGTGCTCGAGCACCGGCTCTGCGCACTGGAGGGCGGCGTGGCGGCAATGGCGGTCAGCTCTGGAGCGGCCGCCGTCAGCATGGCGGTGCTGAACCTCCTGAGCGCGGGGGACAACTTCGTCTCGGTTCCGCAGCTCTACGGGGCCACCTATACCTACTTCGCACACGTGCTTCCTCGTCTCGGGATCGAGACGCGCTTCGCGCCCGATGACACCGCTGAGTCGATCGGGGCCCTGATCGACGGCGGCACCAAGGCGGTGTTCTGCGAGACGGTCGGCAATCCCGCCGGTAACGTGATCGATCTGGCCGCCGTGGCCGAAGTGGCTCACGCGCGAGGAGTTCCGGTCGTCGCGGACAACACGGTGGCAACGCCGCTGCTGCTCAAGCCGATCCGTCACGGCGCAGACGTGGTCGTCCATTCCCTTACCAAGTTCATCGGCGGCCACGGGACGACGCTGGGTGGGATCATCATCGACGCGGGCACCTTCCCCTGGGCCGAGCATCCGGATCGCTTCGCCTCACTAATCGAGCCAGAGCCGGCGTTCCACGGCGTGCAGTACGCGACTCAGTTCGCCCATGCCCCGTACATCACGCGCTGCCGGACCGTCGGGCTGCGGAACACCGGCGCCGCGCTGTCGCCGTTCAACGCGTTCCTGCATCTCCAAGGGCTCGAGACGCTGGCGGTGCGCCTGCCGCGCCACGAGGCCAACACCCGTGCCGTGGCCTCCCATCTGGCCTCGCATCCCCGCGTCTCCTCGGTCAGCTTCCTGGGTCACCCGGACAATCCGTACCACCAGCTGGCCCGACGGTATCTGGGTGATCGCGTCCCCTCGATCATGACCTTCACGGTCCGCGGTGGCCGCGATGCGGGAATAGCGGTGTTCAACCGAGTCAAGCTGTTCAAACGGCTGCTCAACATGGGAGACGCCAAGTCCATGATTACCCACCCCGCGTCCACCACCCACCGACAGCTCACCCCCAGCGAGCTCGAGCGGGCTGGGATCACACCCGACATGGTGCGCCTCTCGATCGGGCTCGAGCATTCCGACGACCTGATCGAAGATCTCGACCAAGCGCTGTTAGCTGCGGGCTGAGTCGCGCGCGCGCCACTCACAGCGACAACCTCTGGCTCCGGCACAGCCGTCGTGTCCGCTTGCGCCTCGTCCGTCATCAATCCTCGGCGCCCACACAAGCTTGTAGGTGCGCCGAGCGTTGATAGGGAGTGATGCATGTGGACCGCGACTCGTCGGTTGAGTCCGACCGCGGAATGGAGAAACAAGCCCAGGGTTTGCCAACCAGTCGGACGAGTACGAATGCAAAGACTCCGCGGCCTGTCTGCCGACTTCCCCACTGATGACGACGATCCCGTTTCCAAATGGAGCGTCGGGCCGTCGGCCGATCACCGTTGCGCTTGTAAACAACATGCCGGACTCGGCCTTCGTCGACACCGAGGACCAGTTTCGATGGACGACCACGGCTGCCTTAGAGGGCGCCACAGTTGAGCTGGAGCTGTACACGATCACCGAGATTCCGCGTTCGGAGCAGATCGCGGCGGTGATCGCATCCCGCTACCGCGGGCTTGACCAACTTTGGACGCGTCCGCCGGACGCGATGATCGTCACCGGGACCGAACCCACGCAGCCTCAGCTGCGCTTCGAGCCCTACTGGCCCTACCTCGCGCGCCTCCTGGAGTGGGCCGCCAACTCAGTGCCTACCACCCTGCTGTCGTGCCTAGCCGCTCACGCAAGCATCCTGCTATTTGACGGGATCGAACGCATGCGGCTGCCGGTCAAGTGCAGCGGCGTGTTCGGCGGTTCCATTGAGGATCGCTCCGACCCTCTCGCCCGCGGACTACCGAGGGTCGTCCCGGTGCCGCACTCGCGGCTCAACGGGGTTCCTGCATCGACCATGATCGACGCGGGCTATCGCATAGTGATCGGCTCAGGCCGAGCCGAGGGCGGCTGGGCAGTGGCCGCGCGAAAGCAGGGCCAGGGGATGTTCGTGCTCTGCCAAAGCCACCCCGAGTACGGAACGTTGAGTCTGCTGAGGGAATACCGCCGCGACGTGCGCCGCTGCCTTTTCGGCCGGGGAACCATGCCGTACCCGCGCGTACCAGACGGTTATCTGAGGCCCAAAGCGTTGGCGACACTTCAGCGATTCGAGCGGCAAGTGGCCGTAGCAGGCACTGACGCGCGAGAACTCTGGGCACGCTTCCCCTACGACGAGGTGGCAGCTACGGTGGAGAACACGTGGGCTCCAGCGTCGGCGCTTCTCTACCGCAACTGGCTGCGTTTCGCCGACGCTACGCTGCCGCTCGCCGCGTGACCCACATCCGGGCGACGAGAACCTGGCCTTCCGAAGGCGGTTGCGTCTCGGACTCGACTCCGGCCGTCGCGATTCCGTAGCACTCGGTCGCCGACGAGTTCAATGACGCCGACCACGTGGAGGCGGTCATCACCTCGAGACGCCGCGTTTCACCAGCACCGCACGTTTCACCAGCACCGCATCAACTTCTCGACCGCGGACGTGCTGGAACACCCGCTCTCCGCGTACGAGGGCGAGGTAGCGCCGATGGCTGCCCGCTTGGATCCTGCCGTCAACAGGTCCGTCTTCAGCCTGCTCGCCGCCGGCGACAGCCTGCGCAACCCCGCCAACAACGCAATCGACCTCGCCGCGTCGCCGACTAGCACACGACCCCAGCTCGCCGGTGATCGCCGACAACACCGTGACCATGCCGCCGCTGCTCAAATCGATCCGTCACAGCGCCGACGTGGTGATCCACTCCTGACCAGATTCATCGGGCAGAGAACCAGGCTCGGCGGGTTCATCATTGACGGTGGCAGGTGGCCCTGGGGCGGATCATCCGTGCTGTCCGCTATTGATGGAGCGCACAGCAGGCGTCCCGGTGCGCAGAACGCGGACCCGATTTTCGGACGGATGCGTCACGCGCTGCCGGATCCGGTTGGGGTCCGCAATACGGTCGCTGCCCTGTCATCGTTCAACACGTTCCTACATCTCCAGGGAGGCTGGAGCCGGTGGCGGTGGCATTCCGCCAGCAACGGAAGCAACGACCTTGTCGCCGACGGACACCTGGTCTCGAATCCCGCCGACGGCCTGACTGACCGAGCAGCTCGACCAGGCATTGGCCGTGACGCGCTGAGCGAGGGTCTATCGCCCTCGCAACCCTGGGCGGCGTCGAACGGCTACGCGGCCAAGCGCTCGCTTACGGAGAGCTCGCCGAGGAGCTCGGCCACGCACGCGCCTACGTCTTCGAATGCGCGCATCCGGCTGCGAGGCGATGGGATGTATGCCGTGAAGTGACGGACGCCTTCGGTCAGGACCCCGAACATCGAGATGCGCAGCTGAGGCCTCCCGTTGATGTCGACCGGGTGGGAGTCAGGCGTCAGGTCGACGCTGCCGACGGCGACGTCGCCGTAGCGAAACTGGCTCACCCGGCCGCGGTTGTAGAGCTGAGTCAGCAACCGGGAGGCTGAGCCGGCGATCCTCGGCTCCTCGAGATGGCCGCGGATCACGACGTCGACGTCGTCCACATACGGCTGCTCGAACGCCGTTGAAGAGATGCGTGTTCGAGCCGCGTCGGGGTCGGCCGTGTCCACGGAGAGCCCTCGAGCCGGTGCGGGACCATATGGCGCCCGGACGACCCCGGCGTCCATCAGTGCCAGCATCTGTCGAGAGCGCAGCGCCGGCGGCCCGGCCACCAGACGGTGAATCCGGCTGCAGATGTCCGCGTTGAAGTCCAAGTAGGAATCGAACGAGAGACCGCCAAGCTCGACGACGGATCGCATCGAGTCGCGGAAGATCCTAAATACCTCCGCGGCGCACTTAACGGGGCTCGCGCCGTCTGGAACCTCGGCCTCGCGGAGATCGTCGGCCAGCGCCTGGTAGACGAACCGCTCGTAGTCGTCACTCGATTGGTAGTTCGGCTGGTGCCCGAAGAACAGCTCCTCGGCATCGAAGCTGCCGAAGCGGGAGCCGAGGCGTGCCAGTTCGTCTTCGAAGCGGTCTTCGAGCCACGCCGCGCGCAGTTGCTCGCGCACCGCGGCGCCGTCAGCGCGCGAACGTGACTCCTGGAAGGCCACCTGGGCGTAGTAGCGCGCGTACATTTCGGCGAACAGCAGAGGGAGCAATTCTGTCCGTACATCGACCAGACGCCGGCGGCCGCTCGATCGGCCGCTCAGGGCATCGAGTGCCTCGGGGGTGCAGATGAGCGGCTTGTAGACGGTGCTGCGGTCCGCCCCTGTGACGGACTTGGCCGTAAACGGCAGACCGCTCCGGCAGTAGAGCTGGACTGCCGGCTCCCGGCCGCTGGGCCGGTAGGTCAGTCCGCCGCGTTCGTCGATGAACTCACCGCCCCGACCAATGGTCAGCGCCGTGACCACGTCGAGCGCCACCAAACCCATCCCTGATATGGCGACTTGCGCGTCGGCCGGAATTGTCTCCACGTACCGCGTGACGGGGTAGGGGTTGATCTCGGGGGAACGGTCGAGGTCCTGGTTCGCCGTGTGCCCAGAGGTGACTATCACGTGGTCGACGACGACCGCGCCGCCGTTCGCGAGGTGGACCTCCTCGCTTCCATCGCGCCTCGCCACCAGATCGACGGCAGAGGTGGGGTGATGCACGATGTGGACGCTCGGCGGCGCCCCGGCAAGAAGCGCGCGATAGAACCACTGGAGGTATTCGCCCATCAGTCGACGAGGCAGGAAGTGGTGGGGCTCGATCGGCTGACCCGTCGGGTCGATCGCGCACCGGTCGCCCACCCAGCGGTAGCCTCGCGCAACCGCCCAGTCATAGAGTCCAATCCCGTAGCACGGCTGGTCGGGCTCGACCTCGAACGGGTACAGCGAGAGCTGCCCACAGGGGTTGTTGAGAAGGAGATAGTCGGGCTGGGATACGTCGTACACGCCGGAGCCGGGGGTACCAGGCTCAATCACGTGCACGGCGACGGCGTGGCCCGCCCGAAGCTCTTGGCGCGCGGTCGTGACCACACGCTCCAGAGCGCAGACGCCCCACGGTCCCAGTCCGACGATGGCGATGCGCATCAAGGCAGATGGACTCCCGGTTTCAGATTTCCTGCCTAACGAACGAGGCGCAGGTTGAAGATCTTGCGGCCGTGGCGAAGATCCGACGTTCTCTGCCGCCTGACGGCTGGGGGGGTCGCACCTCGCGCACGATGAGGGACCGATTCGAGGCGCCGGCCAGACCGCCGTCAGCGGCGAGACGATGCGCCGGCAGGGGCGCCTTCTTGCACTAAGTCTCAGACGAGGACGAGCCACCGGAGGACCGCAGGCCGACCGCCGGCGGACTGAAAACCAATCACTCCGCGCCGAACGAGTGAGACCCTGGATGCCGAGGTCCAGCGTCTCACTCAGCAATATGGCGAGCAATCGTTCCTCGCGCTGGCAGCGATCCGCTGCCTGATCCACTCTCTAAGGCCGCATGTGGTCGTCGAGATGCCGTCGCGCACGCCCATCGGGTCCCGCATCTCTTGGGAGCGCTTGAACGCGCGCCGGCTCCGGTCATCTCTTGGAGCTTCTATCTGCCGGCAACGGACCCGAGCGCAGCTTGTTGTTCGCATTCGGGCAGGCGTGCCGACAATCGTCACGACGTGCACCCGAACCCGCCGTTCACGAACTTCACATCCTCGGTGCCGGCCACCGACTCCTAAGCCGCGCCGGCGGACGATGGAACCCTGCCGCTCGGCATCCTCCCTGAGTAGGACTCATCCGAGACGCGTTCGGCGTCTGTCACTGTACGGACGATCCGAGCCGGGTTCCCGATGACGACGGTGAACGGGGGCACGTCCTTTGTGACGACGGCGCCCGCCCCGACCATGGCCCCCTCGCCGACGGACACGCCGGGGAGCAAGATTGCGCCGGCGCCGATGCTTGCCCCCCTCCCGATCACCGTCGCTTCGCAGTGGAACCGCCGCCGACTGCGCGGGAAACGGTCGTTGGTGAACGACGCCTGCGGCCCAATGAACACGTCGTCGGCGATCCTCATACCATCAACCAGGTACACGCCCGTCTTGATGGTCACCCGGTCACCGATCACCACGTCTGGGTCGATGTAGGTGTGGTCGCAGATGTTGCATCCGCCTCCGATAACCGCCCCCGGCATGACGTGGGCGAACGCCCAGATGCGCGTGCCAGGACCAACGTGCTCCGTCTCCACGAGCGCATGGGAGTGGACAAACGGCGGCTCTTGCCGCAGATCGGGTATCACCGGACCGCCAGGCCGCGCGCAGGAATGAGGTGGTTCTCGCTTATG
>Ga0213881_10001687_pt1 | contig 10197 bp, 9 predicted proteins | sample BarmaccoBMER_R08_FD_160104 | JGI IMG/M metagenome (GOLD analysis project Ga0213881, IMG submission 160104) | Barbacenia macrantha exposed rock microbial communities from rupestrian grasslands, the National Park of Serra do Cipo, Brazil - ER_R08 ... | reverse complement strand
GGTCTGCCCGTCGTGGCTGTGCTCGTGGGTGTGCTCGACGTGGCTGTGTTCATGGGTGTCATGAGCGTGGCTGTGCTGCTGCCCGTCGTGGCTGTGCTCGTGCTCGTGGACGCTCTGATGCTGGTGCTGCTCGGTCATGGTGTCTCCTTCTGAGATGATCCGGTTTCCGCTGGGTCGGTCTGTCGCCCCTCAGCCTCGATGTCGGCTCTCGTGGCCCTCCGGAGGTGCTCAACGTGGCATAGTGCCTCATTGAGTAGCCCCGCCACGTGCGAGTCGAACAGCTCATAGACGAGGTGACGACGCTGGCCGGTACGCTGCGCGGCCGCCACAAGATGCGTACCCGCTTGGCGTGGATAATGCACTCATGATTCGAGCCAAGCCACATACTCGGCCAGCGCCGGGCACACCGGGTATGTGGGCCGATCTCATCGATCTATCCCACTCGCCATGCTGGCACGCGCATTCCCGCATGTCAATGTGACGCATGTTAATGTCGGGGCTGGCGTTCGCCGGGCACGGCCGGTGGTCGGGCATTGATCAGCACATACACCTGGCGCCGGGACACGCTCGTGAGCACGGAACGTGCCTTTACGCAGTGGCGGGAGCGCTCGGCGCGGGTTCCGCCTCCCTTGGCGCGGGGACGCCGACCGTCAAACGAGCGGGTTCTTCCGGCACCGCCACCTTCCCTTGGGCGCCCACCCAGAACGCCAGCAGCACCAGCCCGGCGAACAGGTAACCGAGCGCGACCTCGCCGCCGACGTTCCACCCGACGTGCTCGCCGTGGATCAGCCCGATGAACGACAGTGCCGCGCCGATGAACGAGTAGACCGCGGCCGACACGAATTTCTTGTCGATGATGAACGCGACGATGGCGCCCAGGATCAGACCCGCCAGAATCGCGCCACCGCCCAGCAATATCGTGCCGTGGAAGACGATTCCGTTGTTTTCGAAGCCCTTCTCGCCTACCGCGTCCGGTGTGCTGCCGGCGGCCAGCACGGCGTTGGTCATCAGCCCGCCGGCCCAGGACGCGATGTTTGGGATGAGCGCGACCACCACCGCGACCGCGTGCGCTTTGGGGGTTTCCTGGAACGCCTGCGCGCCGATCAGCAGCCCGATGTAGAGCAGGATCGGCACGATCGCCGGCATCGGCAGCAGCGCCCCGAGCAGCGAGAACATCCCGAGGAAGCACATCAGCGCGATGAAGATCCCGGAAGCCAACGAGTAGGTGGTGCGCCCCCCGGCGGCCTTCCAGCCTGGGTGGCCGATGTAGACCGCCGGCGGGAACGGGCAGCCGAGCGTCGAGCCGACGAGCGCGCCTATCCCGTCCGCGCCCAGGATTGCCCGCAGGTTGTATTCGTCACCGGCGACGGCCGCGCTCTCGACGTTGGTCATGCCCTCGGTGAAGTTGTAAATGCCCAGCGGGATAGCGGTCGCCAGCAGCGGTGCCACGTTGGCTAGCCCGTGCCCGAGCCGGACGAAATCGAACGACGGCAGGGACAGCGCGATGTTCTTGGCCGCGGCCGCCACGTCCGGGACGGACATGTACCCGCCGATCCAGCCGATCGCGGTACCCAACAGCAGCGCGGCCAGCCCGACCGGAATGTTCCCCGGCAGTTTCAGATCGGTGAAGAAACCGATCAAGATGATCACCATGACCGGGAACGCGATCCACAGCGCGGTCCACATCTGGGCGGCCGGGCGCATGGAGATGAACGCGAGCGAGATACCGGCCAGGGTGCCGAGCATGGCGGCCTGCGGGGTATAACGCCGGATGTACGGGCCGACGAACGCCCCCATCAGCACGATGATCCCGATGATGAAACACCAGGCCAGTCCGGCGGTCCAGGCCGTGACCGGGTTCTTAGTCTGTAGGTAGGTCGGCAACATGATCACGAAGACCACGATGAACATGTGCGGCACGCTCGGCCCGTAGGGCATTGCGCAGACGTCGGTTCGCCCCTCACGCCGAGCCAGCCGGCGCGCCAGATAGGTGTAGTAAACGTTGCCGATCAGCAGCTGAACGCCGAGCGCGGGCAGGATCACCCCGAACACGTCCGAGCCGGGGATCTTCACCACGCCCAGGCACAGCCCGGACAGCACCAGTACGTTGACCATGGTGTTGAAGCCGAGGCCGAAGAACGCGTTGGTGTCGCCGGCCACCCACCAGGGCAGCTTCATCGGTTCGGTGGTGGGTCGAGTGGCTGTGGTGCTCTCAGACATGGCGGGTTCCCGGTGGTCACGCTGGTGGCGGTGGCGTAAGGCGGTGTGAGGGCTGGAGTGAGGGCGACGAGGAAGGCGGACGAGGGGGCGACCCAGCCGAAGATGCCGCCCTGCGCTGCGATCATGGCGAGGCCGGCGCGTTGGAACTCAGGGAAGTAGGAGCCGACGCAGTCGGAGAGCACCAGGCACTCGTAGCCTCGATCGTTGGCTTCCCGGACGGTGGTGTGCACGCAGACCTCGGTGGTGACTCCGGTGACGATCAGGCTGGTGATGCCCGCCGCGGTCAGCCGTTCGCCGAAGTCGGTGCCGTGGAACGAGCCCTTGCCCGGCTTGTCGATCACGGTCTCGCCCGCCAGCGGCGCGAGCTCGTCGATGATGTCGTGGCCGTACTCGCCCCGGATCAGGATGCGGCCCTTCGGTCCGGGATCCCCAATGCGCAGCGTGGGGTTGCCCCGGTTGAGCTTGGCTAGCGGGCAGTCGGAGAGGTCCGGTCGGTGGCCCTCCCGGGTGTGGATGATGGTCATCCCGACGGTGCGGGCCGCCGCCAGCACCTCGCGCAGCGGTTCGATCACCGTGCGCAGCTGGCTGACGTCGTTGCCGAGCGTCTCACCGAACCCGCCCGGCTCGACAAAGTCACGTTGCATGTCAATGATGACCAGCGCGGTGCTGGCCAGGTCGAAGGTAAAGGTTCCTGGGTCGGCCGCGACCACGACAGTCATGACTCGCTCCAGGTGGTCGCCTCGATGACGGCGGCCGCTTCGGCGACGCAGCCGAACACTCCGCCCTGCATGGTCACCATGTGCAAGGCGGCATGGTGGTTGCCCAGGTCGGTGGCTCCGGTGCAATCGGAGAGGATCAGGCACTCGTAGCCTCGGTCATTCGCCTCGCGCATGGTGGTGTGCACGCAGACGTCGGTGGTGATACCGGTGAGAAGGAGTGGGTGATGCCCTGGGTGCGTAGCACCAGATCGAGTTGGGTGGCGTAGAACGCGCCCTTGCCCGGCTTGTCGATGAGCACTTCGCCGGGGATGGGCGCCATCTCGGGCACGATCTCCCACCCGGGCTCGCCCCGGACCAGGATTCGGCCGCTCGGCCCCGCCGATCCGATTTCGGCACCGATCTGGGCCGAGCGCCACCGCTTGTTCGCCGGCAGGTCGCTGAGATCGGGCGTGTGGCCTTCCCTGGTATGGATGACCAGCATCCCGGTGCGCCGGGCATGATCCAGCAGCCGAGTGGTCGCCGGCAGACCGGCTCTGGTCAGCTCGATGTCGTAGCCCATTCGGTCCACGTAACCGCCGGGGCCGCAGAAGTCGACCTGCCAATCGATGCAGATCAGCGCGGTGTGTGCGGTACTGACCGAGCCGTCGTAAGGCCATCGGTACGGCGTGGCCTCGACCGGACCGATCCGGGCGGTGCTCGTTGTCGGTGCCTGGGTGGTGGTCACCATTCTCTCCTCAAGGTGAGGTCCGCAGCTGATGGGCGATTCGGAGCAGGCGGGCCTCGGTGAACGCTGGTCCGAGCAGGCTGATCCCAACCGGGCGGCCGTCCGCCGTCCAACCAGCCGGGATGGCCACGGCGGCCAGGTCGAGCAGGTTGGCAAACTGCGTATAGCGACCGAGCACCAGGTTGCGTGACACCGGTTCCTCGGCGATTTGGGCACGGGTGAACGTGGTCGGTAGGGTCGGCAACAGCAGCGCGTCGGCGCGATCCCACAGCCCGGCGCACCAGGCGCGCAGCTCCTGCAGCCGGTGCTGACCTCGGAACGCCGACACCGCGTCGTAGTCGGCCCCGCGCTGGATCACCGCCCGGGTCACCGGCAGCACGTCGTCGGAGTGAGCGGCGAGGAAATCAGCCAGCCCGGTCAGCCGCTCGGCCACCCACGGGCCGCCGTAGAGCAGGTCGCCGGCTTCCAGTAGCGGGCCCAGCGGAGTGCGGTGTATCTCCTCGGCCTGCTCGGTGGCGCGAACCTCAGCGCGGCGGTAAGCGTCAGCCATCCGAAGATCGCCTTCGAAGTCCAGCTCGCCCTCGGTGGCCAACGCCAGCCGCAGCCCGTGGGGGGCGGTCAAGCGGTTGAGGGCTGAGTTTGGTGGCGCGGTGCGTGACCAGGGGTCGTCCGGGTCCGGCCCGGCCAGCACGTCCAACACCGTCGCCGCATCAGCCAGATCGCCGGTGAACGTGCTCACGCAGTCCAGGGATCGACACGCCGGCACCACCCCACTGGTGCCGATTAGGCCTCGGGTCGGCTTGAGCCCGACGATGCCGTTCAAGGCGGCCGGTACCCGGCCGGAGCCCGCTGTGTCGGTGCCCAGCGAGAACGACACCAGGCCGGCGGCCACCGCGACCGCGCTGCCCGAGCTCGACCCGCCAGAGACCAGGTCGCCACCGAACACGCTCTCACACGCGCCGTAGGGCGAGCGGGTGCCGGTCAATCCGGTCGCGAACTGGTCGAGGTTGGTCTTGCCGACCAGGATGGCCCCGGCATCCAGCAACCGGCGTACGCTGCCGGCGTGCCGATCCGGGTCGTACGCGAAGGCCGGGCAGCCGGCGGTTGTCGGCAGTCCCGCTATGTCGATGTTGTCCTTGACCGCGAACGGCACGCCGTAGAGCGCCAGCTCGGGCCTCGGGCCGAGCTGGGCGAGTTGGTCGGCCCGGGTGCGCAGTTCGCTTTCGGGCACCCGGGAAATCCACACCGCACGGTGGGCGATGTGGCCGGAGTTGATGCGCTCGAGTACCGCGTCGATGACCTCGCTGGGTCGGAGTGTGCCGTGCCGATAACGCCGGAGCAGCTCCCGCGCTCCGAAGGACATATCGAGTGTGACGCGCCGCATTCTGTCGATTGTCGACCGCTTAATGTCGAGCATAATTCAGATTTGTTAACGACGAGTTACGGTTCACTCGATCGAGTCAACTCGAATTCCCTCATACGGGTGGTCCATCGGGTCGAGGTACGTACGTGCGCCGTGCCCGGTCAACGTCTCCAACACCAGGTCGAGATCGCCACTGGTGACCGCGTCGTGCAGCCGTCGGTGCCGGTGCAGGCTATCCAGCGGGGAGCGATGCGCGGCTTCCCGACCGTGGTTGGTGGCCATACACAGCTGCAGCTTGAGCAGCACCGGCTGGTAAACCCGCAGCAAATGCTGGTTGTCGGCCAGGGCGACAAGCGCGGTGTGGAACCGCCGGTGGGCCTCGGTTAGGCCGAGCGGGTCATTCTTTCGGGTAGCGTCCTGCATCTCGGCAAGGGATTGGCTGAATTCGGTCATTTGGGGTGGTGGATCCGTACCGCGACTGAGCGCGATAGTGATCGCAAACCGCTCCAGCACGTCACGCAAGCTGAACAGCTCGTCCATGTCACGGGCCGACAGCGCGGTCACCCGTACCCCTCGGCGCGGTAAGTGTTCGACCAGGCCCTGCTCCCCGAGCAACCGCAGCGCCTCGCGCAGTGGCGCTCTGCTGGTGCCGAAACGGCGGGTCAAACGCTCCTCGACGAGTCGTTCCCCGGGGGCTAACGCTCCGCTGAGAATCTCCGCCCGCAACCGGTGTACCGTGAGCTCGGCCAGGCTGCGGGCGCCAAGTGTGTCGTGGTCCGCAACCTGGGATCTCGTGCTCACGGCTGCATCCCCTTCAGAACGTCGTCAGTTGTGCTGCTCCCACATTGACAGATGTCGGGCGCCCAGGGGTGGGTAAGCCTGGGTGCCAAGATTATGAGCGGCAGGCTCGCGTGGGGTTCGACAAATACACGGCGCCCACTCGTACGCCGGGGCACAAGCCGGGCGTCAAGTTCGACGAGCCGCTTGTCGCCGTTGGCTTGGCGGACGCGGCGAGCGCGAATGTCTCGGAGCCCACCACCGCGACGCCAACCGATGTCGCCGCGGTGGCTGCCACAGCGGCCACGCCGTACAACAACGTCTTCATGCTTCCCTCCGGTGAGATCATTTGTCGCGGCGCAGGTTACCAATGTGACAGCTGTGGCTGTTGTTCAGGGTCGCTGAGCGGTACGGGATCACCGCCACCGTGGCGGTAGCCGGTAGGGCGGTGGGCTGTTACCTCTTTTGCGTTATGCGCCGTGCACACGCTGCAACGCATGCGCGGCACACAAAACGTGTGCGCCGAGTGAGAACTAGCGACCGGTTAGTCGTCCTCCTGGATCGAAATGGCTGCCCTTGGGCACATGTCAACGGCCTCCTGCACCTCGGCCCGCCTCGACTCCGGCGGGTGCTCATCGAGGATGTAGAGGAAGTTGTCTTCGCGTACCTCGAAGATGTCCGGGGCGATGCTCATGCACACCGCGTTGCTTTCACAGGCGTCGAAATCGACCACGATCTTCATGGCGCATATCGTGCACCTGAGCGGTCGAAACGCAATAGCCAGTCAGGTTAACTTGATAGCGGCATCAGCCGTGTGGGGGCCGTCGCGACGGCTTACCGAGCCCGGAGCAACACCGGGCGTAGCGTGTCCAGCACCGATGGGTCCTCGATCGTGGAGGGCGTCGGTTCGTCGAGCCCGTCGGCGATGCCGCGCATGGTCTTGCGCAGGATCTTCCCCGAGCGGGTCTTGGGTAGTGCGGCTACCACCGACACGTCTTTGAACGAGGCCACCGGCCCCACCTGGTCACGCACCATCGCGATCAGCTCCCGGCACAGCTCGCCCTCGTCGGGGGCCGCGCCGGCCTTGAGCACCACGAAGCCGCGTGGCACCTGGCCCTTCATCGCATCGGCTACCCCGATCACCGCGCACTCGGCCACGTCGGGGTGCGCCGCCAGTGCCTCTTCCATCGTGCCGGTCGAGAGCCGGTGGCCGGCCACATTGATCACGTCGTCGGTTCGGCCCATCACATACACATAGCCGTCCGCGTCGAGCCGTCCGCTGTCACCAGTGAGGTAGTAGCCGTCGAACGCGGCGAGGTAAGACGCGACGTACCGCTCATCGTCGTTCCACAGCGTGGGCAGCGAACCCGGTGGCAGCGGCAGCTTGATCACTATCGCGCCATCGGCGCCGGGGGCGGCGGGCTCGCCGGATGGTGTCAGCACCTGTACGTCCCAGCCGGGCACGGGCACCGTCGGCGAACCCGGCTTGACCGGCATGGGTTCCAGCCCCATGAGGTTCGCCGCGATGGGCCAGCCCGTCTCGGTCTGCCACCAGTGGTCAATCACCGGGATCTTCAGCAGGTCCTGCGCCCAGCGCAGAGTGTCCGCATCCAGCCGCTCACCGGCAAGGAACAGATACTTGAAATGCCTTAGGTCGTAGTCAGCGAGCAAGGCACCCTCCGGGTCTTCCTTCTTGATCGCCCGAAACGCGGTCGGCGCGGTGAACATCGCCTTCACCCCGTGCTCGGCGATCACCCGCCAAAACTGGCCAGCATCGGGGGTGCCGACCGGCTTGCCTTCGTAAAGGATCGATGTCGCCCCGGTGAGCAGTGGTGCGTAGACGATGTAGGAGTGGCCGACGACCCAGCCGACGTCGGACGCGGTGAACATGACCTCGCCAGGGCCGACGTCGTAGATGTTGGCCATGCTCCAGCGCAGCGCGACCGCGTGCCCCCCGTTGTCCCGCACGACGCCCTTAGGCTTACCGGTGGTGCCTGAGGTGTAGAGGATGTAGAGCGGGTCGGTGGCGGCCACTGGGACGCAGTCGGCCGGCGTCGCTTGCGCCATCGCCGTTGCCCAGTCGACGTCCCGCTCGCCCATCGTCGCGCTAGCCTGCGGCCGCCGCAGGATCACCACGCTTTCCGGCTTGTGTCGGGCCAGCGCAATGGCCCGATCCAGCAGCGGCTTGTATTCGATCACCCGTTTGATCTCGATGCCGCAGGACGCGGAAACGATCACCTTTGGCGCCGCGTCGTCAATGCGCACCGCCAGCTCTTTGGCCGCGAAGCCGCCGAAGACCACCGAGTGCACCGCGCCGATCCGGGCGCAGGCCAGCATCGCGATCGCCGCCTCCGGGACCATCGGCAGATAGATCACCACCCGGTCGCCCTTGGCGACGCCGAGACCGCGCAGCACGCCGGCGAACCGGGCCACTTCATCGCGCAGCTGCGCGTAACTGTAGCTGCGTTGCGTTCCGGTGACCGGGCTGTTGTGGATGAGCGCGGTTCTCGCGCCAGCACCCGCCTCGATATGCCGATCGAGTGCGTTGTGGCAGGTGTTCAGCTCGCCATCGGGGTACCAGCGATAGAAAGGCGCGTTGCTCGCGTCAAGCACCCGCTGCGGCGGGCGGTACCAGTCGATCGCCGCCGCCGCCCCGTTCGGGTATCCCCAAAAGCGCTCGGGCTCGGCAATGCTGGCGCGGAAGGTTTCCTGATAGCCGCTCATCGTGCCTCCTGGAATGCTTCTGGGAGTGACCATAGTTCGCGCGGCCGACAGTTTTGGCTAGGAGACACGACATGACTCAAGAGACTCAAGACAGGGGTGAAGGCGGGGAGCTGGATGTGGTTACGTCTGACCTCGGTGGTGATCCAGCGTGCTGGATGCACCGGGTCTGCCCGGAGTGTGGGCGATTCGCGTCCGAGCCGGGTGACCGCTGCGCCGAGTGTGGACACGAACTGGTGACATAAAAATCGCGAACCCGCCGCTAGTATGTAACTAAATCGAGTGAGGTCTTGCGACTATTCCCGGAGGCGTCGTTGTTCCGGACTCTCGCTACCTTGCTGACGGTGTCCGCCTTGGTGGTAGCCGTGGTGTTGCTGACCAACCTGGTTCGGGGCGGGTCGCTCGAACCGGTAGCCGCGGCGGCGGTCGCGCAACGCAATGCCAATACGGCAGAGCCGCAGTGCGCTCCCCACTGGGTGGCCGCGTGGAACGCGAGCCCGGTTGCCGCTTCCGCCGACGCCGGCCCCGACCGGCCGGAGGTGGGTGGGCGCAGCCTGCGGATGATCGTTCGCCCGAGCGTCGCCGGGACGCAGATCCGGCTCCTGCTGTCCAACCGCTACGGCGCGCAGCCGTTGGAGCTACGTTCAGTGTCCGCCGGGCTGGCCGGAGTGGGTCCGGCGCTGGCCAGTCCGGCCGTTGCGGTCACGTTCAGCGGCCAGCCCACAGGCCGGGTGCCCGCGCATGACGTGCTGGTCAGCGACCCAGTACCGGTGAGTGTGTCGCCAGCGAGCGAACTAGCGGTGAGCATGTTCGTGCCGGGCCAGCCAGCCGTGGTGTCCGAGCACCCCTGGGCGCTACGCACCTCGTACCTGTCTGATCCTGGAGACATCGCCGGCTCGGTTGACGGTTCGGGGTTCGACCATCCGGTGAGCAGCTGGCTGGTGTTGACCGGAGTGGACGTCCAGACGGCGAGGACCACCAACGCCGTGCTGCTGATGGGCGACTCGATCACCGATGGGGTTGGCTCCTCGCCGAACACTGACCGCCGTGTTTCGGACGATTTGGCGCAGCGGCTGGCGACGCTCGGCGGAGCCGAGAAGATGGCCGTGCTCAACGCCGGCATCTCTGGGAACCGGTTGCTCGCCGACTACCCGAGCTGGGCTGGGGAGCCCGCGCTCAACCGGCTCGGTTGGGAAGTGGTTGGCCGTCCCGGGGTAACCGATGTAATCTTGCACGCCGGCACGAATGATCTCGCGGCCGGCGCGTCCGCGCGCAGCGTGGTCGATGGGATGGTGCAGTTCGTCGATGAAGCGCACCGGGCTGGTCTACGGGTGTTTCTGACCACGATCACCCCGGCTGACACCGGCCCGCACGGCACGGCGGCGGCGGTGGCGGCTCGCCAGGAGGTCAATGATTGGGTGCGCAGCCAAGGCCGATCGCATGCCGACGGGGTGTTCGACTTCGCCGCCGCCGTGGCTGACGTGTCGCGCTCAAGCCGGCTGGTGGCCAGTTTTGACGCTGGGGATGGCTTGCACTTGTCTGATTCCGGGTACGAGGCGTTGGCCAACGCGGTGGACCCCACCGTGTTGTCTGGCAGCCGCTGCTTGGCCTGAGCGTTCGGCGTCAGCGGGCCACGCTGTAGCCAGCCTCGGTAACAGCCTCCGCGATTTCCG
>Ga0213881_10001686_pt1 | contig 10213 bp, 10 predicted proteins | sample BarmaccoBMER_R08_FD_160104 | JGI IMG/M metagenome (GOLD analysis project Ga0213881, IMG submission 160104) | Barbacenia macrantha exposed rock microbial communities from rupestrian grasslands, the National Park of Serra do Cipo, Brazil - ER_R08 ... | reverse complement strand
ATCCACTTCTTCGCGGCCCTCACCACACTCGCCGAGGGCCGTCCCTGCCTGCCCACAATCACCTGACACCACGCGACTCGATCTTGCGGACCTGACCAGTTACCTGGGGCAAATCGGATGGCATCTGGACGACGATGTAGTCTGGGTTCCATGCGTACACCTGTTCGTCGGCGAACTCGAAGTGATTGGGAACCACGCCTGGAACCACATTATGGACGTGGAGAACACCGAAAATCCATCCCTCCACGACGGTCGGCTGCGTGAGGGGCCCGAAGTCCGCGTAGAGAGCCGAAGGCCGGCTGTTTGTGGGAATGGCAGCGGCACTCTGTTGTGCCTGGTGGATGATGTTGTTGAAGTAGGTTGTGTACGCGGCTGCTGCGGATCGTCTGCCTAAGAGCTGACCAACGAGGTCTACATCATGTTCTATTGCTGATCCAGTTCCGAGGTTGAAGATATCTACGGCTGGGATGCCGAGCCTCTGTATCTGATCGGCCTTGGCTGGATCACTGGTGATGACCACGTCCGGTTTGAGGGCGAGAAGCGCTTCTGGATCTAGGGGTCCATTGATTGTGGATTCGACCTTTGGCAGTTGGAGCAGTCGCGGTGCCAGGTCTTTGTAGGGAAGAAGGAACGTCGTCGAGCCAGCTGAGGGGATTCCGTCGACGAGCAAGTCTTGAGCACCGACGACGTAGAGAAGGCTGTCGAGGGTCGTTGCGTAGCCGACAGTGGCGACTCGATTGATCTTTGTCGGCACGTTGACGACTCGCCCTGCTGTGTCGGTAAAGGCGCGGGTGTGGCCTGTGGGAGACTGCGCGGTCGGGGTTATGGATCCGCAGGCGGCGAGCACAAGAACGGCGACACAGGCAACAGTCGCTCTCAAACCTGGACGACTCCATTTGATGGGCCGCGATAAAGTAACCTGGGAATCTTGCACATCACGACGCGGTTCCCGCGTTAAGAATCTGGTTGGCCTGCGCGTCGGTGAGATTGACTTGTAAAAATCGTGAATAGAATGTCTTCACCTCTTCTGCCATGTCGGTTTTGGCAAACTGCATTGGGTAAAGATATTTCGCTGTCCAGAGTAACCCCAGCGGTTGTTCGGCGGTATTGTCACCCCAGGTGTTCAATCCCTGCGGGATGATTCCAACACGTTTGGTACGCACAGCCTGCAATGTACTGAACTGCGGGTTTTGCATAAAGCCTGGAAGGTCGGATGGGTCGTGGCCGATGATAACATCGGGATCCCATACGAAGAGCTGTTCGATGCTGAATTTGTAGGCGGGGACCGTGATACCGGCCGTGACGTCGTGTGCGCCGATCACACCGAGCATCCATCCCATGACCAAGTTCGGTCGGGTCAGTGGTCCCATGGATGCGTACAGGACGCTCGGTCGCTCGGCGGCTGGCACTGTCGCCGCTGTTTGGCGGACTTGGTTTATGATGTTGTTGAAGTAGCTCACGTACCCAGCGGCGGCTTTTTGCTTGTTCAAAAGCTGGCCTACCAGTGTGACGTCTCGCTCGATTCCCACTCCCGTGCTGAGGTCGTTGATCACGACTGCTGGTACTCCAAGTTTTTGGATCTGATTCGCGGTGGCGGCATCGGCGGTGATCGCCACGTCGGGTTTGAGCGTCAGAAGCTCCTCAGGATTGATGGGACCGCCAAGAGCTGACTCGACGTTCGGCAAGCGGATCAGGCGTGGTGCGAGGATCTTGTAAGCGCGATAGAACTCCGAGGAGTCGTAGCCGGGGATACCGTTGACAAGTAGGTTCTCGCCGCCGACGGCCGCAACCCACCCGTCGCTTACCGGAGGGTATCCGACGGTGACCAGACGATTGACCTTCAGTGGGACCTGGACCACCCGCCCGGCGGTGTCGGTGAAGCTATAAGTCTGGGAGATGGCCGTCCCACCGGATGAGCCACATGCCGAGAGGCCGATGAACACAACGCCGAGCAGGGCCGCGAGGATTGTGGATGCTCCGACGCGACACCGAAAGCTGCCACCGGTGCTGGTTTTGTTCCTCCGCCGGCCGGTGGAGCTGCCTAGTCTGACTCGGGCTGCGGATCGCTGTAGGCTATTCCCTGACCTCATCACGAACCCCTTCTTCGGGCAAACCGGTATCGTGATTCGGCGTATCACGGAGGTCTCGCCGCACACGTCTGACCGCGGGCATGCAGATCAGCTCTGGTTGGCTTCCCTGCATCGATGCGCTGACGAGCTGGATCGGCACGTTGTAGAGATGGCACAGACGCTCCGCCGTGATGACGTCGTCTGCTTGGCCACTGGCGACGACCGAGCCGTCACGCATCAGCACGGCACGATCCGCCCACATCAGGGCGTGGTTGGGTTGGTGGGTGGTCATGAGCACCGACCGGCCGTCCGAGACCAGCTCGCTCACCACTTGCAGGATGCCAACCTCGTTGCCGTAGTCGAGCGCTGCGGTGGGCTCGTCGAGTACCAGCACAGGTGCCTCCTGAACCAGGGCACGGGCGAGCATGGTCAGCTGGCGCTCGCCGCCGGAGAGCTGAGCGAACGATCGGCGTGCTAAGTGGCCGATGCCCAGTCGATCGAGCATGCCCTGCGCGGCTTTTCGATCGCCGACGGATGGTCTGTCGGTGATCCGCATGTGAGGTGTGCGGCCCATTACCGCGATGTCAAGGGCGGTGAACGGGAACACCGTGGTCGTGTTCTGCGGAACATAGGCCACGAGGCGAGCGAGCTGCCGCGGAGCGAGATCTGCTGTGTCGTGTCCGGCTATTCGCAAGGTCCCGCTCTGCGGGGTGAGCAGTCCGATGAGGCAGCGAATAAGGGTGGTCTTACCGGCACCGTTCGGGCCGAGTAGGCAGCACAACTCTCCCTCGGCCACCTCAAGGCTGACCTCACGCAACCGGTGACTCATCGGCCCAAAAGAGAACGAGAGCTCGGCGATGTCGATGTTCAAAGCCATTGGTGTCGTGCCTTGGCGAGCAGCGCCACGAAGAATGGAGCACCGATCACGGCGGTCAGCACACCCAGGGGGAGTTCGATCGAGGAGGCACTGCGCCCTAGGTCGTCGACCGCTAAGAGGAACCCTGCACCGATCAGGAGTGAGGCGAGGAGCAAGCGGTGGAACGAGGGCCCGACGATGGAGCGGGCCAGGTGAGGTACTACCAATCCCACCCAACCGATGATCCCTGCCACGCTGACCACGGTCGCGGTCATCAGGGTCGTCGCCGTCAGCACCAATCCCCATACCAGCCGTCGGTCGATACCCAAAGACCGTGCCTCGTCCTCACCAGCAGCGAGGACCGTGATGGGCCAACTGATGGCGTAGAGGATGACAACGCAGACCGCTACCAGGATCGTCGGCAGCCACAGACTGCTCGCAGTCACGCTGTCCAAGCCCCCAAGCAACCAGAAAGTGATCCGAGGCAGCGTGGTCTCGGGATCGGAGAAGTACTGTGTCATCGAGATCAGTGCCTGGGCCAGCGCCGAGACGACCAGTCCCGCCAGCACCAGCACCACAGTCGAGCCGCGACCCACAAACTGTGCGATGCCGATCGAGAGGGTCACCCCGATGAGCCCACCAACGAAGGCCATGAGCTGGATGACCGAGAACGGGAAGTTCAACAAGATCGCCAGTGAGGCGCCGAAGCCGGCTCCTGCAGATACGCCGAGGATGTCGGGCGCGACCAGTGGGTTGCGAAACATGCTCTGGTAGGCCGATCCGGAACCCGACAGCGCTGCCCCGACAACCACCGCAGCGAAGATCCGTGGGATACGTACCTGCATCAGAACCGTTTCCTGAGCCGCCGACAAATGCCAAGAAGCAGGGGTTGGCACAAATACAGCGACCGCCGCGCGCACTAGCCCCAACGGGCTTAGCGAGTAGCGTCCCCAGCCCAGCGAGAGCACTATGAGAATGATTAACGCGACCACGGCAAGGCCCCAATAGGAGACTCGACGAATCCGTGCATGTGATTCGCGACCGCCTTCTATTTCCGTCGATTCTCGGACCACTTCCGTAGTGGAAGGTTCTTGGGATTGTATAGAACTGATTGGGCGGCCTATCAATTTATAGTCCCGAACGACCTTGGAACTCGACGGCTCGACCGTCAGCGTCTTTTTCGAAAACGGTTCCTGGGTAGTCTCGGCGGGGACTTCGTCGTTCTCAGTCATGGTGCCGCCGCGGTCAAATTTATACTTGTAAACGCGGAAACTTTACAGGAGTGGTGCAGGCTATCATCTTTCAACTGGTGGTTGCTTGGCGCATACTCCACCTGGATTCTCCTTAATTCTCTATCTTGGTGATAATATGTCGAACTCGCTGTCGTGCTCAATGTCGACATAGCGCACTCGGCACCAAAGGAGCTGCTACGAAATGTCAGCGACTCCGGCTGCCAGAACACGTCATCGAGGCTTCGGGCCCTGGTGAAAGCAGCCATGCGGTATGGCTCGCTTGATCTGCTCTCGGCGAGGGATGTTGTTGAGCCCGGTATGGGAGAGCTCTATGCACATGGTCAACTACGCTCCGTGAGCATCTCCCTTGCTGTCGATGATCTCGACAGCAACCAGGGCCGGCCAGACCATGCACTCCGTGGATGTTGCGCTGTGCCGGCGGCAACTGTGGCGCCGATACCGTTGCCCACAACCTCTGTCCCGTCTGTTGACAATAAGTAAGCTTCTGTCGTTTCACTACCCAAAAGAGTGATGCTATCCTCACTATAGCATGAACTTCCGGGTTACTTCCGCAGATGAGGCATGTACATGGTTGAGCACCCGCATCCACTGTCCTGGGCTGAACGGATCTCGCCAGTCCTAGCAGCGCTGCCGCTCCTCATGACGTCTGGCTTCTTGCCGATGTCGTCCCTGACGCGCTCCCCTTCCGGGTACGGCGGGGAGCATCAAGACCATCCCCCGCGCCTCCAAGTCCAAAAGCCAGGTACTGGGCATCGTGGCCAGCACAACTCCATCGCCCCCGGTGAGCTCCCTCGACACCGCTGCAATGGACCCGATGCTGTCGCTGCACCTGCCGTTCGCGGGTGCCCATCGGGAGCGGCTCAGCCTTCGCTTTGCGCACTGTGTGTAATTAGAACATCGACAAGTTCGCCCACATCGAATCGATCGACCCCGGCGTAACCGCAAGCTTTAAACCTTAGTTAAGAGAGTCAAACCATGTCAGAAGCCAAAACGGGGTCAAGATGATTAATCCGCCGAGCGATCGCCGTTGCAGCAATTTTGCACTCCGATCGAAAGATAGAAGGAGATCCCTCAGCTTCGGCTCGCGCATTCGAGTGGTCGCATGCCTCAGAGTGTTAGTTTGTTTCGCCGTTTTAGTCGTTAGTTTCACGGCGTGTGCCTCATCAACCACATCCGCGAGTGCATCGAATACTCAAACCGTCACCGATGCTGCCGGGCGCATGGTCACGGTTCCACTCAAGATCAATCGGATTGTCATGGTCGGCGCTCCGCCGGCTATCGATGGATTCGTCTTCGCCGTGGGCGACGAGAATCTTATTGTCAATGGAGTACCAAAGTCATTTTCGGATTCACATTTTGGATGGAAGATTCTCGCTCCTCGGCTGGTTAATCTACCCGATGTGGAATCCACGATCACAGGTCCCGTGAACCCGGAAGAGCTTCTTGCGCTCAGACCCGACGTCGTCTTCGCCGACGTTCCTGCTCTTGCTGACCAGATCCAACACCTCGGAGTTCCGACAGTATGTATTACTGAAGAGCACCCGGAGTTGGGACAAGAAATCGCTGCCGCGAAGCTAGTCGGCCAGGTTTTACACAAGCAACAAGCCGCAGCCGCATACGCGGACTACTTCAACCAGAACGCAAACCTGGTCCGACAACGGATCACTTCCATCCCGCCCGCGCAGCGACCGAGCGTCTTGTACTTATCCACGATGCCGTTTCGTCGAAACGGTTCGGCCATGGTATGGGTACTGAATTTCTTAGGAGCAGACGATGTTGCCGGAAGCGCTCCTCCGCTAACTCAGTTCACCACAGAGCAGATCCTCAATTGGAACCCCGAATACATCATCGCTCATGATCCGCTCGATGTTTCTGTGATCACCCATGACGACGTCCTCAAGAACACGAGGGCGGTAAACTCCGGACATGTCACAGCCATCCCACAAGATCTGAATGAATGGGGAGACTTTGGCGTCGGCGACGCGTTGTCATTGCTATGGACCGCCAAAGATCTTTACCCACAACGATTCGCTGACATAGATCTCATGTCCCAAGCAAGAACGTTCTATGCTCGATTTTTCCATATCAATCTCTCGGTCAGCGATTTGAACGAAATCCTCTACGGCATTGGCGGCTCCAAAGTCAACTTCAGTCACTGACTTGACCGCCGCTACAACAGTCTCGCTGTCGAGGCTGAACCCGGTTCGTCGTGTTGTTGCCATAAAAGATGGCCGGAGGTTCATACACCCCCGGCCGAACAAATATCTCAACTACATGCCGAGCATCACGAAATGTCCGCGACCGGCACCTCCCACCCCTGGGCGTCGATCGTTGCCCTCACCCGATCGACCCGTACGCAGTGCCCGCCACGCAGGTCGATGAGGACATCCGCAGGCACGTCGACGATCTGGTCGTCCTCCCGTCGCCGACCGCGAACACTCGACTGCCGACCGTCGACCGCGTGGTTGACCCTCTCCACGCTGGCCCATCCCGTGAAGTCGCTCGTGCACAACTCCATGCCAGGCCGGATCGCGTTGAGGAACTCCTCTGTGGTGTCGAAGGTCCTTGCGGATGACGCTGCCGCGGGTTCGGTTGGCGTAGCGCTTTGACACATGATGCCTTCTTTCTCCTGCCTACTGATTGAATTGATCTGTCACTGTCGGTTATCGGTTTTGCTACGATCTCCGCAGAAGCGGAGTTGCTCGCTTGGTAGGGCGAGCTTCGAGGATGTGAGAGTCGAAAATGTCCGCATATGCCGATTTCTCATTTAGACTAGAGCTGGTCCGGTGGTCTTGCCAAGTCCCCAGTGCGCACCGCGTCCTTGCGTGCTTCCCGGGCCCTGATTGGACTCGATGACACGCGATACGGAGAGCCGCCATGCAGACGGGTGTGATGCCACAACAGACCAGCGATCCGATCGAGGCGTACTCGCTGGTGGAGATGGACGGCGCCGCGATCCTGGTCGTGGACGGTACCAGCGCCGACACCGCCGTCATGGCCGCCGCTGCGGTTCTCGGGTCCCGATTGCGCGCATACCGCCAGCCAGTGACAATCGCCACGAACCCCACGGCTGGGCAAGGGGTCTTCTTCGATCGGACGACGCGGACCGTCAATGCCGACAGCGCCGCGCACGGGCCACTACATGTCGATGGATACATGATGTATGGCCAGGCATACCCGGATGTGATCTTCCTGCTGTGCAGCGAGCAGGCCCCCAACGGTGGCGCGAACTTCATCGTGGACGGGCTTCGCCTGCTCACCACGCTCGCAAGCGACCCCGCGCAGCGCGAGTTGCTGCGGTTCTTGTGCCAGTACCCGCTCGAGCAGAGCAGCCCTACCGGGGTGCAGGTCAGCGGTCCGATCGTAGACCGCACTGCGGGTGGTCGGATGGCAATCCGCTGCCACCAGCACCAACGTTTCCCCGAGAACAAGCCAATCGACGCACCCCACAAAGGCTTGCTAGACGGATGGCGGGCCGTCACAAGCGCGGCCGCCGCCGAGGCACCCCGCTTCCGGTTGCGACCAGGTGAGCTGCTGTGTTTAGACAACTATCGTGTCTTTCACGGCCGTGAGGCCTATACCGGCACTGATCGACTATTGCATCGGATCTGGTCGTGGACTGACACCGCCTTCGGGACGCCCGACCCGCGAACCGCTGACGGTCGAGCCGACGACATCACGGTGGTGCCCTGGTGAAACCCCTGGCTCGCACGATCCCGTTTCTCCTCGCACTCAGCGTCGCTCTCCTCACTCTCCTCGCCTGCAGTGCGCCCTCCGGTGCCACCCAGACGGGCCACAACCAGCCCGGTGCTGCCCGCACGATCATTGACAGCGTCGGACGACACGTTCACCTCCTCGCCCATGTCCAGCGAGTGGCCACCGTCGGCTCGGTTCCGGTGCTCAACAGCTTCCCGTTTGCCGTTGGGGCGGGAAACACGATCGTCAATGGCATTCCTGGAGGTAACGCCGCTGGCTACGCCTCCTACACCGTCCTCGCCCCGAAGCTACTGAACGCCCCTAATGTCGAATCGTCGATCGGCGCACCACCGAACACTGAGGCGCTGCTGGCGCTCAAACCCGACGTCGTGCTGACCGATTCCGTGCAATTCGCCGACCAGATCCAGAGCATCGGAATCCCCAGCGTTGTGCTCAGCTTGGAGACCGGGGACAAGATCAAAGAGGCGGTCCTGGTCACCGGGGAGGTCTTGGGCCGCCAGCAACAAGCAGCGGACTATGTCAGCTATTTCGATGACGTGGTCGTGCGGGTGAGGAAGATTGCCCAGACTATCCCCGAAAACGCGCGCCCCACCGTCCTCTACATCGATCTTCATCCACTGCGGCGACCTAACAGGATCATGGAGTGGATGCTCGACCAGGTCGGTGCTCGATCTGTCACCCATGACGTGCAAATCGGTCAGTACAAATTCGACATCGAGCAACTCCAGCAGTGGAACCCTGATGTCCTCATCGGTATGGAGCCCAACGACCGGACCGGGCTGACGACCGATCCCCGGTTCACTGATCTTAGGGCAGTCCAGTCTGGGCGAATCGGCATCATTCCCACGGGGATACAGATCTGGGGTAACAACACCGCAGAGCAACCCCTCGCGCTACTGTGGGTCGCCAAGTATGTGTTTCCCCAGCAGTTCGCCCACATTAATCTACCAGCTGAGACGAAAAGCTTTTACCAGCGGTACTTCAACATCACTCTCACTGACCCACAGGTGCAGCAACTCCTCGCCAGCACCCTCTAGCAGGAATGCTAACGACCTAGAATCCGCGTCGGAGCCAAGATAGGCAGTGAATCCCTAGGCCCGGCTTGCCCATGTGACCGAACGCTGCAAGATTGCAACCCGGGAGTCGACACCAAGTAGCATAAAGGCGCTTCATTGATCGTCTGATGCTATACCGATCAGGGCGGGAGTCCGGCCGCCGCCTGATCCGCAGCCTAGCTCCCATAATTTACTGTTGAACCACCGATACCATTGAGGATCTCATCGAGCTGCGCTTTCGACAGATTTACCCCATAGAAACGAGAAAAGAAATTCTTGGTCATCGTGTCCATGTCGATATCCGAGAACTGTTGCGGGTAGAGGTATTTGGCTGTCCAGAGTAACCCAAGCGCGTCGGGTGCACCGAAGTCGCCCCACTCATTCAGGTCTTGTGGGATGTGCACGACATGCCCTTCTTGAACTGCTTTCACGTTCTTGAGTACTGGGTCATGGTTGATAACTGGCTCATCCAACGGATCGTGGGCGATAATGTAATCAGGGTCCCACTGCAAAATCTGCTCGGTACTGAACTGACTCACGGGAGGAATCGTTCCTGCTACATCCGTAGCACCAATAAAGCGAAGATACCACTCCATGGCCGGGCCATTGCGTCGGAAAGGCATGGTTGCGAGATATAGCGCACTGGGGCGTTGCGAAGCGGGGATGCCTTGTGTCCGGCTACGCACCAGGTTCACAATGTTGGTGAAATAGCTCATGTACGCGGCCGCTTCCTTTTGTTTCCCGAGAATCTCGCCAACCATAGTGGCGGCGTCGCGTTCTTGTTCGGTTCCGGGGTCTTCTTTCGTGATGCACACCGTGGGTACGCCCAGCCGCTGAACCTGTTCCGCCATGCTCGGGTCGTTGGTGAGGACCACGTCAGGGTTGAGAGCTAACAGTTCCTCGGAATTCACCGGACTTTCAATGTTGGACTCAACATTGGGCAGGTCAACCAGGCGAGGCTCAAGGATCTTCCAGCCAAAGTGAGCAGCAGAGAAGACCGAGGGAACACCATTGACGATCAGGTTTGCATCTCCGACGGCGATGACAAATCCATCGATGTCAGGAGGAGCGCCAACCATCATGATGCGGTGGATTCTGGAAGGAACCGGAACAATGACGGTGCGCCCCGCGGCATCAGTGTCGAGTGGCCGGAGGGAGTCGCACCCTCCGGCTCTCGCAGATCCCGGCGTGAACCTCTCGGCTCACCGGGCTCCTGTCATCCGGCTCTTGCCGTCGCTGTTCTCGTTCGCAGTTCCCATCGCC
>Ga0213881_10001685_pt1 | contig 10217 bp, 11 predicted proteins | sample BarmaccoBMER_R08_FD_160104 | JGI IMG/M metagenome (GOLD analysis project Ga0213881, IMG submission 160104) | Barbacenia macrantha exposed rock microbial communities from rupestrian grasslands, the National Park of Serra do Cipo, Brazil - ER_R08 ... | reverse complement strand
TGTCCGGTGAGAATGTGGCGATCTTGTGTGGGGCCACCCTAGGGCTGGCCCGGCTCGCCCGGCTGGGACCACGGACCGCAGTGACGGTGGCTGGGCTGGTCCTGGTCGGGTTCGTGGTGCTGTGCCGCCCATCACCGAGCGTGCTGCGCGCCGCGGTGATGGGTGCCGTCATGCTGCTGGCCCTGGTGCTCGGCCGCCGTCGCTCGGCGGTTCCCGCGCTGTGTACTGCGGTCCTGGTGCTGCTGCTGGTCGATCCGGCGCTCGGCGGTGACCCCGGGTTCACGCTCTCCGTGCTGGCCACCGGTGCGTTGGTGCTACTCGCCCCGGGCTGGACGGCGGCGTTGCGCCGTCACGGAGTGCCACCGGGGATCGCCGAGGCACTTGCGGTGCCCGCCGCCGCCCACGTGGTCACCGCGCCTGTGGTGGCGGGCCTATCCGGTCAGGTGAGCCTGGTGGCGATACTGACCAACCTACTGGCCACCCCGGCGGTGGCGCCGGCGACAGTGCTTGGCGTACTCGCCGCGATACTTGGGGCGTTGTACCCCAGTGCCGCCGTTGTCGTGGTGCAGTTGGCCGGACCGGCGGTGGCCTGGCTCGTGGGTGTCGGTCACCAGGGAGCCGCGATCCCCGACGGCGTGGTGCAGTGGCCAGGAGGGGCCTTTGGTGCGCTCCTGCTGGCGTTGATCGTCGTGGTGGTGCTGCTCGCGATGCGAGCGCACCGGCTACGGGTTCTCGCAGCGGCCGGGTTGGTCGGTGCCCTGCTTGTGCTCGTGCCGACGAGGTTCGTGTCGCCAGGCTGGCCAGCGGTCGGCTGGGTCATGGTGGCCTGCGACGTCGGCCAAGGCGACGCGGCGGTGCTGGCCACCGCCGAGCCCGGTCGGGCGGTGCTCGTCGACACGGGACCCGATCCGGGACCAGTATCGGCCTGCCTCGACCGCCTCGGTGTCCGGCGGCTCGCCCTGGTCGTGATCAGCCATCTGCATGCCGACCACATCGGCGGGCTGGTCGGCGCGCTACGGGGACGGGCTGTCAGCGCCGTCGCGCTCGGCCCCGGACGTAGCCCCTCGTGGGCATTCGCCCAGGTCCTGCGGGTCGCAGCGGTGGCCCGCGTGCCGGTGGTTGCCTTGACTGCGGGGCAGCGACTGTCTTGGCCCGGTTTGGCGCTCGATGTGCTGGCCCCGCTGCGGGACCCACCGCCGGTCGGGGACCATCAGGCCGAGATCGACGGCACCGTGGTGAACAACACCTCGGTTGTGCTCAGGGCGAACACTCCTGCCGGCCGGGTGTTGCTCACCGGAGACGTGGAGCTCGAAGCTCAAGCGGACCTGCTGGCCAGCGGGACCGATCTGCAGGCTGATGTGCTCAAGGTTCCGCACCATGGCTCGCGCTACGACACCGACGAGTTCCTTGCCGCAGTGCGGCCGCGAATAGCGGTCGTCAGTGTCGGAGCGCACAACAGTTACGGCCAGCCCAGCCAACATGTGCTCGACGCGCTTACCGCGGCAGGCGCCCAGGTAATGCGCACCGATCTGAAAGGAGACGTTGCGGTGGTGGGCGGACCCAGGCTCCAGGTGATTGCGCGCGGAGCCATGGTGCGAGCACCCTAAGCCGAGCGTGCCGGCCGTGCATCTATCGGATGTTGTGGGGACTCAGCGGCTGGTCCCGCCGAGGCGGCTGCGACGGAGGCCGTCCCATGACCATGTGTTGTCGAGGCTGTACGGTGCGTTACCAATGGTGGGGGGAGATACTCGAATTTCGCGAAGAACGCAGCCAGATCAGCTTCCGAGGGCCTCGCGGATCGCCTTGGTGTTCGGCGGCACGGTGGTTTGTGGTCCCAGGTGATCTTCTACAGCGTCCAAGGTCTTGAGCCCGTCGCCGGTGATGAGCAGGACGGTTTCGGCGTCGGGGTCCAACTGGCCGTACCCGACGAGCTTCTTCGCGCAGGCCACCGTTACCCCCCCAGCGGTCTCAGTGAAGATCCCTTCGGTGCGGGCCAGCAGCCGGATACCCTCGATCACTTCAGCGTCGGTGACGTCCTCGATCGCGCCGTTGGTACGGCGGACGGCATCCAACGCATAGGGACCGTCGGCGGGCGCGCCGATCGCCAGTGAGCGAGCGATGGTGTCCGGCCGGACCGGTACGACCACGTCACGGCCAGCCTTGAAGGCTGCGGATACTGGTGAACAGCCGGTGGCCTGGGCCCCGAACACCCGGTACGGCAAGGGCTGCACCAGGCCCAGTTCGGTGAACTCGCGGAAAGCCTTGTCCACCTTGGTTAGCTGCGAACCGGAGGCGATCGGCACCACGATCTGATCGGGCAATCGCCAGCCGAGTTGCTCGGCGACCTCGTAACCCAGCGTCTTGGAGCCCTCGGCGTAGTAGGGCCGGACGTTGACGTTGACGAATGCCCAGTCCTCGTGTTCTGCGGCGAGTTCGGTGGCCAGCCGGTTGACGTCGTCGTAGGTGCCGTCCACCGCGATCAGCGCACCGTCGTAGACCGCTGTGGTCAGCACCTTGGCCCGTTCCAATGAGGAGGGGATGAGCACCACCGACTCCCAGCCGGCACGGGCGGCCGCAGCGGCCACCGCGTTCGCGAGGTTGCCGGTGGAAGGACAGGCAAGTACCCGAAAACCGAGCTGTCGAGCGGCGGCCAGCGCGACCGCCACCACCCGGTCCTTGAAGGAGTGTGTCGGGTTGCCGGTGTCGTCCTTGACCCACAGCCGGCGAACCCCCAGCGCCTTGGCGAGTCGGTCGGCGCGGATCAGCCGGGTCAGGCCGGGCTGGGTGTTCGGGTGTTCGTCGACGTCGTCCGGCACGGGCAGCAGCCTGCGATAGCGCCAGATCGATAGGGGCCCCGATTCGATGTCCGGACGGGTGAGGCGCCCGAAGTCATAGCCAACCTCCAGCGGCCCGAAGCACTCGGCGCAGGCGAACTCTGCTGCCAGTGGGGTGCTGAATCCACATTCCCGACACACCAGATGGCGCGCAGGTCCCAGGTCTAGGCCAGAGGTGGTGGTCCTGGTGTTGATCGCGCTAGTGCCGAGCGTGCCAGTCATCGCGAGGTCCTCTCCTCATCTCTCCCGCACGGCGGGTCGGAATTGGCACCGTGATCGCTAGCGGCCTCGCGGTATGCAAAGACATGCGCGTCAGCTAGCGTCGGTTGCCGGGGCTTCGTCGGGCCGATCCCTCTGCCCCTCTGGATGAGCTGTATTCGGTTGTGGTCTTCACCGTACGTTAGTCGGTACCGACCGCCCAGCCGAGTCCACGATGCGGGAGCAAGCGATCGGGTCGCCGCCCGATGCAAGGATGGGGGCGTGAACTCCCTGACGGTCACGCCCCCACCGCTGCACCTGGTCCTCGGCGAGGAGGAACTGCTGGTCGAGCGGGCGGTACAGGCTGTAGTAGATGCGGCGCGGCGGGCCGACCCGCAGACCGAAGTGTGCCGAATGCGCACCACCGACCTGGTTCCCCGTGAGCTTGACGAACTGGTCAGCCCGTCGCTGTTCGCCCAAGGGCGGGTCGTGGTACTGGGTGCCGCCCACGAAGCGGGTAAGGATATCGCCGATGCGGTCCTCAACCATGCGCGCCATCTGTCGGAGGGCGCGGAGGGCGTTGTCCTCGTCGTGATGCACGCGGGAGGCGGTCGCGGTAAGGCGCTGGTCGATGCGCTGCGCGCAGCCGGTGCTGCGGTCAGCGAATGCGCCCGGGTCACCCGCTTCGAGGACCGGGCCAGCTTCGTACGCGACGAAGTCCACCGCGCCGGTGGGCGGATCAGCGCAGGTGCGGTCACCGCCCTGCTGGATGCGGTCGGCTCCGACTTGCGTGAACTTGCCTCGGCCGCGGCCCAGCTGACCACCGACAGCGGCGGCTCGGTCGACGAGGCCGCGGTGCGCCGCTATCACCGGGGCCGTGCTGAAGTCACCGGGTTCTCGGTCGCGGAGAAGGTGATGACCGGGGACCGCGCCGGTGCTCTGGAGATGCTGCGCCGGGCAATGCAACTGGGCGTGCCGCACGTCCTGGTCGCCGACGCGCTGGCCGACGCCGTGCGTACGGTTGCCCGGGTGAGCGCCTCGGGTCGCGCTGACCCGTACCGGCTTGCCAGCACGCTGGGCATGCCACCGTGGAAGGTCAAGAAGGCGATGGCACAGGCCCGTGGCTGGGAGCGCGACGGGCTGGCCCAGGCGATCCTTCTGGTCGCCGAGGTTAACGCCGATGTCAAGGGAGTGGCCGCAGACGCTGATTACGCACTGGAACGTGCGGTACTCGCGCTGTGCGCCGCCCGCCGACGCTGAACGGCGTTTCAGCTGGCCGCTGCCGCCGCGCAGCGGCGCTACAGTTGATTGGCCCGCTGAGCCATCGCCGATTTACGGTTCGCCGCCTGGTTGCGGTGGATGACGCCCTTGCTCACGGCCTTGTCCAGCTGGCGGCTGGCAGTCTGCAGCTCGCCCAAGGCCCGGTCCCTCTCGCCGGCAGCCGCAGCTTCGCGGAACCGGCGGATCGCAGTCTTCAGCGACGACTTAATGGACTTGTTGCGTAGTCGCGCCTTCTCGTTGGTCCGGATCCGCTTCAGCTGCGACTTGATGTTGGCCACGCGTTTACCCTCGATCTCGCCTTCCGCAGGGGGTGCCGTCACGCGGCACGGTGGACGATCGTAACAGCCGGTATGACCGCCCCAGGATTAAACCCCAGATGAAAGCCGGTAGGACAGGGGGATGGAGGTACTTAGCAGCCGCGTCCTGCTTCACCCGCGGGATCGCGAGCGTTCGACGGCGTTCTACCGTGACGTGCTGGGGCTCGCGGTCCACCGCGAGTTCCCCGGCGGCACGGTGTTCGTCCTCGGCGGCGGCTTCCTCGAGGTATCGGGGGAGTCTGCTGCGGGCCCAAGCGCGGCGACCGCGGTGTGGTTACAGGTCCGCGACCTGGCTGCGACGGCGGCCGAGCTCATCCAGCGGGAGGTCGAGGTACTCCGGGGGCCTCGTCGGGAACCGTGGGGACTCGACGAAATGTGGATCGCCGATCCGGACGGCCTGCGGTTGGTACTCGTCGAGGTGCCCGCTGACCACCCGCTGCGGACCGACCAACGGGCCAAGGCAAGCAGGTCTCAGAAAACCCGGTAGGGCAGGAACTTACCGTCCATCGGCCAACACGAGACACGGGCATGGTCCCGGCGGCGCGGGCGTCCTCGATGCTGCGTGCGACCATGGCGTGATCCCCCGCTGCCATTGAGGACTGCTGAGTGACCACGTTCGCAGACAAGACATTCACCCCTCCCGAGCTGATCCGCAACTTCTGTGTCATCGCGCACATCGATCACGGCAAATCCACCCTGGCGGACCGCATGCTGCAGCTCACCGGGGTGTTAGATGCGCGCAACTACCGTGCGCAGTACCTCGACCGGATGGACATCGAGCGCGAGCGGGGCATCACCATCAAGGCGCAGAACGTCCGGCTGCCCTGGCAGGTCCACGGCGTCGACCACGTGCTGCACCTGATTGACACCCCCGGTCACGTGGATTTCACCTACGAGGTATCCCGCGCGCTGGAAGCCTGCGAGGGCGCCGTGCTGCTGGTGGACGCGGCACAAGGCATCGAGGCGCAGACGCTGGCGAACCTGTATCTGGCACTGGAGAAGGATCTGCGGATCATCCCGGTGCTCAACAAGATCGACCTGCCGGCGGCCGAGCCGGACCGCTACGCCGCCGAGCTGGCGCACATCCTCGGCTGTCAGCCCGACGACGTGCTGCGGGTCAGCGCGAAGACCGGCCAGGGTGTGCGGGAGTTGCTCGACGTGGTGGTCGAGCAGGTCCCGGCCCCAGTCGGGGACAGCACGGCGCCGACCCGGGCGATGATCTTCGACTCGGTCTACGACTCCTACCGGGGTGTGGTCACCTACATCCGGGTGGTAGATGGGCGGATCGTTCCGCGGGACCGGATCCGGATGATGTCCACCCACGCCACTCATGAGCTGCTCGAGGTCGGCATCATCTCGCCCGATCAGAAGCCGTGTGACGGCTTGGGCGTCGGTGAAGTCGGCTACCTCATGACCGGAGTGAAGGACGTCCGGCAGTCCCGGGTCGGGGACACCATCACCAGCGAGCGAGGCGGCGCCACCGTGGCGCTGTCCGGCTACCGCACTCCCACGCCGATGGTGTTCGCCGGGCTGTATCCGGTGGACGGCTCGGACTACCCGGAGCTGCGCGATGCGCTGGACAAGCTGCGGCTCAATGATGCCGCGCTGAGCTATCAGCCGGAGACCTCCGCCGCGCTGGGGTTCGGTTTCCGCTGCGGATTCCTTGGCCTGCTGCACCTGGAGATCACTCGGGACCGGTTGGAGCGCGAGTTCGACCTTGACCTCATCTCCACCGCACCCAATGTGGTTTACCGGGTAGTCCGCGACGACAGTACCGAGCAGATCGTCACCAACCCCGCGGACTGGCCCGACGGCAAGGTCGCTGAGGTGTACGAACCGGTGGTTCGCTGCACCGTCATCGCCCCATCGGAGTTCGTCGGCACGATCATGGAGCTCTGCCAGGGCCGCCGCGGCACCCTGCTGGGGATGGACTACCTGTCGGAGTCGAGGGTGGAGTTGCGCTACACCCTGCCGATGGCCGAGATCGTGTTCGACTTCTTCGACACGCTGAAGTCCCGCACTCGCGGCTACGCCTCCATGGATTACGAGGAGACCGGCGAGCAGATCGCCGACCTCGTCAAGGTGGATATCCTGCTGCAGGGCGAGCCGGTGGACGCGTTCTCCGCGATCGTGCACCGTGAGGCCGCCTACGGCTACGGCACCTCAATGGTGACCAGGCTGCGCGAGCTCATCCCGCGCCAGCAGTTCGAGGTGCCGATCCAGGCCGCGATCGGCTCCCGAATCATCGCCCGGGAGACCATCCGCGCCATCCGCAAGGACGTGCTGGCCAAGTGCTACGGCGGGGACATCACTCGCAAGCGCAAACTGCTGGAGAAGCAGAAGGAGGGCAAGAAGCGGATGAAGACCATCGGGCGGGTCGAGGTTCCCCAGGAGGCTTTCGTCGCCGCGCTGTCCACCGGCGACGTGGCGAAGCCCGGCAAGAAGTAGCGGACGCGGAATTGTCGGTTCCGCGTGCTCTCGGCGCCCGCGTGAGATGCGCGCTCAGCGGGTAAAGACGATCTTGCCGGCGGTGTCGCCGTCGAGCATTGCCTTGAAGCCCCGCTCAGCCTCGGACATTGGCAGTTCGGCGCCGATCTGCGGGCGCAGCCCGGTGATGTCCAGAAAGGACAACAGGTCGCGCAGTTCGTCGCGGGTACCCATGGTGGAGCCGACCATCCGCAGCTGCCGAAAGAACAGCCGCTGCAGTTCAGCGCGCTCGGCATCGCCGCTGGTGGCGCCGCTGCAGACAATGATGCCGCCCGGCTTGAGTGACTTCGCCGAATGTGACCAGGTGGCTTTGCCGACGGTCTCGAACACCGCATCCACCCGTTCGGGTAGTCGGGCGCCAGGCTCGAACGCCTGGTGCGCACCCAGCGAGCGGGCCAGTTCGCGCTTGCCCTCGGTGCGCCCGGTCACCCAGACTCGCATCCCAGCAGCCCTTCCCAGCTGCACCAATGCGGTGGACACCCCGCCCGAGGCGCCCTGCACGAGCATGGTCTGGCCGGCCCGCAGCCCGGATTTGACGAACAGCATCCGGTAGGCGGTAAGCCAGGCGGTGCCCATGCAGGCCGCCTCCAGGAAGGTTAGTGACGGCGGCTTGGGCACCACATTGCGGGCTGGCACCACGACGGTGTCGGCGAAGGTGCCCGGCAGCTTCTCAGTGAGCAGCGTGCCGTGTGGGTCCAGGGTCTCCTCGCCAACCCAGCCCGGGCTGGTCACCACCGGGTAGATCACCACCTCGGAGCCGTCGGGTAGCACGCCGGCTCCGTCACATCCCAGGATCATCGGGAACCGCTCGGGTGTGATGCCCACCCCGCGCAGCGTCCACAGGTCGTGCATGTTCAGGCTGGCTGCGACGACGGTGACCGCCACGGTGCCGTCGGGCACTTCTGGGTCAGGTCGGTCGCCGATGCGCAGCGAGGCCAGCGGGTGCCGGGGGTTCGGCTCGGAGGCGTAGACGGCGAACATGCCGCCCAACCTAGTGCCGGCCACTGGCGGGCATCTCCGCGCGAGCTACCCTGCGGTTGTGCTGTGGGTGGGGTGGGACGCGGTGAGCCGCTGGTGGAACGGGGTGGAGCTGTGGCTCACCCAGCTCGGGCTCGCGCTGCAAGTGGCCCTGTTCATGCTGGTGTTGCTGCCGGTCTGCTGGTGGGCTGCCCGGACGCTGGACCGGGCCGTTGGCCTGATCTTCGAACGGATCGGCCACCGCTACGCCGGGGACGCAGAAGATGCGCGGGAGCCCCGGTGAGTTCCCGCCGACGGGTCAGCGCCGCGCTGATCGGCCTGGTTGTGCTGGTGGCCGGCGGCGCCTGGGGGCGCCACGCGCTGTCCGCTCCACTCGTGGGTGACCGGCCCTCGGTGGTTGCCTCGACGACTGGCCTGCCGGTCCGGGCCTTGTCGCAGCTACCGCCGCAGGCCACGCAGGTGTGGCAGCTGATCCAGCACGGCGGCCCGTTCCCTTACCGGCAGGACGGGGCGGTGTTCGGCAACCGGGAGGGGCGCTTGCCGCCACAGCAGTCCGGCTTTTACCGGGAGTACACCGTTCCGACACCGGGGGAACATGACCGGGGCCCCCGCCGCCTGATCACCGGCGGTGCCGCCGAGCTGTACTACACCGGGAACCACTATGTGTCCTTCGTCACGGTCGATCCGAAACGGTAAGGCCGTGCTGCGTTATGTCCCTGATGCCGCCCGTGCACTCGCCGAAGCTCGTGACCGGGGCGCGCTGGCGCACCTGGTGGGCCCGATGAGCAGCAAGGCCGAGGCGCTGGAAGCGATCGGCGTCGCCCTGGATTTCCCGTTCTGGTACGGCCGCAACCTCGACGCGCTGCACGACTGCCTGGTCGACCTGTCTTGGCAACCAGTTGGTGAGCACGTGCTGGTCTGGGCAGGCCACCACCAGCTCGAGGCCGCCGACCCTGAGGGGTACCGCGCCGTGCTCGCGGTGCTCGACGACGCGGCCGCAGCCAGCTCGGGACGCCCCCTGTCGGTGCTGCTCGCGGACGCGTGATCAGCTGGTGGGAACCCAGGACGCTGGGCGCTTCTCGGCGAAGGCACGGATCCCTTCCTGGCCCTCTGCTGACGCGAAGCGCGCAGCGGACAGCTCGAGCATCGCCGCGAAGTCTTGCGCCATGGTGGGCTCTGAACTGCGGCGCAGCAACCGCTTGGTCAGCGCCAGTGCCTGCGGTCCACCCTTGACGAGCATTCCGGTGTAGCGGTTCACCTCGGCGTCAAGCTGATCGGCCGGGACCGCGCGGTTCAGCAGGCCGATGGCGGTCGCCCTGGTGGCGTCGAAGATCTCCCCGGTGAGGAACAGCTCGTGCGCCGCGCGGGGCAGCAACTGGGCCAGCACGGTCACTGAGATCACCGCGGGCACCACACCGAGGCGCACCTCGGTGAACGCGAACGTGGTGTGCGCTGCCGCGACGGCGATATCGGCGGCCGCCAGCAGGCCGATCCCGCCGGCGCGGGCGTGCCCGGCCAGCTTGGCGACAACCGGTTTCGGATGCGTCCAGATCCGGTTCAAGATGCGGGGTAACTCCTTGACCGCCTCCGGAGGCTCGGTGAGGTCCATTCCGGCGCAGAACGCCGGTCCGGTGTGGTCGAGCACCACCACCCGCACCGAGTCGTCGTCGGCGGTGCGCTCCAAGGCATCCACCAGTTGAGCGCGCAGCGGCGTGGACAGCGCATTGCGGTTGGCGGGGGAGTCCAGCGTGATGGTGGCGATTCCGGACTGCACGCTCAGGTGCACCAGCTCGGCGGTCATGGGCCTGACCGTAGACGTCCGCCGAGATTTAACCTGTTTGATCACTATGGTGCGATGACCTGGACCAGGCTGTCGAGTCCGACCGGCGAGTCGGCAATGTCAGTGGTCGGGTCCCGGCGGGCCTCCAAGCGCAGCTTGGACTGGGCATCCGAGGCGTCGACAGCACTGGTGTCAGCCGGGATCACGGTCGTCTCCGGCCTGGCGGCAGGCATCGACACCGCCGCGCATACCGCGGCGTTGGATACCGGAGAGCGGACGGTCGCCGTGCTAGATCAGCGGCGCCCGATCGGGGACGGTCCGCGAGCGGGTGGTTGCGGAGGT
>Ga0213881_10001684_pt1 | contig 10221 bp, 10 predicted proteins | sample BarmaccoBMER_R08_FD_160104 | JGI IMG/M metagenome (GOLD analysis project Ga0213881, IMG submission 160104) | Barbacenia macrantha exposed rock microbial communities from rupestrian grasslands, the National Park of Serra do Cipo, Brazil - ER_R08 ... | reverse complement strand
GATGTGGCCGAGTAGAACCGGACATGCCCCCACGTTCGACAATCTCGCCAAGTTAGCGGAGTTGTACGAGTGCGCGGTTAGCGACTTGCTCACTGACCTTCCTAATTTCCGGCACCTCGATACTGCGGCAAATGCCCAGAAAACCACGCCTGCGCTACGCAAGCCTGGTACCGGGGTTGTCGTGCCGAGCGATTCCGCGGTGTGGGCGACGGCGACTGGTCTTGCGCTGCCGGACACGTTTGTCGCACTGCTGATGCAGTACCTTGAGTCATTGGCGCCAGCTGATCGTGGAGTGCGGATCATGCCCCGTGAGCGTGACCAGGCGTACCATCGGCTTATTCAGTTCCTCCGCAGTTGGGCGCACACCATGGACCGTCGCCGCATAATCCGGCTCCTGAGCTGGGCCGCGAGTGCTGCAGGCCTGCCGGCCATTATCGATGGTGACGAGCAGGAGCGGTTGGCCTCGGTGCTGGGCGCGTCGAGCCGCCTCGACGCGCGGACTATCGGGCACATCGAAGGGGTGCTGTGGCACTGCCGTCGGCAGGATCACGCGCTGGGCCCGCAAGCCGTCCTGACTACTGTTCTGGCTCAGCGTGATCTGGCTCGCGCACTGGTGCCGGACTGTCCTGCCGACTTGCGGCCGCGGTTGCTCTCGGCGCTGAGTGAGGCTTCGCGGCAGGCCGGGTGGTTGTCGTTTGATCTGAAGCAATTCGACCACGCCGAGTATTACTACGAGGATGCCCGCACCCAGGCCCACGAAGCCGGAAACGCCGGGCTGGGTGGGCTCGTGCTGTGCGATATGAGTCTCCTGGCGACGTGGCAGGGTAAGCCGCGTATCGGCATTGACCACGCGGTCGCGGCCAGGCAGTGGGCTTACCGCACCGATGACATGCCGTTGCGCGCCTACACCGCAGACGTGGCCGGGCGGGCCTATGCCGCTGACGGGCAGAAAAATGCCTGCCTGAGCGCCCTCGACACAGCCCACGCTGTGCTCCTGACGGCCGATGACCAAGCCCCGAGCTATACCGGATATAATCAAGCGTCATACCTTTCGATTCGCGGCGAGTGCCACCTCAAGCTAGGGGAGCCTGACCGCACTATTTCCTATGCGCAGCAGTCCCTCAAGGTCCTGGACCGATCATTAGCCCGGACGGTAGCTTTGACTATAGTCGATCTGGGTGAAGCGTATGTGCAGCGCAATGAGATTGACGAAGCGGCGCGGCTGCTTGGTGATGCCGGGAACATCGCAGCAGGCAACAGCTCTGCCCGGCTGATCGAGCGGTTGGAGAAAGCCCGCGCTGGTCTGCAGCCCTGGCAGCACACCGCCGCCGTCCGCGCCCTCGACGACCGCTTAGCGTCTTACGGGTTGACATAAAACGGTAGCAGATACACGGCGCTAGCAGTTACCGCGGGTGGGGCTGGTCCCGGTAGAGCAACTCCATGGCCGCTGAGGTGAGCCGGCGCCGCAGCCTGCCGCAGATCATCCCGGTACCGAAACCCGGTGCGAAGCGCTCGGCTAGATCCACTAGCCCGCCGACGATCGGGTAATCCGGTCGTCCCTGGGACCGGCAACGCTCTAGCTGGGCAACAAGACTGACCTGCGAAATCTCCCCTTAACTTAGCGGCATTGGGGTAGGGTCAACCCCCGGAGCATCGGCGGAACACTGTTATCGGTATCGTCGGGACAGTGATCGGCGCCACTGATACTCCACCCGCCAACCTTTCAAGATCTACATGATGTCCCCCACTACACGTCACGATCCACCGAGGACTACTGTACCCTGCTCAGTTCGCTCCAGAAGGCACAAAAGTCGAGAAATGCGAAATAAACTAAATTAGAAATCAAACGAAAGGAGGTGACGATGTGCATTGCATCCTGATTCGTTCTGTTTTTTACTCACCGAGGCTTGGGTTAAGGCTATAACTTCATGACCGGGCGGCTGCGGTAGATCCTGTCGCCGCATTACCTCCATGTCGGTGATAGGTCGAAATAACTGTCGGCGCAGGACTGAACGACGAGAGATGGGGTCATGTTGGGCGATGAAAGGCTGCCTGAGGTCGTGGTTGTCCCGGCCTATCCGGTTGTGGCGAACGAACGCAGGGACGTACGGTTCGAGTTGCGGCGCGTGGAGTCCGGTGACGCTGTGGGGATTGCGTTTACGACGTTAGAGAAGCTGATCGAGCAGCTTGGCCGATTCCAGCCCTGGATCGTGATGAAGTCTGACCACTTTTGCCAGTTGCTGGCGGCGGTGCCGGTGACCACAATCGCGCTAGACCCTCACATAGTGGATTCAGCCACTCAATGGTCGTCGGAAGTGGTAGATGCTCTCATGGAGGTCAACGATGTCGGGGTTTAGTGTCGTATTGGACGACCTCAGCGCGATAGCCAGCGCGTTCCACAATGAAGCGGACATCTATCGGGATCTGAAGTCGAAGGTCACGCCGCCGACCGCCGATACTGGAGATGGCGCACTGAACGGTGTACTGAAAGCGGTGATGGAGACCTTGGACGTGTTGCACACGAACATGGCGACAACCATCGAGGATCACGGCGACAAGCTCAAGGCAGCGCGCGACGTATACGCCAAACAGGAGATCGACAACCACGGCCTGTTCGATGATCTGATGAAGGACGCCGGGTGAAGGGGAGCAGGACGTGGCTGAGAGTTGGGTAGGGGGCGACCTCGCCGGGTTGCAACAGATGGCACAGACAACGCAGGCGGCGCCGGGCGAGATGGACGATGTGGTGCGCGCACTGAGCTCGAAGGTCGACACCCTGGTCGGTGACGCTGGATGGAAGGGCGACGCGGCCGATAGCTTCCGCAAAGCGTGGACGGCCAACTCGATCCAGGCCGGTGCTCTGTCCGACACGGTCGGCACTGTCGGCACGGTAATTGGTGACCTAGCGAGCAAGCTCCAGCAGATCGACAACGCGTTGTACAACGCAGCGTACGAAGCACAGAAAAAAGGCGTCCCGATCGGTCCGCGGGGGGGAACCGCAGCCGATTGTGACGTCGACTGGTTCCACCGACCCGCGGGTGGCTGCCGTACTGCAAGCCCAGGCCAACTACGCCACGACCTACGACTCGGCGATGCAACTGGCGAAGGGCTACCGGCTCAACGCCGCCGACACGCTTTCGGGCATCTACGATCAGATCAGCTTCGATCCCGGCAGGCAGAACACTTCAGACCAGTGGGTCACCATCGGCGACTACCTGCGGGGCCTGTACACCATGCCCGGCGAGAAGAACAACATGACCAAGGGCAAGCTCCCCGCCGAGATCGCCGACGCGCGCGAACAGATGAAACAGGCGCGCAAGGATCTCAAGGCAGCACGGAATGCATACCGGGCTAAGGGCATGAAACTGCCCATCGACAACGACGCCCGCCTAGCGCACGGGCAGGTGGTCAACGAACTGAAGGGACTAGAGACCGAGCTGGCGTCTGCGGAAGCGGGCAAGGGCGAGCTGCCGTTGACCAAGGCGCTCAATGCCAAGCTCGGCGATATCGCCAAGGAGATTCCTCAGCTGGCCTCCGTCGCCAAGGCGCTGCCGAAGGGTTTGGAGTTTCTTAAGGAAATCCCCGTGATCGACGTGGTCGCCTCGGGGGTAGCCGCCGAGCTGCAGGCCCAAGACGACATCAACAAAGGCTGGTCGCCTGAACACGCCCGTGCGGTCGACTACGGTGCGGCCGGGATCGGGCTAGCTGTGGGAACCGATGTCAGCGTAATCGCCGTCGCCGCCGGTGTGCCTGTCACCGCTGCGGTCCTCGGTGGAGGTGCGCTTGTCGTCGGAGTCGGTGATTTCGTCTACCAGGGTTTTCACGAGCACTGGCGCGAGGACATCGATCAGCACGGTGTCGCCGGAGGGATACTCACCGGCATCGAACACATGGGTGAGAATACCGGCAAGGACATCGTGGACATGGGCAAGGGGATCTGGAACGGGGCCAAAAGCCTCTGGCACGGAATCTTCGGTTGATGGCGACGACTGCCCGTAAGAACGCACCGCAAGGCCGCGCTGTAGTGAGCCTGCCGTTCCTGGGGCGGAGCTGGCACCGGCGCGGACCCTCGTACTGGCTGCGTCGGGCGCTATGGAGTTTTTGTTGTCTGCTCATTCTCATCGTGTTCAGCTTGGTGACTGGCGGGTTGATCAACGCGATCGTCACCGACTCGATCCCGATGTGGGTACGGATTCTGGTCTTGACGTTGATCGCGGCGGCGATCATGCACAGTATGATCAAAGCGTGGGATGCGTTCAACGTAGTCAATCGTGCGCGTAAGCGGGGTGAGGCGGTAAGTCTTGCGCAGGCGTCGGGAGACAACAGGACCTACCGGCAACGTCGGCGTGCCAGTACTGGAGGGGCTGGTCTGGGGGCCTTGGCGTGGGCTGGATCGGCAGCAGCCGGCGGACTGTTGGTGATCAGCGTGGTCTTCAACTTCGGTTGGGGAGTCGTGTTGTTCCTCGCATCGTTCCAGCGCTACTTCAGCCCCGAGGAATTCCAAGCGGTGGAGCAGATCAAGCGGCAGCAGCAAAGGCGCGAAGACTGAAACACCAGAAGGCACCAGCCTGAGCCCGACGGCACGCCAATGTGCTGCAGTGAGGATGAGGTGTCGGGTTACTGCGGGTGGGGCTGGTCGCGGTAAAGCAACTCCATCGCGGCTGAGGTGAGCGTGCGCCGCAGCCCGCCGAGGGCGCCGTGGTCGGCCAGCGCGGCCGGGGCAGCCAGCCATCCGCAGATCCCGTGCACGCCGCCGCCAGGATGCGCGGCCACTGCCCAGATACAGCCCCGGCATTGGGGTCTGGGCTCGTCCCAGCCCGGGAACCGGGCGGAACATCAGCTGCTGGTGCAGCTGCGCGGTGCCACCACCCACCGCGCCGTGCCCGAGGTTGGCGTCCTCGCGTTGCAGCTCATCCGGGCGTTACACGGTTCGCTGCAGCACCTGGGCGCCGAATCCCGGCGCGAAGCGCTCCAGCACCTCCTCAACCCGCTGGGCGAGCAGGTCCGCCGAGGCGTCGTCGGCGATCCCGCGGGGCAGGTGGGTGTAGGCCCAGACGCTCTCGGTGCGCACCCCCACGGCGCGGCCGCCGGCCACCTCGATGCGCTCCACTCACTGCCCGATGCACAGCTGCGCGCCGGCCACCTGCGCTCGCCTGGCCAACGCCGCCGCCAGCTCACCGGCCCCGCCCACCGGCACCGGGAAGCCGACGTCCTGACCCAGCATCGCCAGCAGCCAGCCGTAGACGCCGCTGGGCGGCGCATCGATCGCGATATCACTGTGCAGCGCGTTGCCGGCCAGCAGCAGCCGGCCGGATTCACCGCGGAACAGCTCCTGGCCCATTCGGCGGGCGGGCAGCGCCAGGAACCGGGCCAGCCGCAGCGAGCGCAGCACCGGGGAGACGGCGGTAAGCGGGTAAAACGCGCTGTACAGGTCGGTGACGTAGCCCGCTGGCCGCAGGACTGAGCGCACCGCGCCGCCGACCTCCTCAGCGGCTTCCAGCAGGCACACCTCCCATCCCGCATCGGCCAGCACCGTCGCCGCGACCAGACCATGGTGCCCGCCGCCGACGACGACGACAGCGTCGGGGCACTATGCCCCGTGTGGAGCGCGCGGAGGATCGAGGGCTGCCTGCTGACCCTGAACAGCGGCTGCACGAACGGATCAAGATCGTGGAGCGGCGGCTCGCGGCTCATGATCGCTGACCCGGCAGGCTGAGCGCCGACGTCGGGCACGTGCCGTGGCAGTGCCCAAGCCCAGCTCAGCCAGCCCGCTGGGCAGTCTGAGGCGGCGCCTCACTGGGAGTAAGAGCCGGGCTTGCCTATTCTGCAGGCCAGAAAAGCGCCGCTGGGTTCCGTAATCTCGGGCCAGCGAGGTGGTGGGCATTGGTTAGTCTTGTTGTCCCCGCCCGCTACCCTTGCCAGGACACCGTGCCTCAGCTTCGACTCCCGATCCGGGTTGTGGTTCTGGTCTCTGGTACTGGGACGCTGCTGCAAGCGTTGCTGGACGCCGCCGGCCCGGACTATCCTGCCCGGGTCGTGGCCGTCGGCGCGGACCGAACCGGCACCGCGGCGTTAGTGCGCGCGCAGGATCACGGGCTGCCCACCTTCGTCGTCGAGCTGGCCCAGTATCCTGACCGGCTGTCCTGGGACAGCGCGCTCACCGAGGCGGTCGCCGCGCAGGCGCCGGATCTGGTCGTCAGTGCCGGGTTTCGGAAGATCCTGGGTCCGGTGTTCCTGGGCCGCTTCGGCGGTCGCGTCATCAACACGCACCCTGCGCTGTTGCCCGCGTTCCCCGGCCTGCGCCCGGTGGCCAGCGCGCTGGCGCACGGGGTGCGGGTGACCGGCGCGACCGTGCACCTGGTGGACGCCGGCGTGGATACCGGTCCGATCCTGGCCCAACGCGCCGTGGAGGTGCTGCCCGAAGACACCGAGCAGCGGCTGCACGAGCGGATTAAGATCGTGGAGCGGCGGCTGCTGGTGGACGTCGTTGCCGACATCGCCCGTCGGGGGTGCACCGGCATCGGAGGAAAGGGCTGCCCGCCATGACTGCCGAGGACCGCCGGCCGGTGCGCCGGGCATTGCTGAGCGTGGCGGACAAGAGCGGCCTGCTGGAGCTGGCCACCGGGTTACACGCGGCTGGGGTGGGGATGGTCTCCACCGGCTCGACGGCGAGCGTGCTCGTCAACGCAGGCGTGCCGGTAACTCGCGTCGAGGAGCTCACCGGTTTCCCGGAGTGCCTGGACGGGCGGGTCAAGACGCTGCACCCCCGGGTGCATGCCGGGCTGCTCGCCGACACCGGCAAACCCGAGCACCTGGCCCAGCTGGCCGCTCTGGGCGTCGCGCCGTTTGAGCTGCTGGTCGTCAACCTGTACCCTTTCGAGGCCGCCGTGGCCTCAGGGGCCGGCTTCGAGGAGTGCATCGAGCAGATTGACATCGGTGGCCCGGCGCTGGTGCGGGCAGCCGCGAAGAACCACGCCTCAGTGGCCGTGGTTGTGGACCCAGCGGCCTACTTCGACGTGCTGGACGCGGTCCGGGACGGCGGGTTCACCCTGGCGCAGCGCCGGGCGCTGGCGCTGGAGGCGTTCCGGCACACCGCGGACTACGACCTCGCGGTGGCGTCCTGGCTGGGGTCATCCGCCCCCAGCGAGGCCCCAGCGGAGGACGGGTTCCCCCGCTGGGTGGGTGCCTCCTGGCGACACGCGGCGGCGTTGCGGTACGGAGAGAACCCGCACCAGCGAGCCGCCCTGTACGTCGCGGGAGTCGCGGGAGTCGCGGGAGCCGAGCGGGGGCTGGCGAGTGCCCAGCAGGTGCACGGCAAGGCGATGTCCTACAACAACTACGTCGACGCCGACGCGGCCTGGCGGGCCGCGCATGACCACGACGGCGCCTGCGTGGCGATCATCAAGCACGCCAACCCGTGCGGTATCGCGGTCTCGCGCACTGGGGATATCGCTGACGCGCACCGCAGGGCGCATGCCTGCGACCCGGTGAGCGCGTTCGGTGCGGTGATCGCGGCGAACCGGGAGGTCACCGTGGAGCTGGCCGAGCAGGTCAGCGAGGTGTTCACCGAAGTGCTGCTGGCGCCGTCGTATGCCGAGGGTGCGCTGAACGTGCTGGCCCGCAAGAAGAACCTGCGGCTGCTGGTGGCCTCGCCTCCCGAGCGCGCCGAGGTGGAGTTCCGGGCCCTGTCCGGCGGGCTGCTGGTGCAGACCCGGGATGCGATCGACGCCCCGGGTGACGATCCGGCGTCCTGGACGCTGGTCGCCGGCGCGCCCGTGGACCAGCCCACCCTAGCCGACTTGGCTTTTGCCTGGCGGGCCTGCCGCGCGGTGCGCTCCAACGCGATCCTGCTCGCCGCCCAGGCGGCCACGGTCGGCATCGGGATGGGGCAGGTGAACCGGGTGGACGCGGCCCGACTCGCGGTCAGCCGGGCCGGGCTGCGGGCACCCGGCGCGGTGGCCGCCTCGGACGCGTTCTTCCCGTTCCCCGACGGGCTGGCGGTGCTGCTCGACGCCGGGGTTGCCGCCGTGGTGCAGCCCGGGGGCTCGATTCGGGACCCCGAGGTGATCGCCACCGCAGCGGGGGCCGGGGTGCCGCTTTACCTCACCGGGACCCGGCACTTCGCGCACTGACGCGATCTCTGGGACGCGGCCCCCGGGGCCGGCCTCAGGCAGTGCTCAACTCGACCGTGGCGCCGGGCCGCAGGCCAGTGTGGCGGGCCGCTGAGCCGCCGTGACAGGCCAGCGCGAGATGCCCGGCGGAGTCGAGCAGCACGACGAGCTCTCCGGCGGCCACGTCAGCGAAGGTCCGGCCCAGGCGCACCAGCTGCGCACCGGTAGGCCACCGCAGCGTCGCCGAGTCCCCGGCCCGCAGGCCGAGCGCGGCCAGCTCAGCGGCCCCAGCGGCCAGCGCCACGTTGCCGAAGTGGTCCACGGCTAGCACCTCGACCCGGATCCGACCGTCTTCCAGCTGGCACACCGGTGCCGGAAGGGTGACCAGAGTCACCGGGTCCAGGGCAGGACCCAGCGACTCTGGGGGCACCCCGCGGGCCAGATGCGCGGCGACTGGGGCAAAAACGTCCCGGCCATGGAACGTCGCGCTGATCCTCGGCAGCTGGTAGCGGGGCTCGAGGAGCTCGTAGGCGGCGCGGATGCCATCCAGGGCGTGCGCTGCGGGCACCAGCAGCCCGTTGTCCGGGCCGACGAGCACCGCCTCACCGCTGAGGAGCGCAACTCCGCGGCGCGCGGTGCCAACCCCGGGATCGACGACCGCGACATGCACCGCCGGGGGCAGCCAGGGCAGCGTGTCGGCGAGCACCACCGAGCCGCGGCGCACATCGCCCGGCCCGATCGCATGCGTCACATCCAGCACCCGCGCCCGCGGCGCGATCCGGGCGATCACCCCATGACAGGCAGCCACAAACCCGTCCACGTAGCCATAATCGGTACACAGAGAGATCCACTCGAAGCCCGCCACAACCTCAAGTGTGCGCCGTCGCTACGTGCAAGCACCGGCGCCCGTCGCCGCCCCGATGCTCGGCGACCACCACGACCACACTGCCCGGCTAGCCGCCGAAGCCGGTTCCTACCGGGATAACAGTGCGAAGCGATCCCTGCGGGAGCTGTCCCCGGCTTTTCCCGGTCTCCTCCCCAATTTTTCCCAACTCTCCTTGCGCTCAGGCCGGCTGACCGAACGGGCCGATCAGCCAGTTGCCTGAAGCGTTCTCGTCGTCGCTGAGATAGAACTCGCGGATGGCGGTCTTGAATTCATCATGGCTGATGGTACCGTCGTTGTCACGGTCGAGGCGGCGGAAGGCGTCGCTGGAATGCTCGGGGGGAATCCCTAGTGCGCTGTACATCTGGACATATTCCTGCGACTCCAGTACGCCGTCTTTGTTGGTGTCAAACGCGGACATCAGGGCATCGACGATAGCCAGTACGGCGCTTTCGAAGTTATCCGGGGATGTGACGTGGGATTTCATGATCTTGACGAATTCCGACTGGGTCAGCCTCCCGTCCGCGTCGGTGGCCCCGTGGGTGACCAGCAGCTCCCACCACCTCTCGAAGGCATCTCTCATCGCAGTCGCGTTCGCCTGGTCCTCCTCGTGCGCCAGGGCGACGAATAACTCGGCCATCTGCTGGAAGTCCTCGTGCGTGAGATAGCCATCCTTGCCCTGATCGAACCAGTCGAAGAGAGCGATGAATTTCTGGTCTTTCACGACGTTCGACATAGCTGCCCCTAACGTTTCCCCGCGCATAACACACGCTACGCCACTGCGATCTGTAATGACGTTAGAACTATCGGAGCGGAGTGTCAAGGCCCCCCGGTAGTAAGCCGAGACTGGGACAAACCGTAGGCGGGGACGGTGGGCGGTCTCTGATCAGTGCCGGCGGGCTGGGTCGAGAGCCGCAGTGGCGGCGGCGATGGCGTCGAAGGTCAGCTGTAGGGAGATCGCCAGGAGCCAGTCGCCGTGCCTGTTTCCCACGGTTTGTCCGGTCTTCAGCGGGGGCATCACTATCCGACAAGCGGAGATCTTCACATCACGCAGCTGTGGTCAGAGAAGGTGGGAAGCGTTGGGGATCTCGATCCTCGTGTCGTGTTTGTCGCGCAGCCAGCGTTCGATGTCCAGGAGCCACCAACGGCTGACCGTGAGCAGGTAGAAGCGACGGGGACCGTCCATGGTGAACTCGCTCAGCGGAAGCAGCCACTGGGCGCGGGCAG
>Ga0213881_10001683_pt1 | contig 10224 bp, 7 predicted proteins | sample BarmaccoBMER_R08_FD_160104 | JGI IMG/M metagenome (GOLD analysis project Ga0213881, IMG submission 160104) | Barbacenia macrantha exposed rock microbial communities from rupestrian grasslands, the National Park of Serra do Cipo, Brazil - ER_R08 ... | reverse complement strand
CCGAGTCCGCTGATGTACTCGGAGATCTTCCTCCGCCTGGAGCCACTTGGGCTCGAGCGCGTATCCGGGGCGGCGTGTTCGGCGGGACACGAGGTGCGCGTGATCGACCTACAGGTGTTCTCGCACTGTGATCTGGAGCGAGAGCTCGAGGCATTTCGGCCCGAGGCGGTGGGGTTCGGGCTCAATTACCTGGCCAACGTCCCGGAGGTGCTCGACCTGGCTAAGGCGATCAAGCGGCGGATCCCTGGCTGTTTCACGTTCGCCGGGGGCCACAGCGTCTCGTTCATCGCCAAGCACGTGCTCGAGCAGTCCGATGGTGGGCTCGACGCCGTCGTGCGAGGAGACGGTGAGGTGATCACCCCGCTGCTGCTCGAGGCCGCCCGCGACGGTGGCGCGCGCGAGCTCCCGGGCGTGGTCACACGCGAGGGCCAGGGCAAGGGGGTCCCGCTGATGCTCGACTCGATCGACGAGTGCCCGCCGGCGCGCGATCTGATGCGCAGGCGGCGCAAGTACTTCATCGGCGAGCTCGACCCGTGCGCGTCGATCGAATTCACGCGCGGGTGCCCGTGGGACTGCTCGTTCTGCTCCGCGTGGACGTTCTACGGCCGCGCCTATCGCAAGGCCTCGCCGCCGGCGGCGGCGAGCGAGCTCGCTTCGATCAGAGAGCCGAACGTGTTCATCGTCGACGACGTCGCCTTCATCAAGGGCGACCACGGCGAGGCGATCGCGCGCGAGGTGGAGCGGCGCAGGGTGCGCAAGCGCTACTACCTCGAGACGCGTGCCGACGTGCTCCTGCGAAACACCGAGGTGTTCGAGCGCTGGAAACGGCTCGGGCTTCAGTACATGTTCCTGGGCATCGAGGCGCTGGACGAGCACGGCCTCGACCTCTACCGCAAGCGCGTCAGTCCGGACCTGAACATGAAGGCGCTCGAGGCCGCGCGCAAGCTCGACATCCAGGTGGCGATAAACCTGATCGTCGATCCCCAGTGGGACGAGCAGCAGTTCGAGCTCGTGCGGCAATTTGCGTTATCGGTGCCGGAGATCGTCCATCTGACCGTGATCACCCCCTACCCGGGCACCGAGATCTGGCACGGCGAGTCGCAGAAGCTGACCAGCCTCGACTACCGGCTGTTCGATATCCAGCACGCGGTGCTGCCCACGAAGCTTCCCCTGGAGCGGTTCTACGAGGAACTGGTGCGGACCCAGGCGGTGATCAACCGCAAGTTCCTCGGCGTGGCGGCGGTGGTGCAGACGTTCGGCATCCTCGCCCGCCAGCTCGCCCGCGGGCAGACCAACTTCGCGCGCATGATCTGGAAGTTCAACTCGGTGTACAACCCGCGCCGCCAGTACTCGGATCACCTCCGGGAGGTCCGCTACGAGCTCCCGCCCCCACCGCCGCACCACATCGGAGCGCACGAGCGCACCGAGCTGTACGTACACCATCGTGCGGCCGCCGGGGCCGGGCACGCCTGATGGTGAACGCCGCCTGAACGCGGGGCGCCCGCGGTCCGGGCCTCGCTTTAGCTACCCATAGCTCGCCCGCCAGGCCGCGTTCTCAGCTTCTTCTCATATTGGGAGAGCTAATAGGGGCGTATGGCGACGATCGATCTCGTTGTCGAGTCCGGTGCGGGTAGTGCGCTGGGGCGCGCGCGGGATCACCTGCTCTCGCTCCAGCACCCCGAAGGATGGTGGAAGGGTGAGCTTCAGACGAACGTGACGATGGACGCCGAGGACCTCATGCTGCGAGAGTTCCTCGGCGTTCGCGAGGCCGCCGCGACCGAGCGCTCGGCGGCGTGGATCCGCTCTCAGCAGAATGCCGACGGCAGTTGGAGAAAGTTCCACGGCGGACCGGGCGACCTGTCGACCACAATCGAGGCCTACGTGGCCCTCCGCCTGGCCGGCGACGACGCCGGAGCCGAGCACATGCGCGCCGCGGCCGCGTTCGCGCGCTCGAAAGGCGGACTCGAGACGGCGCGCGTGTTCACGCACATCTGGCTGGCGCTGTTCGGCGCGTGGCCCTGGGAGCGGGTGCCCGCTGTGGTGCCGGAGTTGATGCTCCTCCCCTCCTGGGCTCCGCTCAACCCGTACGACTTCGCCTGCTGGGCCCGCCAGACGATCGTGGCGCTCAGCGTCGTGCTCGCTTACCGGCCACGCCGGCCGCTGCCGTTCGCGCTCGGAGAGCTGAGCGGCGCCGGCGACTGGTCGCGGCCGGCGGGCACGCGGCCCGCCGGCCGCGCGCTGACCATGCTCGACCGCGTCCTGGGGATATACCAGCGTCGCCCGGTACGTGCGCTACGGGAGCTCTCACTGGCGCGGGCCGAGCGCTGGATCGTCGACCGCCAGGAGGCCGATGGCTCCTGGGGCGGGATTCAGCCCCCATGGGTCTACTCGCTGATCGCCCTGCACCTGCGCGGCTATGCCCTCGAGCACCCGGTGATGCGCCGCGGGTTCGACGGGCTGGAGGCGTTCACGATTGAAGAAGGAGGCGTGCGCCGGTTGGAGGCCTGCCAGTCGCCGGTATGGGACACCGCGCTGGCGCTCGTCGCGCTCCGCGACGCGGGCCTTCCCGGCGATGACCCGGATTTCGTGCGGGCGGCGGACTGGCTCCTCGATCAGCAAATCCTGGCCCGCGGTGACTGGGCGATCAAGCGGCCCCGGCTCGATCCCGGCGGCTGGGCGTTCGAGTTTGCAAACGCGAACTACCCCGACGTCGATGACACCGCGGAAGTCGTGCTCGCGCTTGACCGGGTGGAGCACCCGGATGCCGAGCTGGTGCGACGGGCGATCGAGCGCGGCGCGCGATGGGTGGAGGGTATGCAGAGCTCCGACGGCGGCTGGGGCGCGTTCGACGCCGACAACTGCCGCGCCCTCGTGCGCGCCCTGCCGTTCTGCGACTTCGGCGAGGTGATCGATCCGCCGAGCGCCGACGTGACCGCGCACGCCGTGGAGATGCTCGCCGCGCTCGGACGCGGCCATGATCCCGCCGCGAGCCGCGGTACCGAGTGGCTGCTTGCCGCGCAGGCTGAGGACGGCTCCTGGTTTGGCCGCTGGGGCGTGAACCACGTCTACGGGACGGGTGCCGTCGTCCCGGCGCTGATCGCTTGTGGAATCCCGGCCGACCACGAGTCCATCCGCCGAGCCGTCCGCTGGCTCGAGGATCGCCAGAACCCCGACGGCGGTTGGGGCGAGGACTGCCGTTCCTACGACGATCCCGCGTGGATCGGACGCGGTGTCAGCACCGCATCGCAGACCGCGTGGGCGCTGCTGGCACTCGACGCGGCCGGCGAGCGCTCGCTCGCGATCCGCCGCGGGGTCCGATGGCTCGTCGAGACGCAGCGCCCGGACGGCACCTGGGACGAGCCACAGTTCACCGGCACCGGTTTCCCGTCCGACTTCTACATCAACTATCACCTCTACCGGCTCGTGTTCCCGATCATGGCGCTGGGGAGGTGCGGGCGGTGACCGGGCTGCGCGCGGTCCACGGGCACGCGCGCTCGCAGGGGAGGTGGGCGCGGTGAGCGCGCACGCGCCGGCGCTGGGGACGATGCCGACCCGCGAGGCGGTGATGGACCAGGCCCGGGAGGAGAACTTTCCGGTCGCGTTATGGCTGCTCGGCCCTCGCGTCCGCCGGCATCTGAAGGCGATCTATGGCTTCGCCCGGCTTGTGGACGACATCGGCGACGAGGCGGCGGGCGACCGGCTGGCGCTCCTCGACCAGGTCGAGCGCGAGCTCGACGCTCCCGATCACCCGGTGATGTGCGCCCTCACCGAGACCGTGCGCGAGTGCGCGCTTCCGCGGGAGCCGCTCCTTCGCCTGATCGAGGCTAACCGCCGCGACCAGGTGGTGACGCGCTACGACTCGTTTCAGGAGCTGCTCGACTACTGCCGGCTGTCCGCCGCGCCGGTCGGGGAGCTCGTTCTGCACGTGTTCGGCACCGCCACTCCCGACCGGATCGCGCTTTCGGACAGGCTCTGCGCCGGCCTCCAGGTGATCGAGCACCTCCAGGACGTCGACGAGGATCGCGCGCGCGGGCGCGTGTACATCGGACCGTTCGACGGCGCCGCGCACGCGCGGGCGCTGCTCGAGGAAGGGGCGCCGCTCGTGCGGCTGCTCCGCGGCCGCGCGCGGCTGGCGGTCGCCGGCTTCCTCGCCGGCGGCAGAACCGCACTGGAGACGATCGAGGGCCGCGGGACGCGCTTCCCGGTGGCCTATGCCAAGGCGGTGGCGGGGCGATGACGATGCCGGCGCTCGAGGTCGAGTACTCCTACCGTGCCTGCGAGGAAATCACGCGGCGGGAGGCGGCGAACTTCTACTACGGAATCAGGCTCCTTCCGCGCGAGAAGCGGCAGGCCATGAGCGCCGTGTACGCGTTTGCCCGCCGCGTCGACGACATCGGCGACGGCGACGACGAGCGACCGGCGAAGCTCGCCGCCCTGCAAGCCGAGCGCGCGCGGCTCGCCGCGATCGCGACCGATAGTGGCGAGACCAACGGGGACCACCTGCCGAGCGCGTCGTACGGCGACGCAGTCGCCGTGGGCTTGATGGACGCGCTGGCACGCTTCGATCTGCCGCTCGATGCTTTGGAACTCCTGATCGACGGCGTCGAGCTCGACGTGCGGGGAACCACGTACGAGACCTTCGATGACTTAGTGGTCTACTGCCGCGAGGTGGCCGGCTCGATCGGGCGTCTATGTGTGGCGATCTTCACCGGTGGCGGGGCAAACGGCAACGCGACGCTCGCCGACGACCTCGGCGTCGCCATGCAGCTCACGAACATCCTTCGCGACGTCCGGGAGGACTACGAACACGGGCGCGTGTACCTCCCCGCCGAAGATCTGCGTCGCTTCGGATGCCCCGCGCCGTCCGAGATCAGCGCCGAGCTGATCCGCTTCGAGGCGGTACGCGCGCGCGAGTGGTTCGACCGAGGCCTGCGCCTCGTCGACGCGCTCGATGCGCGCAGCGGGTCCTGCGTGCTCGCGATGACCGGCATCTACCGGCGCATCCTCGAGCGGATCGCCCGCCAGCCGGAGGAGATCCTCCAGCGGCGGATCTCGCTGCCCGCCTGGGAGAAGGCATGGCTTGCCGCGCGAAGCCTGGCCGGGGTGCGGACATGAAGCGGGTCGTCGTGGTCGGTGGAGGGCTCGCCGGCATCGCGGCGGCGCTTCACTGCGCCGGCGACGGCGCCGAGGTGACGCTGGTCGAGTCGCGCGGCCGGCTCGGCGGTGCGGCGTACTCGTTCGTGCGCGACGGCATCCAGGCCGACAACGGCCAGCACGTGTTTTTGCGCTGCTGCACTGCCTACCGAGAGCTGCTGGAGCGGATCGGAGCGGCCGATTTGGTGACCCTGCAGCCCCGGCTGTCGATCCCCGTGCTCGCGCCGGGCGGCAAGCTGGTGTATCTGCGCCGCTCCGGCCTGCCGGCGCCGCTGCATCTTGCCGGCGCGCTCGCCCAGTACCGCCATCTGGGCCTCCGCCAACGCGTGTCGGTGGCTCGCGCGATCCGGGCTCTCGACCACGTCGACCCCGACGATCCGTCCGCGGACGTCCGTTCGTTTGGCAATTGGCTATCCGAACAGGGCCAGGGCGAGGACGCGGTCCGGACGATGTGGGAGCTGATCGCGCGTCCCACGCTGAACCTCCTCGCCGTCGACGCCTCGCTCGCCCAGGCGGCGTACGTGTTCCAGGAGGGGCTGTTGCGCGACCCCACGGCGGGCGATGTCGGCTATGCCCGCGTCCCGCTCGGGGAGATCCACGACGCGGCCGCGCGGCGCGCGCTCGCGGAGGCCGGCGTCGAGGTTCGCCTCCGGCGCGGGGTCACCGCGATCGTTCCCGAGGTGGACGGCTTTCGCGTCGAGATCAACGCCGCTCCCTCTATGGCGGCGGATGCCGTCATCCTGGCGGTTCCCCACGACCGAGCAGCTCGGCTGCTGCCCTCCGACAGCGGGGTCGACCCGACCCGCCTGGCTGGCCTCGGCACCTCTCCGATCGTCAACGTGCACGTGGTGTACGACCGGCACGTGTTCGATCTGGCATTCGCGGCCGGCGTCCGCACCCCGGTGCAATGGGTCTTCGACCGGACCCGCGGCGCTCGCCTCGAGCACGGCCAGTACCTCGTGGTCTCGCTGTCCGCCGCCGAAGCGGAGCTCGACATGTCGGGCGACGATCTGCGCGATCGCTTTCTTCCCGCCCTGGCCGACCTGCTGCCCGCGGCCCGCGAAGCCCGCGTGGAGACGTTCTTCGTCACGCGGGAGCACGCGGCGACGTTCCGCGCCGCTCCCGGCGCCCGCGCGCGGCGCCCCGGGCCGCGGACAGCGATTCCCGGGCTCGCGCTGGCCGGCGCCTGGACCGACACCGGGTGGCCGGCAACGATGGAGGGCGCGGTGCGCAGCGGCCACGCGGCGGCGCGCGAGGTACTCCCGACCCTCGTCCGCGAGCTCGAGCCGCGAACGGCGGTAGCTGTATGAGCGGTCTGACCGTCCTCGCTCCGCTGTCGGTCGAGGCCCGCGCGGTGCGCGCCGGTGCCGCCTGGGCGCGGGTGCACCGGGTCGGAATGGGCCCCCGCCGCGCCGCGCGTCCCGTTCCCGTGCCCGAGGGCGATCCGGTGCTGATCGCCGGGTTCTGCGGCGCGCTCGACCCGGAGCTCGAGCCCGGGGACATCGTTCTGGCGAGCGAGCTGCGTGGGCCCACTGGCACCACGCCGTGCCCGGACCCGTCGATCCTCGCGGGCCTCCTGCGCCGCGGAGGCTTGCGCGTTCGCGTGGGACCGATTGCCTCGAGCCAGCGACTGGTGGTCCGCGAGCGCCGACGCGTCCTTCACCGCAGCGGAGCGCTCGCGGTCGACATGGAGTCCGCATGGCTCGCCTCATCGACGCGGGCGCAGCCGCTGGTCACGCTGCGGGTCGTGCTCGACACCTACCGCCACGAGCTCCATCGCCCGCTGCGGACGCTGGCGGGCGCCGCCATCGCGTACCGCACGCTGCGCAGCGCGTGCGCAATGGTCGAAGACTGGGCGCGGGCGCTCGGGCCGCGCGAGGTTGTTCTGGCGTCGCCGCGCGCCTCGTGCGCCGGCGTGGTGCGCGCGGTCGAGATCGTCGAGCGCGCGCTCGAGGACCGGGGCGCCCCGATCTATGTGCGCAAGCAGATCGTCCACAACGCCCACGTCGTCGCCGACCTGGAGCGACGCGGGGCGATCTTCGTCGAGGAGCTCGACGAGGTTCCCCGCGGCGCGACCGTCATCTTCTCCGCCCATGGGGTATCCCCCGCGGTTCGCGCCGCGGCTGCGAACCGCGGGCTCGACGTGATCGACGCCACCTGTCCGCTCGTGGCCAAGGTGCACGCGGAGGCGCGGCGCTTCGCCGGGTCCGGGTTCGACATCGTCCTCGTCGGTCACGAGGGCCACGAGGAGGTAGAGGGGACATTCGGCGAGGCCCCGGCTCGGACGCAGGTGATCGCAAGCGCCGAGGAGGTGGACCGTGTGCGCGTCGAAGATCCTGAGCGCGTCGCCTACCTCACGCAGACGACGCTGGCGATCGATGAGACCGGGGTCGTCGTCGACGCGCTGCGCGAGCGTTTCCCGGCGCTCGTCGGACCGTCCTCGAGCGACATCTGCTATGCGACGCAGAACCGGCAGGATGCCGTCCGCGCGCTGACCGCCGACTGCGAGGTGGTGTTCGTCGTCGGTTCCGGCAACTCGTCCAACTCGCGCCGCCTGGTCGAGGTGGCCGAGCGCGCCGGCTGCCGCGCGGCGCTGATCGAGCACGGCACGGACATCCAACCCGAGCTGCTCATCGGCTGCGGGCGCGTTGGCCTGACCGCGGGCGCCTCCGCGCCCGAGACCCTGGTCGAGGAGGTCGTGCGCGCGCTCGACGGTCTCGGGGGCGCCACGGTGAGCGAGCGCACGGTGGCCCGCGAGGACGTCCACTTCAAGCTTCCGGTGGAGGTCCGACCGAAGCGGTGATCGGATGAGCGTCCCGCTGAGGCAGTCCCTTCGCATCGCCGCCTACCTGGCCGAGCAGAAGCTCCGCCGGCGCGAGAAGTTCCCCCTGCTGGTCGAGCTCGAGCCGCTGTTCCAGTGCAACCTGGAGTGCGCCGGCTGCGGCAAGATCCAGCACCCCGAGCACGTGCTCCGTCGGCGCATGCCGGTCGAGCAGGCGGTCGCCGCGATCGAGGAGTGCGGCGCGCCGATGGTCTCGATTGCCGGCGGCGAGCCGTTGATCCACCCCGAGATCGACGAGATCGTCGGCCGCCTGGTCGCTCGCAGGAAGTTCGTCTATCTCTGCACCAACGCGCTTCTCATGGAGCGCAAGCTCGACTGCTTTGAACCGTCGCCGTACTTCGCCTGGGCGGTGCACATCGACGGCTTGCGCGAGCGCCACGATCAGTCCGTGTGCCGCGAGGGAGTCTTCGACAAGGCGGTGGCCGCGGTCCGCGCCGCTCAGGCGCGCGGCTTCCGCGTGACCACGAACACGACGTTCTTCACCCACGACACGCCCGAGGCGGTGCGCCGCGTGCTCGACTTCCTCAACGACGAGCTCGAGGTCGACCACATGATGATCTCGCCGGCTTACGCGTATGAGAAGGCGCCCGACCAGGAGCACTTCCTCGGCGTCCGCCAGACCCGTGAGCTGTTCCGGGCCGCGTTCGCTGACGGGCGGCGCAAGCGCTGGCGGCTCAACCACTCGCCGCTGTTCCTCGACTTTCTCGAGGGCAAGGTCGACTTTGGCTGTACGGCGTGGGGTATCCCCAGCTACTCGCTGTTCGGCTGGCAGCGCCCTTGCTACCTCATGGCCGACGGCTACACGCGCACCTATCGGGAATTGGTGGAGACGACCGACTGGGACGCCTACGGCCGCGGGCGCGATCCACGCTGCGAGAACTGCATGGCCCACTGCGGCTACGAGCCCACCGCGGTGCTCGCCACGACGCGGTCACTCAAGCAGTCCCTGCGCGCGCTCGTGCAAAGCTAATGACGTGCGTGTCCTTGTTGTAGAGGACGAGGCGAAGCTCGGAGTCGTGTTGCGCGACGGCCTGCGTCGGCGTGGCATGGGCGTCGACGTCGCGAGCACCGGTGAGGAGGCGGTGATGCGCGCCACCGCCACCGACTATGACCTGATCCTGCTCGACGTGATGCTTCCGGGCTACGACGGGTTCGAGGTGTGCCGCCGTCTGCGCGCGAGCGATGTGTGGTCTCCGACGCTGATGCTGACCGCGCTCGACGACGTCGGCGACCGGGTGCGCGGCCTCGACAGCGGCGCCGATGACTACCTGCCCAAGCCGTTCTCGTTCGACGAGCTGCTGGCCCGGATCCGGGCGTTGATCCGCCGGGGTTCTCCGCCTCGGCCGACCGTGCTCACGGTAGGCAACTTGCGCCTCGACCCGGCCGAGCGCCGGGTGTGGCGGGGCGAGGAGGAACTGTCGCTCACCGCTCGCGAGTTCTCGATGCTTGAGTTGTTCATGCGCCACCCGGGCGAGGTCTTGAGCCGATTCGAGCTGCTCGAACACGTGTGGGACGACAGCTACGAAAACCGCTCGAACGTGATCGAGGTCTACGTCGGCTACCTCCGCGAGAAGCTGGATCGCGAGACGATCGAGACCGTGCGCGGCGCGGGGTATCGGCTGCGAGCATGAGCGACTCGACCGTGAGCACGGAGGAGCGGGAACGGGCGGAGCGGCGGCGGTCTCGGTCTCGGTCATGGGCCGAGGACGCTGGCCGGCCGTCGCGGCCGGATGCCCGCGGTTCGCAATCGGGACCTCAACGGATAGCCCGCTGGCTGCGCCGCCTCCCCTTCCGCGTGCGGCTGACGCTCGGCTTCGCCGCCGTGATGGTCGTGCTGTTCGGCGGCCTGGCGCTACTGCTTCACGAGCGGTTCGCGGCGAGCCTCGACCAGAGCATCGACCGCTCGCTGCGCACGCACTCCACCGATCTGGCCACGTTGGTTCGCCGGGCGCGCCAGCTCCCTGAACTGCCCGAGAGCGGCGGCGGTACGTTTGCGCAGATCTTGGATCCCTCGAGCGGCCGCGTCCGTGACACCACTCCCGGACACCCCCGTCCGCTCTTGAGCCAAAAGGAGCTGCAGCTGGCCGCGACCGGCTCACTGCTCGTCAACCAGAGCGACGACGCCCGGCTCATGGCGCGACCGGTCGCCACGCAGCCGCCGACCGTGCTGGTCGTGGGCTCCTCGCTGTCGGAGCGCAACCACGCGCTGACCACGCTCAGCGAGCTGC
>Ga0213881_10001682_pt1 | contig 10229 bp, 11 predicted proteins | sample BarmaccoBMER_R08_FD_160104 | JGI IMG/M metagenome (GOLD analysis project Ga0213881, IMG submission 160104) | Barbacenia macrantha exposed rock microbial communities from rupestrian grasslands, the National Park of Serra do Cipo, Brazil - ER_R08 ... | reverse complement strand
GGGTTTTAGGGTCATATTCTGAGTAAAACAGCGTCACGAAGCGGTGCGAGTTTTCTAGATCTGCATACATCACTCGGTTGAGCTGTTGCAGAATTTGAGCTGGAGAGTGATCGTTGAGGACCTCTCCTCGCAGCATTCCGCGTGTCATTGTCATGATTAGACCAGCTGGAACACCTTTGCCCATAACGTCCCCAATCACCAGCCCCCAACAATTGCCTGCGTCACCACTACCTGAGCGACCTTGGTTGTGGTTAGTGGGAATAAAGTCATAGTAGTCTCCCCCCACGCGATTTGCGGGTTGGCACAAGGCAGCCAGGGATATCCCTGGAATCGTCGGGCACTGGCGCGGCAGCAGTTGTAGTTGGATTTCGGCACCAATTTCTAGCTCTCGGTCTAAACGCTCTTTTTTCCGCAATTCTACAGTAAGCTCATCGTGTTCAACCGCAACTGCTGTTTGATCTGCTACAAAGCGAATTAACTTCTGTCTAGTTTCTGTCCAGGTATATTCCGAATCACGGCTAAAGACGTAGAGCCGCCCTCTCTCTATCTGCCTAACGAGGATAGGAGTTCCAAATAAATGAATATCTGGTCCCAAGTGACGACTTACCTGATCGTCTAAAGCTGCCATTGTTGACGATATGAGTTGAGTCGTGGTTAAAGAGTTTGTAAAGATATTTGTTGCAGCTTCTAATGCTTGACGGATTTGTTTCTCTTGTTGACTATCCGTCCAGTGTACCTGCTCTAACTTCACATGACCGTTAGGTTTAAATAGAACCAAAGCTCCACCATCAGCATCAGTAACCCGAGTTGCCATCATCGGAATCAGGTCCAGAAACTGATTCAGGTTGTTGAAGCTTCTAAGAGCAAATCCTAAAGAACTTAGCAGATCTTGAACCTTGCGCTGATCCCGATGCAGACGCGCCACCAGTTCCTTAAGGGCAAATACTGGAGTAATATCGGTACTGCTAGTGCGGTCAGTAGGTTGGGGGGGCGGTTGAGACAAAGACACGGTCGCTATCTAATGAAGACGGGTCTTGAGACATCAAGCTAGGCAGCACCCATTTAATTAGATTAGAGCCTAGCTGATGAAGTGTGAGGTTGAAATATACTAACCTATAATTTGCTTTCTTATGCTTCTACTTTCAAGAGAGTTAGCTGCTTAGTAGAGCTTCAACAAATTCATAACTGGAAAAGGGGCGGAGGTCTTCAATTCCCTCACCAGCACCAATAAAGCGGATGGGCAAATGCATTTGCTGGACGACAGCAAGGGCAATACCACCTTTGGCTGTGCCATCAAGCTTGGTTAAGACAACACCGCTCAACTGGGCGGCTTCTGCAAAGATTTCGGCTTGTCGCAGCCCATTTTGTCCTAAAGTGGCATCCAGAACCAGGAGGGCTTCCACTTTAGCATTGGGAGCTTTTTTGTTGACAATCCGGCGAATCTTGCTCAGTTCGTCCATTAAGTTTTTCTTGTTCTGGAGCCGCCCTGCTGTGTCTATTAAGAGTAATTCTGTCTCCCGTGCTCTAGCCGCAGCGATCGCATCAAACACAACAGCTGCTGGATCTGTGTTCTGCCCAGGATTAGCAATCACCTCTATTCCGCTTCGTTGCCCCCAAATTCTCACCTGTTCCACAGCGGCGGCTCTGAAGGTATCAGCCGCACCAATCAAACATTTGTAGCCAGATTTTTGGGCAATATGAGCAATTTTACCAATTGTAGTGGTTTTGCCAGCGCCGTTAACCCCAACAATCAACCAGATATTAAGTTTGTCTTTTTCTGGAGCGAAGGTGGGATTTTTTGCTTGTTGCAGAGGCGCATCCAGCATATCCCGCAGGATTTTTTTGAGATCGGCAATTGCCGCTTCAGGCGGCAAAACTTCTGCTCTAAGTTGATTTTGGAGAGTGTTGATAATGGTATCTGTTGCCTCCACCCCCACATCGGCTTGCAACAGTAATGCCTCTATCTCCATCACTGCTGCCTGGTTTAGTGGTCCCTGACCAACAATTGCCTTCAACTGGTTAACGAGGCTACGGCGAGTTTTGTCTAAACCTTGTCGCAGCTTCTTCAACCAAGTAATCTCTTCAACAGAGATATCTTCAGGACGCCGACCTTGTGCTGCAAGAATTTCTGCTGACCACAGAAACCCCTCATCAAACGCTAACTCTTCGGGAGCTGCTTCTACATCTGACGTTGCAGGTATTGTTGGTATTGCCTCAGATGTTTTTGCACCCTTTTGCGTCTCGACTGATTCTGAACTCTCAATAGCTGTTGCTCTGAGCCGTTCGAGTCTAGCTTGTCTTTCCGCCTCGGCTTTTGCCCAGAAGGGTAAGGGGGCTGTTTCTGCAACTTCTTCAAAAGCTGTGGCAGTCGGCTCCTCAGTTTGTTCGGTGTCTGTTGGTATAACAGTTGAATTATCGCCATCCGCTGCCGTGATTGACTCAGCAGCTGCGCTATCAGCATTCGTCTCAGGAATACTTGATTCAACAACGGGCGCTTCAACACTACCAACCTCTACCCTAGGCGCTTCTGTCCCAGTGTCAGCATCTGCTACTGGCTCTGATGTTGTCTGTAGGGCTGAAGACTCGGTTCTTGCGGCAACTTCTTGTGACTGCTGCGCTCTCTGCTGCTGAATATGCTTGAAGGCAGCCTTGGCATAGAGCAACCTGTCTGTCTCCAAGTCTTGAGATGATTCCTTAGTTGAAGTCTCTTCAGTTGGTTCTTCTGATGACGGAGTGCTTGTCGTTTGTGCTTCCTGCTGGGGTGTGGCAGGACGTTTATTCAGTTGACGATTGAACCAGTTAAAAACCATTGCACCTACTTTTTTTAACCCCTTTATAATAATTAAATATAACTTCTCATTGTGGGTAAGCTGCCGCCTTAATTTGCTCTGTTACCCGGCGCAGAACACCGTTAACAAATCGGTGTCCTTCCTCTCCACTGTAGCGTTTTGCTAGTTCCACTGCCTCGTTGATTGCTACGCGCTCTGGAATTCCTAAAAACAGGATTTCTGCTACGGCAATTCGCAAGATATCCCGATCGATCTGGGCAAGGCGAGTGACTTGCCAATCCACTAGAGCTTGCGAGAGCTGTTCATCTAACTGCTGGCGTTTAACAGTCACTGTGCTGACGATCTGTAGTGCATAGCTGCGGACTTCTGATTGATTAGCTAAATTAATTAATTCTGGTAGTTCCACTGCTGTGCCCACGCGGTTGATTGCTGTCTGAGTGAGTTCAATCGCCTCTTCCACCATAGCTCTAGCAGTCTCTAAATCGGCTGAGCGAGTTTGACTATTGAGGAGGCGATCGCTCCCGCGCTGGAGTTCGGCGGCAGCATTGACGAGAGTGTCTTGCACCTCTGTGGTCATAGTCCGTACCGCTGCCAAGATTAGATTAGACAGTTGCTGTGTTTCTAGTTTTTCTGGTGATTGTGGCAACTGACTCAGACCCAACAGCGCCAGTTCACGAGCAATACGACGGGGTTGCATATGTTAAGCTTTGCTTTTTTGACAACGGTTTTTCTAGATGTAGCTCACCCGTAAGAATTAAGGGAGCAACGTTTGCACTCTAACTCCCTCAACTTAGCACTTCCACGTTGGTCCCATGCCGAGTTGCTCAAGCAAACATAGTGGTATCTTGTTTCTCATAAGGAGCACGAAGATTTGAGCCAGTTAGCACGAGACTTTATTCAGCAGAGCATCAAATTATGCGATCGCCTGTGCCGAGAAAAGGAGAAACGCCGACAGCTAAGAAATAGAGTCGCAGCCTTTTCTCTTGTAGCTCTGACTGCGCTGGCTAGCTTTACCTTTTATCAGTGGCATGATGCCCAGAAGAATAGCGTAAATGTTTTAACTGAAACCTCTGAAGCTTTCTTAGTTGCCGATAGACAGCTTGCCGCTTTGGTCTCTGCTAGGCATTCTGGTAAACAAATTAAAAACGCTATCTTATTCCAAGATGCTCCTACGAGTCAGATCGCAGGTGTGGCACTACAACAAGCAGTTTACAATGCGCAAGAGCATGATCTATTGGAAGGGCATAGTCGTCCCGTTAGTAGCATAGTTTTCAGCCCAGATGGTAAGACGTTAGCTTCTGGTAGTTATGACAACAGCATCAAACTCTGGGATATCGCCACAACCCAAGAAAACACAATTTTGGAAGGGTATACTCGTCCGAATCAGTAGTGAAGTGCTCCGCCTGGATGCAAGACTTTGGCTCCTGGTAGTTATGAGAGACTGTAGGAACTCGACGTCCCGCTCTTTGGCAGCAAAGATCGCAAGCTCAAAGTTGGTTTACTAATCTAGACAAATAGTATAACATTACACAGTTTTACGCAGATTATTTGTATACTGTATACGAAATGAGTTGCTCAATGATGTCGAGCCTTTTAACTCACAATCGTTAAACGTTTTTCATCAACCCGCATCAATCTAAAAGTCACGTAAAAGATGGCATTTGTTACAAAATCAGTGTCCAAGAGGATTAATAATGTCAGCACCGATTGAGGCAGATACTCACTAAATTCTCGAAGGAGGGAATTCCCTCCTCATAGCCTTTTGTACGGTTTGAGCAACAATCCCTTGTTTCATTTATTACAAAATCAGTATTCAGTTTGAGGAGCAACGATGTCAGCACCGATTGAGGCAGATATTCACCAAGTTTCCGAAACAGAGGTATCCCGTCCTCATAACCTTTTGTATGGCTTGAATGACAATCCCCCGTTCTCTGAAGCTATTTTTGTCGCACTACAGCATGTCTGCGCGATTTTTATTCCCATAGTTACACCAGCTTTCTTAGTCTGTACCGCCCTGGGGCTAGATGGCGCAACAACAGCATACCTTTTAGGGATGTCGCTGTTCATTTCAGGAATAGCAACATTTATCCAAGCTAGAAAAGTTGGGCCAATTGGTTCTGGTTTGCTGAGCATTCAAGGCACGAGTTTTGCCTTCGTATCTCCGATGCTGGCGGTTGCCACATCTTCTCTCAAGCAGGGAATGACTCCATATGAAGCGTTGTCGCTGATTTTAGGACTTTGCTTCTTCGGTTCATTTATCCCCATTATCGCCAGCCGCTTTCTACATCTAACGCAGAAGATTTTCACGCCATTAGTTACGGGTACGGCAGTCACCTTAATTGGGTTGACCCTAATTAAAGTTGGCATGACCTACATGGCGGGTGGAGCAGGTGCCAAACATAATGGCACGTTTGGCAGCTTGCAAAACTGGGCGCTGTCAGGAATTGTGTTTGCCATTGTGATGGTTTGTAGTGCCAGTACGAACAAGTTCTTGCGGATGGGGTCAATTATCATCGGGTTGGCGGTTGGCTTTGTCATCTCCCTGTTTCTCGGTATTGTCGATTTCAGCAAGTTGTCTGGCTTACCTCTATTCAACTTTCCCATTCCATTCCGCTTTGGTCTGAAATTCGATTGGGGTGTCTTCGTTTCCTTCGCAATTATCTATATTGCTCTAACGCTAGAGGTGATTGGAGACATCACCGCAACATCGATGGTAACAGGTGAGCCTATTAAAGGAGCCACATTCTTCCGACGCTTAAAGGGTGGCATTTTGGGAGATGGTTGTAATTCTTTGTTGGCTTCAATATGTGGTAGCTTCCCGGTTGTCACACTAGCACAAAACAACGGTATCATCCAACTTACAGGGGTTGGCAGTCGGTTCGTTGGCTACTATGTTGCTGCCGTATTGGCGTTTCTAGGATTGTTCCCGATTGTTGGGGGTTTTCTTAGAACCACTCCAACAGCAGTGTTTGGGGGAGCCGTAATGCTAATGTTTGGTACGGTTGCAGTTGCTGGATTTAATATTTTGCGTAGCATAGAAATGACGAATCGCTCGTTTGTGATTCTTGCCGTTTCGCTTTCTGCCGGATTAGGTGTTACGTTTGTTCCTGAGTCGTTAGAAAACTTCCCTGGGTTTTTGAAGAACATTTTGGAGTCTGGTATTGCTACTGGCTCACTCTTTGCGTTGGTCTTGAATCTACTTCTGCCTAATCGGACTCCCCCTCAGACACCAAAACCAGAAACGGCAATGGTAAAGAACAATCCCAATGTGATTCATTAGTTCATCAGTGCCCACAGTCGCTGTAGTGTAGTGGTAGGAGAATGAGATTGATTTTCAGATTCTGAGGTCCAGCACCGCTCTAGATATTCTACCTGTTGCTCCTGATCGACAAGTTCATCGACTAGCAAACAAATTAGTGATCGCCAAATCATTTTCAATCCCAATCGAGATTTGGGTATGTTAACAGACCGATTCTGGAGGGAAGCTGGAAGTAATTCCAATTGTTTATAAGCTTGCCACTGATATTCTTCTCGGCTACGGTTAGATAATTGCATCGTGAACCTCCTCAATTGCTAGATTGCAGGATGCACTTCCAAACCTGTCACCACACGACCTCGCTGTTGGATGAGTTTGTAGGTGTATGTTCGAATCTTTTTCTGTGCCTTACGCTACTATTCTACAAAACTTTTTCAATTATTGCCACTCTGCCGTCGGGTAGAAACAGCGGAGAGGGAACTAGCACGATACCTAGGAGGCTGTTGACAATTTGACAATGCCAAACCTTCGCGCTGAGCAAGCTTTTTACTCTAGCGTTGTCATTGAGCATATTGTGATAACGGGCAAAGAATTTGCCTTTAGAACATGGCATACCGAACTCACTCGTACCGCCCAACAGCATGAAGGATTCCTACGGATGGATCTCTGCCCACCTCTAGATTGTAAGGATGGGGTTATCAAATGGTATTCCATCATACATTTCGACTCCCCAGCACATTTGAATAGTTGGTTAAAGTCTGACGAGCGCAAGCAGTTGATGAAGTTAGGGCAGCAACTTGTGCGGGCTTACCGATTCAAATCGTTTACGACTGGATTGGAGGGTTGGTTTTCCCATCAGTCCGGTTTGGAGCAATCTGGCTTAGGACCTCCAGCCTGGAAGCAAGTTCTGGCGGTGGTAATGGGACTATATCCTACAGTGATGACTCAATTATCAGTGTTCGCCGCCTTTGGCATTATGAAAGCTTGGCCGCCAGCTATTTCGACCTTGATCAGTAATCTCATGAGTTCCTCGATTTTGACTTGGGTAGTCATGCCGTTGGTGACGCGATTGATGAGTTTTTGGCTGCGACCTGCTCATCGAATTCCCTCATGCAAGAATGACATTGTAGGAACGGTACTCGTTCTAGTTGCCCTAGGATTCATGGTTGTTCTGTTTAACGAGTTACATCATTGATTACTTTGGTTTTGGTAGTTAACAACACGTTTCTCAGTTAGACAATCTATCAGCATAGGAGGACTGCCGATTGAGGTAACGTTTTTTCATCATGAGCCTCCTGACCAATGCAACCGAGCTGGCGATTGAGAAAGACCTAAAGCAATTTCTGATCGTGCTGCTAGTCGCCCTCAGTACTGCCAGTCTGCCCAAAATTTTTACTTGGTTTCGCCAAGTTCCCTACACGCTCTTGCTGGTGATTGTTGGCTTGGGGTTAGCACTCGCTGACGTGCGCCTCCTTGACTTATCACGTGGAATGATTTTATTAATCTTTCTGCCCCCAATTTTGTTTGAAGCGGCTTGGAAGATGAAATGGGCAGACTTGCGTCAAGAAGTTTTGCCTAGTAGCTTGTTTGCTGTTGGTGGCGTACTCGTTTCAATTATAGGCGTAGGTTAGGCACTGCATCAATGGATGAATGTTCCATGGCTCACCGCGTTGGTGACCGGAGCTTGTCTCTCAGCAACGGATTCAGCCTCTGTCCTTGGTGTATTTCGAGAAGTAGGAGCAGGAAAACGCCTCACAACGCTACTTGAGGGTGAAAGCTTATTTAATGGCATAGTCGAGTTTGGGCTCCTTAACAAACGCACCCCGTCCTTGCAGTCGGTAAACAAGACCTTTCTCAACTAAAGCAGTAACGGCTTGACGCGCTGTCAGGCGATGAACGCCATGCTGTGTTGCCAATTCATTTTCAGATGGGAGGTGATCGCCAGGCTTGTAAGCTCCAGCCAAAATTTGTGCCATTAACTGGCTGGCAATCTGGTCATAAAGGTAATCGTCACTCCGGTGCATAGGGAAACTGGAAACAACGTAAATAGTTTCACCTAGTTCTTAACGTATTCGCAAAAATAGGCAATATTACCATTAACCCAGGTTGTTGTAACTTGAGGCAAGTTGTTGACTTGCTCTAAGGCAACCAGATCGGCTCGCTTACCAACAGCAATTTCGCCACGATCCCTCAATCCCAACGCTTGAGCAGGATTCATAGTTACAAGCGCAATCGCCTGTGGCAACGTCAACTCAGAGATCCTTGGCAGAAGAAAGACAGCTGCAAGAAGAGCGCCAGGATTATAGTCAGAGCAGAGGCAACTCACCACATGGTGATGAATAGCAGTAATTGCCTTCATAGAACCACTCTGACTTTGTCCGCGTAAGATATTGGGTGCACCGAAAATGGTATACATTCCCAATGACTTCGCAGCTTTTGCTGTTTCTAGATTGACTGGAAACTCACTCAAATTTACACCCAAGTCTGCCATTGTTTGTACTCGTTCTGGAGTGTCATCATCATGGCTCGCAATCTCGACGTTTTGGTGAAGTGCCTTTGTAATTAATGTTTCAATGCGCGATTGGGTTCTGGATGCATTTTCCAGCTTTCGTTGTGCCATTGCTTCGGCTTCGACAACTGTTTTCTTATACGTCCGTGAAATGTAGTTCTGGTATGCCTCTAAGTCCTTGAATTGCCCCTGTCCTGGTGTGTGATCCATCGATGACACCAGATGCATGGCATTTTCCGCTAATAGGTCTAGAAGAATCTGTAATCCTGTTGGATCGGTAATTTCGTAACGACAGTGAACCCGATTGTCCACCAAGGCATGAGGTTGGTAAGTATGAATTGCTCGGACAATTTCGGCAGCAATGTTGTTGTTACGAACACCCAACTCCTCATGAGCGAAGGAAATTGCGTGAAAGGGAGTAGTAATGCCTGCCATTGCATTGCGACGGTCAATTTGGGCCATCGCAAAATTCATAGGAAGTAATGTACCAGGACGTGGTTCAATTTCTTTCTCGATTGCATCACAGTGCAGATCGATCATTCCTGGCATTAAGACCTTACCAGTTAGATCAATAACATCAGAATTTGTAACAGTAGCTGGGTTAATGGCAGCGATCACACTGTCTTCTATCAGCAATGAAGCATCTTCTAAAATCTCATTTGCTAGAATTATTTGAACATTTGTCAATATAGTTCTCATATCACTCACCCAGTAGCTTAACTTGCAAGTATTGGTGGTTCTGCTACAGCAGGTTGAAGCTGCACTTCAAAATCTGCTAATTCCTTGACGAGCATTGAATCGTGGAAAACAGCTAGAATGCCTGTACCTGCCTTTTTAAGATTGCGAATCATCTCAATGACTCGCTCTACTGAGGTGCGATCGAGACTGGCAGTAGGTTCATCAAGAAGTAGCAAGCGGGGACGTAGGATCATAGCCCTTGCTAGATTAACCCGCTGCTTCTCTCCACCTGAGAAGGTCATCGGAGAGATCCCCCAGAGGCGTTCAGGTAAATGAATGTGGGACAGTAATTCTTGCGCTCGAATTCTTGCCTCAGATCGAGAGATACCTAAATCAAACAACGGTTTTGCAACAACATCAATCGTCGATTGTCTAGGTAGGCAGTGGAGAAACTGAGTTGCCAAGCTAATTTCTGTGTGACGTAGTTGAAGAATTTCTTGTTCATTTGCCTGAACTAGATCTATCCAATCACCTTCATCTGTGTGATAGTAGATAGCTCCTTGACTCGGTAAGTAAGTCCGGTAGATGCATTTGAGCAGACTGGATTTTCCCACACCAGAAGGTCCGGTTAGTGCAGTCAGTCTACCTGCGCTAACTTCTAAAAACATGCCTACAACTGAAGGAATATGCTTCCTTTGCTCATGCAAGAAGAAGTGTTTACTCAAGTTTTCAGTCCGTAAAATGAGCTTTGCTGTCATTTACCATAACCTCACAAAGCTGATGCGACCAGTTGCTGAGTGTACGCATGCTGTGGATCTTCTAAAATTTGATCTGTTAAACCAGACTCCACAATATGTCCGTATTTCATAACAAGGGTCCGCGCTGCCAAGAGACGAATTACTCCCAGGTCGTGGGTAACGACGATCATTGCTACCTGGAGTTCTTGTTGGATCTCTAAAATTAAATCGAGTATTTTTGCCTGGATAGATAGATCTAA
>Ga0213881_10001681_pt1 | contig 10229 bp, 6 predicted proteins | sample BarmaccoBMER_R08_FD_160104 | JGI IMG/M metagenome (GOLD analysis project Ga0213881, IMG submission 160104) | Barbacenia macrantha exposed rock microbial communities from rupestrian grasslands, the National Park of Serra do Cipo, Brazil - ER_R08 ... | reverse complement strand
AACGGGCCGTCGCCGCGGGGTTGTCGCCCGACCTTGTCGTTGACCACCACGCCGAGGACGTCGTCGAACGGGTGCTCGAGTACACCGATGGGCGCGGGGCGACGATCGTGTTCGAGCACGTAGGGACCGCGACCTGGACTCGGTCGCTCGAGCTGTGCGCGCTCGGGGGGACGATCGTGAGCGCGGGCGCGACGAGCGGCGACGAGGTCACGATGGACGTCACCGCGATGTTCGTCAAGCAGTTGCGGATCCTCGGCTCAAGGCTGGGCACGATGGAGGATGCGCTGGCGGCGATCCGCCACTTCGACTCCGGGCGGTTTCGCCCGCTCGTGGCCGAGGTGCTTCCGCTCGAGCGCGTCGCCGACGGACACCGCCTGCTCGAGCAGGGGGCGGTGGCCGGCAAGGTCGTGATCCGCGTGAGCGACTGACGAGCGCGCTCGTCACACCGTCGCCTGTACGGCTCGAATGCCGACGAGCTCGAATGAGCTAGTGGATGTGATCGTGGCCAAGCAGCGCTCGGCTCAGGAGTTCGCCGGTCCGCTTCCCGTCCGGGTGCACCTGGCCTGGGCCATACCCCTCTGGAAGCTCCCTTCCGGCCAGCGCGGCGCGTTCGGCCTCGGTGGCCGATCGGTCGATCCGGAAGTCGTGCACCTCGGGGTCGAGCGACTCGATCACCACGCCGTACATCGAGCGTGCCTCCTCGAGCGAGAGGAAGCCGTCGATGACCTCGCCCAGGACGAGCTGGGGCTCACGCTCGAGCGGGTTGCCGTACCCGCCTCCACCGTTCGAGAGAAAGTCGATCGAATCACCTTCACGCAGCGGGACGTTGGTGGCAAACATGCCGAGGTTTTCCTCGCGGTCCGTGCCCGCGTTTAGAACCAGCTTGTTCGGTCCCCCGTTAGTGCCACCGGCCACGCCGGGGGGAGTGACCTCCTCTCGGTCCCCGTGGATCGAGTTCACCGCATCCCCACGCATGATCCACCGGCGGTGCGACCCGTACCCACCGCGATGGCGGCCGTGGCCCGCCGAGTCCTGCGCGACCTCGAACTTCTCGTAGAGCACCGGGTACCAGCGCTCGTGCACCTCGATCGGCTGATTCTGTGCGCCGCCGCCGTAGAGGAACATCGCGAAGCTCGGTCCATCGCCGTAGCTGCGAGCGCCCTGCCCGCCTTCCGACCAGGTATAGGACACGTAGCGCTGAGCGGTTCTCGGGTGGACTCCGCCGATGCAGCAGTTCTGAAGGTTCACGGTCCCGCCGAAGATCATCTCGGGTCTCCCGGCTGCAGCCAGCGCCTGCCCCCAGGCGCCCATCGTCGCGGTGTCGCATTTCTCATATCCCGAGGCGCAGTAGCCCGCCACCGGGGTGGGATGGAGCACGTGCGTGGCGGAGCCGGGACGCGTCTTAACGGTAATCGCCCTGATGATGCCGTGGGTCAGCGGCACAAGGTGCGGGAAACAATGCAGGGTGCCGTCGTAGGTGGCGCTCGACAGTGCGGGCAGAGTTAGACCCGCCGGTCCCAGCGGGGCCTCGTCGGAGTCGGTCCAGTCGATCGTCGCCTGGTCGCCGTCGATCAACAGGCGGCAGACGAACCTCACCCGCGGATGGCTGGCCCGGCCGATGTCGTGATCGCAGAAATCCGTGAACACGTATTCACCGTCCGGCAGGGCCGCGATCTCCTCGTGCAGAAGGCGCTCGGCGTGGTCCATCACCGCTTCGAACGCGAGGGCGACGGTGTCCGAGCCGTAGCGTTCGACGTATTCGCCGAGGCGGCGCTCGAGCAACCGTGTGGCTTGATACTGCGCCGCCAGGTCGCCCATTCGCTCGTGCGGCACCCGCACGTTCATCCGCACCATCTCGAACGTGGACTTGACGGGGACATCGCGCTTGTACACGAGCATGGGAGGGATGATCATGCCCTCGGCCCAGGATTCGGTCGCGGCCGGATTGAAGGTGCCGGGAATCGGACCGCCCATATCGGACCAATGGGCACAGGCCACGGCGAAGGCAAAGATCCTGTCCTCGTGGAACAGCGGCCGCACCAGGCGGACGTCCTGGGTGTGCGTCCCGGCGCGGTACGGATCGTTGACGATGACGACGTCCCCGGGCTCGAGCGAGTCGCCGAAGTCCTCCATCACGGCCTTGACCGAGAACTCATACGTCCCCATGTGCGGCGTGATGTCCACGGTGCCGTGGGCGACCAGGCGGCCATCCCCGGTGAGAATGCCGACGGAGTAATCGCGTCCCTGCGTGATCACCGGGCCCCACGCCACTCGTTCGACCAGCGCCGAGCCCTGGGAGCAGATGCTGCGCAACCCGTTGCGCAACACCGTGAACGTGATCGGATCGATCGTGTCGAGCGCGGATGCCACGGCTACACCTCCTCAGATGCGTGCGACCTCGCGCACATCGATGATCAGGTTGTGGTAACGGTCCACCTGCACGTGCGCGCGGGGTGGAACGATCGTCGTGGAGTCGGCTTCCTGAACGATCGCCGGGCCGTCGAAGGATGCTCCCTGAAACAGTCTCGTTCGGTCGTAGACCCCCGCCAGCACCCAGCCGCCGGCTTCGCCGAAATGCACTTCGCGGGTATCGATCACCGCGTCGGCGCCGGCGCCCCGCGCTCCGTCCGCCACGAGCTCCCCGACCGGGGCCGGAGCGAGCGCGGTCAGGCGCGCGTTGACGAACTCGACGCTCGTCAAGTCGAGTCCCACCGAGTAGCCGAATTCGTCGGCGTGCCGCTCGAGGAACGAGCTCACGAGATCGTCGACCACGGCCTGATCGATGTGCCCCGAGGGGACGCGCAAGTTGATGTAGCTGGTCTGCGGGTAGTACTTCAGATCGACGGAGCGCTGTAGCTGCACTTCCTCGCCGGCCACACCCTCGCGGCGCAGAAGCTGTTCGGCCTCATCCTCGAGCTCGCTGAAGACGGCCTCGAGCTCGGCCGGGTCGACGTCGTCGTGTTTGGTGAGCAGCGGCCGCTGGGTGTCGTCTCGGATCTCCACCCGTAGCTGGCCGAACGCGCTGGCAAGCCCGGGGCTGCGCGGCACGATCACCGTCGGGATGCTGAGCTCGGCGGCGCAGTGCGCGGCGTGGACGGGGCCGGCGCCGCCAAAGGCAATCAGCGCGTAGTCACGCGGGTCGTTCCCGCGCTCGACCGAGATCAACCGCAGCGCCTCGACCATGTTCTCGTTGGAGACGCGGAGGATGCCCTCGGCGGCCTCTTCGATCGAAAAGCCGAGCGGTTCGGCGACGCGGCGTTGGATTGCCTCGCGCGCGAGCTCTGGGTGGAGCTTGAACTCGCCGCCCAGGAAGGCGTTCGGATCCAGGCGACCAAGAACCAGGTTCGCGTCGGTGTTCGTCGGCTCCTCGCCCCCGCTCCCGTATGCGGCCGGGCCGGGGTCGGCCCCCGCGCTTTGCGGTCCGGAGCGCAGGGCGCCAGCCTTGTCGATCCAGGCGATCGTGCCGCCGCCGGCGCCGATCGTTCCCACGTCGATCGCCGGGAATTGCACGGGCACCTTGTGCTCGATCTTCCATCCCGGCCGTGTGCCCGGCTCGCCGCCCGAGATCAGCGCCACGTCGCAGGAGGTGCCGCCCATGTCAAAGCTGATCAGGTTCGAATAGCCGGCGAGCCGTCCGATGTATGCCGCGCCGACCGCGCCGCCCGCCGGCCCTGACATACACGTGCGGGCGGGAAGTCGCCTGGCCGCGTCGAGGCTCATCACCCCGCCGCCAGAGTGGATGATCATGGTCTGACCGCGAAAGCCCCAGCGGGCGAGCCGTTCGGTGAGGCTCGACAGGTAGCGGTCCACGATCGGCCCCAGATACGCGTTGACCGCGGTCGTGGAGGTGCGCTCGAACTCCTTGAGCTCGGGCAGGATGTCATACGAGCAGCACGCGTACACCTCGGGCAGCGCCTCCGAGATCGCCGCGAGCGCTCGGTACTCGTGCTCCTTGTTCATGAACGAGTTGAGGAACACGACCGCAACGGCTTCCATTTCTCGCCTGCGGATCAGGTGAATGGCGCGCTGCATGCTCGCCGGGTCAAGCGGCGCCACCACCGCTCCCTCGTAATCGACCCGTTCTCTTACTCCGAGCACGTCACGCCGGGGCACCAGCGGCGGGCGCTCCACCGATGAGAGATCGAAGTGATCGGTCCGGTCCGCCCGTCCCGCACCGAGCACGTCACGAAAGCCCTCGGTGGTGACGAGCGCGGTCTTCGCTCCACGGCGCTCGATGATCGCGTTGGTGGCGATGGTCGACCCGTGTTTGAACGCGAGCATGTCCAGCGGATCGATTCCGACCTTGTCAAGGGCGTTGATGACGCCGTCGATGAACGTGGGAGGCGTCGACGGGACCTTGGCATTGCGGATCTCGCCGGTGGCGGTGTCGAGGCACACCAGGTCGGAGAATGTGCCGCCGATATCGACGGCCACGATGTGCTTGCTCATATTGCGCTCACCCGGCTGGCGCGCTGGCGTTGTCGTAGACGTGCTTGAGCGGCTGGGACTTCATCTCGAACCGGGGCAGCGTGCCCGGAGGGACGAGTTCTACCTCGGCGCGCACGACGAGCTTGTCGCGAATGACCTGCTCGAGCTCTCGCTTCAGCGCTTCCAGATCGATCGCCTCCGAGCCGTACTCCACCTGGAGCCGCAGAGGCGGCTCGACCTTGGGCGGCGGAGCCATCAGCAAGATCTGCACTGCGCCCGTGGTGCGGGGATGAAGGTTCCCGACGACGTCGCTCACCGCGGACGGCCAAACGTTCACGCCCGCCACAATCAGCATGTCGTCGGTGCGACCGACGCAGCGGATGCGCGGGCCGGTGCGCCCACACGGGCACGACGAGACCGCGACCACGACGCGGTCGCGCGTCCTGAAGCGGACGAGGGGCACGCAGTCGCGCTCGATGTGTGTGGCCACCAGCTCACCTTCTGCGCCATCTTCCCATTTGCGGACCTCGCCGCTGTCGGGGTCGATCAGCTCGAGCACGATCTGGTCCGCGGCGAGGAAGTGGTTGCCATCGCGCTGGTCGCAGGTGCCGGCGTATACCGGGCAGACGTCCGCGTTACCGAGCCCTTCGGTGACGAACGCGCCGTACGCGGCCTCTATGCGCCTGCGAACGGCCGGGATCGCACCCCCCGGCTCGGCGCCGAGCAGGATCCGCCTGATCCCGAGCTCGGAGGGCTCCTTGCCGAAATGGTCGCGCACATACTCGGCGAGGTAGCTCGCATACGACGGCGTGCAGGTAAGGACCGTGCCGCCGAGGTGCTCGATCGCGCTGAGGAGCCGGTCCGACGCTCCGGTTCCGATCGGAACGAACGTCGCCCCGACTTGCTCGATCCCGTCCTTGAGCGGAAGCCCGCCGACGAAGAAACCGAGCCCGAAGCCATGGATCAGCACGTCCTCGGGCCGCACGCCCTCGCACCAGTAGACGCGGCTGATGACCTCCGTCCAGCGCGCGCTGTCGGCGCGCGTGATGCCGACATAGCTCGGCCGCCCCGTCGTTCCGCTGGAAGAGTGCACTCGGATCACATCGACGAGGTCGGCGGCCGCGTGGCGGCCGAGTGGCGGCGACACAATCTGGCTGTCGCGTAACTCCTGCTTCTCGGTGAAAGGGAGCCGGCGAAGGTCCTCGATCGAGCGCGCCGCCGTGGGGTCGAAACCCGACTCCGCGAACTTGCGCTCGTAGAAGGGAGACCGATCCGCGAGGTAGGCGAGTTGTCGCCGCAGCTTGGACGTCTGCATTGCCCTGAGGTCCTCGAGCGCCATCGTCTCGATCTCGGGGTTCCAGCAGGTCCGGTGCTCAGGCACTTACGATGGCCTGCCGATCCCACGCCGACCCCGTGACGCCGCGCTCCCGCAGCACCTGCTTGCGCACCTTGCCGTTCTCGGTCAGCGGCAATTCCGGCACGAACTCGATGTAGCGTGGAATGGCGAAGTAGGCCAGTCGGGGCTCGCAGTGGCTGATCAGGTCTTCGGGCACGAGGCTCGCCTCGGGTTCGATCACGATCGCCGCCATCACCTCGTCCTCACCCAGCTCCGAGGCGACCGGGAACACGGCCGCCGCTTGGACGGCCTCGTGTTCGAGCAGCGCCTGCTCCACCTCCCACGAGGAGATGTTCTCGCCGCGGCGGCGGATGGCGTCCTTGGCCCGGTCGATGAACCGGTACCAGCCGTCGGGCTCGCGCACGACCCGGTCACCGGTGTGAAACCACAGGTTGCGCCACGCCTCGACGGTCTTCTCCGGCATGCCGAAATAGCCGGTTGCGAACGCGAAGGGCTCGTCGTGGCGGAGGATCAGCTCTCCAGGCGTTCCGTCCGGAACCTCCTCGTCGTTCTCGTCCACCACGCGAGCGGCAAACCCGGCGCGCACCGGACCCATGTACCCCCCGCGTCCCGCGCTCGGGTCCGTGACGCCGATCGTGCAGTTCGTCTCGGTCGAGCCGTATCCCTCGACCAGCTGAACGCCAAAGCGCTCGCGGAAGCGGTCGAACAGCCGCGGAGGGGTCGCTGGAGCGAGCGCGACCCGGACGTGGTGCTCGCGCTCGACCGGCTCGGGCGCCCGCCCCATCAGGATGCTCACCATCGCCCCGAGCAGGTAGGTCACATCGGCGCCCGAGTCCCGGACCCGAGCCCAGAAACGCGAGGCGGAGAACCGTGGCCCGAGGACGTAGGTCCCACCGCTGACGAGGGCCTGGACGAAGGCGGTGAGTGCGTTGGTGTGAAAGAGCGGCAGGCACGTGTAGAGGACGTCGCCCTCGGCTATCCCCAGCATCTCGCCGACGAGTACGCCCCACCAGTAGAACTGCGCATGCGGGCAGCAGACGCCCTTCGACGGTCCGGTGGTCCCGGAGGTGTAGAGGATCGCGGCAGTGTCGCCCGGGCCAACGGGGTACGGGGCCGCCAGCCCAGCGTTCGCCGGCGGCGCCATCACCGGCCGCCCCGCCACCGACGCGGGGGCGCCAGCATCCAGCGCCCACACGCGCTCGAGGGGGACGCCGGCGGCAAGATGATCCAGGGCCGGGATCAGCTCGGTGTCGGCGAGCAGGGCGCGCGCGCCCGAGTTACGCAGCACATGCTCGAGCTGCTCACCGCGCGAGGCGGCGTTGATCGGCACGACAATCGCGCCGGCCCACATGCAGCCGAGGATCAGCTCGAGGAGCTCGAGGCGGTTTCCGCACATCGCCGCCACCGTGTCACCCGGCGAGATGCCGGCCGATGCGAGCGCTCCCGCACTCCGCGCCGCGACGTCGCGTATCTGCCGATAGCTCAGTTCGGCTCCGCCGCAGCGGACCAGCGGCCGGTCGCCGTACCTGTCCGACTGGCGCTCGAGTATCGCGGGGAGCGTTCGTTCGATGGCCGGCAGGTCGCGTAGTGCAGACCGGCGAGGCACTTCGCTCACTGCAGGTCCGCCGCCAACTGCTCGATCGCCGTCGCCACCTCGCTCGGCGCTTCGAGCATCGAGAAGTGTGTCCGAGTGCTGAGCTGGCGGACACTGAACCACGGGTGCTCCGATGCGAACGTACGCTGGGCGTCGAGGTACTCCGCCGACCGCGGCTGTCCGTAGAGGTGAAGGACCCTGACAGGAGGGTCGAACTCACCGAGGGCGCGCAGCGGACTGCGGTGATCCCGGTAAGCGCGTTCGATCTCCCGCCCCGAGCGCATCCACATCTCGGCGCCCTGCGCGTTCATCACATCGAGCGCTTCAGCGATCTCGCCGTCGCGCACGCCGGCCCGCCAGATGTCGAACAGCGCGTCTCGAGCCTGCGGCCAGCGCTCGGAGGACTGCAGCCGGCTGATCAGTTCCATATACGGGGCGGAGGGCTCGGTCACCATCCAGTCGACGAGCACGATCGCCGGGATCCGGTCTCCGAGCCGGCGGCGTAGCTCGATCGCCACCCAACCGGAGTGCGACGCCGCACACGGGATGAACGTGTCCAGGCGGGCGGCCTCGATCACGGCGAGTGCGTCCTGCACCATCTCAGGCGTTCCGAAGTCTTCGGATGCGGGCGCGGAGTCGCCGTGACCGCGCCACTCGAAGCTCACCACGCGCCGGTGCGACGCCAGCAGCGGCGCCGCGAGCGCCCAGCGCGCGCGGCTCGAGCACCAGCCGGTGAGCAAAAGCAGCGCCGGCTCGCCGTGACCCAGGTCGTCGTAGCCGAGGCTCTGATCGTCCACAGGCAGGTCAGTCGAGCAGCGGTCCAGGCTGATCGCGGAGCAGCTCGAGCGTCGCGCAGTGCAGTCCCGCGATGGCGAACTTGTGGCTCTCGGAGAAGTCCACCGTTATCACCTCGATGCCTTCGCGCTCCAGCGCTTCGACCGTGGTGGGGGCTCCAGCGTTCATCACGACCTTCCCCGGCTCCAGAGTCACTCCGTTGACCGCGAGGTCCCAGTACTCGTCGACCGGTACCTCGATCACCTTGAAGTCACGTCGCATCAGGTAACGGACGAATGCGTAGTCCACGAGGTGTGGAGCGAGCACGGCGATCCCCCGGTCGGGGACCATAAGGAACATATCGGCGTGGGTGGTCCCGATATTGCCCCCGCCGATCGTGCCGATCCAGCCCGGGCTGTAGGTGGTTACCAGCTCGATCCCCAGGCCGTCGAGCACGAACTCGATCTGACGCAGGCCCTCCTCGTTCGCCACGACGCTGTTGTTGAATACAAAGGTGCGCGAGTCGAGCCAGCGCCCCGCGCCGGGCTCGCCGATCGCGCGCCCGTGGATCGTCAAGTAGATCGGCACGCCGAGTGCGGTGAGCGCCTTGGACCAGATCACCTCGCGGCCTCGTTGCCACGATCCCAGCCCCATCCGGTGGATGATTGCTCCGCCTCGTGCGACCAGGCCGCCGCCGGCGAGCGTAACGAGGTTCTTGAGGTAGCCGTAGGCGCCGATGGCCGGCACCGGAGGCTCGATGTAGTTCACGCGAACACCGTTGTCGCGTAGCACCTGGTAGTACTCGTCGAATTGGGCCTGTAGTCGTCCGAGATCGGCATTGCCCGATGCGGTCGAGTAGTAGTACTGCCACTCCTGCGCGTACTCGGCCCGCGTCTCGTTCTCCGTAGGGCGCGAGACCAGCACCTCGCGCAGCTTCCCGATCCCCTCGGCGCCCCAGCGCCGACCCCAGATCTGCTCGACCTCGTCGTAGAAGTCGGTGTCGTGCAGCATCCAGTTGTGCAGCGGCTGGCCGGGTTCGAACCACGGCAGTTGCTCCAGAACAGCGGCCTCGTCATGCTCCGCCGCGGGCCGCGGAGATGAGTAGGTCAGCTCGGTCGAGTGACCATCAGCATCCACGACCCGGAACGGGACCGACTCCCGCTCCTGGACGGCACGATCCAGCTCTAAAGTCACGCAGCCTCCCTCTGCAGCACCCCCTCCCGCGGATCGATGATATCCACGGGCAAGCGGCTCAACGCCACAGCTCCATCGCGCTGGACGTGCCAGGTGTCCTGAAAGTACAGACATGTCCGCTCGTCCTCGGAGATCACATGGGGGTGCATCGAGCAGACCATGTCTTCGCGCAGCTCGACGTCAAATGCGTCGCCGATCCGAGGATGCTCGATCATCGTCATGCCGATCGAATGACCGGTGACGTGGCCGAGCTTCCAGCCGCGCTCGAGGAACGGGGCGGCCACGGCACGGTGAACTTCGCGTGCGGTCGCACCGTGGTGCATCGCGGTGGCGCAGATCCGGTGGTACTCGCGGTAGGCCTCCATCATCCGCTGCGACTCGTCCGAGGGCCGGCCGCCACAGATCGGCCGCGACACCTCGACCCAATGGCCGCCCGGCCCGGCGACCTCCAGGCCGTAGATCAGCATGTCGCCCTCCGCGATTCGACGCTTTTCGTCGGGCAAGCGCATCTCGGGAAGCGCGGCGCCGTCGCGCCCGGTGAGCACCATGTCCATGGTCAGGCGTCGCGTTCCGTGGCTCACGAACGTCTGCTCGGCGACCGCCATCAGCTCTGCCTCAGTCTTGCCCGGCTCCCAGGCATCGACCACCGCGAGCACGCCCGCTTCGTTGATCGCCACCGAGTCGCGAACCGACGCAAGCTCCTGTTGCGATTTGACAGCGCGTGCCAGATCGAATCCCTCGTCCCAACGCACGACGTTCTCGTGCGGGAGCTCGACGTAATCGCGAACGGTCATCACCAGATCCATGCCGTAGACGCCCACCCGCTTCCAGCCGCGCTCGCGGATCCGTTGGGCGATCCATTTGCCCGGGGTCTCGGCGAAC
>Ga0213881_10001680_pt1 | contig 10231 bp, 9 predicted proteins | sample BarmaccoBMER_R08_FD_160104 | JGI IMG/M metagenome (GOLD analysis project Ga0213881, IMG submission 160104) | Barbacenia macrantha exposed rock microbial communities from rupestrian grasslands, the National Park of Serra do Cipo, Brazil - ER_R08 ... | reverse complement strand
TCACTAAGACCGGCACACCCGCTGCGACAGCTTCCCCGGCTGCGTTCCCGAAGTTTTCGCTCTCTGAGGGGAGAACGAACACATCGAGCGCCGTCAATATAGCGGCATGCTCCTGACCGAACAGGGGGCCGCGAAACGTGATCTCGGCACGCCGCGGACTAGCTCGAATCGCCGACTGGAGCTCTGTGGACGAAGCATCGGACACAGGGCCTGCGATGAGCAGCTTTGTGCGGGCGTTCCGCATGCGCTCAAATGCACGAACGAGATTTACTAAACCTTTGTTCGCACTGATACGGCCAATATAACCGATCAGCAGATCGTTTTCCCTTACTCCCCATTCGGCACGAATGCGATGCCGATTCGCACCGCAGCCCGGCGGTATTTCGATGCCATTCCGACGGACAACTACATTGACGCTACTGTACCATCCGTGAATCTCGTTCGCCTCGAGCTGAGAAGTCGCGATTACGGCGGCAGCATTCTTGAAGAGGTGCCGAGTGAAAAGATGGTTATAGACCCGTTTGGCGCGGAAGCTACGGACGCGCGGTATCGCCATTCCCATTGGCTCGATAAAAAACGGAACGGCGTGCCAGCGCGCGTATTTTGCGGCTATCGGGCAAATGAAGTTGTAAAGTCCAAATAGGTGAACGACGTCAGCTTCACCGATACATTTGCGAAGCTCCGCCGTACCAGTCGGAAACTGCCGCTGCCCCGAACCGATCCAGCTTAGATGCTGGACTGCGACGCCATCGATCAACGCGCGATCATGCGCGCGAGGCCGTTCCGAGTGGAGAGTGACGACGCTTACTTCGTGACCGCGACGAGTGAGGTGTCGGGCAAGCGACGCAATCTTGCGAATGGGACCGCCGAATTTGTACTCAGGTGCATAGTACGGCGTTACGAGAACAATGTGCACAGACCAAAGGGTGAAAACGCTAAAAGACTGAAATGCTGAAACTAAGCCGGTGCGAAAGGCGCGAGAATGCTATTTCGTTCCAACGGTCGGCCGCAGCATTCGCGAAGGTGGCGCGGCACGGCCAAATTGCACATCACGCCGAAGGAACGCCGCGGAGCCACAGAAGAGCCTTTGGAATAGAATGCTAACGACGGTGAATTGGACGATGTTCCCGAACAACACCACCGCGGAAGTGCCGATGCCATTAAGAAATAACATCATAACCGTTGCGTAGATTGCCTGTCCTCCGATGTAGCGATCGTCGTTTAGGAGTCGATCAAGTACGCCGAAAATAACACCCTGAATCCCCAAAACCATGATCACTCCCCACCAGGAGAAATTGGCGTAGGCTTCGGCGATGAATCCGGCGCCGATATTTGTCCCGCGGTTTTCCTGGTCGTAAAAGCGAAATCCGTACGCGAAATCGACAAGGTCGGTGGACTCCGTAGCTTTCGGTTTATCAGGCCAGATTAGCCGCGGGATAAAGGTGTAGAGTAGATAATTGTAGCTCAGCCCCCCAAGGTAAGGCACGGTGTGCGGCGTCATGCTTTCGATGTAAGCGAATTTGTGAAGTAGATCGATGCGCTGCATCGTCCCGTCGATGGGCGTGTCTGCTTCCTCGTCCGGATTGTTCGCAAGCGGATCTTTGAAATCGAGGTAGGTCGTCTGCGCCGCTTGTAGCCAATTCAGAACGCGATCAGCGGCACTAACGCTCTCCTGACCTGACCATGTAAGTTCTCGATATTGATATTTGATTGGATTGACGACAAAGAAGAACAAGGCAGTGAGCGCGGCAAGAACAAGCGACAATCGGCGCCGCACGTACCACCGAACGATGATGACAAGGACAAGGGGTAGCATGGCCGTTTCCATCATCCCGCCAAGCAGGCCGATCGCGGTGGCGAAGGCCGTCACGGCAATAAGCGGAACCTGTGATTTCTGCCCCTGAAAGCTGTCGTATGCCAGCACAACCAGCCCTATGTAGAATTGCCCTGCTGCTGCCGTGACAATCGCGCCATATGCAGCTTCTGAGGAGGGATGAAACAGGTCGAATACTTTCGCTGCTAGCCCGAGTGAGAGACACGCGGCGATGTAGGGAGTGCGCGTCGAAACCGGCACCGCCAGTGACAAAGGCCCCATACCGAAATGAGCTAAAGACCGATTCACTGCAAAGAACGTTAGGATTCCCGTAAAAACGCCCATTCCCGCCAGCAAAGCTGCCCATTCGATCAAATCCCAATCTAGATCGATGCGGTGACTGGCTATGACGATCCAGTCAGGCGTTGTGAATAGAGCGACACCGTAAGCGAAGCCGTATGCGATGCAGACCAGCTCGAACATTGGTAGGCCGCGTTGATGACGTTGGTACCAGATCGTCAATGGGAATGTTGCGACCGCCCACACAAAGCACCCAGAAAGCCACGCAAGCGGCGGAACCGGCTCGACGTGCCAAATACCGAACATCACTGCAAACAGCAGAAGGCTTGCTGCGTACAGATGCCACACCCGGGTTTCCATGGATTAGTTCGCCATCATCGCTTGTAAGCGATCAGCGTAGGTATTGTTGCCGTTTGTGATAAGAGCATGCACTTGTGCGCGCAGCCGTTCACGTTCATCTCGATTCGCCAGCAAAAAGTGTGTTTTGCGCACCATCTCCTCGGGGGTTGCAAAGTAGTGCACCGCGCTTCCGTCTTCGCCGAAAATCTGCCGGTGGTCGAGAGTGTCTTCCACGATCATACACGCTCGCAGTGCCGGCAGCTCAAACGTGCGCATCGAATGGCCATCACGGTTATCATGTCGAACACAACAGAGCGAGACCTTTGCCGCAGCAGCCTCGCGTCGCATTGTTGGAATATCAGCTTTGCCAAGTGCTACGTGTTTTGTCTCGCGCGACTTCCTCCATCCATTTCCATAAAGACGAACTCGAAATCGATTCGCCAGTGCAGCCCGAATGTATTCGAATCGGCTTTGTTCAAAATGACCAACAAAGAACAGATCGCAGTTTTGTGCGTCTGAGGCGACGTCGGGATAGAACAGATGGGGATCGTAGGCGAATTGTAAGTATCGGACGTCATGACAACCCATCTCGCGTAATTGTTCGATATTCGAGCGTCGTGGCGAGTACAGAGTGTCGTAAAGGGTCAATGTCTTTCGGAACCAGGGCGACGGCATTTTGCGGTTAAATGGATCGTCGGTGAGAAAGTTCACGGTGCGGATGCCGCCACGGCGGCAGAACCGGAGCAGCGATCTGTTCGCTCCCGCGCGGCCGGTCGCGACAAGAACTGTCGGCGCGAACTCTCGACACGCTGCACGGACCTGTGCGTTGAAGCGTGCGAGGCGTATAGGGCGCTGGCCGGCGAAGTGCCAAAAGACGCTTTGTTGGATCGTGCCGATGCGCCATGCTGCATTGGAATCGCAGAGGTGCGCCGGAATATTGAGATCATGCGCGGCGCGGAGAAGCGACTCGCCGATGTTCGAGCCGCCGGCGGCACCGACGATCAAGAGCCTCGTCTGCTGCATCGCGATCGCCGCTAGCGATGCCCATCCTGACGTTTGCGACGCAGGTAATCTGCCAATCGATGCCGCACTTTGTTGAACAAACGTGGAGGGATTATTAGTGCCGCAGGCGTGACGGCAAAATAGAGGAACCAGAGATAGATTCGGTCTAAACTCTTCAACCTATACTCGCGAAGCCTATCGCCAGGCCACAGATCGCGAGCGACGCCGAACCCGATGCCCCAATTCGCGATCGAGCGATACTCAAGTATCCAGTAAGGATAAGTGATTAAATAGATTTGTTTCCAAATCGCTTTGATCACCGAGGAGCGCTCGTGCGGTTCAATACACGGAATGATTGCATCGAGCGTGACACGTGCGACCGAGTCGAGCCCAGTATGTTTTGGTTTCAAGGAAAATAGAGCGTTCTTGTACTTAATGCGATAAGTGCCGGAGAATAGCTCCCCGCGGAGGCGTATGTGATCACGCACGACCGACAGATCGATTCCGGCAAAGCTCCCGCCTGAGGCAATGATGCGACATGCAAGATACATTTGATAGTAGATCGATTTGTCCCACTTGTCCGATTCATGTCTCGACGCCTCTTTTTGTTTGTAGATCAGTCCGCTCGTGAAGCTAAACGCCCGGAAATGTTGAGCGGCTATCCCAGGACCTTGCCCGATCAGGCGTGTTCCGTAAGCGCGGCGGGTGAGCTGGCCTGATTCCCAGTCCTGATAGTTCGCAACTGCGACATGCGGCGCACCCAGAGCACGCAACGCCCTCGCCACGTCCCCTAGAGTATCGGGTGCTACCAACGCGTCATCACGTAAGTGCCGCGCGCTGCAGAGAGACAAAAACGAACGTTGTGATCGTAGCCGAGGTTCTCGCGCTGCGCGTAGTATTGGAAAGAGCGTCTGGAGTGCTCCAGCAATGCTGGAATCACGTCGTTGCTATCATCAGAAGAGCCGTCGTCAGAAACGAGTATGTCGAAGTCGCCAAACGTCTGCTGGAATATGCTCTCAAGTCCAACTTGGAGATATTCGCGCCGGTTGTACTGAGGGATCGCGAGCGTTATGAAAGGTTTTGTTGGGCTTGGGCGTTGGGCAATGAGAACGGCTGTTCGTTCACCAACGCCACTGCACACTGGGGTGATCATTCGCACGTCGCTTCAACAAAAAGGGAGTATTCACCTCGATTATCCAGCAACTGAAGATCCGGTGTCTTGCCTTGCTGAAACTGACACCGCACAACTTTCTGGAACCCGGCCTCAAGTAGCGCCTTCTCCATCAATTCGAAATCGTAGGCGTAGCGATGCTGCGAAAAGGCCGTATCCGAATCAGTAAAGAAGTAATCATGCAGCATTCGCTCCTTATCACCACGCCGATACAATTCCCAAGCATATTCGAGGTCCGGCACCGCGATGCGCGCGATCCCGCCAGGCTTGAGCACACGCCAGCATTCTTTCAGTAACTGCGCAGCCTGCGTGCGGGATAAATGCTCTACAAAATGGGATGAGAAAACAAAATCAATCGACCCATCGGCGAACGGCAATCCGTAGGTAATATCTTGAAAGACAAACCGATTGCCCGACAGTGTCTGCTCATAAACCTCTGCCGAGTAATATTGGTTTGACCCTGAAGCGCGGTAACCAACCGCGCGCATCCACTTCGGCTTGTTAGCCAACCATGCGTTCAGGCTTCCATCCACATTGATCCACCCCGGAGCGACCGACAAGCCGCACCCTATGTTGACCTTGGCCACTGGTTCCGCAGGAAGCTTAACAAGCTGAGCGCGTTTGTTGTGGGCGAGCCGGCGCGAAACGTACTCGATTAAACACCGCTTTATCATTGCTGGCCGCTTATCCACGTCGGGGTCCTCCTTGATCGGTGCAAACTGTAGTTCGAGTCGCGAAATACCTTAGCATTGAACCAAAACATTCTTCGTAGTTCCAATGTCGTAGAACTCGGTGCCGCCCTGCTTCCCCCATTCGAATTGTTATGTCTCGGTGATCAAAAAACCACTTTATCTGCGCAGCAATACTTCGCGGTTCCGCAGGATTACACACGCGCGCGAGTTCGGTGGTTACAAAAATTTGTCGCCACTCCGGAAGGTCCGTGACTAGAAATGGACATCCACAGGCCAGGTACTCAAAGGGTTTATTCGAAGCGCCTACCATTTGATACATATTTATATCACTGCTAGTGCTCGGCATTAACGCCAGCCCAATATGCGCCGCGCGGGCGAGCGGCAGAAGCTGATCGCGTGGGAGACCGCCGAGGTATTTGAAGCGCGCTGCTACGCCAATTTCGACAGCGAGCCTCTGGAGCTCGGCTAGATAACCTTCGTGCCCGATTGTCTCATATCCTGCAATGTGAAGCTCAACCTCGTCAGGCAAGTCTTTGAGTGCCTCAACGACTGTCCTCGGCAGGCGTTCGGGAACGATCGAGCCGTGATAGAAAACTACGAACCTATCCTGCGGCTTCTTAGGTCGCGGGTCAGCATCGGTCCGTTTCGGCGTGTTCCAAACAACAAATGACGTTTTGTGCCGGCCGGACTGTTTTACGAATTGCTCCTGGCGTGCGGCATTAGGAAGCACAACAACGTCGGCTTTACGTGCTAGTCGCTGTCGTGCCCGGAACAGCTGCTTATCAAACGAACTGCGCGGTTTACCGGGGTCATCGTGCTCATGGTACACAACGGAGAAACCGAGCCTCTTCAGAATGATCGCTGCCGGGCAGGCGAATAGCTCAGACGCATAGACCCAGCCTGGCCGCCATCGCAGAGCTACACTCACTGCCCACAAATTGAAAAAAAGGTAGTGAAGCTTTTGACGCGGACCCGGTGGGCAGTACCTCGATCGCCGCACCTTGATCCGTGGGTGCGACGGAAAAGCAAGCTTGTCAGAATCGCCGCGCGAGTGGATTCCGAGGAATAGCACCTCCCATCCTTCATCCGCCAGTATGCGCGAGCTATGTTCCAGCGGCGGATACATCGCTGGATTGACATATTGAACATAGAGAATTCGCTTACGTCTCACTCGTAGCGCGTGCCGGCGTGCCTCTGCGACGTTCAAGTTCGACGGAGTAACGCTGGCCGTAAGCTCGCCACGATATTTTTTTGCGTCCTGCGCCCAGGTAATCTCGCGGCGAAATCTGCGTTTGTGCTCGGTTCAAAGCATCATCGATTGCCGCATTCAGCGCCTCGACGTCACCGGCAGGAACAACGTGGACAAACTTGCTGCCGCCGATTAGCTCCTGAAGATCGCGGCCACCTGTCTTGTCGGTGCAGACGATCGGCAGACCGCAAGCTGCTGCCTGGTTGAGGACCATTCCATAGCCATCTTGTCGCGAAGCTAAAACCGCTACGTGCGCGCGCGCGTAGAATCGCGGCAACTCATTCTGCCGCACTGCGTCAATGTGCTCGAACGAAGACGAACGCGGTAGCTGCGCATCTCCAACTTCGCCGACGTGAAGCAGCCTCCATTTTCCTGAGGCCCGTCGGCATGCTTCCCAGAGAAGATCGCAACCTTTCTCGTAGCACCAAAGGCCGGCAAAGATAACCGTCGGCGACAAGCTAGAGGGGACGGCTGTTGGGGCGAAAACAGCAAGATCAACGCCGAACGGATTTCGAAAAAGCTTCTCCCTGGCGGTGCCAAGTTCAACGAAGCTTGCTTCCACATGGTGAGACGGAACTGTGATGACGTCCGCGGCCGCGTAAGAGCGCAGCTCGCGATCTACCTCGGCACAGGTGATGCACGATCTTCGACCGGCCGGCATACTGAGCAATGTTTCTCGCTGAGAGAATATATGCTCACTGGCACGCTCGATGAAAACGGTTGCACTGTAATTACGTCGTGCGGTTTCCGCAGCCTTGATCGCTATGCCTGACATCCCGATGAGCGTGTCACAAGCCTCCACTCTCTGAGCAGCTACCAAGTCCAACAATGAGTTGGCTACTACGACTAGCCTGTTTTGGAACCGCGTAGGTGCTAGATGCCGCGCGGCCACAACGGGCCACAACGAACGTGATAGAGCGCGGTAGCATTCTTCCGGTAAGCCGTGCTCAATGCAGCGCGATAAGGGCAAGTAGGAATAAAACTGAACGTCGTGACCGAGATCGTGAAGTTCGCGCGCAAGATCAAGCACGTGAAAGCGTCCAGTCGTGACAACTCCCACTCTCAATTTGTGCCTGAGAGCTGGCTTACGGAGCGCCGCTTCAGTCGTGCAAGCTGTTCCGCAACACCAAACCCAAAGATCCGCTGGGTAATATTATACATTGGCGACTCCTTTGGCCGGAACCGAGGATCCAAATACAGGACATTCGCCATGAGTTCATCGTAAGCATCGCGATCAATATCAAAATAATTTCGGGCGAGAACGAAGTATGAAGCCGCAACAGCTTCCTTGTACTGCTGTTTCAGTAAGCCTGATGAGCTTAGGTTTGCCGTAGCTTTGTCCAAAACGATGCGATGCGCCTCGAGCCATCGACGCCGCTTGCTCGTGGAGACTGTCACGTTGCCGTAACGCCGATAAAACGATCCGCAGCCCCTTTGATACCGAATGTCCGCTCCGGATTGGGCAATACGGATGAAGAAATCGCGGTCTTGCGCTGCTAGCAAGCGTTCATCCCATCCGCCGATATTTTCAACAACCTGTCGTCGAAAAAGCAGTGCGCACGGTGCAACCCACCAGCCGGCAAGTAGCGCTTGAAGAACGTCGGGTTGGTCGCCCGACAGTACGACATCTTCAACCCACACGTTGCCCTCGTCCTCATGATGTTGGTGCCTCCAGTCGCCGTATACTACATCCGCTCCCGTCAATTCGAGAAATCCAACTTGCGTCTCGATTTTGCCTGGAACCAGGTAATCGTCAGCATCCAGAAACTGGACATACTCCCCCTTCGAGAGGGAGAATCCTATGTTTCGGGCGTAGTTCCCGTTCCGATGTGGTACCGAGCGCCATCGAATAGCACCGCGGAACGTATGCAGTAGGTCGAGTGTGGTATCGGTTGAACCATCATCAATAACAATGATTTCAGTATTGCGCCAGCTCTGTCTTAGAGAGGAGTCTATTGCCTCCCGAATCCATCGTTCGGCGTTGAAAGCTGGTATGATAACAGAGACTAGAGGGCCGCCCATCCAACGTCAGGACCCACAAACGTACTGAATCTCCTCATGTTGCGAGGACAGACGCATATAGACTTCCGCTTGACTCTGTAACTGCGAATGCAAATCGAACTTTTCCTCTATCCGCATTCGACCATTCACTGCTAGCCAATTTGCGCGAGAAGGCTCTTCGGCGATTTCGGCGATGGCGGCGGACATTTGCATTGTGTTACCTTCATCACATAAGTAGCCTGTAACTTGATCAACGATCACCTCAGGAATATCACAGTGCCGGGTACCTATACAAATAAGCCCCATCGCCATGGCTTGTGTTAACACGACGGGCGATCCACCCTCGGCATCACCATCTGCCGACTTCTTGCTCGGAGTTAACATAACATCGTGCTCCGCGAGCATCGCTGTAGTTTGATCAAGAGGAATATACCCAGTGAATCGGACGCGTCCCTGCAATTCTTTTGTAGCTGCGATTTCATGCAGCGACTGCTTAATGGCGAGTGATTCCTCCCGTCGGTCAGGAGCGTCACCGACTATCGTCACCGCAAGATCGATCCCGGACCGAGCTGCGCCCGCGCACGCCATCAGGCCGTTCGGTAAGCCCTTCTTAGCTACGAAGCTACCGACCATAATGATCTGCAAGGGCGGGTTGAAATCGCGCGTACGAAACTCAAGCCCGTCGCAGTCGACGCCCAGTCGATGAATAACGATCTTTTCCTCGGAACATCCAAGAGAGACTAACCGCTGTCGCATTGCTGGTCCCTCAACCAAGAAAGTGTCGCCTGCACCGAACAACTCTTTGTACCGATCGCGCCAAATCGGATCGCGTTCTGGAAACAGCCATGCATCGTAGCCATAAAAAGAGGTAATAAGCGTCGCATCACATTGGCGCGCTAGATTTAGGTATTGATATCCTATTGGTCCGAAGTGCGCATGTAGAACATTTGGGCTCCAGCGTTTCGCCGCCCGTTCGGCACGCGCGCGAGTGCGTAATATTCGAGCGATGCGGTCTGCGCCGCGAGCACCGCGAAATTTCGTTAGCCATACCGGATAGTTTAGGAACGTACGCGAGGGGTTAAACGGATACTGCCGCTGATTTGCCCTTGTATTCGCGAGAACTGCCACATCTGTTTGCGGAACTGCGGTGACTTGAGGATAAATCCAATTTTCTGTTAAACCGACAAACCTGTCGGCGACATGCAGAACTTTAACCCGCCGGTGTGAACGACCGGGGCTCACGTTCCCAGAACGCTGCGCACCGCGTATATCACGTCATCGACGTCCTCGTCCGACAACTTTGCGGACAACGGAAGCGATACGGTTCGTTGACCAATCGAATTCGCATTGGGGAACTCGTCCGGCCCCCATCCATATAATCGCTGATACACGGGATGGACTTGGATCGCTCGATAGTGCACTCCCGTACCGATGTTTCGTTCATGCATCCGATGGATAAATTCATCACGCGTCACTGGAGCGCAAGCGTCGATTAGCAACGTAAATAGATGCAGAGCATGCCGAGTATTCTTCTCGGTTGCGGCGGGAAGTTGCACGGGAAGATCGGCAAACGCCGCACGATACCGATCCCAGATTTTCGCCCGCCTGTCGGCGTAGAACTCGACGCGGCGGAGTTGATGAAGACCGATCGCCGCCTGCAAGTC
>Ga0213881_10001679_pt1 | contig 10234 bp, 9 predicted proteins | sample BarmaccoBMER_R08_FD_160104 | JGI IMG/M metagenome (GOLD analysis project Ga0213881, IMG submission 160104) | Barbacenia macrantha exposed rock microbial communities from rupestrian grasslands, the National Park of Serra do Cipo, Brazil - ER_R08 ... | reverse complement strand
CGTGATGGCTTTCCAGGACGGTGTCCGTGACATGCTGGTGTCCATGTCGGACATGTTCAACTGGATGGGCCGCAACATGGCCCGTGAGGCCGGCAACGACGAAATGCTCAAGTCCACCATCCCGGCGGCGGCGCCGCCGGCCGAACAATCGCCGGCGCGCCCAGTGGCGCTCAGCGACATAGACATCTATGAGGGCATTTTCGGCGGTGACGAGATCAACGCCGCCAAAGCCGATTTTGTGGTCAACCAGCTCCCCGATGTCGCAGAGCCGGCTGTGCTGGATCTGGCGGTCGGCACCGGCGCCCTGGCCCGGCTGTTGGCCGACCGTTCGGTTCGCGTCGTCCACTCCGATATCCGCTCGTTCAGCATCGATGAGCGGTTCGACGCCGTAATCTGCCTGGACGGCTGCCTGCACTACATCGAGGAGCCCCAGGAGATCGTGGCCGTGCTGCGGCGCGCCAAGGAGCATCTGCGCCCAGGCGGCACCCTGATCGTCGAACTGCGCGACCGAGCGCGGCTGCAGGACCGGGCGCCCAACGGCCACAACGGGAACGGCAACGCCTGGTCGTCGTGGCTGCCGAGGCGCGGGCAAGAAGACAGCGACCTGTACGCGCTGTCCGGGTTCGACGAAACCTCCCGCCGTCATGTCCTTGATGTGCGCAATCTGTTCCACACCGATCCATACCGTGTCGCGAACTGGGCGCGGCTGGCCGGCCTCACCGATGTCGCTCTGCACGGCGGTTACGTGGCGGAGCAGGACTATGACCGCTCGGACGGCGACGGCACCGTGGTGCTGGTTTCGCACCGCCCCACGCGCGCCGATGCCCCTGCAGCGCGAGGCGTGAATTCGAGGTAAGGCAATTTATTTCGGCGAGTCGGGAGGCACGTTGAGGGTCAACGGTTCGGTGTCCAACGGCCGCGCCTCCCCCACCGCGGCGTTCACCCTCAGCGACGACGGCCGCAATGTCGCCACCGGGCGCATCCAGATCGATCCGCAACGGCGCTGGGACAGCGCCGAAGCTCCGCTGGTCTCGTGTTTGATGATCACGGACGGTCGTCCCCGGCTGGCCGCGCGTGCCATCGAATGCTTTCTCACGCAGTCCTATCCGAACAAAGAGCTGATCGTCATCGACAGCGGTGATTCCGAGGAACTGCACCAGGGCATCGAGGCGCTGTGTTATCCGCCGATCAAGCTGCACTGCGAGCCGCGGGGCCTGTCGGTCGGCGAGCTGCGCAACTTGGCGGTAGGAAAGGCTGCCGGCCGGTACCTGTGCGTCTGGGATGACGACGACCTGTACGACCCGGACCGCCTCAGCGTTCAGATGAGCGCCATCGCGACCCTGAACGCCGACGCGTGTTTCCTTGCCCGGCTGCAATTGTGGTGGCCCGCGCGCCGCGTCTTGGCGCTCTCGTTCCGACGCCTGTGGGAGGGCACCATGATCTGTGCGCGCGACACAATGCCGCGCTACCAGGCGCTGGATCGCTGCGAAGACCCGCCGGTCGCCTACCGGCTGTGGCGGTCGCAGCGCGTGGTGTTACTCGACGAACCACGGTTGTACACGTACGTCTTCCACGGCGCCAACACCACCGGCGAATCGCAATTCCACCAGCACTGCGCCGCCGCAACCGAGCAGTTCACCGGCGACGCCTATGACGAGCGGCTCGCCGTGCTGGGCAGCCGGGTCCCAATCGACACCGATGAGGGTGCTGGCGCACCCGGTGCACCGCTGCCAGGCCGATAGCGTCGGGTAGGCGGCCGCTCAGCCCGCCGGGCAGTTCGCCCGATCGAGCTGGTAATCCACCAGGTTCTCCTGTACGTAGAAGGCGCGCATCAGCATGTCATAGGTCGGCACGGCCACCTGCCGCAGGTGGTCACGCAATGCCGCCGGCAAAAGGGCCAATTCGAGCGGCGGCCGACCGGATGACTCGACCCCGCGACTGGTGGCCGCGTGCTTGACCCATGCGTTGGACGAGTCAGTCAGATCGGGGTCATAGAGCCTGTCGACATTGACGAAGGGCGCCGCCCAGCCGTCGACCATCCGATCGCTGAACTCGATACCCAAGCCGGCACACAGATACCGCAACAGCCGGTCGGGGAACCGGCTGAGCAGCGACCCATCGGCCACAAAACCGGGCAGGCGCCCAACGCAATCGGTGAAATGCGCGCCGATCGCCTGCCAGCCGGTCTTGGAGAAGTTCGTCGACCACTGACTGTTCTGCAGGAACTCGGTCACCATCGCCAGGTGGGAGGGCTGCAGGTCAGCTTGCTGAAGGCGGTCGGTGCCGATGCCGAACAGCAGGTCGTTCGCGGTCCGGGTCACCAGCGACGATACCTGCACCCGCGGATCGCGGATGCACCACACGATTGCACTGCAGATGTCCGTCCACGTCCTGAACACCGGCGCGGAAAGATAGCGCGCGAGGTTTTTCGTCAGGACGATCACCGGTTCGTTCGTTGCGGACAGCAGCGGTTCTGCAGAGCGCATGACGTGCCTCGCGGCGATCTCGGCATTGTCATGCGACCAGGCATCCGTTGCGGTAGCCGGCGCCGGATCGACGCTGTCGGCCGTAGCGCCCTCGGGCACGCGCCGGAACGGCTCGTCGAGAAAAACACTGGCTGCACGCGACTCGTTGAGACACCTGCCCAGCGCTGTCGACAGGGACCGGGGCACCGCGTGCAGCTCGATCAGGGTGATCGAGCCCTCCTCGGCGAGCGAGGAAAGGCGGGAGAAGGCACTCATTACGAGATGCATACCACAGCTGCGGCCGCGCGGCCGCGGGATTGGCGGCCGGGCCGTCTTGGCAAATCGAGTCCATGTCTGCCGGAGATGCGGCACGCTGGGCTCAGCTATCGACGACGAGGAATCCACATGGCCGCTTCGGTCTCGGTCGTGGTGCCCACCCTCAACGAGGCGTCCGGCATCGGATCGTTACTGGAATCGCTTCGCCGACAAAGTTATCCGGTCAGCGAGCTGATCGTCGCCGACGGCGGCAGCACCGACGGCACCCGAGACATCGTGGCGCGGGATCCGGCGGTGACGCTGGTCGATAATCCTCGCCGGCATGCCGCAGCGGGCCGCAACGTGGCGCTGCGCCGGTGCACGACCGATTGGGTACTGTTCACCGACGGCGACTGCCGGCCCGCCCCCGACTGGGCGTTGGAGTTGATGGCCGCGGCCCGCAGCGGGCCGGACGTGGTCGCGGTGGGTGGCCGGCTGACCGCCGAGCCCGCCACCGCCTTCGAGCGGGTCTGCGCGCGAATGCTGTTGGAGGCGGTTCTGCGCCACAGCGCCGGCTCGAGACCGGTGACCGCCAAGACCCTCGACGGCGCCCTGGTGACCGCCAACTGTGCCTACCGGCGTCACATCCTCGAACGGGTCGGCGGATTCGACGAACGGTTCGCCAATTTCGGCGAAGACATCGATTTGATGTTCCGCGTGCTGGACCTGAACGCCGGAAGGCTGCTGCACACCGCCAACGCCGTCGTGGTCGGCGACATGCCCGATACCCTGGGGGCCACTGTCCGAAAGTGGCGCCAATACGGGATGGCGTCCTCGTACCTGAACAAGTATCACTATCGACGCATCTCGGTCGATGCCGGCTTGTATCGCAGGCTGTTTGAAACGGTCCGGACGGCGGCCATCGCGTCGGGCGCCGCGCGGACCGAGGCGCTGATCTGCGCGGTTCAGCTGGTGGCCCACATCGGTGGAAAGGTCGAAGGGTCCGTGCGATTACGGACCGTCAACCTGTGACCGGCGTATCATCGCCACGCAATGAGCGCAGCCACGGATCCGCTCGAGGAGAACATCGTCATCTCCGAACACGAGCGTCGCAGCGGTCGGCTGTCCGCCGAAAACAGCCGGCTGGGCACGCTGCTGCTGCACGCGCGCGGGTACGTGATCATCACCGGAGCGATTCCCGATTTCCTGCTCGCGCAGCTTCAATCGCGCTTTCAGAAGCTGTTCGATGAAAGCCTGCGTTACGTTGAGGCAGGGCTGCGCGAGACCCCGCCGGCCGACCGGCCAGGCGCCGCGAGCGTGTTCTGGGTGCGGAGGTCCCGTTTCAGGATCTTCCCCAAATTGAGCGGCCCGTTCGGCGACCCTTACGTCCTGCGCAACCCGTTTGCGGATCCGATCATCGCGGAAACCCTCGGGGCAGACTATTACTGCAAGTCGCTGTCCAGCGACACCTGTGTCAAAGGGTCGATCCGGCAGGGCCCCCACCGAGACATCGGCTTCTATGGCGGCGACGGGGTTACGGGCTGCCTGGTCAACATCGCGATCTCGGACTGTGGCCTGCGCAACGGTCCGATCGAAGTCTGGCCCGGCGGCAGTCACCTATGGCGCGCCGAGCTCTTCGAGAGGTCGGATCTCATGCCATTCATCCAGGACGACGCCAACCCGCCGCTGGAGGCCTTCGCCGCGCACCTGACATCGAAATTGATCGAGCTGCGGCCCGGAGATCTGATGATCCGCGATCCGGGCATGTTGCACCGCGGCACGCCCAATCCCACCGACGAGCCGCGCACGATGCTGACCGCGGGTTACTTCCGCAACGACTACTACTACCCGTACGGCGACACCCGGAACAACCTGGACGAGGGGCGGTACGAAGGACTCGATCCCGCAGTGCGGCAATTGTTTTCGCCCTTCTTCGACGAGACCGATCCGCGGTACCGCAAGCTGCGCGAATCACCCGCCGTGCCGGTGTGAGGCCTAGCCGAGCAGCGTTCCGGCCAACAGGTCCGTTTCCCAGCCGCGGTGGTCGCGCCGCCCGGCGGTGCCGGCCGCCAGCACGTAATGCTCTTCGGCCAGGACGGGCAGCGCGACGTTGTTGGACAGCACGAAGCAGCGGCGATCGGGTGAGAGGCTGATCTGAGTCGCGTGCGCGGCCAGCGCGGCGACCTTGGCCGGTAGGTGCTCTGCCACGTCGATCACCGCGTCGACGGCGCTATCGGGTCGGCAAAAGCCCGCTTCGGCCAGCTCGGGAATCCGGATCCAGCCGGACGGGATTTCGGTCAACGCGTGCAGGGCCGCCCGCAGGGCGCCCGCAGCCAGCACCGTCCAGTAGACCTTCGGCACCTGCCATTGCGCGGCCGGTAGCGCGGCGGTGGTGATGCGGTGGGTCTGCACGTGGTCGGGATGACCGTAACCGCCCCCCGGGTCATAGGTGACGACCACGTGCGGACGCAGTCGGTCGATGATCGCGACAAGTTCGGCGACCGCGTCGTCTGCGGCGTCGACAAAGCTGGTCCGGTGCGGCCGGGGTTTGGGCGGCATGCAAGAGTCCCGCCAGCGACCGGCGCCGCCGAGGTGGATCGGTTCATCGACACCCAGCGCATGCAGCGCCTGTGCCAGCTCGCCGATGCGGTAGCCACCGAGCTGGTCGGCTTCCTCGGCCGCCAGCGCCCGACATCGGTCCGCGAGGACACCGCCCTCCTCCCCGAGCGTGCAGGTGACGACGTGCACCCGGGCGCCGCGGGCCGTGTAGTGCGCGATCGTGCCACCGGTCGTGAGGCTTTCGTCATCGGGATGGGCGTGCACGAACAGCATCCGCGGGGTCTCCCGAGCGCTCATGACACCCGGAACTTCGGTGATGTGCGCGGCAGAGACCCCGGACTGGCCGGGATGAATTCGATCGGCGCACCGATGGTCGTGGTCAGTGCATCGGTGACCTGGCGGATCGCGCGGGCGGAGCGATCCAGCATCTCGACGCGGACGCAGATCCCGCGCCCGGATCGGTGCAGCGACCATTCCAAGCCGCACAACCCGCTGTCCAGCAGCAGCGTGTCGATGTCGCGCAGCGCCACCGGGCCGCCGGCGGTCTGCAGCATGGATGGCGGACGACCAATATAGTGGAATCCGAACGCGCCATCGCGGGCGGCGGTGTGGGTCACCTCGACGATGTCATCGGTCCAATAGCGTTGCAGCGGGCGGGCTTTGGGCCACAACGTGGTCAGCACCAACACGCCCCGCTGCCCCACCGCGCACGGTGACATCGCGGCCGGGTCGATCACTTCGACGATCACCGGTTCGCAGCGCCACACCAGGGGCTGACCCGCCTCGCCCGGACCTGCCAGCGGCCCGAACAATTCGGAACAGCCGAACATGTTCAGCACCTGCGCGTCCCAGATCGCGGCCAGCTTCGACTGGCGGGCCTGACACAGCACATCGCCCGCGCAAAAGAGAACACGGATACCAGTGGGACTGCGGCGGCGGGTGGCCAGAAAGTGCTCTGCCAGCCGCGATGCCACCAGCGGCAGCGTGAACACCACCTCGATGCCCCGGTCGACGAGGGTACGCCAGATCGCGTCCGGGTCAGCCGGCTCGATGAGACAGGGCAGCCCGCCGCTCAATTCGATCTCGCGGAGCAGGAAATACGCGACGGCCAGCGGCGGCCCCGGCGCGATCACCGCGCACCGCGCCCCCCGAATCGGCGGGCAGTTCTCGTGGATGCTGCGCGCGGTGCTGTCGGCGATCTGCTGATCCGCCTGCGACCACGGCGACCAGACCGGCTCGGCGGTGGTCCCGCTGGAATGCAAGCGGGCGATCCAGCTGCCGGTTTCCGGGTAGGGCCGCGGCACGCCGCGAAGGTCGGGCTTGTGCGTGAACGCGACGCTGCGCCAGCAAGCGCCGTCGAATCGGTTCGTGCCGTCGCCGGGCGGGCATCCCCGGGCGCAGCCGAACCAGCCCATCGCCGCCTCGAGCCGAGCCTCATCGACGGTTGCCGGCGAAACGAATCCTTCAGTGCAGTCCAATACCCGCCGATGCTATTGCGCCCGCTGCGACCCCCGGGCCGTTTCGGGCAAGGATGCGCGGCGGTCGAGCGCACGGGGCATACTTGCCTGATCTGCTAAGCGAGCGTCCCGCTTGCCCGGTGCCCGAACCGTAGGACGGTGAACGTAATGGCTTCCGGCGCACAAACAGGCACGATCACGACGCAGGTGCCTGCGCGGCTGGACCGCCTGCCGTGGTCGCGGTTTCACTGGCGAGTGGTCGTGGGTCTCGGCTCGGTCTGGATACTCGACGGCCTCGAGGTCACGATGGTCGGCAACGTGTCGGCGCGGCTCACCGAGGCCGACAGCGGGATCCGGATCAGCGCAGCCCAAATCGGCGTCGCGGCCGCCGTCTACATCGCCGGAGCGTGCCTCGGAGCGTTATTCTTCGGTCAACTCACGGACCGCTTCGGACGCAAGAAACTCTTCATGATCACCCTCGGGGTGTATCTGAGCGCAACGGTGGCAACGGCTTTCGCGTTCGCCCCGTGGTACTTCTTTGTCACCCGGTTCCTGACCGGCGCGGGCATCGGTGGCGAATACGCGGCAATCAACTCCGCGATCGACGAACTCATCCCCGCGCGTGCGCGTGGCCGGGCGGACCTGGCGATCAACGGCTCCTACTGGCTTGGATCGGCCGCAGGTGCGGCGGGCGCACTGCTGCTGCTCAACACCGCGATCCTGCCGCCGAACATCGGCTGGCGCGTCGCCTTCGGGATCGGCGCGACTTTCGGGCTGATCGTCCTGGTGATCCGGCGCCATGTGCCGGAAAGCCCGCGCTGGCTGTTCATCCACGGGCGCAACGACGAGGCCGAGCGGATCGTCGCCGAGATCGAGGCGGACGTGCGGCGCGAGGCGCGGAACAGGCTGGCCGAACCGCACGGGTCGCTCACCATCCGCCAGCGCAGAGCGATCTCGTTCCGGGAAATCGCGACAGTCGCGTTCACGCTGTACCCGAAGCGGGCATTCCTGGGGCTCGCGTTGTTCATCGGCCAGGCCTTCATGTACAACGCCGTGACCTTCAACCTCGGCACGCTGCTGCACGGGTTCTACGCGGTGCCTTCCGGGAGGGTTCCGGTGTTCTTCATCCTGTGGGCGCTGAGCAACTTCGCCGGCCCGCTGGTGCTCGGCCGCCTCTTCGACACCCTCGGCCGAAAGCCCATGATCGCGCTGTCGTATCTCGGGTCGGCCGCTATCGCGGTGGCGCTCGCCTGGGTTTTCGTCACCCACGCCGGCGGGGTATGGACCTTCCTGGTCGTGCTCGCCGCGTGCTTCTTCCTGGCCTCCTCCGGCGCCAGCGCCGCCTACCTGACGGTCAGTGAGATCTTCCCGATGGAAACCCGAGCGCTGGCCATCGCCTTCTTCTACGCCCTCGGCACGGCCATCGGCGGAATCACCGGCCCACTGCTGTTCGGACAGCTCATCAGCTCCGGCGACCGTCGACTGGTTGCGCTGTCGTTCCTGATCGGTGCGGCAGTGATGGCGATCGCCGGCGCGGTGGAGGTGGTCCTGGGCGTCAAGGCCGAAGGACGCAGGCTCGAGGACATCGCGTTGCCGCTCACCACCGCCGACGCCGGGGCAGGGCCGCGCTAACCGGCGCTGTCGGACCCGCCGTCGGACTGGTTCTCGGACTTGCTCTCGGACTTGTCCTCGGGCTGGTTCTCGGACTGGTTCTCGGACTTGTCGCCCTCCTGGCCGAATTTCGGGTTGCCCTCGTCGTCGAGCCACTCGTTGACGGCGGTGCCGGTGACGGTCCGATCCGAACCGGGCAGGGCAACGGTGTCGATGTCGTCCTTGTAGGCCTTGCGCATCTCCTTGGCCTTTTCCTTGGCCGACTCGTCGACCTCGGGCTTCTCGGCGAGCTGACCCGCACGTTCCGGGTTGTCGTCAGAATCCTGCTGCTGGTCGTCGTCAGAATCCTGCTGCTGCTCGGCGTCCTTGTGGGCGGCGTCTTCTTCCGTGGCTTGGCCGGTGTCTTCTTCTGTGGCCATGATTGGTGTCCGTCCTATTCGCAGTGCTGGAGTTCAAACGGCAGTAGAGGACTGCCCGTATTGGCGGCGCGCCAAACCGGGCAGCGCGCTACCCGAACAGCGGCAGCGCGCGCTTGCGCGCCAGCGCGTCCATCCCCGACTGGATGCGGTCCTGCACTTCGCGGTATTTGCGTTCGACGTACTCCTCGTCGTCGGCGCATTTCGGATCGTGATCCAACTCCACCGCGGGCATGAAGCGGGTGCGGATCTTCGCGGGCAGGGGAAACTGCGGCAGGGCCGCCGGAGCGATGCCCCACGGCAGCGATATCGCCAGCGGGAACACCTTCAGCCGCAGGAACCGGTCCAGCCGCAGCGCCCGCGACAATCGGTCGCCGCGGATGAGCACCGGCATCGCGTCGGCTCCCCCGACGGTGGCGATCGGCACAATCGACACGCCAGCGCGGATCGCCATCTTCACGAAGCCGGTCCGGCCGGCCAGATTCGCGCGGTCGCGCTCAGTCCACGGCCGCAACGAATCCACCTCGCCGCCGGGCCACAGCGCGACGTCACGTCCCTGGGCGAGCGCGGTGGCGATGGAGTCGGGCGCCGCGGGCAGCACGCCCATCGCGCGGAAGTACCGGCCGATCACCGGGATGGCCATCAACGCGTCATGGGCGGTTCCGTGCAGCGGGCGTTGCTGGCCGAACCGCCGCCACCACTGCACCCCCACCGTCCAGGCATCCCAGACGAACGGCGCCCCGGAGTGGATGCCCACCAACAGCACCGGCGGATCCGGCAGGTTCTCCCAGCCGTCCATCTCCATGCGAAACCAATGATCGACCAGTGTGTTCCAGAAGTACTTCTGGCGCTGCATGGCGGCCTCGTCCTGGCCGACGCCCAAATCCCAGTCACCTGCGCGTTTGGCCACCCACCCACTGACCCCGCCGGATTGTTTCTCCCGCTTGCGGGCCATCTTGCGGCGCGCTTCGTCGGCGTGTTCATGGGCTTGCTCTTTCAGCTCAACCGGCCTTTGGTCTGTTTCAATCATGGGCACTGGGTACCCGGCTGTTGCCGATCGACACCGAACCCCTTTCCGGGAGACTATGAAAAAGAGGTTCGGGTCAACCACTACTCGAGCAGGAGGTAGGCCATGGGGGGACGTAGGCATCGGTGGTCAGCTGCGTTGTTCGCGGCTACCGCCCTCATCGGGGTCGGGGTCGGGGTGGCCCCGCCGGCACAGCTTCGCCCCGTCGACCTGGCATCGCGAGAACTCGACCTCGTCAAACAGGCGCCGGCCGACCCGATCAACACGGCGCCGGCGGAGGCAGCCGTGGTGCAGATCAACACCACCCTGGACTACCAAAACGCAATCGGCGTCGGCACCGGCATCGTGCTCAACCCCGACGGCGAGGTGCTGACCAACAACCACGTGGTCGAGGGCGCCACCGGGATGTCCGGCACCAACCTGGGCACCGGACGCACCTTTGGA
>Ga0213881_10001678_pt1 | contig 10239 bp, 10 predicted proteins | sample BarmaccoBMER_R08_FD_160104 | JGI IMG/M metagenome (GOLD analysis project Ga0213881, IMG submission 160104) | Barbacenia macrantha exposed rock microbial communities from rupestrian grasslands, the National Park of Serra do Cipo, Brazil - ER_R08 ... | reverse complement strand
ATACGTGGATGGTCCAGGGGTCAATCGTCTCGGCGTGAAGCCCCATGAGCTAAGGACTGCTTAGCCCGAAGGGGGCCATCGGTTTGATGACCCCCTGACCTGGGCGTTGCGGATAGCAGCCGCAGGGGTACTCGCTTAGTGCGTGCCCCTGCTGTGTGGGTGTAAACAGCTTTACAGTGAGCTGTCGAGGGCGTTCCAGGCGGCCGCAGCGGCCTTCTGCTCGGCCTCCTTCTTCGACCGCCCGACCCCTGCGCCGTACTCGGTGGCCATCACGATCACCGTCGCGGTGAACTCCTTGTCGTGGTCGGGACCGGTGGAGGTGACCACATAGGAGGGCACGCCGAGGCCGCGGGCCGCCGTCAGCTCCTGCAGGCTGGTCTTCCAGTCCAGCCCCGCGCCCAGCGTCGGCGCGGCGTCCAGCAGCGCGCCGAACAGCCGCAGGATCACCTCCCGGGCCTTGTCGATGCCGTGACGCAGGTAGATCGCCCCGAGCAGCGACTCCATGCTGTCGGCGAGGATGCTCGATTTGCCCGCCCCACCGGTGTTCTCCTCGCCGCGGCCCAGCAGCAGGAATGCGCCCAGCCCGCCGTCGGTGAGGTTGCGGGCCACGTCGGCCAGCGCCTGGGTGTTGACGACGCTGGCCCGCAGCTTGGCCAGGTCGCCCTCGGAGCGCTCGGGATGGCGGTGAAACAGCTCGTCGGTGATCGTGAGCCCGAGCACCGCGTCGCCGAGGAACTCGAGCCGCTCGTTGGTCGGCAGGCCGCCGTGCTCGTAGGCGTAGCTGCGGTGGGTCAGCGCCAGGGTCAACAGCTCGGCGGGCAACTCGACCCCGAGCGCGGCGGTCAGCGCTTCCCGTGCGGACGTCACCGTCGGTCCTCGCCGTTGTCGGCAAACAAGCCGGCCAGTTTGGCCCATCGGGGATCGATCTGGTCGTGACGGTGGCCCGGCGCCGCCTCGGCCAGCGCCACGCCGCACACCGAGCACAAACCCGGGCAGTCCTGCCGGCACAGCGGCGACAGCGGCAGCTCGAGGCCGACCGCGTCGATGATCGCCTGCTCGAGGTCGATGGTGCCCCCGACGACATGGCCGACCTCGTCTTGTTCGGTGGTGGCCTCGGTGGTGCTGTCGGGATAGGCGAACAGCTCCGTCAGCGCGATGTCGACGCGTCCGGAGGTGGCGGTCAGGCACCGCGCGCACTCCCCCGTCGTCGGCGCCGAGACCGTGCCGGTGACCAGCACGCCCTCCGACACCGACTGAAACCGCAGATCCAGGTCCAGCGGGGCGCCGCGGTCGATAGCGATCAGGTCCAGGCCGATGCGCGACGGGCTCGCCACCGTTTCGTGCACCGGCAGCATCGCGCCGGGGCGGCGCGGAAGCCGCGAGACGTCGTACGTGAGCGCCGACCGGGGGCTGCGGTGGACCGCCGCGCTCGCCTGCCTGGCCATAGCGGCCAGTTTAGTGACCGCGACGACGGGTCCCGGCGCTACCGCTGCGCGTAGTCGTGCGTGCCCGCCGCGGTACGCAGCTGATGGCGCCCGCGGCCCACCGACCGCAGGGTGCCGTTGAGGTAGTCCTCGAACTCGGCGAGCTTGCTGTCGACGTAAACGTCGCACTCGCCGCGCAACCGGTCGGCCTCGGCGTGGGCCGCATCGATCATCCGGGTGGCCTCGGCGGTTGCGGTCTGCACGATCTCGGTCTGCGACACCAGCCGCTGCTGCTCCTTGATCCCTTCCTGCACGGCCTTTTCATAGGACAGGTTGCCATTCTCCACCAGCCGATCCGCCTCGGCCTTGGCCCGCCCGGTCATCGCCTCGTATTCACGCTTGGCCGTCGCGCTGATGCGGGCAGCCTCGTCGCGGGCTTCACGGACCATGTGCTCGCAATGCGCCCGCGCCTCGGCGACCATGCGGTCGGCCTGCGACTTGGCGTCGGCCAGCAGCCGGTCGGCTTCGGCGCGGGCGTGCGAGATCATCGACCCCGACTCGGCGGTGGCGGTGGCCACCATCGACTCGGAATGCTCCTTGGCCTCGCGCAGCAACACATCACGCGCGTCGAGGACGTCCTGGGCGTCGTCGAGCTCGCCGGGGATCGCATCCTTGATGTCGTCGACCAGCTCCAGGACGTCGCCGCGGGGCACCACGCAGCCGGAGGTCATCGGCACGCCGCGCGCTTCCTCGACGATCGCGCCCAACTCGTCAAGAGCTTCAAAGACTCGGTACACGGCGATCCCTCCGGCGTAGTCGGTTGTTACTAGTGTGCCTGGTGTTACGCCTGTGACACCGCAGCGTGACCGGTGTGTCGGCCGACCCGGGCAACCCCTTCGACAGCATGAAACCAGGTACCTGCCGAGCATGGGTGAACCAACCGGGGAAATCGCCTACCGGTGGGCGGTGGCGTCCTTTCGGCGAGCCGTTGCGCGGCCTTACTGCGTGGCCGCCTGGATCGCGTCGCGGGCGCGGTCCAGCAGCGCCGCGAACGGGCCCACCGCGAGGTTTTGCATCGGGGACTCGACGCCGGGATGCGGGCGGGTGGGAGCGATGGCCTCTGCGGCCCGAACCGCGCCGGTCATCTTCTTGAGGTCGTCCTCGCTGAGGACGCCGGCCAGCTTGTCGAACTCCTCGCTCTCCTCGTGTGCGGCATGATCGACCACCTCACGCTGAAACGCGATCAGCGCGTTGGTGAACTCGTTGGACCCGGTGTCGAGCTTCTCGATCTCCTGCAGCTGCTGTTTGGCCTGGTTTTCCTCCTTCAGCCGCGCGTCGACGATGGCCTCCCCGCCGTCGATCTCGCGCCGCGCCTTGGGATGCACGACCATCTCCTCGGCGGTTTCGTGCACCGCCAGCAGCGAGCGCAGTTCGAAGAACGCCCGCGCCCGCTTGTCGTTGTCGGGTGCGTTGATGGTTTCGGAAAACAGTTCCTTGATCCGGTTGTGCTGCTCCTTGAGGAACGAGACGACATCCTGGGCTGATTTCACCGATGTCTCGGCCACGGCGATCTACCTCCAGTTGATTTGGGGATTACGACTTCGGGGCGGCGGGCGGTGCGCGCCAGTAGTCGCATACCCGTGCCGGGGCGGCCCAAACGCGCATCAACGACCTTGCAGCTTGTCGCGCAGCCGCCGGTTGACCGGCTCCGGCAGTAGATCGGAGACGTCGCCGCCCAGGGTGGCGACCTCCTTGGCCAGCGACGACGACACGAACGAATAGCGCGGTGTGGTCGCGACGAAGAACGTGTCGACGCCGGCGATGTGCTTGTTCATCTGGGCCATCTGCAGCTCGTATTCGAAGTCGGTGCCGGCGCGCAGGCCCTTGATGATCGCGGTGAGGCCGCGCGCCTTGACGAAGTCGACGACCAGTCCCGCACCATGCTCCACTCGCAGGTTGGGCAGGTGTTCGGTCGACTCGTTGATCATCGCGATCCGTTCGGAGACCGTGAACATGCCCTGCTTGCTGGGGTTGACCAGGATCGCGACGACAACCTCGTCGAACTGCGCGGACGCGCGCTCGAAGATGTCGATGTGGCCCAGCGTCACCGGGTCGAAGGACCCCGGGCACACGGCGCCACTCATGGATCAGCACGCTAGCATTCGGCCAGCTCCAGCCGGGTGTCGCCGTAGCGCCGGGTCGGCCAACCGGTCCAGCCCTCGGGCCAGGACAGCGGCGGCGCGGAGGACCTGCGTTCGACCACGACGACGCTGCCCGCGGTCGTCCATCCGCGGCCGGCCAGCGCCGCCAGCATCTGCTCGAGCTCGGCGGCGTCGATGCCGTACGGCGGATCGGCGAGCACCAGGTCCGCGGGCCGCTCGGAGCCCTCGTCGAGCACGGTGCCGACCCGGCGGGTCAGCACCGTGGCGCCGGCCATGGCGAGAGTGGCGATGTTGCGCCGGATCACCGCGGCGGCGCGTCGATCGGCTTCGACGAACGTCGCGGTGGCCGCTCCGCGGGAAAGCGCTTCCAGCCCAAGGGCTCCCGATCCGGCGTACAGGTCGAGCACGGCGCGCCCCCGAAGGTCCAGCCGCGCCGCCAGGATGTTGAACAGCGCCTCGCGGACGCGCTCGGACGTCGGCCGGGTCACGCGCGGCGGCACGGCGATCCGGCGACCGCCCGCGCTGCCGCCGACGATCCGGGTCAGCTGACCACCATCAGCAGGTCGCCACCTTCAACCTGGGCGGTCTTAGACACCGTGACCCGCTGGACGGTGCCCGCCTTCGGGGCGGTGATCGCGGCCTCCATCTTCATCGCCTCGATGGTGGCCACCGTCTGGCCGGCGGTGAGCTTGTCACCCTCGGTGACGGTGATCGTGACGACGCCCGCGAACGGCGCGGCGATGTGGTCTGGGTTGCTGCGGTCGGCCAGCTCGGCGGCGGGCACGCTGCCGGCGACGTTGCGGTCACGCACCAGCACCGGCCGCAGCTGCCCGTTGAGGATGCACATCACGGTGCGCATACCGCGCTCGTCGGGCTCAGAGATCGCCTCCAGACCGATCAACAGCTCGACGCCACGCTCAAGTTTGACGCGGTGCTCCTCGCCGTGGCGCAGCCCGTAGAAGAACTGATTCGCCGAGAGCCGAGACGTATCGCCGTACTGCTCGCGGTGCTCCTGGAACTCCCGTGTCGGGCCAGGGAACAGCAGCCGGTTCAGGGTGGCCCGCCGCTGGCCGCCGGGCCGGGTCAGCGCCACCTCCTGCGCGGCGGTCAGCTCCGGCTGCTGCCTGGCCGGGGCCCTGCCGTCAAGCGCCTTGGTGCGCAACGGCTCCGGCCAGCCACCGGGCGGGCCACCGAGCTCGCCGCGCAGAAACCCCAGCACCGAGTCGGGGATGTCGAACCGTTTCGGGTCGGCGGCGAATTCGTCGGCGGTGATGCCCGCGCCCACCAGCGCAAGCGCCAGGTCGCCGACCACCTTCGACGACGGCGTTACCTTGACCAGCCGGCCCAGGATCCGGTCGGCGGCGGCGTAGTTCGTCTCGATTTCCTCGAACCGGTCGCCGAGGCCCAGGGCGATGGCCTGCTGGCGCAGATTCGACAGTTGGCCGCCCGGGATCTCGTGACTGTACACCCGGCCGGTGGGCGCGGGCAGCCCGGACTCGAAGGGCGCGTACACCTTTCGCAATGCTTCCCAGTACGGCTCAAGGTCGCAGACCGCGGTGAGCGAGAGCGCGGTGTCGTACTCGGTGTGCGCGGCCGCCGCCACGATCGACGACAATGCGGGCTGGCTGGTGGTTCCGGCCAGCGGGGCGGCCGCGCCGTCGACCGCGTCGGCGCCGGCATGCCAGGCCGCAACATAGGTGGCCAGTTGGCCGCCGGGGGTGTCGTGGGTGTGCACGTGCACCGGCAGGTCGAACCGGCTGCGCAGCGCGCCGAGAAGGGTGCCGGCCGCCGGCGCCCGCAGCAGCCCGGCCATGTCCTTGATCGCCAGCACGTGCGCGCCGGCGTCGACGATCTGCTCGGCGAGCTTGAGGTAATAGTCCAGGGTGTAGAGCTTTTCCCCGGGATCGGAAAGATCGCCGGTGTAGCTCATCGCGACTTCGGCGATCGCGGTGCCGGTTTCGCGCACCGCGTCGATCGCGGGCCGCATCGATTCGACGTTGTTCAGCGCGTCGAAGATCCGGTAGATGTCGATGCCGGTGGCGGTGGCCTCCTCGATGAAGGCGGTCGTGACCAGCTCCGGGTACGGGGTGTAGCCGACGGTGTTGCGGCCGCGCAGTAGCATCTGCAGGCAGATGTTGGGCACGGCTTCCCGGATCGCCGCCAGCCGCTCCCACGGGTCTTCCTTCAAAAAGCGCAGCGCCACATCGTAAGTCGCGCCGCCCCAGCACTCGATCGACAGCAACTGCGGGGTTAGCCGGGCGATGTAGGGCGCCACCGCCAGCAGGCCGGTGGAGCGCACGCGGGTAGCGAGCAGTGATTGATGGGCGTCGCGGAACGTGGTGTCGGTCACGCCGAGGGCCCCGGACTCCCGCAGCCAGCGCGCGAAGCCCTCGGGCCCCAGTTCCACGAGCCGCTGTTTGGAGCCCGGCGGCGGCGGTTCATCGAGGTCGACGGGCGGCAGCTTGTCGTGCGGGTACACCGACGAGAGCCGGGGCCCGTGCGGCTGGTTGACGGTGACATCGGCCAGGTAGTTGAGGATCTTGGTGCCGCGGTCCGCCGAAGAGCGGGCGGTCAGCAGCTGCGGGCGGTCGTCGATGAACGACGTGGAGATCCGGCCCGCCCGGAAGTCGGGGTCATCGAGAACGGCTTGCAGAAACGGGATGTTCGTCGACACCCCGCGGATTCTGAACTCGGCGAGCCCGCGGCGCGCACGGCGCACGGCGGTGGGAAGGTCGCGGCCGCGGCAGGTCATCTTGACCAGCATCGAGTCGAAGTGCGCGCTGATCTCCGCGCCCAGGTTGGTGCCGCCGTCGAGACGGATGCCGGCCCCGCCGGGCGAGCGGTAGGCGGTGATGCGCCCGGTGTCGGGCCGGAAGCCGTTGGCCGGGTCCTCGGTGGTGATCCGGCACTGCAGCGCCGCACCGCGCGGGCGCAGGCAATCCTGATTCAGGCCAAGGTCTTCGAGTGATTCGCCGGCGGCAATGCGCATCTGGGCGGCGACCAGGTCGACGTCGGTGATCTCTTCGGTGACCGTGTGTTCGACCTGGATCCGCGGGTTCATCTCGATGAACATGTGGTTCCCGAGGCCGTCGAGGAGGAATTCGACCGTGCCGGCGCAGGTGTAGCCGATGTGGCGAGCGAAGGCGACCGCGTCGGAACAGATGCGGTCGCGCAGCTCGCCGGGAAGGTCGGGCGCCGGCGCGAGTTCGATGATCTTCTGGTGGCGGCGCTGCACGCTGCAGTCGCGCTCGAACAGGTGCATCACGTTGCCGTGGCTGTCGGCCAGGATCTGCACCTCGATGTGGCGTGGGCCAAGCACCGCCTGCTCGAGGAAGACCGCGGGGTCGCCGAACGCCGACTCGGCCTCCCGGCTGGCGGCCTCGATCGCCTCGGGCAGCGCGGCAGGGTCGGTGACGCGGCGCATGCCGCGGCCGCCGCCGCCGGCCACCGCCTTGACGAACAGCGGGAACTGGATCGTCGCCGAGGCGGCCACCAGCTCGTCGGTCGCCGAGGACGGCGCCGACGAGGCGAGCACCGGCAGCCCCGCCGCCCGGGCGGCGGCGATCGCGCGGGCCTTGTTGCCGGTCAGCTCCAGGGTCTGGGCGCTGGGCCCGATGAACATGATGCCCGCCGCCGCGCAGGCCGCGGCCAGGTCCGGGTTCTCCGACAAGAAGCCGTAGCCCGGATAGATCGCGTCGGCGCCGCAGCGCCGCGCCGTGGTGACGATCTCGTCGATCGAGAGATAGGCCCGCACCGGGTGGCCCTGGTCGCCGATCTGGTAGGACTCGTCGGCCTTGAGGCGGTGCACCGAGTTGCGGTCTTCATAGGCGTAGACCGCGACCGTGGCGATGCCCATCTCATAGGCGGCCCGGAAGGCACGGATCGCGATCTCACCGCGGTTGGCGACCAGGACTTTGCAGATCACTGGACAAGCGTCGACCAGTAGCCCCAGAACCGCACCAGGATCAGCAGAATCACCACCGTGAACCACAGCGCCACCAGCGACCACCTGACGCGGTAGAGGTTGCGCGCGACGGCATTGCCGGCCAGCGGCTGCAGCGCGATCGAGGACACGACCACCAGCAGGGGGATGCTGACCGCCCACACCACCATGCAGTACGGGCACAACGCGTCGATCCGGTAGAGGCTCTCGAAGATCAGCCAGTGGATGAACCCGACGCCCAGCAGGGTGCCGGCGGCCAAGCCGGCCCAATACCAGCGCGGCAGCGGCACCCCGGCCACAGCCAGCACGCCGGTGACCACGACGACGGTGAACGCGACGATTCCGATCAGCGGGTTGGGGAAGCCGAACACCTGCGCCTGCCAATGCGACATCACCGATCCGCAGGACAACACCGGGTTGAGGCTGCACGACGGCACATAGTGGGCGTCGGTCAGCAGCTTGACCTTCTCGATCGTGAGGGCCAACGAGGCGGCCAGGCCCACGCCGCCGGCGATCAGCACCCACCACCCGGCGGACCGGCGGGACCGCCGCGCGGCCGCGCCGGCCGGCGGCTCGGCGGCCGGAACGGAGGCCGGCGCCGCGACGGTCATGACGCCGCGTTGGCCGGGGCGCCCGCGGTCAGCCCGGGCACGGTCCCGACGATCGACTCGATCTTGTTGACCATGTCCTGCGGTGTGGTCGGGTCGTAGTCCTGCCCGTTGATGCGGATCGTCGGGGTGGCCTGGACTTTCGCGGCGGCCGCGATGCCCTTCACCAGGGAGGTGTACTTGCCGCCGTTGATGCAGTCGGCGACGTTGCCGCCCGCCCCGGCCTGGCGCGCCAGCTCGACGAGCTGCTTGTTGTCGGGAAAGGTGCTGGCGTCTTCCCGGGGCTGGATCTGGGGGCTGAAGAGCGCGGCGTGGAAGCGCCGGAACGCATCGATCGACTGATCGGCCACGCAGTACGCCGCGGCGCCGGCCCGGGACGAATAGTTCTGGGTTTGCGGCCGGTCGAGGATGGCCACCATGTGGTAGTCGGCCGCGACGGCGCCGCTGTCGATCAGGTTATTGACCGTGGACCCGAAGTTTTTCTCGAAGTTCGCGCAGGCCGGGCACAGGAAGTCTTCGTAGAGCGAGAGCACCGCCTTGGGCTCGCTGGTGCCCGGCTTGGTGATCAGCTTGCTCGATGTCACCCGGATCGCCTTGTCCTGGCCCGGGCCGGCCTTCTTCTCGTGGGACACGACGATGTAGAGCACCAGCGCAACCGCGAAGATCACCACCACCGCGGCAAGCCCGCCCTGAACCAGCCAGTTGCGTTTGCGATCGGCTGCCGTCAGGTCGTAGCGCTTCGGTTTGGTGGCCACAGCTGTGCTGATCCTCGTTCTCTCTGGTCGCCGGCAGGCCGCCGGATGTGCGTTACCAGACTACCGACGCCGGCCTGGGCCCCTTCACCGATAGCAGAGATGGGCCCGCAGCGCGGAGGTGACCTCCGCCAGCGCGAGCGCGCTGCCGCCGCCCAGCGGCGCGAGGTTCGCGAAGCCGTGGGTCAGCGACGGCATCCGGCGCAAGTCGACGAGCACACCTGCGGCCCGCATCGCCTCCGCGTACTGCTCGCCCTCGTCGCGCAGCGGGTCGAAACCCGCGGTGACGACCAGCGCGCGGGGCAGACCCGACAGCTTCCCGAGCGTCGGTGAAACGCGGGGATCGGCGCCATCGAGCCCGGAGCCGGCCAGGTAATGACCCTCGAAGAAATCCATGTCAGCACCGGTCAACACGAAACCGTCGGCGAACAGCACCCGGGACCGGGTGCCGCCGCGCAGGTCGGTCACCGGATACAACAGCAGCTGCAGCAGCGGCGGCGCGCTGTCGTCGCGGCCACGCTGGGATACCAGCGCCGCCAGGTTTCCGCCGGCGCTGTCCCCGGCGACGACCACCCGGCCCGGCTCGGTGCCGAACCGGGCACCGTGCTGAAGCGCCCACCGGTAGGCGGCATAGGCGTCCTCGAGGCCCGCCGGTGCCGGATGCTCCGGCGCCAGCCGGTAGTCCACCGACAGCACGTGCACGCCGGCGCCGCGGCAGATCGTCCGGCACAGCCGGTCGTAGCTGTCGAGGTCGCCGATCACCCAGCCGCCGCCGTGAAAAAACACCAGCAGCGGGCCGCAGTGTCCGCCGTGCGGGCGGTAGTGCCGGGCCGGGATGGGTCCCGCCGGTCCGGGGATAGTGAGGTCGGTGACCGCACCGACCACGACCGGATCGCGGTCGAGGAGCAACAGCTCCTTGCGGAACAGCTGCCGGCAGGTCCCCGGAACGCCGCCGTCGGACAAGCCGGTCCGGCCGGCCAGCCGCCCCCCCACCAGGTACAGCCGCAGCGTCGGATCCAGCGTGTTGCCGTCGATCATCACCGAGCGCGCCATCAGCCGCTTGGCGGCCTCGGGCACCACCGGCATCACGCCGGCGCCCAGGCGGCTCGCGGCGCTGACCGCGGCGTTTCTGGCGCGGTTGCGGGTTGGACTTGCGTTGGCACTGTGCGTCACGCTGAAGGACCGTAATGGGATTCCGAAGTCAACGGAAGCCGGGCGAGCGTCGGGGCGCGGTGCTGCTGCGCTGGCAGACTTGTGCCCATGACGGCTCCTGCGATCAAGCTCAACGATGGCAACCCGATCCCCAGCGTCGGCCTGGGGGTGTGGCAGACCCCGCCGGAAGCGACCGAA
>Ga0213881_10001677_pt1 | contig 10240 bp, 6 predicted proteins | sample BarmaccoBMER_R08_FD_160104 | JGI IMG/M metagenome (GOLD analysis project Ga0213881, IMG submission 160104) | Barbacenia macrantha exposed rock microbial communities from rupestrian grasslands, the National Park of Serra do Cipo, Brazil - ER_R08 ... | reverse complement strand
TTCTGCGCCTGTTGACTCTGGATTTCCATGCCGATCAACGCCTCGCTGCCCATCGGGCCGAAGTCGGTGATCAAGAGCGAGCTTTGCATGATCCTCTTGACGTCCACATCTACTGGCTCGGGCAGCTTCTTCGCGTCCGGCTTCACGATCAGCATCTGGCCTGCGCGCACGAGCACCGACTCGCCCACGCGCCCGGGCAGATAAATGCGCCCAGTACCCTCAAGTACGATGAACTTCGCGTACGACTTCGGGTGGTACTCGAGCATCACCGTCGTGCCCGTGATTGCGGCCGTAATTGCAGCGGTGCTGATTTTCGCGCCCCCGGCGTTTTTGGGCACGCGCAACAGCATCGCGCCGTCTTTCAGGTCAAGATTGCGCGTCCCTTCCGCGAACGTGAAAATGGTGTTTGCGCCGAGCCGGGCGAGCGTCTGGTCGGTGAAAGTCAGCTCGGTGCGCGATTCCACTCCGGTGCGAACAGCGGTACCGTCTCTGACCTGATCGTTGACCGTGGCGGGCTTGGGCGCGGCCTGGAACGGCAGCAGCTTTACGTCTTTGACCACCTGGGTGACGCGCGCCTCCTTGAGCTGCTCTGCGGACGCGCTGCCAGCCAGAATTGCCAGCACCAGCGCGATAGACGCTGATGTGGCAAAACGCCAATAGCTCCCTGGAGAACGCCTTACGCGGTACACACAATCCCTCTCTACCAAATGCGTGGTTTCCCGCCAGAAAGGGCCAAAATTTTTTGCGCCAGCAGTAAAAAACAGCCGCGGGGCGGCGTATGGCGAGACTCCATTCATTCTAGAATCGCACCGTCACACCGACTGCGCCCCCGAGGTTTACCACGTCGTAATTGAACGCACTGTCGCTTGATTGGTTCCAGGCAAAGGTGCTGATCGCAGTCAGGCTCAGCCAATCGCGAACCCGGTAGTTCGCGGTAAGCGCGATCATCTCGGTCACATCCGTCCGGTTTATCTCGAATTGTTTTACCGCAACGCGCGCCACGGCGTCGATGGTAAAGGCGCGGCTTAACTGCACGTCGTAGGCGACATGAAACTCGTACTCATCTCGCCGGGGCGTTTCAGGTTCGGCGGCAAGGCTGATATTCACCGCGATTCCGGTGCTGATCTGCATGGCACGCCCGAGGCGAAACGGCATCTCCGCGGTGAAGAGGAGCTGGTGATTCGAGAACAATCGATCGCCATGATCATTGATCAGTTCGTTATAATCGTAGTGCAACCCGAGGGCGAGATCGTGCAGCTGCGGCAGGTAGTAACCGGCGCCGATGGTCGCATCGAAGCTGGAGAAGTTGAGCGTCCCGTACTCATCGTAGGTGAAAAGTTGATCAGCGATCCCGGCATTCACATAGAAAGTTTGGGCGATGTGCGGCTGGTAAAACACAGCGATCGACGGGGTGAAAATCACATCCGATCTTTCGTGGGTAGGGCTGAGGGCCACATTTGAAGTGAAGTAGAACGGCAGGGCGAGCGAGACGCTGAACGGCTTGTACTCAGCCTGTCGTTTCAGGATGGCCTGTATGCCGAGATCCTGATCATTCGCCGTGGGCGCGGCGTAGCCCTGCGATGTGCCGCTTTCATCCACGTTTTGGCCGGGTGCGGTGATGCCGGGATTGGTGCGGAACAGTTGAGAGCGGTCAACAGCATCGGTACTCTGCCCGTGAGCAATCGTGCTTGCGACAAGCGCGGACAGGCAAACGCAGAGCGAAGTTTTCACGGAGACATAGCGCGCAGGACAAAGGAAGCGTTGTTTCTGAACGATTTGCGCCGTTCAGTCAAGCCTATTGCTGCGGTTTTTCCGCTATTCCAAGCCGAGCAATTCTCGCTGCCAGGGCACGAGCAACGACTCGGCACGGGAGCGGTCCGCCGCGATGAGATCAATCGCCGCCCGCGGTGCAATGAACGACGGCTCCATCCCCAGCTTCGTTGCCGCCGCGTCGCGCTGCTTACGAAGAGCATCCGAAGCGCGCAGCATTTCCGGCGTTGGGCGCGGACCGCGGCGCTTGTGCAGCTGCGGCCAGCTTTCCTCGGCGAGTGCCCTCGCCTCCTCGATCGCGTCTTCGAAACCGCGGGCGCGACGAGTTGAAAGATGCCGGAACTTCGGGTGACCACCGGTGGCGGCAGTTTGCGCCGCCTGGATCAGCTGGTCGTTGCGTAGAATGTGAAACGCCGGGCGATCGGCGCGCTGCGCCTCGGCGTCGCGCCAATGCCACAAGGCGCGCAAAATCGCCGCTTCCAATCCGTGCATGAGACCAGCGCCTCGTACTCGCCATGCTTCTTCGCCGTCTCGCTCGCGGTCCGTCGCTGAAATGTCGATGAGCCGCGCGCATGATTGCCTGAGCCAATCAAGCCGGTTGCGCTCGAGCAGCTCGCGCTCGAGCCGCTCGGCCAGTGGCAGCAGGTAATGCGTGTCGTTGCGAGCGTACTCCTCCATCTTTGGCGAGAGAGGGCGCAAGGCCCAATTCGCTTTCTGTGAGCCTTTGGTTAATTGCACGCCGAAGTACTTCTCCACCATCGCGGCGTAGCTGAACTCGCGAACACCGAGCAGGCGTGCCGCGATCATGGTGTCAAATAAGCGCCCGGGCTGAAAGTTTAATCCACGCCGCAGCAGCCGCAGATCGTAATCAGCGCCATGAAGTACGAGCTCCCTGTTCGCGAGCAGGCGCGCGAGCGGAACAAGGTCGTTTTCGGCGAGCGGATCAACCAGGAAATCGCCTTCCGGTATGCTGATCTGGAGGAGGCAAAGTTTCTCGCGATAACAATGCAAGCTGTCCGCCTCGGTGTCAGCCGCGACGCGCTGATTTTTCGCGATGACGGGCAGCAGTTTCCCCAATCGCTCCTGGTCCGAGATGAGTTCGCTGCAAGCTGGCGAAGTACGAACCTCGAATGCTGACTCGACGACCACGGCCGCGTGTGGGGGCGGCTGATTCCCCTTCCTTTCCGAAGCGTTCGCGTCGTTCGGATTCGTTTCTGTTTCCGGCATTCGTCAGTCGTCGGCCTTACCGCAAGCCGGCCAGAAGCAGCTCCGCATTCGTCTTTGTTGCCTTGAGATTGCCGATTAAAATTTCCATCGCTTCCATCGGCGGAAGCGCGGCCATCGTTTTGCGCAGGAGCTGCACGCGCTCAAACTCATCCGGGTGATAAAGTAAATCCTCCCGTCGCGTGGCCGTCTGGAGCGGCTGAATCGCGGGATACATTCTTTTTTCGACAAGGCCGCGATCGAGGTGCAGCTCCATGTTGCCCGTTCCTTTGAATTCCTCAAAAATCACTTCATCCATTCGGCTGCCGGTATCGACCAACGCCGTGGCCAGAATCGTGAGGCTGCCGCCTTCCTCGACGTTGCGTGCCGCGCCGAAGAACTTCTTGGGCTTCATCAACGCCTTCGATTCCACCCCGCCCGACATGATGCGTCCACGGCTCGGCTGGAGATTATTGTAACCGCGGGCCAGCCGTGTGATTGAGTCGAGCAAAATGACCACGTCCTTCTTCAGTTCGACCAGCCGCTTCGCGCGCTCGAGTACCAGCTCCGCGACCTGCACGTGCCGGTGCGTACTTTCATCGAAGGTGGAAGAGTAAATCTGGCAATCTACCTCGCGCTCGAGATCAGTGACTTCTTCCGGGCGTTCGTCCACGAGGAGAACGATGAGCTCGATCTCGGGATGATTTACCCGAATGGCTTTGGCGATTTCCTTCAGCAAAATGGTTTTGCCCACTCGCGGCGGAGCCACAATCAGCCCCCGCTGACCTCGCCCCAGCGGCGCCAACAAATCGACCGCGCGCGCCTCAAGCGATTTTGTTTTCTCATTCTCGAGCATGATGCGGCCCTGAGGGTACTGCGGCGTAAGTTTCTCGAAATCGACTTTCTCGCTCCACTCCGCCGCGGGCGCGTCCTCCACCGTACTCAGCTCGTCGAGAATGAGGCGGTCGTTGTTCTGCCGCAGCTTCACTCTTCCGCCGACACATTGGCCGGCGCGAAGATGGAACTGCTGCATCATGGTGCGTGAGAGCGACACATCTTCGGGCACCGGGCGGAAATTCAGCTCCGGCCAGCGCAGGGCAAACCCCTCGCCGGCCTGATCGAGAAAGCCTCGCGCGGTGACAACTCCCTGCGCATCGAGTGCAGCGCGAACGATGTCGAGAATGTGATAATGCCGCGAACGCGCCGGGTGCAGATGAATCCCGAACTGCTGCGCAATGCCTGCCAGCTCTTGGGGCGAAAGTTTGTGCAGGTTGTTAATGTCGAGCCGTGGCGCCTCTTTGCCAGCGACTCCACCAGCCGGCCGCTCAGGCTCGGAATCCTCGCTTGTTGCCGGTTTGCCTACGGAATCCGCGTCCATAAATCGATCAGCAAACGCGCTTGCGCCATCAGCCCTTCGCGCCGCCCGTTATTCCACACCACGTGATCAGCTCGTTGTAATTTTTCGTTCATTGGCATTTGCGCCCCGATCATCTCCGCCGCTGCTGCTCGATCCATTCCCACGCGCGCCATCAATCGTTCCAGCTGAATCTCTTCCGAACAGGCGACTGTCACGACCGCCGAGCAGAGCTTCTCGCCACCGATTTCATAGAGCAGAGGAATGTCAGCAACAAATAGTTCGCGCGAGCTCCGGTACTTTTCCGCTTCGCCGCTCCAGTGCTGGCGAATGCGCGGATGAAGAATTTCTTCGAGCACGCGGCGTTTCTCGCGCGCGCCGAAGACAATCGCGCGAAGTGCGGCGCGATTCAACTCGCCGCTTGCGTGGAAAACACCCGGGCCGAATTGCCGCCGAATGTCCGCCAGTACGGCCGCATCGGTTCGGGTAAGACTGCGCGCCATCTCGTCCGCGTCGAAGAAACGCGCGTCCGGCAGAAGCTCGCGTAGACAACGAACGAAACTCGATTTTCCGGTAGCAATTCCGCCGGTGACTCCAATCGCGGGCACGCCGCTCCCTACTCCGCTGCGGAAGGGAGGACAATCAGATTCAGCGCGTTGGTCACAGGTGAATAATGAATAGGGATCGATTAAACGGTGATTGCGATTGGTGAACGTCTTCCTCGATTCAGCATTCAGCATTCAGTACTCAGCTTTCAGCTTTCAGCTTTCTGCTTTCAGCTTTTCCCCATCACTCATCACTCGTCACTATTCATTGGCACGCACTAAGCTTGAAACAAGCTTCCATGACCCCAAAAACAGCGCCGCGCATCATTGTCGTGGAAGACTCAGCCGATACCGCTGAAGGCCTGCGCAGGTTTCTCACCCGCATCGGCTACAAGGTTTACATCGCGCCGGACGTCGCATCGGCGCGCGCCCTGGCGAAGGCAGTAGAATTTGATGTGCTCCTCAGCGACATCCGCCTGCCTGATGGCACCGGCTGGGATTTGATGCGAGAACTAAGCCGCGACCAAGCAGTCCGCGGCATCGCGATTAGCGGCTACAACAGCGACGATGAAGTTGCGCGCAGCAAACGCGTCGGCTTTCTCGACCACATTGCCAAGCCATTGGTGGCCGAGGAATTGGCGGCTGCGCTCGAGAACGCGGTGACACCGAACGCTGCGTCGCGAGTGTAAGTACTCAGCGCTACCCCGGGGATTCGCTCCAGCCCGAGTAGTCGCAACATGACTTTGCGGGCCGCTTAGGATCGCAACGTGATCAAGGCCGACGAGCTTCACTCATCACTCGCCACTCATCACGTATGCTACTTCTTATACATCGGTACTTCGGGCAAAGTAGGAGGCTGTACTACGTCCTGCTCTTCTTCTTCCTCGGTGCTGTTGACCGGTTGACCGGCCGGGTTAACCAGCCGCGCCGTAACGAAGATGACGAGATTCCGTTTGATGTGTTGCTCGGCATTCGTGCGGAAAAGCCGGCCAACGATAGGTATGTCGCCGATGATAGGTGTGCGATCTTCGGTCTTCTGCACGTCTTCACGCATCAGCCCGCCGAGTACGACGGTTTGGCCGTCCCATACGCTTACGCTCGTAGTTACTTTGCGCGTACTAAAGATCGGCTGGTTGATAATGTTGGGCGTTAAGACTTGCTGCGACTGCGCCGAACTACTGACAATGCCGGTGAGTAGATTAAGTACGCTATTCGAGCTCGAAGGCGCATAGATGGGACTACCATAGTTGATGAAACCTTCGAACTCGACTACCTGAGGCACGAGGTTCAGGTCAATAGTTACTCCATCTGGACCAACCACGGGCTCTACTTCAAGCGTCACGCCGGTATTCCGCGTCTCGAATGCGGTCGGTGTCGTGGGCGTAATCGGAATCTGTGTCACTGCTCCGCCGCCAGCGCTGCCGAACCCGCTCGCGGCCGCGCCGACTGTCTGCGGAATTTGCGGCGGCTGAAATTGCGTCGGGTAACGGAATTCGCGCACGATCTCGATCACGGCTCGCTGGCCGCTCTTCGTCGTCACGCGCGGCGCCGAGAGAAGATCGATGCCTTTCTTCTGGTTGAGCGCGCGAATGACGACCTGGAATTGCGGATCGGTAAACACGCCTGACAATCCGAAGATGCCCGGCGCTACCGCGCTTCCGCCGGCCCCTAGAAGCAATGCATCAATGGCATTTGCGCTTATCGCCAGATCGCCCGAGCGATTCCCGGCCGTCACGGGGAATTGTCCGACTGGCACTCCGTTGGGAGGCACAAACGGATAGTTCTGAGCGTCCGTAGGAACTCCATTCCCGGGTACGCCGCCGCCGGCAAAAACGCGGTGTGTTCCTGGAATATTAAACTGGCCAAGCAGCCAATCGAAACCCAGTTCCTTCAGGTTATTTTGCGTGATCTCGACGAACTTCGACTCGATCTCGACCTGCTTCGGCCCGGAGACGTTTGCCTGTTCCACCAGCGCATCGACCAGCTCCAGATTATCAACGGTGTTCCGCACGATAAGCCGGCTGCTCTGCGGCAGAAAATGCGCACTCGCCCCGGGCGGAAATGGCACGCCCTGGCTCTCGAGGAATTCGCGCGCGCCCTCCCGGTTCACCAGCAATTGGCCGCCGGTTGATTCCTGCGTGCCTGTGCCGGTCCCACCAGTGCCCGCAGCCCCCGTCGGAGTACCGCCTGTTTTGTACGCACCCTGGCTGAGCGAGGATGCCCCAACGTTCACGTTCGTGCTGATGAAACCCGGCGGGACACGGTACTCTTTCGTGATCAGCTCATTGCTCTGTTCGCTTAGCGGAACAATCGACACCGCATACGGCTCAACCTTTACCTTCAGCCCCGCCTGGCTCGCGATGTATCGCAACGCTTCGCCCAGCGGAATCTGATTCAACGTCAGCGTTATGCGCGCTTCGGCGGGATTCACCGGCGCAAGCGCTGGAGTTGCGGGCGACACTGCGGGCGCGGGTACCGCCGGGACCGGAGCGTTTGCCGGCTGCGGAGTTCCCGCGCCAGCGGCAGGGGGAGGCGCGGTTTCGCCGGCGGCGAGCGGCGCTGGCGCCTCGGTGATGCTCGTTACCGGCGCGGGTTCAGTCGAGCGGCCGAGCGAATGCAGCCGCAGGACGATATCGACGCCGCGGCGACCTTCTGTCGCTGGATCATTCGCCGCGGCTTGCTGCCGCACGAAATCGATCGCCTCACGAATACTCGCATCGCGAAATTCGATTCGCGGAATAATGATGGTATCAAGCTTGTGATTGATGCGCGCGGTGCCGGTCGCATCTTTCTGCACCGCATCAGCAATCGGGTTTACGTTTAACCCATATTGCCGGACAGGTTCTTCCCAGCCTTTCTCCACCTGCCACATCGCCCGGCCGCGGGTTTCGTTGTAAGCCTGTTTGCCGTACTGGTACTTAGTGTTGTCGATTCGTTCCTGGCCTTTACGCGCGGCCGTGTTGTAAGGGTCAAGGTTAAGTACTTGGTCGTAACGTTTCATCGCCAGGTCGTAGCGGCCTGATTGATAAAAGCCGTCCGCTTCGCTCAGGAGCCTTTTCACGTCCTCGACTTTGGTCATGAACTTGGGCCCCATCGTGCGGTTGATGAATCCGGGCTCACGCAAATGCGCCAGCAGCGTGCGCGCCTCGTGGCAGTTCGGATTGTAGCGGTCGCTGAGTACTTCGTTCAGCACCTGCTCGGCGTCGCCGTACTTACCTTCAGCGACGCGCTGCTCGGCCAGGCGTGTGCCGCTTTCGCAAAAACCATCCAGCGCCTGCCGGTACGAGCGCGCCGATGCCGCCGAATCCGGCAAATAAACGAGCGCGTTGCGGAAATCGTCGTGCGCCAGTGCGAACTGCTTCTGTTCGAGCTCCGCTTGCGCTCGAGCGAGCAGCTCTTCGCCATGCGGGATATTAGCCTGGCGCCGCGCCGCTTCGCGCTCGGCGATGCGGTTGACACTTTGACCCTGCAGGATGAGAGGGGCACATACCAACAGCGCCGAGGCGACAACTCGGAGGCGAAGAGTTTTCATGGCTGAACAGGTTTTAGGGCGCGAGCAGACCGACTTCGATCGGCGCATCGCAGCGTGTGATTGCTTGCGATGGCCGCCTTGTTCGGCTGAACGTGGCTGAGCTTGTACCTGATGTCCGTCCGCGGACGCAATGAAAATTGTTGGCGGACGAGTTGACCCTGAAGCTACGGTAAAGTGTAAACTTCCACCAGCGCGTTGCCCGTGGTGTTGTTCAGGCCGCTGACAATCGCGGTGGTGTCGCCCGGTGGGCGCGTGATGATGATGGCCGCCTCGCGTGGATCAGGCGGTGCGTAACCGCTGGCCTGGATCTCGGCTTTTTGCGGCGAGTTGACCCAGCCGTTGTCGTCGGCCACCAGCAGCATGCCATTGGCATCGTGCAACTCGAGCTTCGGATTGGTGAGCACGTCAGGCACGCCGTATTGACTCAAAGTAGGCCCGAGTGCGCGCACGATCACTTTGGTTGAACCGCTGCCTCCCCCGACAAACCCGCCGATCATGACGTTGTTGCCGGTACTAACAAAACCGCGTGTACTGATGTTCGCCAGCGTGGTCGCGGGCGACTGGTCGAGATCGTACACCTCCACCAACCCGACGCCGGTCTGCGTCCCTTTGCCAGTAGCGATAGCGGTGTAATTACCAGGCGCAAGCGACATGAGAATGGCCGATTCGAGTGGATTAGGCGGCGCTTTGCCGGTCGCCTGAATGGCCGCGCCGTTGGGTACTTGCCAGTTGTCATTTGTCGCCAGAATGGTGTCGTGCCCTTGCGCATCGGTGTGATGCAATGTCAGCACTGGATCAGGCAAAACGCCCGTCACGCCGTACTTGGCGAGAGTGGGGCCAAGCGCGCGAACGAGCACCTGTTTGTTGCCGGTGCCATGAATAATGAACCCGCCGATGGCAACTTCATTTCCCGTGAGTACATCCACGCGCGTGGAGATGTTGATTAATTGTCCTGAGGACGTCGATGCCGCAGCGCAGTACTTCTCGCCGCTGTTGAATAATGTGCTGATGTTCTCTCCACCCCAAACGATCATCTGACTGTCAGCCCACACAGTCGTGTGAAAGGCGCGCGCATCTGGAGCATTGGTGGTACTGGTAGCGATCCAACTGTCGGTAGCCGGATCATAGTTTCCGCCGGTATTTAGGTATCCGTTCGCACCTTCTCCGCCCCAAATGATCATCTGAGTACCGGTCCACACAGCAGTGTGAAAGAAACGAGCGTCCGGAGCATTCGTAGTACTAGTAGCTGTCCAAGTATCACTTCCTGGATCGTACCTTCCACCGGTGTTCACTACTCCATTGTCACCTAACCCGCCCCACACGATCATTTCACTTCCAGTCCAAATCGCCGTATGGTAGAACCGGGCAGCTGGAACGTTGGTAGTAGTAGTAGCAGTCCAACTGTCAGTGGCCGGATCGTATCTTCCACCGGTGTTGAGCTTTATACTGTTGGTTACGCCTCCGCCCCAGACGATCATTTCACTTCCAGTCCAGACGGCGGTCTGAAGCGTACGGGCAGTTGGAGCATTAGTGGTAGTCGTAGCTGCCCAACTGTCGGTGCTGGGATTATATCTGCCGCCCGTATTGAACGTTACACTGTTGTTCGCCCCGCCCCAGACGATCATTTCAGTTCCCGTCCAAACGGCGGTGTGATTGTCACGGCTTTCGGGAACATTGGTCGTGCTAGTAGCTGTCCAACTATCCGTGGCCGGATTATATCTGCCGCCCGTATTCACGTACACGCCGAGGCTTGTTTGGCCGGCCCAGACGATCATCTCGGTACCGGTCCAGACGGCGGTGTGCTCGTCGCGCGCAGCGGGAGCATTAGTGGTACTC
>Ga0213881_10001676_pt1 | contig 10244 bp, 10 predicted proteins | sample BarmaccoBMER_R08_FD_160104 | JGI IMG/M metagenome (GOLD analysis project Ga0213881, IMG submission 160104) | Barbacenia macrantha exposed rock microbial communities from rupestrian grasslands, the National Park of Serra do Cipo, Brazil - ER_R08 ... | reverse complement strand
CGATGAGGCCTGCGCAACAATAGTACGAACCCCGGCATCCCGCCCACGATCTTTGCCGACATGAACGCTCGCAAGCGACTCGCCCGCGGCAAGCGCTTCGCCAACCGCATGCACGCCGTAAATCACATCGTCGAGCGCAGCTCGATTCCACTGCCGCCGCCTCAACCGGCGACGGTCCACGTCGTCCCCTCTCGGGTGTCTTCGAGCGACACACCGCAGTGTGCGAGCGCGTCACGCAGGCGATCCGATTCGTTCCAACGTCGTTCGGAACGCGCCTTTTTGCGTTCATCGATAACGATCTGGATCGCGTCCGCCGCGGAAGCTGCGTTCGCAAGCGTTACGGCGCCGTCGAGTTGTTTCTTCAAGCACTCGACAAAATCGGAGGGCAACTTCGGAACCCGCTTCTTGAGCCACGCTTCGCTGGGTTCAAGTCCAAGAATCGTCAGCCAGTATTCCAGTATCCTAAGCGCTGGGCCAGAGCGCACAGCTTCAAAGTTTCGCGCGCTCGAAGCGAAGCTCAGCACTTCGCGGAGTGCGGAAGCCGTATTCATGTCATCGTCAAGGGCCGCTTCGACAGCGCTGTTAAACTCGCTGAACGATCGACGCGCCTCTTCAAGTGATTTCGGCTCCGTTGCTTTATCGGCAAGCATGCGAAAGTTGTCGCGCAGCGTTTGCAGCGTCGCATCTGCGGCCCCAATCGCCTCCTCGCGAAAGTTCATCACCTTGCTGTAACCGGTTTGGAGGAAGAGCAGGCGTATCGCTTGCGGGTCGTGGCGATCGAGCAACTCGTAGAGCGGCTCGAAGTTACCAAGCGATTTCGACATCTTGCGGCTCTCGGAGAGCAAGATGCCGCCATGAACCCAGAAATTCGCCATCGGATGCTTGTGAATAACGGGCTCGCTCTGTGCGATCTCATTTTCATGGTGCGGGAAGATCAGGTCCGCGCCGCCGCCATGCAGATCGAATTGGTCGCCAAGCAACTCACGCGCCATCGCCGAGCACTCGATATGCCAACCAGGCCGTCCCGCACCCCACGGCGACGCCCACGACGGCTCGCCGGGCTTCGCAAATTTCCAAAGGGCGAAATCGAGCGGATCTTCTTTGAACTCATCGACTTCGATCCGCACACCGGCTTCAAGTTCGGATAAATTGCGGTTAGAAAGCTTGCCGTAGTCGGGGAAGCGCGAGACACGATAGTAGACGCCGTCTTTCGACGCATACGCAAAGCCGCGTTCGATCAGTTCGCCGATCATCTCGATGATCTGCGGCACATACTCCGTGGCGCGCGGCTCACACGCCGGATCCAACGGCAAAACGCCCAGCTTCTCCATTGAATTCTTGAAAGAAGCGTAGTACCGGGCGACGATCTCGCGCCAATCTTGACCCGTTTCGGTCGCCGCGGCGATGCTGCGATCGTCGATGTCCGTGACGTTCTGAACGTAACGAACGTCATAGCCGAGATGCGTCAGGTAGCGGCGCAAAACATCGAACAAAAGATATGTCCGCGCGTGACCGATGTGCGTTTCGGCGCTCGGCGTGAGCCCGCAGACATACAATGACGCTACCGGCGGCGCTACCGGCTCAAATGGTTCGACCGAGCGGGTGCGAGTGTTATATAGCTTTAGGGACATTCATCCGCGTCAGCTCGGTGAGGCGCCGCTCCAACTCCTCGACGCGGCCACTCAGGTCGGAAATCAACTGCGCATTCGGATCGGGCATGTCCACTTGCGGTCGCGTCGAGACCCCGTGCACCGGCCGGCCATCTTGCAAGACGACGCGGGCCGGAATACCGACAACGGTTGCATTTGCGGGCACATCCTTGACGACAACCGAACCGGCGCCGACGCGCGAGTTTTCGCCAACCGTGATTGCACCGAGCACCGCAGCGTTGACGCCCACCGTCACACGGTCGCGCAGTGTCGGATGCCGTTTGCCGTGCTGCAAGCTCACGCCGCCCAACGTCACACCTTGATAAAGCGTAACGCCTTCGCCGATCTCGGAAGTCTCGCCGATGACGACGCCCATTCCATGATCGATAAAGAGCCCCGAGCCAATGCGCGCCGCCGGGTGGATCTCGATGCCTGTGATGAAGCGATTGATATGCGCAAGAAAGCGCGGCAGAAGCGGCAGACCGGTGCGATAGAGCGCATGAATTAGGCGATGCGCTGTGATCGCATGGAAGCCCGGATACGATAGCAGCACGTCAAGGCGACCGCGCGCCGCTGGGTCGCGTGCGAGCGGTGCACCGAGATCGGCCAAAAACGTGCGCAGCGGGTTCTTCATCTCTTCCGTACTTCTACCGTAACCGGCGATTCTGCGTCGAGAGTTGCCTATGTACGCTTACGAAGGAGGCTTCGCGCCGCGCAGCGGCTCGAACGGCTTCCCGTCCGGACCGTACTTAATCGGCTCGAGGCCGCGGCCATGCAACAATCGCGACGAGATGGCGCCGATCCGAATCAGAATTCGGTCGTGTCCGAGGAGCGGGAAGATCAACTCGAGCGGCGGCCCCTGGGCCTCTCCGGTCAGCGCCATCCGGACCGCATCCCGCGCCGCATCAGCCGGCAATCCAAACTCGGCAGCGATTTCGCGCAAGTCGTGCTCGAGTGGCAGATCGCGTAGCTCGGGCTGGTCGTCTACATATTGACCGACGGCGTCCAGAAAGAAGAGCACGTCGCGCGAACGCAATCGCTCGAGTTCTAATGCCGGGACCAGAACAGCTTCAGCGCGCAGCGAGCGCACGCGCTGCAGCGCCTCATCCGCTGACGACGTTTGCGAACCGTACGCGCTCAAAAAAGTGTCAATCCAGCGCAGCGCCGCATCAGGTGGCGGCGTCTCAAGCAGCCGCGCTTCCTGCATTGCCTGCGCGAGCTGATCGCGCGAAATTGACCTGTTACCGTTCACTGCACTACCGCGACCGCAAACGCGACGACGCCGCTCCCATCGCCCGTAAAACCGAGCCCTTCGCTCGTCTTCGCCTTGATGCTGACCATCGACGGCGATACATCGAGCGCAGCTGCAACATTCGCGCGCATGAGTAAGATATGCGGCGCTAGTTTTGGCTGCTCCAAGACGATCGTGCTATCGACGTTCGCGATGGCTAAGCCCGCATCTCGGATCTTGCCCGCGCAGACGCGCAGCAACTCAGTCGATCGCGCATCTTTCCATTTGGCATCGCTATCGGGAAAATATTTGCCGAGATCCCCGAGCGCCGCCGCGCCGAGGATCGCATCCGCAATCGCATGGCAGAGCGCATCGCCATCGGAGTGGCCGAGAACACCGCGATCGAAGGGGATTTCGATTCCGCCGAGGATGAGCTTGCGCCCCTCGACGAGCCGATGCGCGTCGAAGCCGTGTCCGATTCGCATGAATCGCTATCCGGCCGATGCGCCGGCGAACCGTGCGCTCGCGGCACGCGGCGCAAAGTGCGCGAAATGCGTCGTGTAAGTCGCGTCGCGTCCGGCTAGCCGATCGAAGCTCGCGGCAAGTTCGCTCACTCTTTCCGATGGAATGTACGCGCGCACCGCAACTCCGGCCGGAAGATCGCGATCGATGCCATCAACTTTGCCTTCGACCCGTTCGATCTCGGCACAAATGGCATCCACCGAATCCTCAGGCACGAATGCCTCGAGCAACACGATCTCTTCAAGTTCCGAAGTGATCGGCGCGCGTTCGCGCAGCAGATACGCGGCGCGTGCGAGATCCTCGGGATGCGTAACTTTGAAGTTATCCGGCGAGCCGGAGACCATGATCACTTCCAAGCCGAGGCGTTCCAACAACGTCGCGTCGTCCGATGCCGGCAGGTCCACTTTGAGGGCTTCGATGTGCGCCTTCTGCAGATCGTGACGCGTCGCAAGCTGCGGCGTCTGCGCCGACCACAACTCCTCGCGGTCGAGCGTACGAACGACTTGCGAGCGTTTCGTCTCAACGACCTTGATCGTGTCGACGACCGGCGTTCCCAAGATCGCCGCGCGTCCATCCTGCACGATTGCCATCGCGTTGCGCACGTCACTCGCTAAAACAAGCGGGCGCGCGCCGTCGTGGATCAAAACGCCCTCGCAACGTTCGGGGAGCGCCTCAAGACCGGCGTGCGCGCTCCCTTGACGCGACTCGCCGCCGGGCACGACGACGACCGGCTTCTCGCCGGCAATGGAGGCGGCAAGCGTCTTCATCGGCTCGATCAGATCCGGCTCCGTTGCGACCGCGAGATCAGAGATTTCGGGCATCATCGCGAGCGTTCGCATCGACCACGCGACGAGCGGCGCGCCGGCAACCTCTTCGAGCTGCTTGGGCCGGCCGAAGCGCGTCCCCTTACCCGCCGCAACGATTACCGCTCCCCATGTTAGTGCCATCGACCGCCTCCTTTTAGAAGCCGCTTGGGCTCAACCTGCGCCTAATATCAAATAATATTTAGTCTTCCCGCGGCAGCGTTCGCCGGCACACCTAAGGAAAGTTGAGCGTTGATTTTACGGAGGCTCGTGAAGCGATAGCACCTTTTGCCTTTGGCCCTTTCTTGCTGGATCCGACGAGCCGAACGTTGTTCTCCGGCGGCCGGATGTGCCGGCTGCCCGAGAAGCTCTTCAGAGTGCTCCTTCTGCTCGTGCAAGCCCGCGGCACGACGGTAGATAAGGGGACGTTCTTCTCGCAAGTGTGGCCGGACGACGAAACCAGTGACAGCAATCTGGCGCAGCACATCTTTATGCTGCGCAACGTTTTAAAAGAATACGACGATCGTCATCCTTACATCCTGAGCGTCAGCGGTCGCGGATACCGCCTCGCCGCAGAAGTCCGTGCCGGTCAAGCGAGGCCACCGCTCAATGACGCCGACGCCGAGCTGGTGCGGCTTTGCTCGATCGGCAACCATCTGCTGGAAAAACGTACTGCAGCAACGATCCACCTTGCGCAGCACCATTTTGAAGAGGCCCTTGCGCTCGACGAGGAATACGCGCCGGCTCTGCTCGGACTCGCACGCGCATGCGCGCTTTTGGCGGAGTACATGTATTCGGCGCCTGCCGATGCGTTCGAACAATCGAAGGCGATGCTCACGCGCACGCTCGCGCTGTATCCTCAACTAGCCGATGCGCATGCTCTTCTTTCCGAAGTCGCGATTTTCGCGGATTGGGACATCGTGGCTGCGAGAAATTCGCTGTCGACCGCGCTCGATCTCGATCCGGAATCACCGCTCGTAAGACAGAACCTCGTCTGGTTCAATCTGTGTACCGGCGACATCGATGAGGCACTCTGCCAATGCTATCGCGCTATGCAAAACGCACCCTCATCGCTGGCTCTTCTCTATTTGCTCGGTCGCGTGCTCGTTCATCGCGGGACGTACAAGGCCGCTAAGAAGTGCTTTTCGGGTGTGCTCGAGGTCGATGCGGACTTCAGCTTAGCAAAAGAATGGCTTGGTCTCGCCTCGCTCTTCGATGGGAAGCCGGATGCGTGCCTCGCTGACATCAGCCATCTGAGCGCGACGGAAGATCGCGATCTGTCCTACCTGACGGCTCGCGCATCAGCCGAATGCGGCCGTGAGGACGCTGCTCGCGCGGTGCTTGCACAAATGCGGGCGCGACAAACCAAGGCGTACGTTCCGTCTTGGTATTTGGCATGCGTTGAGACGGCTTTAGGGATGACGTCGGAAGCAACGTCACACCTAAAGAACGCAGCTCAATCGCGGGAGATACCGGTGCTCTTCTCGCGCTCGCTTCCGATGTTTGATGCGCCCATGATTGCCGGAGCCGGTCTCAAAACGCTCTAGCGACCGGGCTACTATTTCACGCGGGCAAAAATCATGCGGCCCGCGACGGTTTGCAAGACGCTAGTCACAATCACGTCGGTCGCTTCGCCCAACAGGCGGCGGCCATTTTCAACGACGATCATCGTGCCGTCATCCAAATAGCCGACGCCTTGATGCGGCTCCTTGCCTTCGCGGATCACTTGAACGTGTAGTTCTTCGCCAGGAAGGACGACCGGTTTGACGGCGTTCGCGAGTTCGTTGATGTTGAGAACGGCGACGCCTTCGACTTGCGCGACTTTGTTCAGGTTGTAGTCGTTGGTCAGAAGTTTCGCATTTAGTTCCTGCGCGAGGCGTACGAGCTTCGCGTCGACTGCCGCGCCGACGACGTCTGGGTAATCGCGCTCGCTGATCTGTACCGCCGTGAACTCTTGCAGCCGGCTGAGTACCTCCAAACCACGCCGCCCACGGACGCGCTTGATTGAGTCCAGCGAATCTGCGATCAACTGCAGCTCGCGCAAAACGAATCGCGGCAAGATCAACGGTCCCTCGAGAAAACCGCTCTCGACGATCTCCGTGATTCGACCGTCAACGATGACGGACGTGTCGACGATCTTTGGATTTGAGCCGACCGAGCTCAGTGTCGAGTTCTCCGGGAGCGGTACGATCCGTTGCTTTGCACCGACGCGCGCACCGAGATACGCCGTAAAGACGCTGATGATGATGTAGAGCAGAATCGCGATATAGCTGCCGGCGCGTCCGGCAACGGTGATGAACTCGAATAGGATGTTCTTTATAAGAAAGGCCACGATCAAGCCGACGATGAGCCCGACCGCGCCACCCGCCAATTCGGCGGGGGCAAGCCGGTCGATGGCCGTCTCAACCGCGTTCAGTTCATCTTCGAAGAACGACTGCGCAACGGGCGCAAGCGCAACCCCGATCACCGCGCCCACGACCGGCGAAACGATCGTCAAGACGATCTGCATCATCTCGTTCGCAAAATGCAGCGAAAAGAGGTGCAGATACGCTTCGCGCCCGAGCAGAAACCCGGTGACTCCGAAGACCGCCGCAAAAACGAACCGCAGCAGCGTGCCGGAGAGATTCGCCGTTCTTGTCGTTCTTATGCGAATGTGACGAACGCTCCGCAGACGTCGTTTGCCAGGAAAAGCCCGCGCTTCGTTAGGCGTGCCGTTTGATCGTCAACGTCGAGCAGGCCGGCGGCCCGCAAGTCGCCGATCACGGGCGCGTAAAACTGCAGAAAGTCGATCCCGTAACGCTCCTTAAAATCCGCGAAATGCACGCCGCGCCTCGTACGCAACGCTAACATCGCAGCCTCCCCCGTGCGAGCCGCGTCTTTAAGCGTCTCTCTCTGCGATGGAATCTCGCGCCCACTCTCGACCGCCTCAATATATTCCGCCAGCGATCGCGTGTGAACCGATCGCACGCCATCCAAGAAGCTCGCGGCTCCGACGCCAAACCCCATGTACTCTCCGTTTTGCCAGTAATTCAAGTTGTGCGCGCATTCGTGACCCATCCGAGCAAAGTTGCTGACCTCATATTGCTGATACCCAGCCCTGTCGAGCATCTCGATTGCGCGCTCGTACAGCGACGCTTCGGCAACGTCATCGAAGAAAGCGGCCGGCTCACGCGCCCGCCACTCCCAGAACGGCGTTCCCTCTTCAACCGTCAATCCATAGACCGAAATGTGATCGGGGTTCAGCGCGATTGCCTGACTCAGCGTCTGCGACCAGCTTTCGAGCGTCTGGCCGGGCACGGCGAAAATCAGATCCATCGAGATCGATTGCAACCGCGCAGCGCGCGCGCCAGCGACGACACGCGCGACATCCGTGGGAGCATGTCGTCTGCCGAGCGTTCGGATCTCGTCCGGGATCATCGATTGCACGCCGATCGAGAGACGATTGACTCCGGCGCGCAGATATTCCGAAGGCTCGTCGCCGGCAATGAGATCGGGGTTGACTTCAATGCTGACCTCATCGAACGGCCCAAAGCGCGTTGATAGCCGGTCGATCAGGGCGGCAATCTCTCGTGAACTATATGTATTCGGCGTACCGCCGCCAAAGTAAAGCGTGCTCGCACGAAAAGGCGGCGTTTCATCGATCTCACGCTCGAGTGCGCGCAAGTATTGTTCGGCCATCGAACGGCGATACGGCCACTTCGCGAAGTCGCAATACGGACAGATATATGGGCAAAACGGCAGGTGCACGTAAATTCCGCTCATGGCACGCGATCTTCCAAAACGAAAATACCGACGGCCCCTCGGCCCGCGTGCGCCGCAATAACGGGACCCGCTTCAAGGATCTCGAGCGAGCGGACCGGCTCGCGCAATTGCAATTGCAGATCCGCTTCGACACGCTCCGCAAGCGCCTGCGCATTCGTGTGCATGATCAAAAGTCGCGTCGAGGCGTAGTCTTTAACCAAACTTAGCGCTGCTTCGATCATGACTTCGACCGCTCGCTTAAAGGTACGGACCTGCGCTTCAACTTCGACAACCCCGCCATGAAGACGGAGAACCGGGACGATCCGTAGCAGCGTTCCGAGAATCGCCTTCGCCTTACCGATGCGGCCCATGCGCTCGAGGTGCGAAAGATCCGGCGCCATCGCGAAGAGTCGTTGCGGCTCCCAATCTTGCCGCAGAGTCTCGGCAATCTCATCGGCGGACGCGCCGCGAGCGCTAAGCCGGACGGCTTGCTCGACCTGCAAACCTAAACCGCCGGCGACGGTCTGCGAATCGACGACCTCGATATGTGCATCCGGAAAACGCGCTGCGGCGCTCGACGCTGCATTGATCGTTCCGGAAAGCGCTTGCGAGATCACAACACAGACGATATCGCGGCCGGCGGACACGTGCTCCTTGAAGACCTCTTCGAACATGGCCGCCGTCGGCTGCGACGTGATCGGCAATACCGATTCCCGCTCGAGCATCTCGTAGAATTGAACACGGGTCAGCTCAATGTAGTCCTTGAAGCTTCGCTCCCCGAAAATTACGAAGAGAGGAACGACGTCGACTCCTAGTCGTTGCGCGCGCGCAGGATCGATGTCGGACGTGCTATCCGTAACAATGGCGACACTCAAGATCGACGTTCGCCCCTTTTCCTCTCGCGAAGAGTTTGCGGGAATGATTGACTACTTCTTAGATGCCGACGATGCTTATCTTCGCGGGATGGGAGCGGACCGCAGCCGTTTTCCCAGCCGCGACGATTGGCTGCGCGAGGTCCTCGCGGATCAGGAAAGACCCGACAATCGCAAGGATAGACTCTATGTCGGCTGGTTCTATGACGACCGGCTCGTAGGGCACTCGAGCATCAACCAGATCGAGATCGGCGAGCAGGCATATATTCATCTCCACTTGTGGGATGCGGCCCTTCGCAGGAGCGGAGTCGGTACCGAATTCTTTCGAAAATCCGTCCTCTATTTTCGCCGGCGTCTGCATTTAAAGCGCGTGATCTGCGAGCCATATGCCGGCAATTCCGCGCCGAATAGAGTGCTCGAGAAGTTGGGCTTTACGTTCGTTGGGCGTTTCAACAAAATTCCTGGCCCGATAAACTACGAGCAGGACGTCAATCGCTGGGAGCTGCGGCTCTAGGCTTTAGTCATCATCGGCGCGACAAGCGCCGCGATCTTTCCGATGACATCCGCGCGTACTTCTTCCGCTGCCGCGCGCACCGCGCTCGCCAAGGCCGTGCGATTCGCGCGGCCGTGTGTGACGATGCAGTTTCCGCGCAACCCGAGCAGCGGTGCGCCGCCGTAGGTTTCGTAGTTATACGTTTCGCGCAGACGGCGCAGCGGCGGCAGGATCAGAAAGGCGCCGAAACGTGTCATGAGGCTGCCGTTGAGCAGCGAGTTGCGCAGGACGCGGCCGAGGCCCGAAGTGATGCCTTCCGCGACTTTTAAGACGACGTTTCCAACAAAACCATCCGTAACGATCACGTCGGCAGCATTCATCAGCACGTCTTTGCCGTCGATGTTGCCGATGAAGTTGACCGGCGCCTCGTCGAGACGCTTTGCGGCTTCGATCACTTGCTGGTTGCCCTTACTGCGTTCTTCGCCTACTGAAAGCAGCGCGACGCGCGGATTTGCGATGCGCAGAACCGCGATCGCATACGCCGACCCCATGATCGCAAATTGCTCGAGCCACTCAGGCCGGCAATCAACGTTCGCGCCGGCATCGAGCATCACACTCGGGCCGCTGATCGCCGGCAATACCGTCGCGATCGCCGGACGCGCAATTCCTTCGATCGTTCGCAAGCGAATCAGCGCGATTGCTAAGAATGCGCCACTATTGCCGGCGGAGACAACGGCATCCGCCCGCCCTTCTCGCACGAGATTGATTGCGATTCCCAAACTCGTCCGATCCGCGGAGCGGAGCGCCGCCGATGGACTTTGATCCATCGGCACGGCTTCAGCCGCATGAACGACCGTGATGCGCGATGCATTCGGCCCCTGGAGCAGTGGCCGTACTTGCTCTTGATCGCCGACGAGAATAATGTCGGCATAG
>Ga0213881_10001675_pt1 | contig 10247 bp, 9 predicted proteins | sample BarmaccoBMER_R08_FD_160104 | JGI IMG/M metagenome (GOLD analysis project Ga0213881, IMG submission 160104) | Barbacenia macrantha exposed rock microbial communities from rupestrian grasslands, the National Park of Serra do Cipo, Brazil - ER_R08 ... | reverse complement strand
GCCCCCTTCAGCGCGCTGGCACTGATCACTCCGGCCGCATAGTCAAGCAGCACACCCGGCGGCGCGGCGGGCGCCGCCGGTGCCATCAGGGTTTCCAGCGCGCTTCCCATCCCCATCAAACCCGGCACGGCGGCCGCGAACTTCAGCACGTCGCGTCGGGACACGGGCACGAGCCACAGAGTACGACAGGAACCCCATGATTCACGCTAACGCCATGGGCAACAACAGCCTCAATTTTCCCGCTGCCCCCGGAGTTCAGCGCCCGCCCCGCTGATAGTGTCCGCTCATGACATCGGCTGGCCCCCAACGGCTGTAGGACGGCGATGTTTCTGCACATCCTGCTCGACGCCCCCCCTGAGCGCTCGGCCGAGCGTGCCCGCGAACTCGCCGCGACCGGCATCGACGGGCTGTTCACGTTCGAGGGCCAGCACGACGTCTTTCTGCCGCTGGCGGCCGCCGCGGCGGTGACCGACGTCGAGCTGATGACCAACGTGGCGATTGCGCTGCCCCGCAGTCCGCTGCATCTCGCCCACGCCGCATATGACGTGCAATTGCTGTCCGGAGGCAGGTTCCGGCTCGGCCTGGGGTCGCAGATCCGGCCGCACGTCGAGAGCCGCTACGGCAGCGCCTGGAGCCGCCCGGCGGCGCGCATGCGCGAAACTGTGCTGGCCGTGCGCGCGATCTTCGACGCCTGGCAGCACCAGCGGCGCCTCGAGTTCCGCGGCGAGTTCACCAAGCACACGCTGATGCCGCCGGCGTTCAACCCGGGGCCGAACCCGTTCGGCATGCCGCCGATCTACCTGGGCGCGCTCGGGCCGGTGATGACCCGCACGGCGGCCGAGGTGGCCGACGGCCTGCTGGTGATGCCGTTCCACTCGGCCCGGCACTTCCGCGAACGCACGCTGCCGGCGGTCGACGCCGGGCTGCAGCGGTCCGGTCGCGGTCGCGCCGAGTTCGACATCTTCCCGCAGGTGATCGCCGCGATGGGGCGCACCGACGGCGAGCTGGCCGCCGCCACCACCGGCGTGCGCCGGCTGCTGGCGTTCTACGGGTCGACGCCGGCGTACGCGCCGGTGCTCGATGTCGAGGGGCGGGCGGACCTTCAGCCCGAACTCAACGCGCTGTCCAAGCGGATGGCCGTGCAGGCCATGACCGACCTTATCGACGACTCGATGGTTACCGTGCTGGCGGTCCGCGGCACCCCGGAGCAGTGCGCGCGCGAAATCATGAACCGGTTCGGCGACGTCGCGCAGCGGGTCGGCGTGTACTTCCCCGGCTACGACATCGCCACCTCGCACATCGCCGATCTGGCCAACGCGCTGCACGCCGGATGATTCCGGCTCAACGCCAGTGCGGCTGTGTCAAAATCGCGGCGTGACCCAGCAGGCGCAGGACGGCCGCCGGACAAAGGAGTGGCCGTGCGTCGGCAGCTTCAGCTTCCTGGCGCGGGAGAACCGCTGGGAGTGGTCCGATGAAGTGGCCCGCATGCACGGCTACCAACCCGGCACGGTGGAGCCCACCACCGAGCTGGTGCTGTCCCACAAGCATCCGGACGACAAGCCGACCGTCGCAGAGTTGATCGAGCAGGTGCGGCGACACGGTGCGCCGTTCAGCAGCCGGCACCGCATCATCGACACCCACGGCGAGGTGCACGTCGTGGTGGTGGTCGCTGACCGGATGTACGGCCCCGGCGGGGAGGTGACCGGCACCTCCGGCTTTTATGTCGACGTCACCGACGAGTTCGACGCCGACCTGCAGCACTCGGTGGACCAGGTGGTGGCCACCCTTGACGAGAGCCGGGCCGTCATCAACCAGGCCATCGGCATCATGATGCTGACCCACGGCGTGTCCGCCAAGCGCGCGTTCGACGTGCTCACCTGGCGCTCCAAGCAGACCAACGTGAAGGTGCGCACCATCGCCGCCCGATTCGTCGCGGCCGCCGCGGCATCGGACCTGCTGTCCGTGGCCGACCGCAACCACATCGATCACCTGCTGCTCACGGCCCACGAAGAAAGCGCCGCCGGATAATCCTTGAAATGACGCCAAAGTCCCTGGATTCCGCGCTGATCCGCAACGCGGTGGCGCTGGCCTGCCGGGCCCCTCGTTGCACAACAGCCTGCCGTGGCGCTGGGTGGCCGAAGGTCCGACGCTTCAGCTGTACGCCGATCAGGACCGCATCGGCCACGCCTCAGACACCTCCGGCCGGGAGATCATCCTCAGCTGCGGCGCGGTACTGGATCACCTGCGGGTGGCGATGGCAGCCTCCGGCTGGGACACCGTCACCGCGCGGTTCCCGAACCCGGACGACCCCGCTCACCTTGCCACACTTGACTTCAGCCGGATGGAATTCGTCACCGACGCGGACCGCCGGCGCGCCGACGCGATCCTGCGCCGCCGCAGCGACCGGCTGCCGTTCGCGGCCCCGGCGCACTCCGATGCGTTCGAGCAACTGCTCCGCGGCGGCTTGGACGAGGGCGACGTCATGCTCGACGTCGTGCCCGATTCTGCGCGGCCGCAGCTCGCCCAGGCATCCCGGCTGACCGAGGAGCTGCGCCGCTACGACCCGTCATACCAGGAGGAATTGCGTTGGTGGACTTGGCCGTCATGCTTGATCGAGGTGTACCGCCGGCGTCGCTGCCCTCGGACGCCGAGGCCGACCACACCGACGTGGCCCGCGCGTTTCCGACCGCCGGCCACACCAGGCGCCGTTGCGAGTACGGTGTCGACCGGTCGGCGATCGTCGTGTTGTCTACCCGCGACGACAGCCGCGAGCGGGTTCTGCGCTGCGGTGAGGCGCTTTCGATGGTGTTGCTCGAGTGCACGATGGCCCGGTTGGCGACGTGCACGCTGACGCACATGACGGAGGTGGCCGCGAGCCGTGACATCATCCGCGGGCTGATCGGCCGGCGCGAGCTGCCCCAGCTGCTGATCCGGGTCGGCAGAGTCCCGGCGGTCGAGGACGTTCCGCCGCCCACGCCGCGCCGCCCGGTCGCCGACGTCCTGAAGTGGACCAAGGACCCTTAACGAGGGACTAAAGTCCCCTGACCCGGTGACACGCCGCGACTACGGTCAAGAAGTCGAAAAGCGAACCAGCGCCCGTCGGTTGTCCGCTCTGGGCATGATGAGCACGACGTTTGTCCGTTGACCGCAACCCGAACGGCTGCCTCGGAGGGCTGACGATGGTGAAAGTCTTCTTGGTCGATGACCACGAAGTGGTTCGCCGCGGCCTGATTGACCTCCTCTGCGCTGATCCGGACCTGGAGGTTATCGGCGAGGCGGCGTCCGTGGCGGAGGCCATGGCGAAGATCCCGGCCCTGAGCCCCGACGTCGCGGTGCTCGATGTTCGGCTTCCCGACGGCAACGGCATCGAGCTGTGTCGAGACCTGCTGTCCCGGCTGCCCGAGCTGCGGTGCTTGATGCTCACCTCGTTCACTTCCGATGAGGCCATGCTCGACGCGATCCTGGCCGGCGCCAGCGGCTACGTGGTCAAGGACATCAAGGGCATGGAGTTGGCCCGGGCGATCAAGGATGTGGGCGCGGGCAAGTCGCTGCTCGACAATCGGGCCGCGGCGGCGTTGATGGCGAAACTGCGCGGTGCCACCGAGAATTCCGACCCGCTGTCCGGGCTGACGGAGCAGGAACGTGCGCTGCTTGGGCTGCTCGGCGAAGGGCTGACCAACAAGCAGATCGCCGCGCGCATGTTCCTGGCCGAGAAGACGGTGAAGAACTACGTGTCGCGGCTGCTGGCCAAGCTCGGCATGGAGCGGCGTACCCAGGCGGCGGTGTTCGTGTCCAAGTTGGACCGGCCCGAGGACGGCTCAAGCTATTCGTAGCGCAGCAACCACTGGACCGGTTCTCGACCGCGATGCCACCATAGGCAGGTGACACATGCGGGCGCGAAGAGTGCGAAAGCCACACCGAGTCCGCTCCGCGATACCCTGTCTCAGCTGCGTCTGCGCGAACTGTTGACCGAAGTTCAGGACCGCATCGAGCAAATTGTCCAGGGCCGCGACCGGCTGGAGGGCCTTGTCGAGGCGATGCTGGTGGTGACGTCCGGCCTGGATCTCGACGTCACTTTGCGCACCATCGTGCACGCGGCCATCGAGCTCGTCGAGGCGCGGTACGGCGCGCTCGGGGTGCGCGGCAACGACCGCGAGTTGGTCGAATTCGTCTATGAGGGCGTCGACGAGGAGACCCGCCGACGGATCGGGCGGCTGCCGGAGGGCCGTGGCGTGCTCGGGGTGCTCATCGACGATCCGCACCCGATCCGGCTCGACAACATCGTCGAGCACGACGCCTCGGTCGGGTTCCCCCTGCATCACCCGCCGATGCGGTCGTTCCTGGGTGTGCCGGTCCGGATTCGCGACGAGGTGTATGGCAACCTCTACCTGGCCGAGAAGACCACCGGCCAACCGTTCGGCGAAGACGACGAGGTGCTGCTCAGGGCGCTGGCCGCCGCGGCGGGTACCGCGATCGACAACGCCCGGCTCTACGAACAGTCCCGAACCCGCCAGTCGTGGATCGAGGCGACCCGCGACATCGCCACCCGGCTGCTGGCCGGCGCGGAGCCGACGACGGTTTTCCAGCTGGTCGCCGCCGAGACGCTGAAGCTGACCGGTGCGGATGTGGTGCTTGTCGCGGTGCCGTTCGACGACGAGACGCCGGTGTCGGAAGTCTCCGAACTGCTGATCGTCGAAACGGCCGGCGTGACCGAATGGTCCGCCACCACCCAGTCGATCCCCGTCGCGCAGACACCGATCGGCCGGGCGTATCGGGAACGGGTCCCGCTCAAGCTGGACAGCATGGACCAGGATATGGCGGGGCTGCGCAATCCCGGCCCGGCGCTCGTGCTGCCGCTTCGCGCCACCGACACGGTGGCCGGTGTGGTGGTGGCGCTCCGGGAGAAGGGCGAGCACCCGTTCGGCGACGAACAACTCGACATGATGGCCGGTTTCGCCGATCAGGCCGCGCTGGCCTGGCAGCTGGCGACGGCCCAGCGACGGATGCGCGAACTGGATGTGCTGACCGACCGCGACCGCATTGCCCGCGGTTTGCACGATCACGTGATCCAGCGGCTCTTCGGTGTCGGCCTGGGGCTGCAGGGCACGATCCCGCGAGCCCGCTCACCGGAGATTCAGCAGCGGCTCACCGAGGCCGTCGATGACTTGCAGGCGGTCATCGGGGAGATCCGCACGGCGATCTTCGACCTGCACGGTGCGTCCTCGGGGATGACTCGGCTGCGCCAGCGCCTCGACGAGGCCGTCGCGCAGTTCGCCGGTTCCCGGCTGCGCACCACGGTGCAGTTCGTCGGGCCCCTGTCGGTGGTCGACGCCGCGCTGGCCGACCACGCCGAAGCCGTGGTGCGCGAGGCCGTGAGCAACGCGGTCCGTCACGCCGCCGCGACCATGCTCACAGTCAGCGTGAAGGTCGAAGACGAGCTGGGCATCGAGGTGACCGACAACGGCAAGGGCATCCCCGACCACGTCACCGCCGGCGGCCTGGACAACCTGCGCGAGCGCGCCGAGCAAGTCGGCGGCTCGTGCACCGTCGAGGCCGTCCCCGCCGGTGGGACGCGGCTGCGGTGGTCGGCGCCACTGCCTTAGTGAGGAGCATCGACCATGCAACGGCCGGTCACCATCGACCCGCGCTACCACGATGCCGTGGTGTTCGACCTCGACGGCGGGGGAGCCGGTGCCGACGCCGAAACACTGGCCCGGCGGTTGACCCAAGCCGGAATCGCCACCGCCGTCTGCTCGTCGAGCCGTGATGGTGCGCGCGCCGCCCGCGCGGCCTGTCATCGGCTGCCGGCCGATCCCGGACGGTCGGTTGTCGTTGCGGACGGCACCGCCGGGGTCGAGCAGGCCCGCCAAGGCGGCTTCGCGGTGGTCATCGGCGTCGACCGAACCGGCCACGCCGGCGAGCTGCTGGACAGCGGAGCCGACGTCGCGGTCGCCGGCCTCGCCGAGATCGCGGTCCGCACCGGCGACAAACGCATGTCTGAGCTACCCGATGCGCTCCAGTCATCCCAGCAGGCCCGCCGGCCGTTCGTCTGCCTGGACTACGACGGCACGCTGTCCGAGATCGTGCCCGACCCCGACACCGCGACGCTTGTCGACGGCGCCGCGCCGGCACTGCGACACCTGGCGGCGCACTGTCCGGTCGCGATACTGAGCGGCCGTGATCTGGCGGACATCCGCAGCCGCGTGGGCCTGGCGGACATCTGGTACGCCGGCAGCCACGGTTTTGAACTCACCGGGCCCGACGGCAGCCACCACCAGTACGACGCGGCGGAATCCGCGGTGCCCGTCCTCGCGGCGGCGGCGGCCGAGCTGCACCGCGACCTTGAGCCGATCCCGGGTCTGCGGGTGGAGCACAAGCGGTTCGCGGTCGCCGTGCACTACCGCAACGTCGCGCCCGGGTCCGTCGCGGACGTGATCGCTGCCGCGCATCGGCTCGGCCAACGGCATGGCCTGCGGATCACCAACGGACGCAAGGTTGTTGAGCTGCGGCCGGACATCGACTGGGACAAGGGCACCGCGCTGCACTGGATCCGCGATCGCGTCGATGAATCGGCAGAACTGTCGCCGATCTACATCGGCGATGACCTCACCGACGAGGACGCCTTCGACGCGATCGCCTCCGAGGGCGTCGGGATCGTGGTCCGGCACGGCGAGGACGGCGGCCGCCCGACCGCCGCGACCTTCACCCTTGACGGCCCGGCCGAGGTCGTCGCGTTCCTCCGTCGGTTGGCCGACCGGCTCGCGCACCTGCAGTAGGGCCGAAAGTGAGTACACCGCAGTCACCCTCGTTCCTCGTGCGGTAGCAGCCCGGCACTGGCGCCCCACCCCGGGCGTGCCGGCGACTGTAGGATGCGCGCATGTCGTTAGCCGATGGCCAGGTTTTCGCTGGTTACACCATCGTGCGACGCCTGGGCTCCGGGGGGATGGGCGAGGTTTACCTGGTGCAGCATCCGAGGCTGCCGCGCCGCGACGCCCTCAAGGTGCTCCCGGCCGAGGTGACCGACGACACCGAGTATCGCCAACGGTTCAACCGCGAAGCCGACGTCGCGGCTGCGTTGTGGCATCCCCACATCGTCACCGTCCACGACCGTGGCGAGTTCGACGGCCAGCTGTGGATCTCGATGGACTACGTCGAAGGCACCGACGCCGCGGGCCTGCTCCAGGAGCGCTACCCGAACGGGATGCCGCCCGACGAGGTGGTCCGCATCGTCACCGCGGTCGCCGACGCGCTCGACTACGCTCATCAGCGCCTGCTTCTGCACCGCGACGTCAAACCGGCCAACATCCTGCTGGCACACCCGGATTCGGGCGACGAGCGGGTGTTGCTGGCCGATTTCGGTATCGCTCGGTGGGTTGACGACGCCAGCGGGCTCACCGCCACCAACATGACCGTCGGCACGGTCGCCTACGCCGCGCCCGAACAGCTGATGGGCGCGGACATCGACGGCCGGGCCGACCAATATGCACTGGCGGCCACCGCATTTCATCTGCTGACCGGCACGCCGTTGTTCCAGCACTCCAACCCGGCCGTGGTGATCAGCCAGCACCTCAGCGCGGCGCCGCCGGCGATCGGTTCCCGCCGTCCCGAGTTGTCCGATCTGGGCCCGGTGTTCTCCAAAGCGCTGGCCAAGGCGCCCGGGGAACGCTTCGACCGCTGCCTGGACTTCGCCCATGCGCTGGACCACCGAATCGGCAGGGCGGCAAGTGAACTCGGTGCGACCGAGCCGGCGATGGCGGCCCCGGTCGCATCCCGGCCGAGACATCAGAAGCCGTCGTCGCGGGCACGCCCTGCGTTGGTGACGCCGGTCCTGCTCGGACTGATTCTGATCGCGGTGGCGGCCGTAGCCGTGCTGATCTTCCGGCACGACCACACCACATCGCGGGCGGCCGCGCCCAAACCGTCGGCCACACCGCCAGCCCAAGCAGCCCAGACACCGGTCGTGCCCGTGGTGGCGATCGGCGCCCAGTGCGCCACCTTGGGCGCAGCCGGCGTGACCGAGACCGGTGCACAGGCCTACTGCTCACACCTGTCGAGCACCGACAGCACGATCTGGTCGCTGTATCCCGGCGAGGTCGCCAGCCCGACCGTCACCGCCGATCCCACCGACCAGGTGTATCCGTCCGCAACCGAGACGCCGCTTCGGGTGTGCGTCGAACAGACCCACCAGACCCGGATACAGTGCCTGGCCGACATCAGGCGGGGCAACGCGGCGGGCCCGCCGCCGCCGTAAGCCTTGCCTTCGGCGCCGGTGTGCGGCGCGGTCGCAGCAGGGTGGCCGCGTGGCCGCAGCTGCGGGCCGCTTTGCAAGCCTTCGAACGCCGCGGCGCCTGCCCACCAATACGCTTGCGGAAACCGCGTTCAGCCGCCCAGAGCGGCGACCAGGGACTTGATCCTGGCGGCCTCGTCCTCGGTCGGGGTTTCGCCGGCCTCGACCGCGTCGAGGAGGGCGGCGTCCAGGCCCGCGCCGTTCGCGGTTTCGGCCGCCGACAGCTTGGCGCGCCGGCGCGCCACGTACAGCTGCTGGCCCAGCGTGGCGCCTGGTGCTGCCGCAGCCCTTTCCATCAGGTCGTCGTAGCAGCTGCGCACCCCGCTCAACGCGACGATGACCGACGGCGTGGCCCGGCCGCGGCCGGCGGCCTCCGTCAGCGCCGTCTGCAATTTGCGCAGCCCGGCCAGGATCACGCCCGCCCGCTGCGGGAATTCCGAGTCGTCGGAGTCGGGCAATGCCTCGATCGCGGCGGTGTACATGTGCATCGCCGCATCGGCGAGGCTGACGATTACTGGTGCTTCACCGTCGTCGGGCAAGGGTGCGGCCATGGTGATGACTCCAACTGTGGAAAGTAGATCGACGCCGCCGAAACGCTAGCGTCTTTGAGCTTTCGATTCAAGGCGAGAATGCTTATCCATCGGTGGGGCCGGCGGCCACCGACCTGACACCACTGAGTCGTCGATCAGTTTTCGGTGTGTGCGCGCACCCATTGCAGGTTGGCTTGCATGTTTCGTTGCCACTCCGTCAGCCGGCGGGCGACGATCCGGCCCTCCTTGTCCGGTGTGGCGGCGATCGCCGCGCTCAGCCCCGACGGCGCCGGGCCCATCCGAGCCCACTGCCGGATCAGCACGCCGTCACTGGCCGGTTCCACCTCGAACGCCCAGGTCGCGCTGACGCCTTGCGGACCGAGGACGTTCCACACCCACCGTCGTTGGTCTTCGACCTCGACGACCTCGCAGACGGTCTCCCAGTCGCCGAGGGCATCGTGGCGACTGCGACCCCGAAACCGGGCGCCGACCTCCACATGGTCGGCGCCGTGCAGCCATTCCACCGCCTGCAACTCCGACGAACAGCGCGCCGGCAGGCCGATGTCGGTGACCAGCTCCCAGGCGGTGGGGACCTCGCAGCGCACCCGCTGTGTCACTTCTATCGTGGGCTGATCGCGATAACGCACCGCCGGTACCTTTCTCGGTCGCTGCCGACAAACCTACCGGCACCCGCCCACGGGTAAGCAGTCCGAAAGCGAGAGGCCCGGCGATGAGAGTTGGCGCCCTGATCGAGCCCCACGCCGCAGGCGCGGCCGATTTTGCGATCGCCGCCGAGCGGATCGGCGTGGCGTCGTTGTGGGTTCCGGAGGTGTGGGGCTACGACGCGCTCACCGGGCTGGCGTACCTGGCGGCGAGGACCTCCTCGATCGGGTTGGGCACGTTTGTGGTGCAGCTCGGTTCCCGCAGCCCGGCGCTGCTCGCCACGTCGGCGCTGAGCCTGCAGGACCTCTCCGGTGGCCGGTTCCTGCTGGGTGTCGGCACGTCGGGCCCGCGGGTCATGGAGGGCTGGCATGGCGTGCGGTTCTGCAAGCCGGTGCAGATGACCCGCGAAACCATCGAGATCATCCGGATCGTCAGCCGCGGCGAGCGCGTCGAGCACGCCGGCGAGATCTACCCGCTGCCGCTGCCGGACAGCAGCGGCGCGGCGCTGCGGCCGTTGGTGCGGCCGGCGGATGTACCGGTGTATGTGGCGGCGCTGGGCCCGAACAACCTGCGGCTGACGGGTGAGCTGGCCGACGGCTGGCTGGGCAACGCGTTCATCCCGGAGGCCGCGGAGGTGTTCTTGGGTCCGCTGCGTGAGGGGGCGGCCCGGGCCGGTCGCACGCTGGCCGACCTGGACCTTGTCGCGCCGGTCGCCGTCGAGATCCACGATGACGCGGCGTCGGCGGATGCCGCGGCACGCCGGCATG
>Ga0213881_10001674_pt1 | contig 10250 bp, 8 predicted proteins | sample BarmaccoBMER_R08_FD_160104 | JGI IMG/M metagenome (GOLD analysis project Ga0213881, IMG submission 160104) | Barbacenia macrantha exposed rock microbial communities from rupestrian grasslands, the National Park of Serra do Cipo, Brazil - ER_R08 ... | reverse complement strand
ATCTGAGAGCGTGCGCATGCGTCGAACGCCCTCAGTTTTTTATCAACTTAGACGCGTTACCGCTAGTGGTCGACGCAAACCTTCCGCCAAGAACTCCGGACCTTCGCTCGGCAGGCGGGCTTTCGCGGCCAGTTACCCCGCACATGCTGCGGCACACGGCAGCGACGCTCCTCCTCGAGGACGGCGTCGACCTCCTGTTCCTGCAGCGGCTGCTCGGAAATGAAAGCATCTCCACCACGGTGCTCTACGCGCATGTCGGCGACGCGAGTCTCAGGCGCGCTCTGGAGAAGGCCGACCTTCTGACCTCGCTCGCGGCGTGACTCCCTCCACATTGCCGGACGTGCGTAAGCGCGATCCGGCGGGCGCGGCGTCGGTTTTCCGGTGTCGCGACATCGGCCAAGGGCGCCAAAACGGCAGCCGCGCTTCGGCAAGAGCTGCGTCGCGCGAGAGACCGATATCGGCGAGGAGGTGGGGATCACCGTTTTCGACGAGGTCAAGAAACTGTCGACGTTGCCGGCTGCGTGCGCGCCACAGCGCCGCTGTATCCAGTGCAAGCAGAAGATATCGGTAAATGCCGGGAGCCGCCATGATTGCGCCCTCGCTTAAAGGACGCGATCTTTCGGCTCGGAGCCTCGTCGGGAGATCGCAAATTCCCGATGCGGAAGAAGATACGGCGCAGCGCGGATCGATTCAAGGCACGCCGCGGCTCGTCGTCGATCCGCGGCTTGGTACGCATTTCGACGACGGCGCTCTACGCGCATGTCGGCGACCCGAGTCTCAGACGCGCTCTGGAGAAAGCCGACCTTTTGCCTTCACTGGCCGGTCGCGTAAAACCGCAAGCGGACTCTATTGACAAATGTTGAAAATAATCCTATATAGCACCCGTTCCCGCCCACATAAGGGCGCTCTGCGGTTTCCGTGCCGGAGGGTGCGGGCGGGAAGCGGCGCCTGCGGCGTGGGGATCGGAGCCCGCGTCTCGGGAGGCCCTTGCAAACGGGTGTCTTCGTCGAGACCCGTGCGCGGCGAAAAACTGCGCGCGTGGAGGAGACGAGGCGCCGAGTTGCCCGCCCGTCCGGCACTATGACCGGTCCGCCCCTAGAGGGCTTGAGCGGGGTCAGGTGGCGTCAGCCAAACCGGCCCCCCGAAGATGCGGGACGCGAGGGTCAGAAATCGCCGCACATTGGCGCCGGGTGACCGGCTATAAAAAATTAGGATCGGTTGCCCGGCGCCCGTGTCCTTCTGCTCTTTGAAATCGCGCGAGCGTCGCGCACCAAGAATGACGCGCGCCTCTCATTCCCGACGCGCGCAGCCAAGTGTACGCAGGCTGCGTAAACTTGCCTGCGAAGCGCGATGGGGAATCCTGGGGCAGCTCGCGATCACCCCCTCGGGAAAGCCTCGCGCCGAAAGGCATCTATTCCGGCGAGCCACAGACGCTCGGGGTCGGTGACATTGAGGGCCGCCCGCACGATGGCTTCCGCGATCAGTTTGCGCGTATTCAATGCGCGCTGCGGAATCGCTGCCGGATGACCTGCGGCAACAAGCGCGTTCCAGGCTGTTTTCAGCGCGTTATCGAGGCTGGCGTCGTCAAACCGTTGGCGCGCGGCTTGAAGTTCTGCTTTTCCCATTGGTGACGTGTCCTGGTCGACACTCACGGGAACCATACGCGACTCGACCCGCGGCATAGAAAATCACGCGAATTCGTTCAGGAAGCCTTAAGGGGGAGCGCCCACGCCGGCCGCTCATGCCCCTTCGCACATTCCGTTCGATATTCCGCACGGAATCGTCTATTCTCCCGGACGTTTCAGCGGAAGGAGCAAATGGGCGTCGAGGGTCGCGACAAAGCCAAAGCCTTGGATGCCGGCGCGCAGGTGATTTCCGGCCAGCTCGGCAAGACCGTGCAGCGGCTGCGCAAGGCCTACAATTTATCGCTCTCCGAGCTCTCCGAGCAATCCGGCGTCGCCAAATCGATCATCAGCCAGATCGAGCGCAACGAGACGAACCCGACGCTCGCGACGATCTGGCGTCTCGCGCAAGCGCTCGACGTCTCGATCGAGCGCGTCCTGCAGGCGGCCGAGGACGAGCCTTTTCTCGAGAAATCGACCCGCGCCGACACGCCGATCCTCGTCTCCGACGACGGCAAATGCCGGCTCGCCATCATCGGCTGGATCAAGACGGTCGAATGGCTGCAATGGTACGATTTCTCCGCCGATCCCGGCGGCGCGCTCGAATCCGACGCGCATCAGCGCGGCTCGGTCGAGTGCCTCTCCGTGCTCGAAGGCGAGCTCGAGGTCGAGGTCGCCGGGGTGACCGACCGCGCTGGCGCCGGTGAGACCTTGCGCTACCGCTGCGACCGCGGCCATGTCATCCGCAACGTCTCGGAAAAGCCCGCGCACGCGACCATGGTGTGCATCCTGAAAGCCGCGGTGATGGAGTGAGCCGGCGCGCATGAGCGCCGGCGACACGGCGGCGCCGCTCTCCGAGCTGCGGCTGTCGCTGCTCACCGCCTCGGTCTATGCGGCGATCGGCATCCACCTGCCATTTTTTCCGATCTGGCTTGCCTGGCGCGGCCTCTCTGCGCCGGAAATCGCGGAAATCGCCGCCCTGCCGCCGCTGGTGCGGCTTGTCTCAAACCTGGTCCTGCCGCCGCGCGCCGACCGCTCCGGCGACATTCCCGGCATGCTGATGGCATGTGCGCTTGGCGCCGCTTGTGCTTATGCGGCGCTCGGGCTCATCGACGGGTTCTGGCCGATCCTGACGGCCGTCGCGGCGCTCGCCTTCGCGCAGGGGCCGGTCATCCCGCTCGCCGACGCCTTGATCCTGGACGAGGTGCGCCGGCGCGCGCGCGAGGGCCTCGCCGCCCTCGATTACGCCCGCGTGCGCGGTTGGGGCTCGGCTTCGGTCCTGTTCATGATGGTGGCGGGCGGCCAGCTCGTCGGCCTCCTGCCGCGCGAGGCAATCGTGTGGCTGCTCGCTGCGACCGCGCTCGTGACAACCATCGTCGCGCGTCAATGCGCGCGAGAAGTGCCGCGCAGCAAAGCGGGCGTGCTCGCCTCGCCGACGCTCGCCGGGGCCATCGCGCGACCTGTCGTGATCGGCCTCTTCGCCGTTGCCGCCGCGCTCATCCAGGCGAGCCATGCGCTGCTCTATGTCTTCGCCAGCCTGCAATGGCGCGCTGAGGGCTTGAGCGACGGCTATATCGGGCTGCTTTGGGCCGCCGGCGTCGCAACCGAAACGCTGTTTTTTCTCTTGCTTGGCCCTCGCCTCGGCGATTCGCACGCGCTCGCCCTGCTGCTGACCGGCGGCGGCGTCGCGATCATCCGCTGGCTGTGCATGGCGGCCGAACCGGGCGCCGTCGCCCTTCTTGGCCTGCAAATGCTGCACGCGGCCACCTATGGGGCGACGCAGCTCGGCGCCGTCTACCTCCTGTCGCACCTCGCCGGCCCGCAACGGCGCGCGCAGGCGCAGGGATGGCTGTCCGCCGCCGGGGCCCTGTCGCTGGCAGCCGCGAGCTTTTCCTCGGGCTATCTGCAGGTCGAGTTTGGCCACGCCGCCTATCTCTTCATGGCGGCACTCGCGCTCGCCGGCCTCGCTCTTGCTGGCACGGCGGCGCTACATCTTCGCAGAGGCGATCACCCCACGCCGGAGCCCCGAGCCGGCCACAATCTCTCCGAAACCGGCATGTAGAAGCGCCCGCAAGCATCGGGACCTAACTTCCATGTCGAACCGAATCTTCCTGCCGCTCCGCGCCGTTGGTGCCCTCGCCGCACTCGGCTTTGCTCTGTCTCCTGCTCTTGCGCAACAGGAGCCCCCGGCCGACCCCGCAGAGCCGCCGCCGCGCGCGGGCAAGCCGGCGAAGCCGGCGAAGAAAGTCGCCGCCAAACCTGAAAAGAGCGGCGATATCCCGGCGATCGGCGCGCCGGCGATAAAACCGAAAGCCGCAAAGGATGAGAAGCCGAAGACCCAGCGCCCATTCGGCGAACTCGAGGGGTGGTCGAGCGCCGCGGAGGCGGAGAAGAAGAAGATGCCGCCGCCCCCGCCCGATCAATCCTCCACCGGCTACAAAAAGCCGCCGATCGGTTTCGACAGCGGCGGCAATTTGGGCATGGGGATGAGCTTCTGACCGCCGCCACTCTTTCGAGCGAGCCACGATTTACGAGCGAGCGCGCCGGCGATCTCGTGCGCCTGCGCCTCGACGGCGATTGGACAATCGAAGGCTCGCGCGCAGTCGAGAACGGGGCGGAGCAGCTTGTCGCCGCTGTTGTCGAAGCAAAGCGCGCGGTCCTCGATTTCAGCCGCGTCGGGCGCATGGATACTGCCGGCGCTTGGCTCGTCGACCGCGCACGACAAACGCTCAGCGCGCGCGGCGTGCAGACGGACATCGAGCGGCTGCGTCCCGAATACGAGATCCTGTTGAGAGAAGCGCGTTTCCGCGAATTCGCGACAACGTCGCCGCGGCACGGCAATGCGCTTGTGGATTTGCTCGCTGGCATCGGCGCCGCCATCGAGGGCGTCGGGCGCGACATTTACGCGAGCGTTGCGTTCCTGGGCGATGTCGTCGCCGCCTACGGCAACGTGTTCTTGCGTCCACGCGGCTTACGCCTCACTTCGCTCGTCTTCCACGTCGAGCAGTTTGCGCTGCGCAGCGTGCCGATCATCGTTCTCATCAACTTCCTGGTTGGTGCCATCGTCGCGCAGCAGGGCCTGTTCCAATTGCGCCAATTCGGGGCGCAGACATTCACCGTCAACCTCATCGGCATCCTCGTCTTGCGCGAAATGGCGGTTCTGTTGACGTCGATCATGATTGCCGGCCGCTCCGGCTCGGCGATCACCGCCGAGCTCGGCTCGATGAAAATGCGCGAGGAGATCGATGCGCTAAAAGTGATGGGCCTCTCGCCCATCGAAGTGCTGATCCTGCCGCGGCTCTCGGCGCTGATTATCAGCCTGCCGCTTCTGACTTTTCTTGCCGACACGGCGGCGCTGTTCGGCGGGCTCTGCGTTGCTTGGGGTTATGGGGGCATCAGCCCCGAGGCGTTTATTGCGCGTCTGCAAACCTCGATCAGCCTCAGCACCTTCTTCATCGGCATTATCAAAGCGCCATTCATGGCGCTGGTCATCGGACTGATCGCCTCCGTCGAAGGATTTGCCGTGCAAGGTTCGGCAGAATCGCTTGGCCGGCAGGTCACGTCGTCCGTTGTGAAGTCGATTTTCATGGTGATCGTCGCCGACGGCTTGTTCGCGATGTTCTTCGCCGGCTTGCACTATTAGGGCGGCTATGGACGACCTCGCAATCCTCGATCTCGCAGTCGCGGCGCCGATTGCGCCAAGCGCGGCCCCGATCGTGGCGACGCCGGAAGCGGTGATCCGCGTGCGCGATCTCGTCGTCGGCTTCGGCGACAAGCGGATCCTGAACGGGCTCGATATCGACATCTATCGTGGCGAGGTCCTGGGCTTCGTTGGCGGCTCGGGCACCGGCAAGTCGGTGCTGACGCGCACGATTCTCGGCCTCATCCGCAAGCGCTCCGGCAAGATCGAGACGTTCGGCGCCGATGCGGACGGCATGAGCGACCTGCAGCGCCGCGCCAGCGAGCGGCGCTGGGGCGTCATGTTCCAGCAGGGGGCGCTGTTCTCGGGGCTCACCGTCAAGCAGAACATCCAGGTGCCGATGCGCGAATATCTGCGCCTATCGCAGCGGCTGATGGACGAACTGGCGCAGCTGAAAATCGAGATCGTGGGCCTCAAGCCCGACGCCGCCGACAAGTACCCGTCCGAACTCTCCGGCGGCATGATCAAGCGCGCCGCGCTGGCCCGGGCGCTCGCCCTCGATCCCGAACTCGTCTTCCTCGACGAGCCGACATCGGGGCTCGATCCGATTGGCGCGGCCGATTTCGACGAGCTCATCGCGACGCTGCAGAAGACGCTCGGGCTCACCGTCTTCATGGTGACCCACGACCTCGACAGCCTCTACTCGATCTGCGACCGGGTCGCGGCCCTTGCCGATGGCAAGGTGATCGCGGAGGGGCCCATCGAGACGCTGGCGCGGGCCGACCATCCCTGGCTCAAGGCTTACTTCCAGGGCAAGCGGGCGCGCCAATTGCAGCCGCCGCGGCGCGCCGGCCTGCCGTGATGCGAACAGAATCTTAGGCGACGAAGCAACCGCATGGAAACTCGGGCAAATCACGCGATCATCGGCGCCTTCACCCTGGCGGTGTTCGCCGCCGCGTTCGGCTTCGTCTTCTGGTTCAACGGGGCCAGCAAATCGGCGGGCCACGCCTATTACGCGATCGTCTTCCCGGGTTCGGTATCCGGCCTGACACGCGGCAGCACGGTGCTGTTCAACGGCCTGCGGATCGGTGAGGTGAGCAAGCTCGAACTCGCGCCGGATAATCCCTCCAACGTGATGGTGTCGATCGACATCGACGCGCGCACGCCGATGCGCAAGGACACCCTGGCGCGGCTCGAATATAGCGGCATCACCGGCGTCGCCTCGATCGCGCTTACCGGCGGCAGCAACAATTCGGAGCGGCTGCCGAACGGGCAGAACGGCAATATCGCGGTCATTCACGGCGATCGCTCGGATTTCGCCAATCTGATCAATACGGGCACGCGCATCGCGGCGCGCGCCGATGACGTTCTGGACAAGGTCAATCGCGCGCTCGATGAGAATGTCGGCGCGGTGAACAACACGCTGAAGAATGTCGAAGTGTTTTCGAAGGCACTTGCCGATAATGCCGACGGGGTGCGCGATTTCCTCGCCGCCACCGCGGATGTCGGCAAGGCGATCAAGCCGCTTGCGGCCAAACTCGAGACGCTGACCGCCGATGCCGACGGGATCGTCAAAGCGATCGATCCGGAAAAGGTCAGACTGATCGTCGCCCAAGTAAGCGAGATTTCGGTGAAGCTCAATGCGGTCGCGGGCAAGCTCGATACGACGTTCACGAACCTGAACGGCTTCCTCGCAACAGACGACAACAAAGGCATGGTTGCGGAAATCTCCGATGCAGCGAAGTCGATCAAAAAGCTTGCCGATAATCTCGATATTCGCACTAAGGAGATCACGACCGGCGTCGTGCGTTTCACCGGCAACGGTTTGAAGCAATACGAGCAGCTGGCAATCGACGCGCGGCAGACGGTGAGCGATGTGAGCCGCGTCTTCCGCTCGCTCGAGCGCAACCCGCAGCAGATAATCTGGGGCGCGAAAGAGCAGCCCCAGCAGGCGCCGCCGCCTGCGGCGCCGGGACCGCGCGCCGGCGCGACCGAGCGCGAGCGGGAGCGCGCCGCGGCGAGGTAGCTAACCGGAAAAACGCCGGCGCGGAGCATAGCCCGCCGGCCGCTTCGTCAACATTCCGTTAGCCGCCGTCCCCTAGTCTCGCAAACGAGGGGGGATGTAACCAGCCATGTCCGCACGCCTGCTCGAGGACTTCGCCCAGATCTCGTGCGACTGGTTCTGGGAAATGGATGATCAATTCAAATTCTGTTATTTCTCTTATCGCTGGAGTGAACTTTTCGGACGCTCGCCCGAGCAGGAGATCGGCAAGAGCCGTCTCCAAGTGGCGATGAATGCCGACGACAAGGCGTTCTGGCAGCCCCATATCGACGACCTCCACGCGCGCCGGCCGTTCCGCGACCTGGTCTACCCCTATGCTTTCGACGACGGCCATGTGCGCTGGCTGAAGATCAGCGGCCAACCTGTATTCAACGAGGCGGGAGCGTTTACCGGCTATCGCGGCGTCGGCACCGACATCACCGAGGAGCACGAGGCCAAGCGCCGGCTGTCAGAGACGCTCGAGCAGCTGCAGCACGCCAATCGCGCCTTCACGTTGGTCAATTCAGAACTGCAGCGACAGAACCAGCGCCTGACCGAGCAGGAAAACGAGATACGCCAACAGGGCCAGCAGCTCGACGTGGCGCTGAACAACATGGCGCACGGCCTGTGCATGTTCGACGAACAGTTTCGGCTGCTCGTATGCAATGCGCGTTATCTCGAACTGATGCGGCTTTCGCCGGACCTCGTCAAGCCCGGCGTAACTTTGCGCGAGATCCTCCAGCACAATGTCGACGTCGGCAATCTGCCTGCTCCCGCGGAAGCTCATTACGAGGAATATTTACGTGAGCTGAACCAGCACGGCGCAGTGGCCTTCGAGCGCGTGCTGCTCGATGGACGCACGATCGCCATCAGGCATCATCCGATGCCGGCCGGCGGGTGGGTGGCGACCTATGAAGACATCACCGAACGCAAAGAGACCGAGGCGAAAATTCTGCAGCTCGCCCGCCACGACGAGCTCACCGGGCTCGCGAACCGGAGAGTGTTCGGCGAAAAAGTGAACGAGGCGCTGGCGCGGGTACGGCGCGGCCAAACTTTGACGGTGTTGCTTCTCGATCTCGACAATTTCAAAATTGTGAACGACACGCTGGGCCACTCGGCAGGAGATGCGCTGCTCAAAACGGCTGCCCAGCGCTTGCAGGATTGCGTACGCGAAACGGATGTCGTCGCGCGGCTTGGCGGCGACGAATTCGCCGTGCTGCTCGGCGATCTCGAGCGCAACGAGAGTGGCGTCGTCGCCGATCGCATCATTCGCAGCCTCGCCAGCCCGTTCGATGTCGAGGGCCACCACGTGGTCATCGGAACGAGCATCGGTATGGCCTTGGCCCCGCACGATGGCGACGACGCCGAAAGCCTGCTCAAAAATGCCGACATGGCGCTGTACCAGGCTAAAGAAGAGGGACGCGGCATATGTCGCTCCTTCGTGCCGGCAATGAACATCCGTTTGCAGGAGCAGCGCAAGCTCGAACTCGATCTCAGGGGAGCCGTCGAGCGCGGCGAGTTCGAACTCTATTATCAGCCGCTCGTCGCTGCGCACTCGGGCGAAATTACCGGCTTCGAAGCTTTGTTGCGCTGGTTTCATCCCGAGCGCGGTATGATTTCCCCGGCCGATTTCATTCCGCTTGCAGAGGACACCGGTATCATCGCGCCGCTCGGCGAGTGGGTGATCCGCACGGCATGCGCGCAAGCAGCAAGCTGGCCGGCAGACCTGAAGGTTGCCGTCAATTTATCGCCGGCACAGTTCCGCAACAAAAGCATTGGGCTTATCGTCGCCTCCGCTCTCGGAAGCACCGGTCTCGCGCCGCGGCGGCTCGAGCTTGAAATCACCGAATCTGCGCTTCTTCAAGATAGCGATGCGACGGGTGCCGCTTTGCATGAGTTGCGCGGCCTTGGCGTGCGCATAGCCATGGATGATTTCGGCACTGGTTATTCGAGCCTCAGCTACTTGCGCTCGTTTCCTTTCGACCGGATCAAGATCGATCGTGCATTCGTGCAGGATCTCGGTCGAAAGCCCGATTGCATCGCGATTTTTGAAACGATCGTCGGGCTCGGAAGAGGTCTAGGGATCGCGACGACCGCCGAAGGGGTCGAAACGCCGGAGCAGTTGCGAGTCGTCGCCGATTTGGGCTGCAGCGAGGTGCAAGGCTTTCTGCTCGGCGCGCCGGGCCCGGCAAGCCGCGTCCCGGAGCTGCTTCAGGCCGGAAGAATAAAGGCTGCGTGATCGGCGTCGCGGCGTCGACGGTTTACGACGTCGCATAGAAATCCATCTTCGCCGAAGAGCTTGCCGAGTCTGCTCCCGGTGGTCGCGCGGACCGCCGGGAATGAATCCTACTCGAAGCGCTCTGCGGCGTGGGCGAGCATCGTGTAGACCTTGCCCGTCTCCGACGTCAGGTAGCTCTTTGCCAAGGGGCTCTCGGGATCGTCGCGGGTGACTTCCGTCAGCAGCCGTTCGAATTCCTGGATGTAGCGGTCGACGGTCTCGCGGAAAGCCGTGTCCGATCGATATCGTCCGCGGATCTGATCGAAAGCCTGCTGGCCCTGCGCCGTATAAAGCCGGCGGCCGAAAACGTGCGGTTCGCCGCGCCGGTAACGGTCCCAGAGGTCGACAACCGCATCGTGATCGAGCAGACGCGCAATGTCGAGCGAGAGCGCGTCGATGGAATCGATGGCGCGGTTCGGCGCCTGACGATTTTCTTGCTGTGGCGACGCGGCTTCCTCGTGCTCCTCGCGCGAGGCGCGGGCGAGGAGATCGGTGAGCCAGCCGCCGTGCCTGCGATCGTGAGTCTGGGCCGGCGGACGCTCGTCGACGCGTGCGATTTGCGGCGAGCGCGTCGGCTGTTGGCGCGGACGCGGTTGCGCTTGGGGTTGCGGTTGTGCCTCGCGCGCCGCCGGTTCGGGAGAGCGGGCGGGTTCGCTCGCGCGAGCCGGT
>Ga0213881_10001673_pt1 | contig 10250 bp, 9 predicted proteins | sample BarmaccoBMER_R08_FD_160104 | JGI IMG/M metagenome (GOLD analysis project Ga0213881, IMG submission 160104) | Barbacenia macrantha exposed rock microbial communities from rupestrian grasslands, the National Park of Serra do Cipo, Brazil - ER_R08 ... | reverse complement strand
AAACCCGGAGAGCTTGACCAGACGCCCGTGGAGCTCGCGTCCGAGCTCCGAGATCGCCTGCGCGGACTCGGCCACCCGCTCCTGCTGCCATCCGTAAGCGACCGCGCGGAGCATCGCCAGGAGGGTGGTGGGCGTCGCGATCAGCACCCGTCGGGCCATGGCGTCCTCGATCAGCGATGGATCCGCCTCCAGCGCGGCGCCGTAGAGGTGCTCGCCAGGCAGGAACAGGACGACGAAGTCGGGCGCCGAGTCGAGCCCCGCCCAATAGGCCTTCTCGGACAGCATCTTGACGTGCTTTCGCAACAGGCGTGCGTGGTCGCGCAGATGTCGCGCCCGCTCCTCCTCGTCGCGCGCCTCGTACGCGTCGAGCACTCCCTGTAGCGGCGCCTTGGCGTCGACCACGACGTGCTTGCCGCCAGGCATCCGGACCACGAGATCGGGGCGGAGGACCGAGTCGTCGCCCGACAGCGGCGACTGCTCGCTGAAGTCGCAGTGCCTGACCATGCCGGCGAGCTCGACCACGTTTCGCAGCTGCATCTGTCCCCATTGCCCCCGGGCGTTGGGCTTGCGTAGCGCCGTGATCAGAGCTCCCGTCTCGCTCCGCAGCCTCTCCCCCGTCTCGGTCAGGCTGCGCAGCTGTGCCTCGAGCCGGCCGCGCGCCTCGCGGCGCTCCTGGTCGAGTCGCAGCAGCTGAGCGTCCACGCGCCCGAGCTGTTCCTTGAGCGGCGTGACGAGCTGCTCGACCGCATGCTGACGCTTGTCGAGATCGCCCTTGGCCTCGGCCTGCACGGTCTGCAGTTGGGCGCGTGCGAGCTGAGTCAGCTGCGCCATGCTCGCCTGCAGCGCCTCGGCGCTCAGCGCCTTGAACGACGCCGACAGCCGCTCCTGGGAATCGGTTACGTTCCGGACCCGCTCCTCCGACAGCGCTCTCTCATGCTCGAGGTCCGCGCGGGTCTTGACCAGCTCACGCTCGAGCTCGCCCGCGCGCGCAGCCTCAGCGACGAGCGATCGCAGGCGCGCGCGAGCCGTGACCGCGACCAACGCCGCGCCGGCGAACAGCCCCATGAGCAGCCATAAAGCGTTCATCGCCGGCCAGCATGGCGGCGCCGCCGGACGGAAACGCTCTCACCGCGCCTACGCCGGCGGCCACGCCGGCTTGGGACCGTGCAGCACCTCGGTGACCCCGTGCCGCCGGCTTGCCAGCACCAAGGGGGAGCTGCAACGGTCGATCATGACGGAAGAGAACGCGATCGTGAACGCGCCCCGCCTTTTGCCGACGACGTTCCGCGAGATGAACAGCTCTCGACCAGGATGACGGTGGTGGTGCGGGGCCCGGACGCGCCAGGCCCCGCACCCCTCCTCAATGGCCGTGGCCGAGAGGCACCCCCAGCGTCGCGGTGAAGGTGTCTTCGTCGTTGGCCTGCTCGCCGTTCGTCTCCGTCGCCCCGCACAGCGCCGGCGGGACGCCCGGCTGGGCTGTGCCGGGACACAAGAACAGATCGGGCGAGCGCGTGTCGGACCAGATCGGATGCGCCTGGTCGCCTGCCGCGGCGAGGCCGATGTAGTCGCCGTAGAACTGGCCACCCTTCGGCCCCTCGAACTGTGTCGGGGCCGGCATCGAGCTCGAGGTCACCCGGACCTGGCCGAAGTGGACCAGGTCCCGGCTCCCGGAGAGGCTGAAGTCCGAGGAGCCCGTGGTCTCATCGTCGCCGTACTGGCGGTCGTAGTAGTCCACGGCCAGCCTTCCGCTGCGCGTGAACGCGCTCCACTGCCAGAACTGATCCGTTCCGTTCTGCCCGGGCGACTGCGTGACGAGCGTCTCGTCGCGTGGATCGGTCGTGGTGCCGGTGAACGTCGCCCCGCCGTTTGCGGACGCGCTCAACAAAATCTTGTTGTTGCACGCCCCCGGCGTCTTGACGCCGGTGTACAGCGGGTTGCCGTCGGCGGCGAAACCGGCCGGAACGCAACCGTTGCTCTCGTTCGAGTCCTTGTTGATGTAGGACCCGAACGCGACCGTCACCACCTTCGGGTTCTGCGGGTCGACCTGCCCCGAGGGGTAGTTCGTCGCGCGGAACACCGACTTGGTCGAGGAACCCTTCTCGGGCACGCAGGAGCGACCCGGATCTGCTCCGGTGCCCTGATAGGTGTCGCAATCCGGGAGGTCGTAGTAGGTGCTGACCCTGACCGGAGCCGAGAACGTCTGGCCGCCGTCGGTCGATTTCGCCAGCAGCACTTGGTAGTTGTTGTTGGTGCCGCTCGTGGGCTGGTTGTTGAAGTTGTCCCAGGCGACATACAGATTTCCGTCGGGACCGACGAACGGATCGGAGAACTGGTTCTCGTTGCACCGGCCATTCGGAGTCGCCGCTCCGAACGTGTTCGTGCACACCGGGCTGTCCGCGCTTACGAGGACCCGCTTGCTGAATGTCTCGCCGTAGTCGTCGGAATGGACCTCGTAGATGTACGCCGTTCCGTCGGCGGCGAACTCGGTCCACGTGACATAGATACGGTCGCGAAAGGGACTGCTTACGTTGTCATCGACAGTCATCAGCGCCTTGTCCTCGAGCACCCCGCTGGTCCCGGTCGGGTCAAAGCTGAACGTCGCCGAGTAGCGACCCGGGAAGTTGAACGAGGCGCCATTGTTCTGGGTCGAGCGGAAGAGGAGGAAGGTGCTCGACTGATCCGGGTTGGCCGAGGCAACCGTCCCGCGATTGAACGCCTGGCAGCTGAGGTACGAGTTGCCGCGCGTGTCCCAGGCCACGGAGGTGTCGCCTCCGGCCTGCCAGTACTCGCGGGCGAACCCAGCGACGCCCCGGGTGAATCCGTTCGGGGTGGTCGCGTCGGCCCAGGTCCGGCCGCCGTCGAGGGAGAAGTAGGCCCCACAGGTCCCGTCCCCTCGGATGTAGTTGTTGTCGCTCGCGACCAGATGGTTCGGGTTGAACGGATCCTGGGCGATGAACGACTCGTTGTTGGCCTGGGCCCGGCCCTGTAGGTCGCGATCGGTGATGTTCAGGCAGTTCTGGTTGACCTTGACATCGTTCCCGTGGCGTGCCGAGCACTTACCCTGCGACGACGGGAAGTAGGTGCTGGGCGAGCCCGCCCCGCCCGGTGATCCGAACGACTTCGGTGGCGTGAACGGCGCGCCGTCCGGACCCCCGCCCTGATCGTTGGTCGGCGCCCGCGTGGTGGATGATGGACTCAGCGCGCTGGCGAGCGCCGAGGAGATGATCCGCTTCTGGATCTTGTTCAGGCGCCCATAGCTCATGGAGCTGCTGGCGCTGGCGTGCGACTGCGAGAGCAGCAGCAAACACAAAGCTCCCACGGCGCCGGCAAGTGCCAGCGGAATGGCGATACGACGTTTTGATGACACAGGACCCTCCCTCCTTTCGATTCGCTCAGAGCGTCCGGTGGCGGAGCCCGCCGATCCCCATCCCAATGCAGGCATCTTCGGTCAGCGTTGCGACAATCCCTGGCATGCCCGAGCAGATCCGACGGCGGGTGATCGTCCACGGGAGCGTCCAGGGCGTCTTCTTCCGTGACTCCACGCGGGAGCGCGCACGGGCCCACGGCGTCGCGGGCTGGGTCCGCAATCGAGGCGACGGCGCCGTCGAGGCGGTGCTCGAGGGTCCGCTGGACGCGGTCGATCGGGTGGCTCGGTTCCTGGAAACCGGACCGCGGCAAGCGCGCGTGGAGCGTGTCGAGGTTCAGGATGAGGAGCCCGAGGGGTTGAGCGGCTTTTCGATCAGGTGATCGGGATCAGCTGCCCACGCCGGCGAGTGCCCGCTCAAACGCCTCCCGGGCCGCCTCGCCGCGCACGGCGAACGCGATCCGCTCCAGCCCGCTGCCCCGATCCAGGTGAGCGCGCACCTCTTCGACCTCGATCGTGGCCGCCCGCTCCAGAGGAAATCCACCTACACCCGTTCCGAAGGCTACGAGCGCCAGCGACCTCGCGCCGAGCTCATCGGCCTTGCGCAGCGTGCTCGCGGTGGCGTCCCGGATGATCTGCGACGAGGTGGGCCCCCCGAGCTCCATCGTCGCGGCGTGGATCACCCATCGGCAGGGCATCTCGCCGCCGCTCGTCTCGACCGCCTCCCCCAGCCCGATCGGTGCCCGCTCGTGGCTCTCCTCCTGCACCACCGGACCGCCGGCCCGCGAGATCGCCCCGGCGACGCCGCCGCCATGCATCAGCCGCGTGTTGGCGGCGTTGGCGATCGCATCGACCTCCAGCTTCGTGATGTCGGTGTCGAGAACCTCGATCGAGCTCATGGCCCGGAGGAGCTTAGGCCAGGCGCGGGGATCTGGCGATACGCATGCCTTGCTTCTAGCGCGGCATGCGTATCGTCAGTCCCGCGCCATCTCGGCCGGCTCTTCCTTGCCGGCGAGCCGGTCGCGCCCGCGCTGCACGGCGGCAATGAACTTGCTCAGGTTGACCTCGAGGGTGTTGAGGATCTCGTCGGCGTAGTCCTCGGCCCCCAGCCGAATCTCGCGCTCGCGGGCACGCGCGTCCTCGATGATGTCGTCCGCGGCGCGCTCGGCCTGCTTGGTGATCTCCTCCTCGGAGACCATCCGCTCCTGGCGGTCGCGGGCTTCCTTGACGATCCGCTCGGCCTCGCGTTTGGCCTCGGCGAGCATCTCCTGACGCTCCTTGACGATCCAGCGTGCCTGCTTGATCTCCTCGGGGATGGTCGCGCGCATCTGGTCGAGGATGTCGTAGATCTCCTCTTTGTCCACGCGGACCTGGTCGGTCAGGGGGACCGGCTTGGCGTTGTGAACGAGATCGTCCAGCTTGTCGATGAGTACTAGGACGTCCATCGCAAAACCTCTGTTTCGTTAGCGGCGAAGCCGTTCCTTCAGGGCCTTGGCCACCTCTCCGGGCACCAGCTCGTCGATGTCACCGCCGAAGGTTGCAAGCTCCTTGACCCCGCTAGACCGAAGGAAACTGTACTTGGCGGACGCCATCAGGTAAACGGATTCGATGTCCGGCGCCTGCTTGCGGTTGAGCTGGTTCATCTCCAACTCGTACTCGAAGTCCGAGATAGCCCGCAGACCCTTCACGATCGCCATCGCGCTGCGCTCGCGGGCGAACTCGACGAGCAGCGTGCTGAACGGCTCCACGGTGATGTTCTCGAGGTCACTCGTCGCCTTCTCGACGAAGCGCACCCGTTCCTCGGCGGTGAATAGCGTCTGCCCCTTGCGCCACGGATGGTTGACGACGCCGATGATCACGAGGTCGAACATCGCCGATGCACGCCCGATCACGTCGAGATGGCCGTAGGTGATGGGGTCGAACGTGCCGGGGCAGATTGCGGTGCGGTTGTCAGGGGGGGACATGGTAGATGCGGATCAGAGTGTCGCCATAGCGCCGTTCTTGCACCAGCGACAGGGCGAGCGCGAGAGGCGCTCGCCGATCGCTCTCCGCAACTATCCGCGCGTCGGTCGCGAGTACCGGGATCAACGTTGCTGAGAGCTCTCGGCCCACGTCGCCGGCGCTCTGGTATGGGGGATCGAGGAAAACGAGATCGTATTGACGCGCGTTCGCCCGTGCTCCCCCGAGGAAGGCCGCCGCCGGCTGACGAAGCACTTCCGCCGTGGCCCCGACCGTCGACAGGTTGCGTTTGATCGCGGCGATCGCGGCTGGCGAGGTATCGACCAGGGTGGCCGCAAGCGCGCCGCGCGAAAGCGCCTCGATCGCCAGCGCACCGGATCCCGCGAACAAGTCGAGCACTCGCGCACCCTGTACGGAGCCCAGGATCGAAAACGTCGCCTCACGAACGCGATCGGCCGTCGGCCTGGTCGCGCGGCCGCGGGGCGCGACCAGCCGGCGGCCACCGAATTCGCCTGCCACGACCCTCACGCCGGGCCTGCCACGATCCTCACGCCCGGCCTGCCACGACCCTCACGCCCCGCCCGCCACGGCCGTCACGCCCGGATCGGCGCCTCGGCCTCGGAGCCGTACGCGTCGCGCAACGCCTCCGCCAGCAGCGCGTTCTCGGGCAGGCTCAGCGCCAAGTCCTCATCCGAGATCCGCCCGGCTTGCACCCGGGCGCGCTCCAGCCACTCGATGTCGCGCGGCAGTTCGGCCACACGGAACTGCGCCAGACCGTGCTGGCGCGTCCCCACCAGCTCGCCCTCGCCGCGGAGCTCCAGATCGATCTCCGCCAGCTCGAAGCCATCGGTGTGAGTAGCCAGAGCGCGCAGGCGCGGCGAGTCCTTGGGCCCGAACAGCACGCACAGCGACGGATGCTCGCCACGCCCGATGCGCCCCCGGAGCTGGTGCAGCTGCGAGATCCCGTAGCGGTCGGCGTCTTCGACCAGCATCACGGTCGCGTTGGGCACGTCGATCCCGACCTCGATCACGGACGTCGCCACCAACACGTCGGCACTGCCCGAGGCGAACGCCGCCATCGCCGCCTGCTTGGCCGCCGGCCGCAGCTGACCGTGGAGCAGCACGACGTCGAAATCTCGTAGCTCGCCGGCCCGGAGCCGCTCGAACTCCGCGGTTGCGGCCCGGGCCTGAAGCAGCTCGGACTCCTCGACGAGCGGGCACACCACGAACGCCTGCCGGCCCCCACGCAGCTCCTCGCGGATTCGTTCATAAGCGCGGGCGCGCTCGCGCTCGGTCGACGCTACGAACGTCCGGATCGCCCCCCGCCCGCGCGGCAGCTCCCGCAGCAGCGTGAAGTCAAGATCCCCGTAGCCGAGCAGCGCCAGCGTCCGCGGGATCGGGGTGGCGGTCATGTGCAGAACGTGAGGGTTCTCCCCAAGCGGTCCCTTCGCGTCGAGCGCAGCCCGCTGACGCACCCCGAACCTGTGCTGCTCGTCGACCACGGCGACCGCGAGCCTCGAGAACTCCACCTCATCCTCGATCAGCGCGTGCGTACCTACGACGAGCGACAGTTCTCCACTCCCGAGCTTGCCGAGCAGATCCGCCCTGCGCCGCCCGGGAGTCGATCCCGTCAGCAGTCCGGCGGCGACGGCCTCACCGGGCATCAGCCCCTGGACCGTGGCGAAGTGCTGTTCGGCCAGCGTCTCCGTCGGCGCCATCAGTGCCCCCTGGTAGCCGTGCTCGACGGCCCGGAGCATCGCGTACAGGGCCACCACCGTCTTGCCCGACCCCACCTCCCCCATCAGCAACCGCTGCATCGGGCGCGGCCGTGCGAGATCGACATCGACGGCCTCGAGGGCCCGGCTCTGATCGCCGGTCAACTCGAACGGAACCATCTGGGACAGCCACCTTGCGGTCAGCTCCGGCTCGCCATCTAGGACCGGGGCGCTCGCCTGGCCGCGCGTCGCGCGCCGGCGAAGCAGCGCCAGCTGGGCTAGGAGCAGCTCGTCGAACGCCAGCCGCCCCCGCCCCAGCTCCAGATCCTCCTCCCCCGCCGGAAAGTGCACGGCGGTCAGTGCCGTCGCGCGGTCGGGAAGCCGCTCATGAGACCTGACGGCAACCGGCAGCGGCTCGAGGACATCGCCCAGCGCGCGAGCATGCTCGCGCACGAGCGCGAGGATCTGCGTCGACGAGAGCCCCTCGCTCGCCGGGTAATGCGCCACCGATCCGGCTCCTGCCACCGCCTCGCTGGTCGGTGCATGGCCCTGCACCCGGAACCGGTTGCGGGCCTCGAACTTCCCGTGCAGCACGAGCCGCGTGCCCGGGGGATAGCGCTGCACGAGCCACGGTTGATTGAAGAACGTGGCCTTCATTGGACCGGTCGCATCCGCCACCATCGCCTCCACGAGGGGACGCATCCCTCGCCGGCGTACCGGCCGCGACGTGATGCTTCGCACCTCCACGACCACGGTGGCACTTTCGCCCGGCTGGAGCTCGGCCACCGTTCGGGCCTCTCGGCGGTCCCGCGGCAGATGCTCGAGGAGGTCGCCCACGGTGCCGAGGCCGAGAGACTGCGCCGCCTGCGCGGCCTTGCCCCCCTGGAGGTTCAAGGGCGAAGCCAACACCGAGGGGCGGGGATAATGGACGCGCGCACCCTCCAGCTCGTCGGGCTCCAACGGCCGGGACGCTCCGAACGCGAACACTTTCACACCACCGCTGATGATGACGGCCCCTGCGGTCAATCCCGCAGCCCGAAGCACGACCCGCCGGCTACTCAGCCGCCAGCAGCCACCAGTAGCTTTGCTGGCCGCCGTTCGAGAGCTCGAACTCGACCTCCCCTGCCGCGAGCGCCTGCACTGTCTCGTCGTCGAGCGGGGCCTCCGCACCCCTCAGGCAGGTGATCAGTTCAGCGTTCTCGGCCAGCTGCTCGAGCACGCCCCGCAGCGCCTCGCGGGGGCGCCCCCAGGCGATGATCTCCTCCTCGATGAATCCGACGGCGTCGCCCTCCCGAAAGCGCCCCTGGGCGTCGTCCCGCGCGGCCGGCGCAACGGCGCCGGTGCGCACCCGCTCGAGCGTCCGGAGCATCCCCTCAGCGTTCTCGGCGGCGGTACGCCGCGGCTGAAGGCTGACCGCGGCCGCTAGCCCGGCCTGGGGGGACCGCGTCGGAACCACTCGCACGGTCTTGTCGGAGAGCTCCGCCGCCCGGTCGGCCGCGATCAAGACGTTCGGACTGTTGGGCAGCACGACCACCTGCTCGGCCGGGACGGCGTGAATTGCCGCGAGCAGGTCGTAGGGCGAGGGACCCCGCGAGGCTCCACCATCGAGCGCCCGCACGCCGAGGCTCTCGAACAGGGCGCGCATCCCGTCCCCGGTCACGACCGCCAGCACGCCGCACGTGGCCATCGGCGGAGGTGCGGTCATCCGCTCGTCGCGCTCATGCACCTGGGCGCGCATGTCGGCGACGTCGAGGTGCGATACGACCCCGGCTCGCGAGAACAGCGCGGTGGCCGCTTTCGGATCATCGGTGTGGACATGGACCTTCAGCGTGGCCTGATCGCCGACCACGAGCACGGAGTCGCCGATCTGTTCGAGTGCGGGGACGAATCGCCGCTGCTCGAGGCCCGTGCCGCTGACCGCGAAGTTCGTGCAATACCGGTACGTGGTGGAGGAATGCTGCGGGCGGGTCACGCGTGGCGGCTCTTGATGGTCGAGCTGCGGGGGCTCCGAGCCGCGCAACGCGCCGACGATTCCGGCCAACAGGACGGTCACCGCATATCCACCGGCGTCGACCACGCCCGCCTCCCGCAGCACCGGGAGCAGGTCCGGTCCACGCTTGACGGACTGCTCACCGGCCGCCAGCGCGTGCTCGATCACTTCGGCGATGACCTCGTTCTGCTGTTGGTCCGTCGCGCCGGCGCCGAGCCGGGCATTGCTCGAGTGCGCGAGATCCGACGCGACGCGCACCGACATCTCCCGCACCACGGTCAGGATCGTCCCCTCGGCGGGGTCGCGCACCGACCCGTACGCCTGATCCGCGGCGCGCGCCAGCGCGGCACTGATGAGCACCGGATCGACAAGCTCGCCCGGACGGCTCGCGAGCTCCTCGGCCGCCCCGCGAATCAGCTGCGAGAGAATCACGCCCGAGTTGCCCCGGGCGCCCAGCAGAGCCGCCCTGGCCACCGAGGCGACGATCTCGTCGCGGCCGATGTCATCGATCGTCCGCTCCTGAGAGGCCGTCGACACCCGGTCGAGCTCCTGAAGCACCGCCCGCAGCGTGAGCACCATGTTGTCGCCGGTGTCCCCGTCGGCCACCGGGAACACGTTCAGGTCGTTGACCTCCTCTCGGCGGGCCTCCAGGGCCGCCAGACCAGCCTCGACGACCGCGCGAAAGCGAACGATGCTGGCGTCGGACACGGCCGGTTAGTGATCCTCCGGCCAAGGCGCGCTTGCGCGCTTCGTCGGCCCCACCTACGCAGCCTTGGTGACTTTGCCGGCCTTCAGGCAGCGCGTGCAAACGTAGACCCGACGGGGCGTGCCGCCGTCGTCGATACGAATGCGCTGGAGGTTGGGGTTGAAGCGTCGCTTCGTGGCGACCATCGAGTGGCTGCGGCTGTTGCCGAACGCCGGTCCCTTCCGACAAACGTGGCAGACCTTGGGCATGGCGGGCGAGTATAGCCTCAGTGGTCTCGCCCAAAGGTTCGCTCGCACCGAGATTGTCCACTGAGGGATGACTGGCGAGGACGCAGGCTCCGTGGCGTACTTGAAAAGTACGCGAGGAGCCGAGGACAGCCGGACGACTCGGGCGCGGCCCGAATAGGCGAGGCCGGATGCCGAGCGGGCCGCAAGCCCGAGCAGGCGCCGTCAGGGGACGATCGAATGCGAACGAATCTGTGGGCCGGGGCCACTGAAAATGCCGGGCGACGGGTAA
>Ga0213881_10001672_pt1 | contig 10250 bp, 7 predicted proteins | sample BarmaccoBMER_R08_FD_160104 | JGI IMG/M metagenome (GOLD analysis project Ga0213881, IMG submission 160104) | Barbacenia macrantha exposed rock microbial communities from rupestrian grasslands, the National Park of Serra do Cipo, Brazil - ER_R08 ... | reverse complement strand
GTGCGCCCTGCTCTTGGCACCGGCTGCGTTATCCGCAAATCCCTCACCGGATCGGCTTGTGGGCAAAGTGATCGATCGCGATTCAGGAGTCCCCATCAGCGGGGCAACGATCGAAGCGCGGGACCCTCAACTGGGATCGGCGCCTTTTGCCGCGACGACGAGCAAGCGAAATGGCGCTTATGCTTTAGTGCTTCCGCGGCGCGCACGCGTCCTGATCATCGTAGACTCCGGATCGAATGGCTACGCGGCCTTTCACGGCCTCCTGGATGCCGGCATAACGCCGGATTTTTTGAAGGTTATTGCCCTCAGTCGCTTGAGTGCCGATGAAGCGGCTTGGCTGCAGCGTGTCAACGACGATCGAGCCGCCTGGCATGTACGTCGCGTTACGATGGATGAAGCGGCGCTGCTCGCTGCGCGGCGGCACGCGCGCGACATGGCCTTGCAGGGCTATCTCGGACATACGGATGGGACGGGACTCCAGCCGTGGGAACGGTTTTCTTCGCTTAACGGAATCGGCGGTGACTACGAAAATGTCGGCCGGGGAGAGGACGCGACGTTCGCCGACATCGAGGATGCATTCTTGGCTGAAGGGCCGCCGAGGCAGCCGGGGCGCTGCACGCACTTCACAACGTTGCTCGATCCCAAGGCAGTGTGGGCTGGCCTAGCGGTCGTGCGAGAAGGACGTACCGCCTCTCGGATGCGCTCGTCGCAAGTGAACTACTTCGATCAAGAATTGATCGAGTATCCCTACTAGGGAACTAAAGCCGCCAACAATCGCGTCGTAGTCAACGGGCGTCGTCGCCGACCCGAAAGGGTGCGAGCAAGTTCTTTCACGGTACGATGCGCTACCTTAGGACTTTTGGCCATTTCTTGAGACTCTAGGGCATCCGGACGGGTCTGCGGACCCTTATTGTCGCGCTTGGCTTGCATATAAGATGTGTGCAATGGACTTCACGCGCCGGAACGATTCGAACGCGTCGCTGTTGGTTTCGAATCCGTTATCCTCGCGAACCGTCCGCACGAAAGCGCCGCCTCTTTCCTACCGCTCCGAACGTACGTGGGCGTTGATCTTGGGCGATGCGACGGCGCTGATTTTTGCGACCCTCATCGCCAGCGTCCTCGTCGCGCGCTTCTGGAATGCGAATCTCGATTATGGCCGGATCCTTGCGTCGACGCTGCTCGGCTGCGCCGTCTGCCTGCTCATCTTCGAACGGCTGGGGCTTTACCGCTTATCGTTTGCGCAGAATATGCGCGACGAGTTCTACTACGTCAGCGCAGCGATCTGCATAACGATCGTGCCGCAGATCATCGTCTTCTCGCTTTTCCCGGCCATCTCGACGTCGCGGGCCGTCCTTGCGGTCACGTTATTGCTCGCTGCGCCTAGCGTCGGCGCATTCCGCGCCATCTGCCACGGGTTATTCGATGGGCCGCACCTGCAAAAGACGATGCGCTTGGCGATCGTCGGCGACCCGCAGAGCGCGCAGCCGCTGACCGGCATCTTAGAGTCGGTCGAGCGAGTCGAGACGCTTTTCTTGAACGCGCACAGCGACAGTCGCGCGCTCTTCGAGCGCGCTAAGGCGTGGGGCGCCGAGAAGGTGATCTTTGCGACGATCCCGGCAGCGGAGAAACTTCGGAGTCTGTTCGCACTCGCCCAAGAGGCGAAGATCGAGATTGGTTTCGCAGCGCCCGCCGTTCCGTTGAACGATTGCGCGTTATCGCTTGAGAGAATCGGCGATCAAACCTTAATCGTGCCGCGCCCCATGCTCGTCGACACGTTGCCGGCGCGCTGCCTCAAACGCGCCATCGATATTGCATGTGCGGCATTTGCGCTCGCTATAGCGTCCCCGGTCATGGCTCTCATCGCGCTGATCCTTTGGCATGAGAGACAAGGCCCGGTCATCTACCGGCAGGAGCGAGTCGGACAAAACGGCTGCACCTTCACGATGTTCAAGTTCCGCTCGATGGGATGCGGCGCGGAAGAAAACTGCGGACCGGTTTGGGCAAGAGCGGGCGACGCGCGCGCCACGAAATTCGGTGCCCTTTTGCGCCGCACGAGTCTCGACGAGCTACCGCAGCTTTTTAACGTCTTGCGCGGCGACATGTCGATCGTCGGGCCGCGGCCGGAGCGCCCGTTCTTCGTCGAGATGTTCCGCTTGATGCTGCCGCGCTACGACGAGCGGCATCGCGTAAAGCCCGGCATAACCGGATGGTCGCAGGTGCACATGCCGCGCATCCTCGACCCCGCTTCCGCGGGCGAAAAGTTAGCCTTCGACCTCTTTTATATTCAGCATTGGTCGATCTTCATGGACATTTCCGTCCTTTGCAAAACCGCCGTTGAGTTTTTGTTCCACAAGGCCGCGTAGTGCGGTTCATGCCCTCCCCCGCCGTCCGCCCCGCATGAAAGTGGCGATCATTTCGGCGAAATTTCCCTTTGGGCCGAAGGAGCCATATCTCGAAGCCGAGGTCAACGCGCTCGCGGAGTACATCGAAGACCTCACGATCATTCCGACGTCGCCGCCGGCGCGCAAACAGCGACCCGGCGAGTTGCCGGCTTGGGTAATCGGCTTCCCACTCTTCTCATTGCGCACGCTGCGCGCAGCGGCACGAATGTACGCTGCCGATCCGCAAGCGGTTCGAGCGGCGTGGCGATCGATCGTCGGACCGCGTGCACGTCTCATAGTGAAATTGAAAAACATCGCGATCTTTCCAAAGGCGCTGGCGGTCGCTGAAATCATCAAGCACGAAGAGATCGACCATATCCACTCCTACTGGCTTTCGACGCCCTCGACTGTCGCGTACGTTGCTGCGCAGATTGCTAAGAAACCCTGGAGCTCGACAGCCCATCGGTGGGACATCTACGAGAACAACCTCGCACAGCAGAAGGCAAACTCGGCTTCTTTTGTCCGCATCATCTCGCGGCGCGGCCTTACCGATTTTCGCAAACAAATCCAGCGCTCGCACTGGGAACGCTCGATCGTCTTGCACCTTGGCATCGATGTGCCTGCGAATCGCGCGGCACAGTCGATTCAGTCGCGCAATCGTCCGTTGACGCTGCTGTGCACCGCGGCGCTCGTTCCGATCAAAGGACACGACATCTTGCTCGATGCGTTGGCACGCGTGCGGGATGCGGGCGTCGTCGTGCGTTGCGTGTTGGCAGGAGACGGCCCGCTGCGTAGACGTATCGCATCGCGCATTCGGCAGTTGCGGCTGTCGCCCGTCGTAACGATGCTCTCTGAAGTCCCTCACGCCGTGCTGCTGCATCAGATTCAGTCCGGTATATACGATGTCGTCGTCTTGCCGAGTCTCGAACAAAGCGGCGGAAACATGGAGGGAATCCCGGTTGCGCTCATGGAGGCGATGGCAGCCGGGTTGCCGTGCATCGCAACGGATTCCGGAAGCATTACGGAGCTGCTCGATGCCTCTTGCGGTATCGTTGTGCCTCACAGCGACGCCGCGGCGTTGGCGAAAGCGATTCTTACTTTGGCCTCGGATCCGACGCGAGGCGCGGAACTCGGTGCGCGAGGACGTCAGCGCGTCGAAGAGCAGTACAACGCGCGTCACACGGCCGCAGTGCTTTCCGCCTTACTGCGCAGGCCATCGATGTTGGAAGAGCATCCGGATGCGCTCGCTTCGATGGAGGCGTGAGCGCATGAAGATCTGCATCGTGGGTCTTGGTCACATCGGCTTGCCGACCGCGGCCATGTTTGCGCAAGCTGGGCTCGAGGTTGTGGGTTACGATACGGATCCCGCGGTTCGGCGCAATATCAGAATGGGATGCGGAGCCGCCTCCGACGAGCAGGTGCGCGCGCTTGTCGCGGGCGCTCTGAAGACCGGCCGCTTCAAGATCATCGACGCCTTAGAAAGTGCGGATGCATTCATCATCTGCGTTCCGACGCCGACGGCCGAACGAAAGCCGGATCTGCGGTACATCATGCAAAGCACGACGGCGATCGCACCGCTCCTACGCGATGGCGATCTGATCGTGCTCGAATCGACCGTACCGCCGGGCACGACGGAGCGCGTCATCGCGGGTGCCGTCAGCCAATCTGGTCGCAATCCGGATACGGTTCGCATCGTGCATGCTCCCGAACGCGTTATTCCTGGCCGCATCGTAACCGAGCTGAAACTTAACGCGCGTATCATCGGCGGTCGCCGGGCCGGCGACGCGGAGGCTGCCGCACAGCTCTACGCATCTTTCGTTCGTGGACAAATCCATTTAACGGACTGCCGCACTGCGGAACTGGTCAAGGTTATTGAAAACACGTACCGGGACGTCAACATCGCCTATGCCAACGAGCTCGCTCTGCTGGCTGAAGAGCTCGGCGTCGATGCGTGGGAGGCGATTCGGCTCGCAAACAACCATCCGCGAGTCAACATCATGTCGCCGGGACCCGGAGTCGGCGGGCATTGCATTCCGGTCGACCCGCACTTTCTTTCAAACGCGAATCCATTCGTTACGGAGCTAATCCAGACGGCGCGCCGGATCAACGAACGGATGCCGCATATCGTCGTGCGCCGCGTCGAGGAGCTTCTCGGCAGCGGCACGCGTGCGAAGATCGCGCTTTTCGGCGTCGCATATAAGGCGAACGTCGACGATACGCGCGAGAGCCCCGCTGCCGTTGTTTGCGCGCTGCTTGAAGAGCGAGGACATTCGGTCGCAGTCTGCGATCCGGTGGCGACGCACTTTGCGCGTCCGCTCGTATCGGTCGCTGCCGCTCTCGAAGGCGCAAGCGTCTTTGTCCTGTTGACCGACCACGATGTCTTTCGCACGCTCAGTCCCGAGGAGTGTGGGCGGCGAATGGAGAGCCGCGTCTTGCTCGATTGCCGCAACTTCCTCGACGAAGACGCTTGGCGCGCCGCCGGCTTCGACATCAATACCCTAGGCCGAGGCCGGATCGAAGAGATTGCCGATGTATCCGCGGCCTAGCGTCGCGCTTTCGCCACGACGCTGCCTCGTCGTTGTCGACCGCGCCGCGCTTTGGAAAGATCAATGCGTCGAAGCGCTGGAACAAGTGCCGCAACTCGACGTCACTGTTCTCGCAAGCTCCCAGATTGATGCATCCGTTCAAGATCCACGCCCCGATGTGATCGTCGATCTCGAGGGCGCGCTATGCGAATCGGATCATCGCAGCGTGCCACTCGGCGTCTGGTCTTTACGGACGCGGCATCGAGGACGTGTTGACCGCACCTCGCCGTGGCGCGAGTTTCTCGACGGCGCCGTCACCTTTGACGTCGCGCTAACGACTCGCGATCAAACCGGCGTTCTGCGAACGTTACGTTCGGGAAGCTTCAAGCTGTCACTAGATGCGAAGCGGCTCGACGACGTGCTTTCCATTTGCGCGCAATGGCCTTCATGGGCGCTCGAGGAGCTCGACTCCGTCCCTCAAGCGATTGAGGCGCGCCCGCCCTGGACGATGCGCGAGCACGCAAATCTGCGAACGCGGCTCTCTGCGCCACTTCGCGCGAGTCGCAAATTGATTCGCGCCGCTATCGATCGATGGCTCGCGGATTTTGAATGGAATATTGGGATCCTCGAAAACACGACGCCGGACCAGTTGCTCGATTCGGATTATCGGCCGACGATCCGCTGGATGCAATGGGATCACGATGCCGACGGGCACGCCGATCCGATGCTTGCCACGATCGATGGAAAGCAATACGTTCTTTGCGAGTCCGTCGACCGGCGTTCGAATTTTGGACGGATCGAAGCGTTCGAGGTTTCAGGAAGCGCCGCCCGCGATTTGCGTTGCATCTTAAGCGGGCGCTCGCACCTTTCGTACCCTTACATCTTTAAGCATCGCGGCGATTACTACTGTGTGCCGGAGATGTCGCAAAATAATGCGGTGGTGCTCTACAAGGCAACGGCTTTTCCGTACGAGTGGATGCGCGTCGCGACTTTGATCGACCGGTTCGATGCATGCGACAGTACCGTCTTTCGGTACGGCGGCTTATGGTGGCTGTTCTGTACGGCGCAGAGCCAGGATCCGAACGTGCAACTGTTTGCGTTCTACGCAGATGATTTGCGGGGGCCGTGGAAGCCGCACGCGCGCAATCCGATCAAGACTGACATCGCCTCGGCGCGCCCGGCGGGAACGCCGTTTCGCCACGCCGGACAACTGTATCGACCCGCACAAGATTCTTCGCAAACATATGGCGGCGCGATCTGTTTGAACCGGATCGTCAAACTCTCGCCGACACAGTTCGAGGAAGGTAGGGAGACGACCGTCACGCCCAAGGATTTCGGCACGTACACCGCTGGGACGCATACGCTTTCGTATTCCGGAACGACGTGCGTTCTCGATGCGAAGCGGCGCAGACTCTCATTGAAGTGGCTCGGCGGCTTGACCGGGCGTGCGTCGCCGCGTTCGTACGATCGCGTGCTTGCGCATGGCTAACGGCGCCGCGGTTGCACTGCGCGATGTGCTGCCGATCAACCTGCGGCGGGCGGTGGCGCTGTCGCTGCCTTTGCGCTGGACGGAGCGTCGAGTGTACCGTTTGCCGACGCACGATGGTCCGCTTGGTGCCTACTATATCGGTTGGCGCGCCGATACGAGTGCATGGGGTGAGGATTGGGCGGTCAGCCCGTTCGATTCGAACGGCGTCTTGTTGACGCTGGGCGGAAACGTGTATCACCCGATCCGCATCGCGCAGTTCGCGTTGCAGGCACATGCAAATTGGATTGCGACGCGTTCGGATCGCACGCTGCGCACCTTCCTCGCTCAAGCGCAATGGCTGAGGGACAACCAAAGTTCGCGTGGCGCCGTCGACGGATGCTATCGATTCGACTTTCCATGGCCCAGGTACGGCGCGGAAGCGGGGTGGATCTCGGCGATGGCGCAGGGTGAGGCGATTTCAACCCTGCTGCGCGCGGACGAAATGCTGCCGAGGGCCGGCTATCTGGAAGCGGCGATGCGTGCGGCCTTGCCGTTTCGAGCAGAGCTACACGACGGCGGCGTCGTCTCGCGGACGGTGCATGGAGACGTTTTTTTCGAGGAAGTGGCCACCCAGAGACCGGCGCATATTCTCAACGGCCACATCTTTGCGCTCTGGGGACTTTGGGAGTTGTATCGATTGACTCGTGCGGATTGGCTGAGAACGCTCGTGTGCGAAGGCGTGCAGACGCTGCGCCGGCGCATTGAGTTCTACGATTCCGGCTTCTGGAGCTTCTACAACTTGCTCGCCTACGATGGGCGCTTTCGAGCGGTGGCGACGCTGAAGTACCACGCTTTTCATGTCGCTCAGCTGCGCGTGCTGGCCGCGATGTTCGATGAGCCGCTTTTTAAGTGTGTGGCGAAGCGCTGGCAAGCCTACCAAGGCAACGCCGCTTCGCGCTTTCAGACACTGCGCAACACGATCGCTGCATTGACGCTGCGGTTCCTGCGCAGAGATCGCATTGAAAATGCCTCGGACGTTCTTACGTAGCGCACTGCCGGTCGCCGCGTGCGTTCTGGCAGTACTATTAACGCCACTCTTGATCAGCGGGTCGCAGACGAAGGCCGTTTTCGCTTTGGCAATCCTGGCGGCGCCCCTCGCTATCATCCTGGCATTGACGCGACCGATGCTGTTCCCGTACGGGTTGTACGCGTTCTTGATTCCGTTCGACAATCTGTTAACGCTATCGACATTTGGAACGGCGACGCGGCTGCTGGGCCTGCTCGCCGGCGTCGCGCTGATGATTTGGGCAGTGCGCCGGCGTCACGCGATCGCGCCGCCCGCTTCGTTGATGCTCTGGGCTGCGCTGCTCGCTTGGATGGCGCTGACTCTGATTTGGACTCCCGATTTTGCGAACGGAATTCGTGTTTTCGGCACGATGGTGCAGATCGTGTTGCTCTACGCCGTGATCTCGATCACGCCAATCGAGGTCCGTGACGTGCGAACGCTGATCTGGATGATTGCAGCCGGCGGCTTTGCAGCCGCAATTTTCGGATTCTACGTTTTTCATCACCAAACGCCGGTGCAGCAGGAGCTTCAACAAGAACTGGGCCGGCTGCAGATTCAGATCGGCGAGAGCAGCATCGACGTCAATCATTTCTCAAACGCGCTGCTGCTGCCGATCGCCGCCCTGCTGGTTGCAATCTTGAACGCGCGCCGTTTCTTGGCGAAGTTTGTGTGTTTTGTCGCCTTAGCGACGATGATCGGCGCGATCTACGTCAGCGCTTCGCGTGAAGCGTTGATTGCGACCGGCGTTATGATCGCTTATCTGGCAATCGTTTCACGCAAACGGCTGCAGCTTGTAGTTGCGCTCGCGATGGCAGGCTTCTTGAGTTTGCTGAACCCCGCCGTTTGGCAGCGCTTCGCCGAGGCGTCCGCAACGGGCGGAGCCGGACGAACGTCGATTTGGGCGGTCGGCATCGCCGCGCTGAAGCACCATTGGTTACTCGGAAGCGGTGTGGGAAGTTTTTCCAACGCGTATGATGAGGCGTACATCGGCGTATTTCAACACTATCCGGTTGGCTGGTCGCGCAATCCACACAATCTGCTGCTGCATAGCTCGGTCGAACTCGGTATCCTCGGCTTCGCGCTGACGATCGCGGTCTGGCTCGTGCAGTTTCGCATGCTGCGCATCATCCAAAAAGACAGCGCACTGTACGATCTGCGCCTCGTTGCAACTGCCGCCCTTATTGGGCTCGCGCTCTGTGCGATGTTTATCGATCTCTTCACGTACAAGTACGTTTGGCTGCTCTTCGCATTGATTGCGCAGCTCCGCGTTCTGGCGCTGGTCTATCCGCAGCTCGCGCGGCCGGCGGTTCGACGGATCAACGGCGATGAAGATTCGATCACCGACGACTTATGGGCTCCGGGTGTACCGTCCCATGCCTATTGACGTCGTTGAATCCGCTGCCCAGTTTGAACCGCTAAGAGACGTCTGGGAGTCTGTTTACGATAGCGACTCCCAAGCGCAGGTGTTCGCCTCATGGGCATGGATCCGAGCGTATCTCCCGGTGACGCGGCGACGCCCGTTCATCCTCTGTTATCGTCCGGCGAAGGAGGCTTCGCACGTCGCATTTCTTCCGCTCGCGATCGATGGATTTCCGCGACGTAGGCCGCTGCTGAACCGAGACCTCTATCCGTTCCAACATCCGCATGGCGACTACGCGGGCTTACTCGCTCGGCCCGAGCATGAGGACGCGGCGCTACAGGCGTTCAGTGCGTTTTTGACCGATGAGCGCTGGGATAATTTTCACGCGCACGATCTGTGCGACGCGCGGATGAACACGCTGCTCGAATCGTTTTCGGCGGATCGGCTTCGCACCGTCACTCTGGCCGAAACAAAATGCCCTTATATTCCGCTGCCTGCGACGTGGGAGGACTACCTGCGCACGCGGCTGCACAAACATTTCCGCCACGACCTGCGCCGCAGCATTCGCCTTGTCGAGACGTTGCCGGAGTTCCGCGCCGAGTTAATCGATCGGGATAACGTCGAGCTGATCGTTGATCTGACACTGCAGTATGCGCAGAGTCGATACCGGAACAGTCCGCGCTATCGTCGCGAGCAGCGCGCCTTGCTCCTCAATTGCTTTCAGAGCGGTTGCCTCATCGGTATGGGGTTGTGGACGGGGACGTCGCTCTTAGCAACGGTCATCGCATTTGTTGACGGCCGCGGTCGTGAACTTTACGCATATAAGACTGCCTTCAATCCAGCGTTTGCAAAGTATTCGCCCGGCACGGTCGTTGCGGGGTTTATGATTCGATATGCGATCGAAAACGGGTTCAAGATTTACGATTTTTCGCGCGGCGGCGAACGCTACAAATCGCTTTTCGGCACCGCGTTGCGTTATACGCGTCACCACACGCTCACGCGTAGCGGCGCGCGCGCAGCGATCGGCAACGCGATACGACCTTTTGTGCGAGCTCCCGGGCGCGTCGCAGAGAAGCTTTGGAGCCGGGTGCCAACTTGAGGCAAAAGCCGCCGCGCCGCATCGTCATCCTGTCGCAGTTCTATCCGCCCGAGCCGTGCGCGGCAGCCTACCGGATCTCCGCGCTCGCACGCGCTTTGGCGCAGCAGGGGGATCGCGTCACGGTCCTCACTGCGATGCCTTCATTTCCCGACGGGCGCATCGTCGATCGTTACCGTAAGCGAATCTACTTGAAGGAGCATGACGGCGCGGTAAACGTACATCGCGTTTGCACGTTCGCTTCCGCCGCGCTGCGCTGGCACCATCGCCTTTTGAATTGGTTATCCGTTGCTTTCGGGATGCTCTTCTATTTTGTGGCGCATCGGAACCCCGTCGATGTTGTGATCGTTTCGA